>Ga0075012_10005901_pt1 | contig 11165 bp, 5 predicted proteins | sample All_14_2_FD_71474 | JGI IMG/M metagenome (GOLD analysis project Ga0075012, IMG submission 71474) | Freshwater microbial communities in response to fracking from Pennsylvania, USA - Allegheny Zone_MetaG_DW_15 | ecosystem: Environmental > Aquatic > Deep subsurface > Groundwater > Drilled...
GTTTGATGTGCTTGGATTTGCCCGCGATGAGCGCTCAGGAGAAGGGGAGGCGCGCTTCCGTGCTTCCTGGTACAACGTCCAGAGTTCAGGCAATGATTTTCCTGAGGATTCCTCGAAGAGGTGGTCGCTGTATTTTCCTTCGCGCATGGCTTTGTTCAGCTTGTGCACAATCCCGAATGCGGGACCGGATTCCAGCCAGAGCAGGAATCCGGCGGCGACCTGATATCCGCGTGTGTATCCGGAAGGCTCTTGCGAGAGCGGAAACCAGGTGAGCGGCTTGCCTTCGTAAATCGCCCAGCGGAGGTAATCGGCGATGCCTTCTGTGACCCAACCAGGATTCGGACTCGGATAATGCTGAATGACGTGCGTCAACTCATGGATGACCATGCCGATATCGTCAGGGTGCTTTTGAATCCAGCCTGAATAGATCGTAATCGTGGCTCCTGCTGTGCCACCAACCCCTTTTTCAGAGTCCTTGCCCTTGAGTATAATTTTATTCGGCGGTGAAAATCCTTCATCCGCCAGAAGATTCCGGATGCGCGGATACCAGGCGGTCATTTCGGACTGAGCCTTGGTACACCAGGCTTCGAGTTTCGGCGCTTGTGACGTATCCACCTCGATGGTTGCCGGTAAATCCGCCAGAAGAATCAACGGACAGAATTGCACGGCGAGACACCATGTGCGTATACGATGCTTCATTCCTTCGTTTCTCCTCGTGGACGTATTATCATGAACGAACGATTTCATATTTTTCACGACAAAGCAAGGAGAAGTTGATTTGCAGGATGAGGCGCATTGCGTCATGGGAAGGTATGGTTTTGCGTATACGACGCACGACGCTCGACAAGAGGTGCACTGTTCCATGTGCACGAACACTTCTTACGCACACCTTTCCGCTACTGCGGTCGCGGAAAGGTGTCTTCGACTTCTTTGACGCGGCAGGCTGCGCAGCGGCAGGCGTTGGGCCTGCCACAGGTCCCATGCACATCGTGTTCAGCCAGTGGAATCAGCGCGGCTTCGACTTTCGCCTTCATAGCCTGGAAGCCAGCATCCTGCGTGGAGGTCCATGTGCTGAACTGGCCCCATCCGCCTGCGGCAGCCGCGAGGGGTGCCATCAGGATGCGACTTTCCTCGATACAGCCATTGTTGACCAGCGCCTCAAAGGGCTGCTTGGACAAGGTCTCTCCGAATTGGGCCTTGATGGCGTCGCGCAATGCCTTCTCGCCTTCAGGACTCGGCTTACGACTTTCGTTGCGGTTGAAACTGTAGTTGCCGTAGAGCTGCGCATTGACATCGAGCCAAGTGATGACGCGTTCCCAGCTCTGCGGATCGAGTTCCGCGCCTTTGGCTTTGCCGTGCGTGCGCAGCCATTCAGGAAGACCACTGGTGTGCGAGAGGTAATCTTTCGGTTTCGACGAAACGGTTTCAAGGTTGCGATCCATCATCGTGTAAAAACGTGGATTGGTCACGAAGAAGGCGTAGGACTTGCTCATGCGCAGAATACCGCTGGGATAGCGTTCGGTTTCACGTTCGATGTAGGCACCTGTGAGATCAACATTTCCTTCGGTCTTCTCTGCACCATGGCAGCGGATGCAGTAGCGGTCAAAGACGGGTTGCACCGTAGCTACGTAGTTGAACCCGGTCTCGGCGCGCGGTCCGGGGATCGGCGTTGGTGTGAGCGGTTTCGCTTTGCTGTAATTCACCGCGAGCGGCGATTTGCGACGGTCGTCGTGGCAGCCCACGCAGCTGGTGTGTTCGCCATCTTGCAGGTAGATGAAGGAGCGCATGTTCATGACGCACATCTTGTTCTCATCGAGCAGTTGCAGCTGGACGGGCGTGCGCGAAGGCAGGGTAAAGGCCACGGAACCATCGGGGTTCACCGGTACGGTGCCGATTACGCCTTTTGCCACTTCGTCCATGATCCAGCCACGATGCGGCACGCGCGGGGTAGGCTGGTTGAAGAGGGCATTGATGCGCAGGTACTTGATGGAGCCTGCGGGGATTTCGTGCTGGCTTTCGTAGACGTTCTGCACGTAGAAGGCGCCGGTACGGTTGGTCTCCGCTGGATTGAGCGCAGTCGGACGGATCGGTGGCAACTCGCGCGGCTTGATCGGCTGTGGCGAGAAGCACCCGTAATTCTCCGGCGGCGTGTAGATCAGCTCGCGGTAGGCCTTGTTGTTGTAGTTGAAGACCAGGTAGAGCTTGTGGAAATTGTATTTCCGACGTGCTGCGGACTCCTCGTTGCCGACGGAATAGCCTTGATGGAAGTGCGGGCCTGCTGACCAGCCTGCGAAGAAGAGCTTTTCCGTCAACGGGAATGGCGAAACATAGGTTCCGGTGGTCCAGCCATCACCTTCGGCTTCCGGGAATTTGGCTTCCGGCGTGAGGCGGAAGACCGGGTCAGGGCCTTCGAGACCCTTCTGCGTATCGATCAGCACGATGGAGCCTGCGGTAAAGGAGTGGTGCGCTGTGCCTGTGGCGATGACCTTGCTGCTGTTCGGGATCGCGCGCGGTTCAGCGAGCGACTGCGGAAAGGGCGTGAGGTTGCCGTAGTAATTGGCGGCACCGGTACCATCGGGGTTGGTTGTCCAGAGTTTATGAAAGAGGCAGTCGTGGCGGTTGACATATTCCCAGCGATTGTAGATGATGCGACCATCGTTCAGCACGGCGGGGTCGATCTCATTGGCTTCGCCCCAGCTGAGCGCGCGGATCGCTGTGCCATCCAGCGCACCGCGATGGAGCAGGAAGGACGGCGCGTTGCGGCCTGCATGGCAGCGCGCAATGCACTGGGCGCGCGTGGAGGTGAAGACAAAACCGCCATCCGGCAGGTAGTGCGGGTCGAAGTCTTCGATCATGACCGTGAAGTGGCCATCGCGGCGCGTAGCATCCCACGGATCGCGCTGTGTGCCGGTGACGCGGCGGATCGAACGGCCATCGAGCGTGGCTTCATAGACGAGAAAGCGACGCTTGACCAAATCCTTCTCCGTGTGATCGCAGAAGGAAAAAATCACGCGCTGGGCATCGTAGGAGAGGTCAGGATGCTGCGTGCTGCCTTTGGGCAGTTTATCGCGCGTCAGCCAGCGCTCGCCGGGCTTTTCAGCCTTCCAATTTTCGAGCACGACCAGACCAGGCGCTGGGAGGCTGTTGCGTCCGAGGTATTGGTCCACATTGTGGAAATACATGGGCGGTTGGCGCACATCGACGAGCAGGTCGCGGAAGTTTGTCGCTGGATGCGCGAAGAGCACGCGGCGGCGGAGCGCGACGATCGTGGGTTCATACGCCAGCATCGCATCGCGGCTGGTGGTGCGCACGTACGCGGCCTGCTGCTTGACGGTTGCGATGTCATTTTTGAGCGGGGCGAGGTTGACGCCTTCACTCTCCACGAAAGCGCAGGTGGCGTCGAGCTGTTCCAGCATCTGGTCAAAGCGCGCGTATTTCTTGCTCCGTTCAAGCGTGTCGACATAGAGCAGCAGCCATTCGGGTTCGCCGCCGTCCGGTTTCTGCGTGCGCAACTCCGTCAGGCGCTTTTCGAGATCCTCCTCCTTGGCGCAGCGTGCGAGCAGGTTGGTGATCGCCTCGACAATGACGCCGGGGCCCGGGGTGCGAAACCATCGCGCCCGGTCGAGCGTGCCATCGCTGACGAGCGCTTCCCATTCGGGCAGGAGCGTCTCCAGCCGCGGATCGCCCGGAAGACCTTCAGCGAGGCGGTCCGCCTGCTTTGCATTCAGCTGTGCGAGAACGCTGAAGCACGCCCAGGCGTGCGGCGTGCCCGAGGTGTTTGCAATACCGACTTTGGCGGTGAAGGTGGTGTATTTTTTATCCAACGCATAGGCGATGTAACTGTCGACATGGGCCCAGATCGAATACTCCATCCGTTTCTTGTGGATCCAGTACTGGTTACCATCCTTGACGCGGATGTCGTTCCAGCCGACGCGTCCGATAATGTAGGGGATTTCGGTGAGGCGCGTTTTGTTGCCTTGCGCGTCGATGAGCGTGGGTTCGCCCCACAGCGTATGTCCGCCGCCCATGGAACCTTCCGCCACGAGGTAGATCCGTTCCAGTCCTGTAACATTGACTGTGATTTCACAGGCATCGTTCGTAAAGTAGATCTGCGGTGTGGTGACGGGCTGAAATGTGGCGGGCAGCTGGACAGGTTGCGCGCGGTTTTCCGCCAGGTATTTCTGGAACTGCGTACGCTGCGCGGAAAGCATCCGGCAGAGCCGTTCTTTTGGAATCAGACCTTGTGCAATACGGTCCTCAGGCGTTTGTTGCGCCCATAGCTGTGAAGCAACGAGTCCCCCGACCACGATACTCCACACATGAAACGTCTTCATGTGCATCCCCCTTGAACAATTTATAATATAGTGTTAATGTATCATTTCCTTTTTTATGAAGAAAGCGTGAAGATGACAATTGATGGACAAAATGTAACGTTGCCGGAAGCGCCGATCACGCTCCTGGCTGCTGCTGCCGGCTGTGGTATTGCGATCCCTGTTTTGTGTTATCGCGAAGGACTCCATGCTGTGGGTGGGTGCGGAATCTGCACGGTTGAAGACACGGCGACGGGGCGCTTGCATCCTGCCTGCGCGACGCGTGCCGTCGATTCCATGGTGATTGTGACCCATTCCGAACGCGTCTTGGCGCAACGCCGTGCCGCCTTGGAACTGCTGCTGAGCAACCATCCCGCGGATTGCGAAGCGTCCTGCGAGATGGCGTGTCCGTCGCAGCTGCCGGTTCCGAAGATGCTGGCGTTGATTGTGGCAGGCCGCTGGGCTGACGCAGAGGCGTTGGCCCACGCGCATCCCGTGATATGCGGGTCTGCGCCGTGTGAAAAGGTGTGTCGTCGTAAACCGCTGGGCGGCGCGGTCTCCATCTGCGCGGTGCATCGTTTTTTGACCGGTGATACCGAGATGCCGCCGCAGCAACCGCGGCGCGCGGGGCGCGCAACGCAGCATGCGTTTCGTTCGCGGATGGCCGGGCTTTCGCTGGAGACATTGCAGACGCTAAGTGCGGAATCCGGGGCGCGCACAGAGGCCTCCTCCTTGCAGCGCGAAGAGGCGCTCTACGAAGCGCGGCGCTGCTTAGCCTGCGGCTGTCTCAAGCCCGACCACTGCGCATTGCGGACGCTGAGCGGCGCGGTGCAGGCGAAACAATCGACCTATGCGGGTGGTGTAGCCACCGTTGTGCGTGCGGAGGCACCGGGATTCCAGTTTGACTCATCGCGGTGCGTGTTGTGCGGCATCTGCGTGCGAACAGCGCAGGCCATGGAGGCTTCGGTCGGACCGAGCTTTCGCGGTCGCGGATTTGATGCACAGATCGCGCCGCCGTTGGGACGAGGCTGGCGTGATATTCCAGCAACGGTGTTACACGCCTGCGCAGAGGCCTGTCCGACCGGGGCGATGTGCCGCGTCGAATAGCGTTCAGCCCAACCAGGTCGGCACCGCATTGCTGAGGCGCAGGCCGCGTCGGCGGCAGACCCAGCACATGTAGGCCACAGTCACGAAATACGAGGCAGGCAGGCGGGGTGCGGTACCGATCTTCACGCCGAGCAGCGTGGTCTTTCCGCCCATGCCCATGGGGCCGATGTTGAGCTGGTTGATCTCATTCAGGCAGCGCGTTTCCAGCGCAGCCAAGTCAGGATCGGGATTGATGTCCGTGAGTGGACGCAGCAGCTGTTGCTTGGCGTGCAAGAAGCCTTCGCCGCGATCTGCGCCGATGCAGACGCCGAGGATGCCGGGCGCGCAGCCGAAGCCCTGCGCCTTCCATGCTGCATGGAGGATGCACGTTCGCACGCCGTCGAGATCGCGTCCGGCATTCAGATCGGCGTCCGGCAGGCTGAACTGGGTGCTCATATTTTCCGAACCGCCGCCCTTTTGCATTAACCAGACTTCCAGTTCGGATCCATCGTGCTGTTCAAAATGATGGACAGGTGCGCCGGAGCAGACATTGGTGGCAATCGATTTCCCGCTCAGCGTTTCGATGGTGTTCTGGCGTAACCATCCTTTTTCCGTGGCCGTGGTGACAGCCGTCCGGGCTGCCACTTCGAGCAGGTGCGTATCGGTTTTGCGGGGCACTTTCCAGAAGAAGGTTAACGTGCCGGTATCCTGGCAGAGCGGGATCGACTGCGCACGGGCCATCGCGATATTTTCGAGAATCGCAGAGAGGAAGAGTGCGGCCTGAGAGCCGGGCTTCTCCTGTGAGGCCGCAGTGCGCAGCGCCTGTTCAATATCCTCAGGCAGCATGCTTGTGGTGCGGCGGATTAATTCCGTGAGCAGTTCCGTCATGATGTTAATTCTTGAACGTGTAGGGCAGCTGAGCGGCCTGAACCTGAGCAAAATAGGCGGCGATGGTGGTGTCATACAGCGCTGTGTGGGCAAACGCCTTCTTCATCAGATTGAGACGGGTCTCGATGCTGATGGACCCTTTGTTAGAGGCGAGTTCGCTCAGAATCGGCGCATAGTCCACGGGATCTGTGACCGACGCGACGCGCAGGTAATTCTTGGCAGAGGCGCGCACCATGCAAGGCCCACCGATATCAATGTTTGTGCGGGCCATTTCAGGGGTCACGTCCGGCTTGGAGATGGTCTGCTTGAAGGGATAGAGGTTCACGACCACCATGTCGAGCGCGACCGCCTGCGTGCGGGCGAGATCCTGCTGATGCGCGGCGTTGTAGGTTTCGCTGAGGATGCCGAGGTAGATTTTGAAATCGAGCGTCTTGACGAGACCACCCTGCATTTCCGGCTGGCCGGTATAATCCGAAACAGAGACGAGGTGCTGGGCTGCAAGATCCGGGCCGAGCATCTGCTGAATGGCGGTATAGGTTCCACCCGTGGAATAGATTTTGATGCCCGGGCAAGCCTTGATCAGGCCGGGAACAAAGGCATCGAGTCCTGTTTTATCCGACACGCTCATCAGAACATGTTTGATGGTCACGCGGTTATCGATATCCGTCACAATATTCAGCGCCATGGAACTTCTCCTACATTCAGTTGTCATCTCACGGAAACGGGCCTGCCGACCGATTTGATGGAAAATCAAAACTCCCTGCACGTTGGGCGATGGTTTCATCGCCTGAGGCAGGCCAAAAGATTCTCAAAACTTCACAGAACGGTCAAGCCCTATTGAGCGAGTGTCGGAAAAGGCTTGGCAAGGGGTGCGATCATTTCAAAATTTCGCTCATTTTTGCGGTCAGAAGCGCTTTTGAGAAGGGTTTTTGAATGAAATGCACGCCTTCGTTGAGCACGCCGTGTTGCGCGATGATGTCAGACGTATAGCCGGACATGAAGAGTAGCTTGAGATCGGGATAGGTTGCCAGGAGTGTCCGGGCCAGTTCGCGGCCATTCATCTCCGGCATGATGACATCGGTTATGAGCAGATCGATTTTACCGGAATGCTCCTGCGCAAGGCGAATCGCTTCGCCGGGGGTTGCGGCTGCGAGCGTTGTATAGCCCAGTTCGCTTAGCATGTGCGCGACTGATTTTAAGATGATAACCTCATCTTCCACCAGAAGGATGGTTTCGCCATGTGCGGTCAATGTCGGGAGGGGAATCTGTTCGGGTTTGGGGGCTGCTTTGGCTGCATGGCGCGGCAGGTGGATTGCGAATGTCGATCCACGGTTCAGTGCACTATCGACCGTGATGAAGCCCTTGTTCTGCTTGACGATGCCGTAGACCGTGGCCAGTCCCAGTCCCGTTCCCTTTCCCCGCGCTTTAGTGGTGAAAAAGGGCTCGAACAGATGGCTTAGCGTTTCAGCGTCCATGCCGCACCCCGTGTCACTCACGGTCAGACGGACATACTTTCCGGGCGCTGTCCCGGCATGCTGGGCACAATACCTTTCATCCAATACGACGTTGTCGGTTTCGATCGTGATTTTGCCCTCTTTCTCGATGGCATCGCGGGCGTTGACGCAGAGGTTTGTCAGGATCTGGTTCACCTGCGAGGGATCGGCCAGGACGTTCTCCAGTTTTGTGCCTGGGTTCCAGACCAGATTGATGTTTTCGCCGATAAGCCGTTGTAAAATTTTTAAAATATCAGCGATGGTCTCATTCAGGTCGAGCGCTTTCGGTGCAATCGTCTGTTTGCGGGCAAAGGCGAGCAGCTGGCCTGTGAGTGCGGCCGGGTGCCATGCTGAGGTTCGGATCTGTTCCAGGTCTTCGCGCAGGGGATCGTTGGGGGTGACGCGTTCAAGAGCCAGTTCGGTATGTCCGATAATCGCCTGCAGCATGTTGTTAAAGTCGTGGGCTACACCTCCGGCTAATCGGCCGATGGATTCCATTTTCTGTACTTGAAGGAACTGGCTCTGGAGATCCTCTTTCTCTTTTTCCGCCTGCTTGCGTGCGGTGATATCGCGCGCGATACTGAGGACTGCGGGGTTTCCTTGCCAGGGGATACACACTTCGTGGATTTCCACGGCGACGTGTGTGCCGGTAGTCGAATGGCAGATGGCTTCAAAGACGCGTGGACAATCATCGGGTATATTCGGCATACTCGCGTCTGCGCCCGTGACGTTCCGTGCAGGAATAAATTCCCGGATATTGCGTCCGATGAGCGTTGTGCGCGGCAGGCCGATGCGGAGACACAACGTTTCATTGGCATCCAAGATTGTGCCATCCGTTGCGTGAATCCACATGCCATCGGGGGTTACGGCAAACAGGCCGCGGTATCGCGACTCGCTTTCACGCAGTTCACGGGTTCGCACTTCAAGCAGATCTTCAGCGCGTAACAGCGTGCGTTCGCGGCGGGCCCGCACACACAGCTCGACCAGCGTTTCGGGTGAGAACGGTTTATGCAGGTAGGCCGCAGCTCCGCGCCGCATCCAATCCAACGCGCGTTCAGGCGACATATCACCACTGATCAGCACGCAGGCGCACTCGGTTTTTTCGGTGCGATCCATGGAGGTTGGGCGTTTAGCATGAAAGGCGTCGAGCAAAATGTCGCCCGTGCCGTCCGGAAGATAATAATCAATGACAGCCACGTCGTAGGAGGTTTTCTCAAAGGCCTCCACGGCTTCGCGAATCGTATACGTGATGTCCACCTGATAGCCGTGGTTGATCAGGACTTGATTGAGCAGGCGGACCTGTGCCACATCGTCCTCGACGATGAGGACGCGAGGCAGGCGGCGCGTAAAATTGCCGGACAACAGAGCCTGCACCAGCGCGATGAACTCCTTGCCATTGACGGGGACGGGGAGAAAGGCATCGGCTTTTGCATCCTTCGCGATCCGCTCGGGATGGTCACCGGCAAAAGTCGCCGAGACAATTAAGATCGGGATCTTGTTGAAGGCGGGGTACTCAAGCGAGCGTAGCAGGTGACAAAACCGCCAGCCGTCGATACCCGGCATGTAGAGATCGGTGACGATCAGGTTGGGAGGACTCTCCGGATCCATGGCACTGAGGGCGGCCTCAACCCCTAAAAAGGGCAGGGGTTCAATTTCGGCTTTCCGCAGCAATGCGCACAGCACATTGAGTTGGGCTGGATGATCGTTGACCACCACGGCGGTCACTTTGGTCTTTTCTTCGTTCATGTCGCGCATCCCTTTTCCCGGCTACGGTCTCGTCGGAACCTTTCTTTTTTCATCCGAATACTGTTTAAAGGCTTTATAGGCCGCATCAAGCTTGTTCATACACGCTTTCATGTTTTCCACGTTTCCGGCCCTTCCGTCCTGTTCCATTTCAGTCGCAATAGCATAGAGTATTTTTCCGCCCACGTTGGCGGCAGCACCCTTGATCGTATGCGTTTGCTGTCTGGCGCCTGCGATATTGCCCGCAGCCAGGTCATTGCGAAGGATCTCAATCTGGTTGGGCATGTCGACGAGAAACTCATCCAACACGGTTGCGGCCAGTTCCTCATCATCCATGAGCCGTTCTAACATGCCGGCTTCGTCCCAGATCTCGGAGGGGTTCTGCTGTTCCACTGCTGTTGCTTTCTTGTTTTCGGGATCTGGTGTCTGGTTGCCGGAGGCTTGGGGTAACCATTTCTCGAGCACATCCATAAGCGCCTTGGGTGTTACGGGCTTGGTTACGTAATCATTCATGCCGGAGGAAATACATTTTTCCAGGTCGCTTTTGAAAGCGTGGGCGGTCATGGCAATGATCGGAATGGTGTGATCCAAGACCGTTGAGGTGCAATTCCGGATGGTTGCAGTGGCTTCATATCCATCCATCACGGGCATTTGAATATCCATCATGACGATATCGAAGCGATGGGCTTTCAACGTTTCCACGGCTTCCTGTCCATTGGAAACAATTTCAATCTGGCATCCCAACTTGCGGAATATTCCTGCGGCGACTTTCTGATTGACTAAATTATCTTCAGCGAGAAGCACGGAGGGGCGTTTCGCGGTATTGCCGGTCGCCGCAATCTGGACGACGGGGAGCGTCCGTTTTTTCTCAGGGGTCAACACGTCGCTCAGGCAATTGACGAGCTGTGAACGCCTGATCGGCTTGCTCAGATAGGCATCGAAGCCGATCTCTGCAAAGCGTGAGAGATAATCTTTGCGCATGATCGGCACCAGCATGACGAGTTTCATTGCTTTGACGTCCGGATGAGCGCGTATGTCGGTTACGAGTTGGCTGCAATCCTCGTCGGACATCAGCATATCCAGCACGGCAATCGAGTAGGGGTTTTTATTTTCCGCAGCAAGCGCCAACTGATTCCACAGGTCGGCTGCGGTTGGCACGATGGTATGCGGGCATGAAAGGGATTCGAGCCGGGCTTGAAGGATCTGCCTTCCGAGTGGGCTGCTTTCGACAGCGATGATTCGGTGTTTTGAAAAAACCGCAATTTCGGCATCCCAGGGTTTTGTCCCGGTCTGCTTGGTGACGGGGACTGTGAACCAGAAACAGGAACCCTTCCCGAGTTCGCTTTCAAATCCTATGCCTCCACCCATAAGTTCGGCGAACCGTTTCGAGATCGCCAAGCCTAGGCCTGTGCCGCCGAATTTCCGGGTGGTTGATGCATCAATTTGACTGAATGCGGAAAAGAGCCGGTGCCGCTTATTGTTCGGTATGCCGATACCGGTATCCTTGACCGAAAACATGAGGGTCCTTTTTTCAGAGGAATCCGTTGATGCCAAGGAGACAGTGACGAGCACGTGTCCCTTTTCGGTGAACTTGATGGCATTGCTGATGAAATTGATCAGGATTTGCCGTATCCGCGTGGAATCC
>Ga0075012_10005904_pt1 | contig 11161 bp, 10 predicted proteins | sample All_14_2_FD_71474 | JGI IMG/M metagenome (GOLD analysis project Ga0075012, IMG submission 71474) | Freshwater microbial communities in response to fracking from Pennsylvania, USA - Allegheny Zone_MetaG_DW_15 | ecosystem: Environmental > Aquatic > Deep subsurface > Groundwater > Drilled...
ATGTCTAGTTGTTCTAACCGTGGGATAAGTGGTCAAGTGATTGGGGGGATACTGCTCGGGTTGCGCAGATCGAACATAACGTTTTGGCGCTTGGCGCAGTGGCGGATTTCGGAGCACAAAACTGTCAATACACCACAAAAGTTGATGCGAGGTAGAATGTTCAATTAGCCACGTCACCCGCCATTGAGCCAAACGCCTGTTAGCGGTTCGGCTTTCTTTTCTTAGTCTATAGTTCATTTTAAGTCTGTCCCCTTTAGTTTTCTTTGAATATATTCTTTGTAAACCAATTCAAATGCTTGTGGGTCAATATTTGACTTACTGAATTCTTGAACTTCTTTCAGATACAATTCTCTCAAGTCGATTATAAATTTAGGATAACACTCGTCAGCGTTAACCATAACAATAATTAAATATCTAAAACCATCCCAAGAATATGATTGCCTATTATCACGATAGCAAGCAATATTCATATACTTTGTGTTCATTTCTTCATAGAACTGAACTCTGTTTTTAAAGAACTTGTCGAAGAATTCTTTGGTATCGCTGATTGTTTGAATTTTATATTGTTTTTCAAATAGATAGTCGTGTATTACGAGGAGTTGTTTGCTAAATTCCTTGAGCATCAAAGGATTTTCTTCTTTCAATTCTGATAAGAATTCTTTCACAGTTTGTATCCAAATGGTTCGGTTACTTGCTTTGAATGAATTATTATTTGCATCACTCATTAATCCAAGTCTTTCAATTGCAAGATGCGTTGTAAGGACAACGAAAGTTGCCGCAAACAAAATGGAATATGGAGTAAATAATTTAAGGTATTCTTGAAAGCCACTAGATGAAGGGTCAAAAGACATTTTAAATCCTTCTATAGAAGCTAGTATAAATGCAAGTATGGAAAATGCAATTAAAGTCCATTGTAGATAAAAAATGGGTTGCTTTAGTTTATTCATCTCAATTCTTTTGTTTTTTTGATATTATCTCGTCAACTATACACGAGTTGTATTTTGAAACATAATTTGCAGTCACGCGATTGAAAATTCTTAACACTTCTGGAACATCTGCCGGGAACTTTATACCTTGTTTATGAATTATAAATAATACTCCGTTTACATACTCATCAGAGCAAACTTCAAGAATTTCTGAGCATATAATTGTATATTTCTTGTCCCTGAATGTAAAGTCATGCGTATTAAAAGTCAAATTGTTCAAAGTCCTTTTTATTGCTGTTTGAATTTCATAAGATGCTCCGCTAATTCGTTCTTCGTCTACAAGTCCCTTTGGCAATATTTCTGAAAGTTCAAGTTCATCTCTAAGTATTATTAAACCCTTGTCTGAAATTGGCTCCCAATCAGTAATGTACGTTCCCCAGCTTTCTTCCTTAATTTCAATTTCGTCATAATTATTCGGAAACTTCTGATAAGCGTCAAGGTGAATTCCAATTGTGAACTTTTTTTCCGTTGATGTATCAAGTATAACGTCCGTGTATGAGACAATAGGTTGTAACAATTCAGTTAATCTTACTTCCAATTCTTTATCACATAAATGTTCGTTGTCGCCAGCCGAGTCAATAAAGCAAGTTTGTTTATTCAATCCTTGAATTGCAGTATTAATATATTCGTTAATCGCTTTTTGTCTGTCAAACAATTTATTTTTTTCTTCCAATTGTCTTTTAGAAATCAGCTCGTCAACTATTGAACTTGGAAACTTAAATTGATAAGCTGCTTTGATTACAACTAAAAATATATAAACCAAACTACAGGCAAGCAATATTCCTGTCCAATGGTTAAAATTGTCGTCAATTTTATTTGAAGCAACACCTATAACGATTACAAGTATGGCCTCAATAATTATTGTCCCAAGTAATGCAGCTTGTATTACTTTTATCCAATCTTTAAGTTTATCTAATAGTTTGTCCATTTATTTTCTTTAAAGGTGGTCTTCTAAGCTGACCGCTAACGTTTCGGGGCTTGGCGTCAGTGCGGGGATTAGAAGCACAAACTTTCGCCTTAGCACAAATGTAAATAAAAAGCACTACTGTTCAATTTAGCACTTCACCCCGCATTGCGGCAAGTCCTTGTTAGCGGCATGTGGTTCTTTGTAGTTCGTGGACAGCCGTTGTCAGGTTATGGTTGTCTGTGTCGGCTTGCGGGTCGGGGAAAAAAATTAAAAAAAGAAGGGAAGGGAAATTTTTTAATCGGGTTTAAAAGGGGCAAGCTCTTTTGCAAGTTTTGGTCTGTGGGTTGGCTTTTGCGGGACTTGCATAAGTGCTTGTCCCTGTGTAGTAGCTGTCTTTGTTTATGTGTTTTTACTATTTACACTCTCCTTCGGGTGTGCATATTTTTCCTTCAATAACTTCAATCGCATTTTCGGGATTACTTTTTCTCCATTCATCGAAAGCCTTTTCAAGCGTTTCCAGAAATGTCTTGCTTTCCTGTGCTCCTGATACAGCGTATTTTCTGTTAAACACAAAAAACGGAACACCACGAACGCCAACTTGTTGGGCTTCGTAAATATCGGCACGAACTTCGTCTGCATAACTTCCTTTTTCCAATGCGGTTTTCAGGGCAGTTGTGTCTAAGCCAATTTCTGCACCTAACTGAATAAGCGTTGGATAATCATCTATGTTCTTTCCATCAGTAAAATAAGAACGGAAAAGTATTTCTTCCGCTTCATTTTGTTTGTCGTATTGTTTTGCAAAATGCGTGAAACGATGTGCATTAAACGAATTAGCAACAATAGATTTGTCAAAATTATAAGTCAGCCCCACTTGTTTTGCAAGCTGTGTTACTTGGTCATTCATTCCTTTGGCTTGCTCTAAGCTCATTCCTTTATGGTCTGCCAAAAACTGATGTGTGTTTTTATCGGGTTGTGTTTTCATTTCAGGTGCAAGCTGGAAACTTTTCCAAACCAATTCTACTTTGTCCTTATGCGAAAATTGAGCCAATGCCGTTTCAAATTTTCGTTTGCCGATGTAACAAAACGGACACATTACATCACTCCATATTTCTACTTTCATTTTAGCACTTGTTATTGTTAGTATTTTTGTTTTGCTGTTAGTGTTCTGTCCGCAAGCTGCGAGAGAAAACAACATAAGTGAGGCAATCAAATAAGTTCTTGTCGTCACTATCCTATTATGAAACTTCGTTCGCTAAATGCAGGAATTGTTGGCTCAGCTTCGTAGAAATATTTGATTTCATCACTGCTGTCCGTAAGCCCTAAGCTGTATAGCAAAGGCACGTAGTGGTCGGGGGTGGGGGCGGCTAACTTACCCAACTTATGACTGTTTTGGTAATTAATGAGATTGGCAAAGTTTCGTGCATTAATTTGTTGTTTGAGCCAAGCATCATATTCCGCTTCCCAACCGTAAAGGGTCATATCATTTTTTCGCATTTTTTGTCCTGCCAACTGCAAGTTATGGATAAGCGCACCGCTGCCTATTATTAGCACCCCTTTGTTACGCAAAGATTTTAATTGTTTGCCCAACTCATAATGGTATTCGGGTTTGGCGTAATAGTCAATGCTCAGCTGGAAAACAGGAATATTGGCATCGGGAAATAAGTGCATCAGCATTGGCCATGCACCGTGGTCTAATCCCCAATCGGTTGTTTCCGAAACGGAAGGAACGATTTTCTTTACTTCGCGGGCAATATCAGGCGAGCCTTTGGCTTTGTAATATACCTTGTAGTATTCTTCGGGAAAACCATAATAATCGTAAATCTGTTTTTGTTCGGGCGATATGTTTACGAACGTGCCTTTTGTGCACCAATGGGCTGATACAACCAACGCAGCTTTTACTTCATGACTCTTTTGCAGGGTAATTCCTAAATCATAAAGCTTTTGCCAAAATGCTCGTTCACTTCTTGAAACTGGAATATCCATTGGGTTTCCATGAGAGGTAAACAGCACAGGCATTTTTTTACCTTGTGAAGGAAGTGCGTCAGTAAAATTTTTAAAACTGCTTAATGTTCCCATTGCGGTTAAAGCTAAAATTGATTGAAGAAATTCTTTGCGTTCCATAGTGATTTATGCTTTGGGTTGAATAGGCGCTTTTTTATATCTACCCCATGCTATGAAAACTGCGATTGCTCCTAAAATCAAATTAATACCTAATGCTTGATATTCGGCATTGGATATATGATATATAAAAGCCAATACCATAATAATAAAAAGACCCAAAGCTGCCAATGGCGTAAAAATTGGTTTAATGCGCAACAAGGCAGGCAGTAAAAGCCCGATACCGCCAAGCAATTCAGAAATACCAATGAACCTGACCATGCCTGCAGAAAAGTCATTTACCCAAGTCATTGATTGACTAAGCTCTTCAATGGGTTGTGTTGCTTTCATGATTCCTGCCATTAAAAACATGGCTGCCAGTAATACCTGTGCCACCCACAAGGCAATATTCAGGGTTTTATTGTTCTTCTTTTCCATTTATTTACTTTTTGAATTTAGATAAAAGATATTCTTGGACAGTGGTTGGTTTACGACTAAGCAATTGTGTTAAATCAGTGGTAGAAATATTCATAGTATCGGCTGCAAAAGCAACTGCAAATGCTGTAAACATACGTGCGTAATCCTCCGGAACCCCATGTTGCATTAAGGTTTGCTGATAAACTTCTGGTTCGGGAGAAACATAGTTGATCGCAACTCCGGTAACTTCAGAAATGTGCTTCGCAATTTCCCCAAACGATACAGGTTGTTCGATACCGATGTTGTAAGTTTTATTTTCGTGTCCGCCTGTAGTTAAAACATTAGCAAGCGCTTCTGCAATTTCGTTTCGCAATACAAAATTTATTTTTCCCTCACCTGCCGGAACAAAAATGGTTTTGGTTTCCAATATCTGTTCCCCCACATAATCCATCAACATATCCATATAAAAACCGTTTGCAAAAATGGTATAGGTAATTTCGGATTCTTTAAGGTATTTTTCTGTTTTCACATGATCTTCGGCTATAAACCACAGCGGAGATGTTGGGTCTTCATGGGTTCTCATAAAACCTGTGTAGATGATATGCTTCACACCATTTTCTTTAGCAGCTTTGATTGCATTGATGTGCTGCACCGCTCTGCTTTTGGTCATTTCGCTGGAAGAAATCAGAAGCATAGTTTCTACGCCTTGCATTGCAGTGCGTAAGGAATCAAAATCATCATAGTTGCCTATTTTGACATCTATACCTTTAGATTTTAATTCTGCTGCCTTCGCTTCATCTCTTGCCAATGCTGAAATTTGTTTTGCTGCAATTCCTTTTTGAAGCAAAAAGTTAATAGTTGATTTTCCTAATTGTCCTGTTGCTCCTGTGATGAATACTTTGCTCATAATTTTTTTATTTTTTTAGTGAAACATTTTTTTAACCGGACAAAGATACTACTTTTGCTATACTTTAGTAACTACTATACCATAATATATCGCTATACTTTGGTATAGCATAAGTAAATAAAAAATAAAATGAGCAGAATATCAGAATTTGTTAAGGTAAAGAAATGTTCGGGAGAGTTTGTTTTAGCCGTAAACGACACGATGAACGTTTTAAATGGCAAATGGAAACTGCCCATTATAGGTTCTTTGCTCTATGGTAAAAAACGCTTCAAGGAATTGGAAAGGGAAATTCCTAAAATCACGCCCCGTATGCTTTCCAAAGAGCTGAAAGACCTGGAAGTTAATAGCATAGTAACCCGCACTGTTTATAATACCACTCCTGTTACTATAGAGTATGAATTGACGAAATCGGGAAATTCGCTCAATACGGTTTTGGATGCTATGATAGGATGGGGCTTGCAACACCGCAAAATGGTAATCGGAAAAAAGGAGAAGGTTGCTGAAACTGTCAGAGTTTAACAAAGTGGTGGACTTTTTTTAAATTTTTTTACTGTGTCGGCAGGTCGTGTATTTGTCTGTCAGAGGTCGGTCGGTTGGGTATTGCGGTTTCGTCCTACCATTGCCGCTAACGTTATGCGGCTTGGCGTAGTGGGGGCTTTTCAGCACAAAACTTCATACGAAGCCGAAAGTTCAAATTTACGAAAAACTGTCATACGAAGAACGTCCGCCCCCATTACGCCAAACCGCTGTTAGCAGCTGGCGTTCTGTCCACCGTCTTAGTAAACCATTGTCTGTATGTCGTCCAAGTGTCGGGTTGTGCGTTCGGGTATTTTTTCTTTTTCAGAAGGGCAGGAAAATTTTTTTATTCAATTTTTTTTTAGGGAAACAAGCACACTCTTTTTGCAGCTTTGGTTTGCGTGTCGGCTTGTAGCGGCTGCAAAATGTGTGTGCTTGTGTGCGTTGGCTTTTTACTTCGCTAATTGTAATATTCTGTATGCTCCTCTTGCAACAATTATAAAAACGATTGCTCCAATAATCAAGTCGGGATAACCTGAATTAAGCCAATTAACCAAAAGTCCGGCTGTGATTACTCCCGAATTAATAATTACGTCATTGGAAGTGAAAATCATACTTGCTTGCATATGAGCCTCTTTGCTCTTACCTTTTTGTAATAAGTAAAGACAAATCACATTAGCGATAAGAGCCAAAACAGAAACGATAATCATTGTTTGAAAATCAGGCATTTTCTCAATTCCTATAAATCGTCTGACTACTTCTACAAAACCAATTACAGCAAGAAGTATTTGAAAATATCCTGCAAATTTTGCGATGTTATTTTTTCTCGTTATTGTTCCACCTACCGCAAATAATGCCAATCCGTAAACAATACTGTCTGCGAGCATATCCAAACTGTCTGCCACTAATCCCATTGAGTTGGAAAAAATTCCAAACAGCATTTCCAATCCGAAAAACAGAAAATTGATAATAAGAACCGTCCACAACAATTTCCGTTGTTTATTGCTTGTGTCGGTTTCAATTTCCACCTTGCTTTCTTCGGTTGAAACCAAAGAAGTATCAAGGTTCAGCGTATTTAATGCTAAGTTTATCGGCTCTGGTTTTCCGTTATGATGAACTGCTAATTTTCGGTTTGGAATGTCAAACTCCAATGATTTTATTTCATCAAACTTTTGCAGTTTCATCCGTATTAATTGCTCCTCGCTTGGGCAATCCATTTTTGTAATGTTAAATATTGTCTTTTGCATAATTGCTACAATTTTAGTTTGATACCACCATTAATTAAAAATCCGTCAAGCGGTGCGTAAATGTCCCTGAAAACAGGATTAGTTAGTGTGCCTGTATAAATAGTGTCAAATCGGGTTTGCCTTGCGTCAAGGAAATTTTCAAAGTTGATGTAAACCGAAAATTTCTCCCATAGCTTTTCAACCATAAAACCAAAAAGCACATATTGTTTTCCTGTTGCACCGTCACTCAATTTTTGAGGACTGAAATAATACGCTTCCAAACCTACTTTCCATTTGTCCTCTACTTCATACATTAAAACTGAATTTATCCTGTGCTTTGGCGTAAGCGGTGTATTTGTCAAAATTCCGTTTTGATGCAAGCGGGTATCGGTGAATGTATAACCCAAAAACAATTTAAAATCTTCATAGCCGATTTTGATATTGGTTTCCGTTCCTCTTGTATCAATGTGTCCTGCCGAATTGATAAATTGGTATAATCCGCCTGTTTGATACTCAAGCAACAAAGGGTTATTCAAATAGGTGTAAAAGAAAAGTTGGTTGATACTGAACGTTACTTTTTCGCCAAATACGGTGCGATAATTAAAATCAACATTTCCTCCGTAACTGCGTTCCAATTTGTTGATGTTTTTATCAATGGGCATTACATTTTGGTATTGTATGCGTTCGCTTTCCTCTGTAAATATGGTTGGTGTTTTATAGCCAAAACCACCACCAAGCCGTGAAGAAAATTTGTCGGTTATTTTGAATAATGCTGAAACTCTTGGCAGCAAAGCAATACCATAATCAATAACATAGTCGGCTCTGAAACCTGTTTCAAGATTGAACCACTTGGTTGCTTTCCACGAATTTTGAGCAAATGAACCAAAAGTAATTTGGTTATAATTTCTCAATGGAAAAGTGTCTGTCTGCTTTTCCTGAAAGTTATCCGACCAAAGATTTACACCTGCAACCCATTCTGTTTTTTCCCGAATATTGGTATAGCTTGCTTCGCTGAATGTGGCTGTTTGTGTGCCGTCAAAACTGTAATTTGGAATATTGATTATCCTGTTAAAATAACTCACACTGTTCTTGAAATTGAAGAAACTTTTGTCATTAAATTTATGGTCAAAAGACAATTGCGTGGAATAGCGTTGTGTTTTGTTTTCTTCAAAATAACTGTGGATAGTGTCGCCTTTTCCTTGTATAAAATGTATGTCGCCACCGATACGGTTTTCAATAGCTGTGTTTATTCCAACATTCAGTTTTGTTTTGTCGCTGAAATAAACAAATAACTTAGGATTGAAAACATACCTGTCAAATTTTGGAATAGCTGAAAAATCACCCGATGGGGTATAAGCCCAATTGCGGTTATGTGCGGCAAAAATAGTTGTCCCGATTTTGTTAAATCGCTGTCCGTAAAAACCGTTAATGTCAAAACCTCTGCCCGAACTTCCGTTTAAATGAAAACGTAATTCTTTTTCATCTGTCGGTGTTTTGGAAATAAGGTTTACCAATCCTGCTATTGCTCCGCCTCCGTAAAGTGTAGATGAAGAACCTTTAATAATTTCTACTTGCTTTAAGTCAAGCGGTGGCGTTTGCAAAAGTCCTAAACCGCTTGCTGCTCCTGCATATAGCGGAAATCCGTCTTTAAGAATTTGTGTATATCGTCCGTCAAGTCCCTGAATACGAATAGAAGCATTGGCAGACGTTGCGGAAGTTTGCTGCGTTTGTATGCCTGTGCTTTCACTTAAAAGCATACGAATATCGCCTGCTTTCATATTTCCTTTTTCTTCTAATTCTTCCCCTGCAATAAATTCAATTCTTGTCGGAATGTCCTTTATGGTTCTGGAACTTCGGGTAGATGAAATCACAATCTCGTCTAACTCGTCTGTTTCTGATTGCAGAAAAATTTCAATCGGGTCTGATGTAGCTAAAGGAAATTCAAACGTGTCTTTTCGTATTTCATAACCGATATAACGAAATTCAATTATTTGCTGTCCATCAGGAATGTCGGAAATTGTTACTAACCCGTTTAGGTCGGCTGTCCCTCCTTTGGTTGTGCCTTTCAATAAAGCTGTTGCTCCGATTAGCGTTTCTTTGGTGTCGCTGTCTTTTATGACGGCTTTGAATGTGTTCTGTCCGAACACAGTATTTATGTTGAATGCTATGCATAGTAGCAAAATGATTTTGATTTTCATTTTTTGAATTATTGATAATGTTTGTAAAATGATGATTGGCGGTGCGAAGCACCGCAATTTGTTATTGTGCCGAAGGCACGGAAACATTAACTAATTTTGGGCGGTTGCCAAATGGAAGAGAAAAAGTCAGACGTTGTATTTTCCTTGTAAATAGAAACTTTTTTGTCTGAATAAGTGAGGATAGAGTGTATTGAAAAATTTGTTATTGGAAAAGTGAAACCTAAACAGGTATTGCAACTCATAAATGGTGAACAACAATCGCTGCAATCTTTGTCATTTTGATTGTCTTGTGATTGTTCGGTTGTTTGCTCCTGAAAACATTTGTCCTCCACCAAATTTGGTACTGCTGTCAGCAACAAAACATAAAGGGCTAATATGAAGGAGAAATATTTCACGCTGCAAAGTTAGTATAATTCATTATTTGATTGTCCAATCGTCATTATCATTTTCATTTTCATTAACAGTTATCTTACTGATAACAGCGTTTGCTCCTGAGTCTGTGTAAGTTCCATACCCATTGACAAATACGCCTTTAGCTCCGTCTTTCTGATTTGTCATTGCGTATAAAATAGCTTCGTCTTCCAAGTCGTTTTGTCCTGTAAAACGATATATTTTGTCAATAACGATGTCGTTCAAATCAACTTTTTCGCCTCCTTTTTTGTAAGATATGTTTTCTTCCAACAAGTTAAAGTCTTCTGTATAACCACGTTGTCTTAGTATTTCTATTACTTCTGATAATGTTTTCTCTGTTGATAGCATAGTGTTCTCTATATAGATGTTTATAAATGCAAAGTTAAAAAAGCGTTGGGAAAAATGGCTCTTTGGATTTTGCCGAAGCGTGGGCTTTTGTGTGTCGGGGCAAAAGCCAATGTGCCATTGTGCGGTGGCAAAAAATTGAATAAAAAAATGTGCGGTGGGGAAAAGAAAAAATACAGAAGGGTCGGCAAGGTGTGTCGGCTTAGTTCTTGTCCGTTTGTAATATGGTCTGTATGTCTTTGTTTATCTGTCAAAATGGTTTACGCTTCTCTTGTTTGTCTGTCCGTTACTGTCAGGGTTGCACGGTCTTTTTACGCTTGCTGCTAACTTATATATAGGCTTACCTTTTGATTTAAAAAGTGTTCTTATACAGCAAATGGATGTTGTATTGCAGTCACATTTAATTTCTAAAACAAAGCGCCTTTGACCAAAATAGGTATTTTTTACAAACGGTCAAAGGGGCTTGTTATATTTTGAATGTTTTTTTCAGAAACATGTGTGTAAAATTCACTCAATAATAAATTTCCATCAACATGGGTTTCTTAGAGGCGCTGATGTAGCTGTCTAATTCTAAAAAATAATTTTCAGAAACCATTGGACAACCTAAGCTATTGCAAATTTCATAGACCTGCTCTTCATCTGGGACACATGAGTAGCGATGCAAAACCACCAATCGATCATACGCTTTGCTATTGGTAGCGTCTAATCCGTGTAGTTTGTAAGATTTTCCAAAATTGCCGATGTAGGATCCACCAATCTTATATTTTCCGAGAGAAGACATGTATGAATTAGGGGTGTTGCTGAATTGTAAACTGTCTTTTATTCCAGTTTCGGACCCACTGCCGTGTGAAACTAAACTGCTACTCAGAATTTTCATTGAATCCAAGTCGTAAACAAACAAGCGTTTTTTACCAGAATGCTGGTGCATATCGATAAGAATGGCTGTCTTTTGATTGTAATTTGGGTATTTTTTTAAATAGCTTTTTAAAGCAAGTGCTTTTTCTTTTAGTCGCTGGTGAATTGGAAGTGTATCAATTTCCGTTGATGTAGCTTCTGTTTGAATCAACTCGTTTATGGGATTGTCCTGACCTTGGACACAAGAGGTGAGCAGAAAATAAGAAACTAGAAAGAAGAAAATCTTTGTCATAAAT
>Ga0075012_10005906_pt1 | contig 11158 bp, 8 predicted proteins | sample All_14_2_FD_71474 | JGI IMG/M metagenome (GOLD analysis project Ga0075012, IMG submission 71474) | Freshwater microbial communities in response to fracking from Pennsylvania, USA - Allegheny Zone_MetaG_DW_15 | ecosystem: Environmental > Aquatic > Deep subsurface > Groundwater > Drilled...
GCGCTGCTCCGCTTTGACAATGGGCGATCGGCCTATCTGGAGGTTCTGGACGCGCAGCGCGATCTGTTCGACGCGGAACAGGCGCTCGTCCGGCTTCGGCGCGCCGAACTGGCGAGTATCGTCGCGCTCTATTCAGCGCTGGGCGGCGGTTTTGTCGCTGACCAGACTTTTGACAACGGCCCTCAGGGCAACACTGATGGGGGATCCAATCCATGACGCAGCCGACGAAGAAGACCTGGCTTATCAGGGGAGGGATCGTGGCAGCCGTGGCCGCAATAGGGCTTCTGCTCTGGTCGCTGCTGAAGCCGTCGGCGCTGCCGGAAGGCATCGTCGGCGGGAACGGGCGGATCGAGGCGCTGGAGATCGACATTGCCGCCAAAAGCCCGGGCCGCATTCGCGATATCGTCAAGGACGAGGGCGAACTGGTCAATGCGGGCGACGTGGTGGCGCATATGGATGTCGAGACGCTGAATGCGCAGTTGTCCGAAGCGCAGGCGCAACTGGCGCAGGCCCTGAACAATGTCCAGATCGCCGAAACGCAGGTCGGCCAGCGGCAAAGCGAGCATGCAGCCGCGGTGGCGACAGTCCGCCAGCGGGAAGCAGAGCTCAATGCCGCGCGTAAGCGCCTTGCCCGGTCCGAAACACTGGCGCGTGAGGGCGCGACGCCGGCGCAGGAGCGCGACGACAATCAGGCGGCCGTCGAAGGGGCGGCGGCAACCGTCGAGGCGGCCAAAGCGCAACTGGCATCGACGCAGGCCGGAATCGCTGCGTCGCGCAGTCAGGTGATCGGCGCGCGCTCCAACGTCGATGCGGCGCGCGCGACGATCGTGCGGATAAAGGCAGACATCAACGATGCCGATCTGCGCGCGCCGCGCGGTGGCCGGATCCAGTATCGCGTGGCGCAGCCGGGCGAGGTTGTGGCCGGCGGCGGACGCGTGATGAATCTGGTCGACCTGTCGGATGTGTATATGACCTTCTTCCTGCCGGAAACGACCGCCGGGCGTGTCGGCATCGGTAGCGAGGTTCGTCTCGTGCTCGATGCCGCTCCACAATATGTCATTCCGGCGAAGATCAGTTTCGTCGCCGACGTTGCGCAGTTCACGCCCAAGTCGGTGGAAACGGAGAGCGAGCGCCAGAAGCTGATGTTCCGGGTGCGCGCAAAAATCGATCCCGCGCTTCTGCGCCGTCACATCGCGCAGGTGAAGACCGGGTTGCCAGGCATGGCCTATGTCCGTGTCGATCCCAACACGCCCTGGCCAGCCAGTCTTTCCAATCTTGTGAAGGAATAGGCCGGTGGCCTTGTCTGCGGAACGCCCAATGGTCGTTCGCCTTGCACAGGTGCGCCTGCGCTATGGCAAGGCGGAAGCGCTGCGCGGGATCGACCTGGATATAGAAGCCGGCCGGATGATCGGCGTCATCGGCCCCGATGGTGTGGGCAAGTCCAGCCTGTTCGCGCTGATCGCCGGCGCGCGCGCAGTGCAGGAGGGGACGGTCGAGGTTCTGGGCGGCAACATTGCCGACAGCGACCATCGGGATGCCGTCTGCCCGCGCATCGCCTATATGCCGCAGGGGCTGGGCAAGAACCTCTACCCCACGCTGTCGGTCGAAGAGAATCTGCAGTTCTTCGCGCGCCTCTTTGGCCACAGCGCAGAGGAACGCCGGCGACGCATCGACGATCTTACCCGGAGCACCGGCCTGTATTCCTTCCTGTCCCGCCCGGCGGGCAAGCTGTCAGGCGGGATGAAGCAGAAACTGGGGCTTTGCTGTGCGCTGATCCACGACCCAGACCTGTTGATCCTTGACGAGCCGACCACCGGTGTCGACCCGCTGGCGCGCGCGCAGTTCTGGGACCTGATCGCCCGTATCCGCAAGCAGCGCCCCGGCATGAGCGTGATCGTGGCGACCGCCTATATGGACGAGGCGCAGCGTTTCGACTGGCTCGTCGCGATGGACGATGGTGCAGTGCTGGCCACCGGCACACCCGCCGAAATCCTTGAACGTACGGGCTCCGACAATCTTGAGGCAGCGTTTGCCGAGTTGTTGCCGGAGGAAAAGAAGCGCGGGCACAAGCCGGTGATCATTCCGCCGCTCGACGTTGACGAGAACGACATCGCCATCGAAGCCCAGGATCTGTCGATGCGCTTCGGCGACTTTGTCGCGGTCGATCATGTCAGCTTCCGCATCCGGCGGGGCGAGATATTCGGCTTCCTTGGCTCCAATGGTTGCGGCAAGTCGACGACGATGAAGATGCTGACGGGCTTGTTGCCCGCCAGTGACGGGCAGGCCTGGCTGTTCGGCAACGTGGTTGATCCGCGTGACATGGCGACGCGCGGCAGGGTTGGCTACATGAGCCAGGCCTTCTCGCTCTACAGCGAGCTGTCGGTCCGGCAGAATCTTGAGCTGCATGCCCGGCTGTTCCATGTGGCTGCCGACGAAATACCGGGCCGGGTCGAAGAGATGGCGGCGCGGTTCGGGCTGGAGCCTGTGATGGACGATCTGCCCGAGCGCTTGCCGCTCGGTATCCGTCAGCGTCTTTCCCTGGCCGTTGCGATGGTTCACAAACCCGAGTTGCTGATCCTCGACGAGCCCACCTCTGGCGTCGATCCTGTTGCACGCGATGCGTTCTGGAGGCTGCTCGCGGAACTGTCGCGGCGCGACAAGGTGACGATCTTCATTTCCACCCACTTCATGAATGAAGCGGAACGGTGCGATCGCATGTCGATGATGCATGCGGGCAAGGTGCTGGACAGCGACGTTCCGGCGAAGCTTGTGAAAAAGCGGGGCGCAAAGACGCTCGAAGAAGCGTTTATCGGCTATCTGATCGAGGCAACGGGCGAGAGCGCGGTCGAAGCGGAAGAGGTGACGCCGGATCACGCCCCGGTGGTACATGAGCCGCTTCCCGTGAAGCAGCGTTTCAGTCTCCAACGCATGTTGAGCTATGTCTGGCGTGAGGTGCTCGAGCTTCAGCGTGATCCCGTGCGGGGCACATTGGCGCTGGGCGGCACGGTCATATTGATGTTGGTGATGGGCTTCGGAATAACGCTGGACGTTAACGATCTGCGCTATGCCGTGCTCGACCGGGATCAGAGCAGTGTGAGCGAGCGCTACCAGCTCGACATTTCCGGGTCACCCTATTTCACCCAGCGACGTCCGATTACAGACTATGACGACCTTGATCGGCGGATGAAGAATGGCGAATTGGCGCTGGCCATAGAGATACCACCCAATTTCGGCCGCGATGTGCAACGCGGCCAGGATGTCGCCATCGGCGCATGGTTCGATGGGGCGATGCCCCAACGCGCGGAAACGGTGCAGGGGTATATCCAGGGCATGCACCAGCACTGGCTGGCCGACCAGATGCGCATGGCCGGCATTTCCGGGACAGCTGGATCCGTATCGGTTGAAAATCGCTTTCGTTACAATCCCAACGTCACCAGCCTGCCTGCGATGGTACCGGTCGTCATTCCGCTATTGCTGCTGATGCTGCCAGCCATGCTGACGGCTTTGGCGGTGGTGCGAGAGAAAGAGACCGGATCCATCATCAATCTGTATGTCACGCCAGTGACGCGATCGGAATTCCTGCTTGGGAAGCAGCTCCCCTATATCGCGCTCGCCATGATCAATTTTGCGGTCATGTTCCTTATGGCGATCTTCCTGTTCAACGTGCCGCCGACCGGTAACGTGATGGCGCTTGTCACGGCGGCATTGCTATTCTGCGTGATATCGACGGGCATGGGGCTGTTGGCGTCGGCGGTTACGCAAAGCCAGATCGCAGCGATGTTCCTTGCCATGATGGGTACGCTGATTCCGACCATTACCTATGGTGGCATGCTTGATCCCGTATCCTCGCTCGAAGGCGGGGCTCGGATCATCGGCGAAATATATCCCTCGGGTCACATGTTCACGATCAGTCGAGGTATTTTCAACAAGGCGTTGGGTTTCGCCGACTTGCTCGGATCCTTTTGGCCATTGCTGATTACCGGGCCTTTGATCGTCGGCGTGGCGACCATGCTCCTTGCAAAGCAGGAGCGTTGATCATGCGCCGTAAGTTCGCGAATATCTATCGGCTGGGCGTCAAGGAGCTGTGGAGCCTGTGGCGGGATCCCACCATGCTGTTCCTTATCATCTTCATGTTCACTTTCGCGGTCTATTCGGCCGCTACAGCCTCTCCCGAAAGCCTGCATAGAGCATCGATCGCTATCGTGGATGAGGACAGTTCGCCGCTCTCCCAGCGGATCGCTTCGGCCTTTTACCCGCCGCAGTTCGTAAAGCCTGTCATGATCGCGCCAGCGCAGATCGACCCCGGCATGGACGCGGGCGTCTACACTTTCGTGCTGCACATTCCATCGGGCTTCCAGCGCGACGTCCTGGCGGGGCGATCGGCCGAAATACAGTTGAACACGGACGCCACGCGGATGACGCAGGCCTTTTCCGGCAGCGGTTATATCCAGCAGATCGTGTTGAGCGAGGTTGAAGAATTCAGGACGCGGTATCGCGGAGAAAGTTCTTTGCCGGTACGTCTGGAATTGCGTGCCCGCTTCAATCCCACGCTGGATAAAAGCTGGTTCGGTGCGCTGTCCCAGATCATCAACCAAATTGCGATGCTGTCGATCATCCTGACGGGTGCAGCACTGATCCGCGAACGGGAGCATGGCACGATCGAGCATTTGCTGGTCATGCCCGTGACGCCGTTTGAGATCATGCTCAGCAAGGTATGGTCGATGGGGCTGGTTGTGTTGCTGGCCGCTTTCATATCACTTCAACTGGTCGTCAGGGGCGCACTGGGCGTGCCGGTGGCCGGCTCTCAGCTGCTCTTCTTTGCGAGCGCTGCGCTGGTTCTGTTCGCGACGACATCACTCGGCATATTCATGGCGACGATCGCCCGGAACATGCCGCAATTCGGCATGCTGTCGGTTCTGGTACTGTTGCCGCTCCAGATGCTCTCGGGCGGTACGACCCCGCGCGAGAGCATGCCCGAATTCGTTCAGAACGTCATGCTTATCGCGCCGACGACGCACTTCGTGCAACTGGGTCAGGCCATCCTGTTCCGTGGCGCAGGCATTGATGTCGTATGGCCGCAAATGCTGGCGGTCACCGCGATCGGCACCGTATTTTTCGTTATCGCGTTGAGACGTTTCCGCAAGACCATCGCATCGATGGCCTGAAGTTGCGGCTAGATATCCAGCCGCTGCTTCACCTCTGTCAGGAAATCGACATGCGCATCGGCGGTGGTATAGCCCCGATACATCGTGCCGACGCTGGCATGCGTGCCTCCAGCGTCACGCCAGCGGCGCAGCGTGTCGAGTGTTTCCGGCACGTCGAGCCCGCGCCCGGTCTTGTCCTGCAGCACGAGGTGAAAACCGAAGCCCTCCACCGGTCGTTCGCTCTGCGCGAGCAGTTCCTTGATGCGAGTGATGCCGGGAAGCGCGCTTTCCTCCAAACCGGCCGCGAAGATAAACCCGTCCGCCATGCGGACAGCGCGCCGGTAGGGCGCCTCGCCGAAACCGCCGCAGAAAATCGGAATCTGTCGTTTGGGGCGTGGAATGATGTTGCCGCGATCAAGATGGTGGAAGTCTCCCTCGAAGCTGACGACGGGTTCGCCCCACAGCCGGCGCAGATAGGGAATCTGCTCGTCCATCTTCTTGCCGCGCGTGTGAAAATCCTCGCCGAGCGCATCATACTCCACATAGTTCCAGCCGGTTCCAACACCGAGCGTGAACCGCTGGCGCGATACAAGGTCAAGATCGGTCGCCTGCTTGGCGACCAGCACCGTCTGGCGCTGGGGCAGGATCAATATCCCCGTGATGAACTCGATCCGTTTGGTGATGCCGGCGAGATAGCTGAATGCAGTGAACGGGTCGTGGAACGGATGTTGCTCGGTGTAGGGGCCCCATAGTGGGGGATCGCGTCCTTCGTGCACCGCGCCGACGACATGATCGTACATGAGCAGCGAATCATAGCCCAGCGCCTCTACGGCCGTGCCGATCCTGTCCAGCGCATCCGGATCACCGCCTGTTTCGGTTTGCGGATATACTGCTCCGATCTTCATGCTTTCTCTCCTGCAGTGCTTCTAGCGCCGCGTTTCCCGGCGTTTCACGGGTAGGCGCGGCGGATGAACGGCGGACATCATAAACATCAGTATAATTCGCACCATAATTATATGCCTCCCTAAACCGCGCATCACCGGCTAAGACACACGGATAACGGCAATGCTGGAGAGGCCATTGTGACGCAGTCGACATCCAATTCGATCGCCAGCTCCCTGTTCGAGCCCTTTCGATATGGGTCTCTTGCGCTGCAAAACCGGATCGTCATGGCGCCGATGACGCGGACGTTCTCGCCAGGTGGTGTGCCGGGCGCGGATGTCGCAGCCTATTATCGCAGACGTGCGCAAGGTGGTGTTGGCCTGATCCTGACCGAAGGCACCTGGATCCCGCATGCCAGCGCCTCGAACGAAGATAATGCGCCGCGCTTCTATGGCGATGACGCCCTGAATGGCTGGCGTGCGGTGGTCGATGCCGTTCACGCCGCGGGCAGCAAGATCATGCCGCAACTTTGGCACGTCGGGCTGACGCACAGGCCCAAGGCGGCCAATATCTACGACGATGTCGCCGAGGATTTTTCCGCCCGCCTCAGCCCGTCAGGTTTTGTAGGCGTGGGCGACAGGATTGCCGAGGGGATGTCGATCGCGGATGGCGAAGCCATCATCGCAGCCTATGCCGAAGCGGCCGCCACGGCCCGGCAGGTCGGTTTTGACGGTGTCGAAATCCATGGCGCGCATGGCTATCTCGTCGACCAGTTCTTCTGGTCGGAAACGAACCGGCGCGACGATCGCTGGGGCGGGCGGGCGCTTGGCGAACGCGCGGCGTTCGGCGTCGACCTGATCCGCGCGATCCGCGGCGCGGTGGGGCCGGATTTTCCGATCATACTGCGTTTCTCACAGTGGAAACTTCAGGACTTCGCCGCCCGTCTGGCCGAGACGCCGGAGGAGCTCGCAACCCTGCTTTGCCCGCTTGCCGATGCCGGGGTGAACATCTTCCATGCTTCGCAGCGGCGCTTCTGGTCGCCGGAGTTCGACGGCAGTCCGCTCAATCTTGCCGGTTGGGCAAAGAAGCTGACGGGCAAGCCGAGCATTACGGTGGGTTCTGTCGGGCTCGACAAGGAAATGCTGGAAACGGGTGCCGATCCACAGACGCAGGCGCAGGTCGGCGCCATCGATGGCCTGATCGAGATGCTCGAACGCGGCGATTTCGATCTTGTCGCGGTTGGGCGGGCACTGATCGCTGACGCGGAATGGCCTCAAAAGGTGAGGGATGGGCGATTCGGGGACCTCAAGCCCTTTGATGCAGGGTTGCTGGCGGCGCTGATCTGACAGGCGCGCCGCATGGAATTGGCCCCGAACAGGGCCGGAACGACGGTTTTGATGGGTGCTGGTCACCCAGCCGTCGCTGTTTAGGATGAGGAGACGTTATGAGTGCGGATTACGACATCATCGTAGTGGGCGGCGGCGGGGCTGGCATGACGGCCGCGCTCTTTGCCAAGGCGGCAGGCGCGTCGGTGATCATATTGGAGGCTGACGACAAGCTGGGCGGCGCAACGCGGCTGTCGGGCGGTGTGGTCTACGCCGCCGGCACGAGCGTGCAGAAAGCCAAGGGCATCGAGGACAGCCCGCAGGCGATGTATGATTACATCATGACGCTGAACGGGTGGCAGACGCGCCCTGACATCATCCGCCTGTTTGCAGAGCGCAGCGCGGCTTCCGTCGAATGGCTGGTCAGCCTGGGCGCGGAATATGAGTGGGTGGTGAAGTCTGGCGTCGATACCGTGCCGCGCGGCCACTGCACCGTGGGGGCGGGTGACAGCATCGGTCGCCTTCTGATCAATGAAGTCGGCGCGCAGGGCATCGAGACGGCGCTGAAGACACGTGTCGAACGGCTGCTGGTGGAGGAGGGGCGCGTGGTTGGCGTGCACGCTTCGGGCATGGATCTGTTCGCCAAGGCGGTGATCGTGACCACGGGCGGCTTTGGCAACTCGCCGGGCATGCGCGCCAAATATTTCCCGTCTGCGGCGCAGCATGGCGACATCGTCTATGCCGTGCATAATGACGCGCCCTTCATCCTGGGTGACGGCATCAAGCTGGGTGAGCTGATCGGTGCGCGCATCACGGGCCATGATACCGGGCTGGTGCTTCCGTCGGCGGGCCTGGTGCCCAATTCGGTGGAGGCTTTCCTGCCGCCATGGTGCATGCTGGTGAATGACGAAGGCCGCCGCTTCATGCCCGAGAACTCGCCCTATGCGGTGTCCGGCTACCTCATCAACGCCCAGCCGGGCGCGCATGCCTGGGCAATCTTTGACGAGAAGACGTTGGTGGAGGGGAGTGCCGACAAGCGCTTTTCGGACCCCTATCACACCGGGGAAGTCTCGCAGACCTGGGACGCGGACTTGATCCGCAAGCATGTGCAGTCGGGCAAGATCCGCACGGCGGACACGCTTGAGGCATTGGCCGACACGATCGGCGTGAACCGCCTTGCGCTCAACGAGACGGTGGCGCGGTACAATGACGACGCCCATGCCGGCGTCGATAGCGAGTGGGCGAAGCAGGCCCCGAAATATTTCGCCATCGACAAGGCGCCGTTCTTCGCCGTGGAAGTGCGCGCATCGGTGATTGGCCAGACGAGCGCGGGCCTCGATATCGACACCAAGGGGCGCGTGCGCGATCGCAACGGCGCGGCCATTCCGGGGCTTTATGCGGCGGGCGAGATATTGGGTTGCGTGCAGGGCGACCGCTACTCCGGCGGCGGCATGGGCGTCGGCAATGCCCTGACCTTCGGCCGGCTGGCCGGCGAGGAAGCGGCGAAGGCGGTTTTCGCCAACGCCTGAGTCTTCAACGATCGGACCAAACAGAGCGGCGCTCAGGGACATCCCTGAGCGCCGCTTTCATTTTCGTGGTGCCTGAGCCTCTTCAGGTCGAGGTGGGCTGACCTGAGATATTTTCCAGAAAGGGCATAACCGGCTGGGGATCATAATATTCGCGCCACCACCGGATCAGCCCCTCTCGCACACGGAACATCCAGCAATAGCTGTTGGCATAGCTGCGACCGTCGGCTTGCTTGCCCTCCGACGCACAGGTGGCGAACCACACTTCCGGGTCTTCGGTGGCGAAAATCCTAAGGTCCAGGAAATGGAAGAACTGCATGGGACGGCGGGCGTCCCCGAAACGCGCGTCGATCTCTGCCTTGCCCTCAAAGCGTGTTTGCAGTCCTGCGGGCGCGAACGGGGTTTCCACGACGACGTCATCCGCAATGAAATCGAGCAGGCCATCAACGTCATTTTCATGGCCGAGCTTGTCGAAAAATATCTGGACGATTTCCCTGCTGGTCAGCTGCGTCATGGCGGTCTCTCCCGATGATATTTTGGGCGGAATAGATGAGTGATGGTTGCAGATATGAACGATCTATAAGCAGGTTGTTCAACCGCTGAGGTTGTAAGGAAGCCGGGATCGATACCAGTCCGGACGGCCCGATGGCGCTAGGTAGCCGTACTGAATACCTGCCTCAGGAAATCGACGAACGCTTCCACGACCGGCGCGCGAACCGGCGATTTCAGATGGACCGCATATACGGCGAGGTCGTCCGGCCCCGTCCAGTCCTCCAGGATCGGGATCAGGTCACCGCGCCGCAGCGCATCCTCCACGTCCCACAGCGAACGCAGGGCAATGCCCACACCCGCCAGCGCAAGTTCACGGATAATCTCGCTGGAGTTTGTTGCGACATAGCTGCGGACATCGACCGTCTTGCGTGTCTGACCGTGGATCAGCTTCCAGGGCGACTGTCCCTGCGCCGCAAGCAGGCGATGGTCGGAGAGGTCCGATATGCGCTGCGGCGCGCCAAATTGCGCGACATAATCCGGGCTGGCACAGAGCACGCGCCTGTTCGCCATCAGGCGGTGCGCGGCCAAGCTTGCCGCGACGCGATCCGTGATCCTGATTGCCACATCAATCTGGTCGGTCAGCAGGTCCACATAGGCGTCGGACAGGTCGAACTCCATATCCACGTCGGGATGGTGGCGCAGGAACAGGTTGATCCGGGGAGCGACATGCATGCGTCCAAAGGAGGTGGGCGCTGAAATGCGAAGCGGCCCGCTGATGGCGCGATTGCGCTTGGTCACACGGCCTTCCGCTTCTTCGACGGCCTTAAGGATCGCCACGACATCGGTATGAAACTGGCGACCTTCGGGCGTCAGCGCCAGTTTGCGGGTGGTGCGATGGATCAGGCGGACGCCCAGCCGTTCCTCGAGCCGCGCTATGCGCTTGGACATCATCGCCGGAGAGATCAGCAGCGCCCGTCCCGCGCCGGACAGGCTGCCATGCTCGACCACTTTCGCAAAGACGGCGTAGTCCGGGTCCAGCATTATTTTATCCTGACAGGAAAATATCTTTCAACTTTCTTCTATCTAAACGTCGGATCGGAACCCGTCTATAAGGCCGCCAAAGCATTAGGGTGATCTGCATGACCGAGATGATTGAAAAGAACGGCCTCCGCATTGCGGCAGAATTGGTTCGCTTTGTCGAGGATCGGGCTTTGCCCGGCACCGGGCTTGATGTCGCGGCTTTCTGGAACGGTTTCGCGGCGATCTTCACGCAGTTCGCGCCGCGCAACGCCGCGTTGCTCGCCAAGCGTGACGTGCTGCAGGAAAAGCTGGACGCCTGGCACGAAGCGCGCGCCGGCAAGCCGATCGATATGGCCGAATATACGGCTTTCCTTGGCGAGATCGGCTATCTGGTGCCGGAACCTGCGCCATTCGCGATCGGATCGCAGAATGTCGATGCGGAACTGGCGACACTGGCGGGCCCTCAGCTGGTCGTGCCCGTTCTCAATGCGCGCTTCCTGCTCAATGCCGCCAATGCGCGCTGGGGTAGCCTTTATGACGCGCTATACGGCACGGATGCCATTCCCGGCGCGGCTGCGGGGAAGGGCTATGACCCGCAACGTGGCGCGCAGGTTATTGGCTGGGCAAAGGCATTTCTGGACCGCGCCGTTCCGCTCGCCGCCGGTCGCTGGGCGGACTGGACCGGTGGAACGCCGGCGCTCGCCGATCCGACGCAACTGGTCGGGCATGCGGGCGACAATATCCTGCTGCGGCACAACGGCCTGCATAT
>Ga0075012_10005907_pt1 | contig 11155 bp, 7 predicted proteins | sample All_14_2_FD_71474 | JGI IMG/M metagenome (GOLD analysis project Ga0075012, IMG submission 71474) | Freshwater microbial communities in response to fracking from Pennsylvania, USA - Allegheny Zone_MetaG_DW_15 | ecosystem: Environmental > Aquatic > Deep subsurface > Groundwater > Drilled...
GAATGGGGCGATGCAGAGCATTCGGGGTTCTGGATCCCGGGGAGGCACATCTTTAACCTCTGGCGCGTCTGCAGGGAGGAACTCAAGCTGACTAGCTATACGATTCACAACGTCCTCGCTCGGCTCACTGGAGAAAAGATTCCGAAATTCTCTCCCGGGGTGTTGACTCAATGGTGGGACAACGAGACGACCAAGTTTCTCGTCGCCAAGCACTTCAAGCAGCGCGTGATGAGTCTTTTGCGGATCTGCGACCATCTGGACGTCCTCGGGAGGAACAGCGAGCTCGCGAGACTATTCGGGATGGACCTCTTTTCGGTCATGACGCGGGGATCCCAGTTCCGCGTCGAGGCCGTGCTCCTTCGAATCTGCCGCGATTTAAACTACCTGATGCTCTCCCCCACCCGCAAGCAGGTCGCTTCACAGCCCGCGATGGAGGCCACACCGCTCATCTTTGAACCAAAGTCGGCCTTTTACGCCTCTCCGGTGCTCGTCCTCGACTTTAGAAGTCTCTACCCTAGTGTGATCATTGCCAACAACATTTGTTTCAGCACGTGTCTGGGGAGACTCAAACCCAACGCTGGGGGGAGCGCTCCTTCCCCGTCGTCATCTTCTGCTGCTTCTAGTACAGGCGATCAAGAGGAGGAGACGGTCGATTCGGCGTTTATTCCGGGTCTCGGGGTGGATGCCGGGTACTACCCGCCTCTGCCTACCCTTACCAAAGCGGACGATTACGGCTTTGTGTCCCCGAATGGAGTCTGCTTTGTTAGTCGAAAGAAGCGCGAGGGGGTTCTCCCCCGCATGCTGCGGGAGATCCTCGAAGCGCGGGTGATGATCAAAAGCAGCGTGGAGGGACCGGACGTGGAAGAGAGCAAGAAGCGAGTGGCGGACGCTCGGCAGTTTGGACTCAAGATGATCGCCAACGTCACGTACGGGTACACCGCCGCGAGTTTCAGCGGCCGGATGCCCTGTGCGGAGATCGCCGACGCCATCGTGCAGACGGGTCGGGCGTGTCTAGAGCTCGCGATCAAGATCGTCCACGACAATAACGCGCCTTGGGCTCCCGCCGAATGCGTGTACGGGGACACCGACTCGCTCTTTGTACACCTACCGGGGAGAAGCCTGGAGGAGGCCAGGGAGTGCGGAAAGCGCATCTCGGACAAAGTCTCGCAGAGCCTTCCCAAACCGATGAAGCTCCAATTTGAAAAGGTTTACTTTCCTTGCGTCCTGGAGGTGAAGAAGCGATATGTGGGATGGAAGTTTTCCTCCAAGCCGCCTCCGACGGGAGCAAGCGAGAAGGCCACTCTGGACGCCAAGGGAATCGAGACTATTCGTCGCGATGGGTGTCCTGCGGTGGTCAAGACCTTGGAAGCTACCCTGAAGGAGATGTTTACCTCCCGCGACCTGAGCAGAGTAAAAGCCCATCTCCGCCAAGAGTTCGACAAGATGTTCGCGGGGACGGTGTCCCTCTCGGACTTTATCATCACCGGTAAGGTCAAGTTGGGGAGCTATGCCAAGGACCGCAAGGGCAAGGGCAACTACCCGCCCGCGGCGGTTGTGGCGGATAAGATGATGAAGCGGGACCCCAGGGCCAAGCCCCTGTACAAGGAGCGAGTGGGCTACGTGGTGGCATGCGGCCCGCCAGGGTCTCGTCTGATCGACCTCGTCGTGGACCCGCACGAGCTTCTCATCAAGTCGCTGCGGGTCAATGTGGCCCACTACATCGACAAACTCATCCTTCCGGCGCTTGACAGGCTGCTGGGATGTGCCGCGGTGGACGTCAGGTCGTGGTTCAATTTTGAAAAGTCCAAGAACCTGTGGGGCGGCTGGCGACGGCGACTCAACTCGTCGTCGGCCTCCACTAACCAGATTCATCGGTTCTTTGAGTGTGTCCCTTGTCCTCTGTGCGCCAGATCGTCCACTGTGGCCCCATCACAGTTTCCTTCCTTGAATCAACAACCAGGTGGAGATGAGCAACATCTCTGTGCCGAGTGCGCCGCAGATATGCAGCGCGCCCGGTACGCCGCTGATGTTGTGGCGTGCGAGGCGGAGAGGAGGGCGCGTCGAGCCTTGCGGGTGTGCGGGCGGTGTGTACAGGCAGGAGGGGGCGGAAATCTGGGGTGCCCCATTAGTGCTGCCAGCGGCGCGGGCGACCTGTGCTTAAGCCTCGATTGTGAACACTTTTTTGTCAGACGTCGAGCGATGGATCGGGTAGTGTTCGACGTAGAAACGCTGACAAAGGTCGGCGGAGCTGGGTGGTCGTGACAAGAAGGGGTGTTATCAGATACTACATGTAATCTTGTGTAATCTACATTTTTGTAACAGTGCCATCAACTTTCGAGGTTATCCTCAGTGCTCGTTGCAAAGATTCTTGTTGGCGTGATTAGGAAACATGTATGAGGTTTGAAGCGCCGCATATCATATTGCAACAAATAATCAGCATGATCTTTGTCATGGATAATCACATCGCATCAATACCCCTGGTTAAAAGCACGGCTGTCCAGTTGGCCCACGTCGTACTACAATACACTCAGAGACCAGTATCCCACATACTTGACCCTCAAGTTTTTAGTCACCTATACCATGCCCCATCGGTGATCCTCTTGCGAGAGGCGAGCCGCGGTAGCACAATCTACGTTAGGTCCTCCTCTCCTATGTAGGTAGCGTGTAGGTAGTATTTGCTCCTTCTTCCCCCATCAGGATTCTTCACCCGGACAATTACAAGGAGAGACCGAAATTGCTCGGTCTTTGAAAGCATGTTCATCACATATGGATTGCACACTGCTCGGCAGCCTTTGCGTCAGGCCCTGAACAAAAGCGTGGACGGCATACTCACTGTGAGGTCGCCCCTTCAAAATCCGCAACAAATGTGGCACACTTGTACTGGGCTCTTCTTGGCTGCGAGAGAGATTCCATCTATATCACCAGACAAAGCTGTGAGACATCTCGCCTCGGGAATTTGGTCATCATAGCCATGGCTCTCAATTATCTCCTTTAACCTGAAACATTCACGCTTCGATCGTCTTCCTTCCTTCAGTGCACGACGCCTGCGACGGGGGTTCCTTAGCGTCGATCCTCCAAGGATGGGAAACCCACACAACCTGAGGGGGCCGGGTCTCATTGCTCGCTCAAGGAGACTGAGTACCGTATGTGCAAGGGAGTGTTCCGTTCCAGGCTGTACATTTCTATTTGCTCTAAAGGGACTGAAAGGAAAGTAGGAAGATGTTGTGGGTGCGTCGCAAACAACTTGTACTTTTGCACCGCAGAATCTCCGCCTTCAGCCGTTTCATGAAAAAATCATTCCGGTTGACGGACGGAATCTCTGCTTCATTCATACCTCGGTTGTAGATGCTTGTCTATGTAACCTGTCTCTACGTACTCCTCTACCGACTACCCTATATGTATCCTGATCCTGCTGCCGCGACGAATGTGAGGTAATGTGCACACTTCGCATGCCGGTGTGCACTGCATTCGAATTAGGGGTCCACATCAAATGGCGCGCAAACGCAAACGGCATTTCTTATCACTCTACGACTACTGTACATAGTAGCTATTCATCGGGCCTCGGGCTCTGTGGAACTTGGTATTATTGACTGTCATCCTGTGAGTTAGGGAGGAGAGACTCCCGGATTTCTTGTATATCTTGTTCTATGGGATCTATTTTTCTCCATCTGCATTTGCCGAGGACAAAGATATTTCCAGTTGGAGGAGACCTTGGTGTACGTCCTGTTCCTGTGGACACTGTAGCCCCTGTGGCGGTGCAATGGAGGCATCTCTGATGATGGATGAGACTACTGATGAGGAGCGAGTTTGAGTGAACTCAAACTGAAACCGATGACGAGAGGTAGGTATATACAGGAGCTGCTGGAGCTGAGATCATTTCACTTTTCAGTTACTAGTACCACACATGTGCACACACGCACCGTCTTTGAGACGTCTTTGAGAAAAGTAGAATTTTGTTCTCGCGAGGAGTCAGGCAGTCAGTCCTCAGAGGAGCCTCCCTTGCACTACATATTGCGGGATTGCCCACACACCACAATAAAAACAATACCAATACCATCTCCTAAACCTCAGCACCAGTAAGTCTCGCTGCGGCGACCGTGTCCTTTGACACAGCATTTCCGACCGCGCTCTTAGAGACAGTTTAGAGAACGATTACAAAAAAGCCAGAATTGCCAGTGTGGAAATATGCGGTTTCATGATTGTGTTTCTTCCATACGTACTATTTATACATAGAGGGGGTCTCTTCTTACGCCGGACGTGATTCTGCCCTAACATTACAACCACATATCTCTTTGAACGTGCGGTGTTGCCTAATAGCTCTTTACCCCCTCCGTCGCCGGAGTTCGAATCTGCAATTTCGATGCGGAGACTGCTTGCGCGTTTCCTACGCTAAGGACCCAACAGGTGTTGAGACGACCACGATGGACACGTAAGAGTGGATCAACAGAAAGTGCTTGACTCGAGAGGTCATGTTAACCTCTTCAGTCAGCGGCGGTGAAACCTGCCTGCTGAAGAGGGGGCGGGGAGTTAGACAAGATAAAACCACGTGCACATGCGGAAGCCCTAACAATCAACCATTGACCAAAGAAACTGACCCAACCCCCACTCCTTCTTGTTCACATGCAGTGGCGTACAATGAGACTGACTGTCCACCACTCTGGTTTCCAGAGGAGCAGCCCTGTTCCGGGCGCGGGTCCTGCGTCTTTGGGGACTGCAGCTGTCCCGCCGATTGGGCAGGTGCCCCCGACATGAGCGTTGGCCGGTCGTGCGCCATCAACGTGACAGCGGTGACGGCACTCTGGGCGATCGCAGCGATACTCCAAATAGGACTGGCTGGATACAGTGTGTTCTATCTATGGCGGAAGAAACCGGGGAAAACGTTTGCAGAGTTGACGAGGGCCTCCATTCTTGTTGGGGTCTTTTCATTCATCTATGCGGTCTGCATGGCAACTGTGGCAATCATCCGAGCGACCCATGTGACGACGATTGCAGTTGGATCCGATGTGACCTTGACGGTACTTTTTGCGATTGGCTCAAGCGCTTTTTACATTTCAGGGGTCATCTCTGCATCTATACGTTTCTCTCGGTAGTGTCGATGCAGGCCGCAAAGGGGTTCTCAAAGAAGAATAGCCATCAGTTCTACAAACGATTGAAGTTATGGCTGCCTTTATCCGCAGCCGCGTCTGTTTTAGGATGTTGCACGCCGTTCGGTATCCTAACAGCAACCACAGAGAGTGAGGCGTTCAACTACGGGGCGTCGCACTACCTTATTCTCGCCGCGGCCATCTTCAACTGTGCCAATATCCTCGTCCCGACGCTAGTATATCCTTTAGAAAAGGACGTGAGCGCGGTCATTCAATCTAGTTTACATACTTCAGGGAGCAGCACGACGACTGCTTATCACCAAATTCTCAATAAGCTAACCGGGTACCGCACGGAGCTTCGGAACCACGGAGTCATTAACGTCCTAACCGCCGTGCTGATGGGCAGCTGGATATTCCTACAGAGCCGCGGGAGCTCTTACTTTTTGCCGTTTGCATGGGCCAGCGCGGCGACTGTAACCGCACGAGATCTGCACATGCTTCTACCGGTTCATCAGGTGAAGACTGCACCACAATCATCGACGAATGAGTCATCCCAAACGGGGAGGGAGGCTAGACTAGTCCCAGTCGATGGAACAAGAGTACCATCCTCGCGTTTGCAAACTGTCCAAGCGAGTCTGCCCCATCAAAACTCCTTCGCCGAGATACAACCGGCCTCGCAACCGACTGCGCAAGGCTAAATTGACAGTATTACCGTTCATGGCGAGAAAGCCGTCATTCAGATGGGCAACAATTCAGTGTATAGTTAGTATTTCGATATAGTAAGTACATAATCTAAGTGATCTAATTCGAACTCGGTGGAGTCCTTCCATTCTTTATTGACTCGACCCTGGCCTTAGCGACTGAATCTCCGCCTCCAGCTCGGCGATCCGACTTTGACTAGCCCGAACCTTGTCCAGGGCTTCACTAAGAGCAATCTTATCCTCTTGGGCAGCTTCCCGAATCGTCTGGAGAAGAGTCGAGACGCTGAACAGCTGGCGGGTAAGCGTTTTGACCATAGCCGTGTGAGCGTCGTCGCTTGTAGAGGCCTCCGCCTGGATGATCTTTTCCGAGTCCGGATGACCCAAACCGAATCCCCCGGTGTCGAACCGCTTGGATCCATACAACGGCTCGCCCTTGCGGATCGGCGATCCCGGAAGCGGTCGGGAACTCGCGGCAAGAGCAGATGCAGTGGAAGACGGCACTGCGGAGAAAATGGTCTTCAATTTGGCGTTCTCTCGCTCCAGCCGTTGATTTGCCTGCAATAGCTCCTCATTCTGTCTCTTTATCTCGTGCAACAGCCTCATTGATGCGTCGTCCTCGCCAAGAGAAGTGTACGGCTGTCTGGTTTTGGAAACAGACAGACGCTTTTCCTCACCACCTGGGCTCTTACTGCCCAGAGTCTGCGCTGGGCTTTGGGCCCTGCTTCCACCTTTAGAGGAATCGAGCACTAGTGTAGACCACGCTTTCGGGACGGGAACATAAGGCAGAGGCGGGGACATGGATAGCGTTTTCTTCTTCCAAGCAGCCGGGGTCGCAAGATTGAGCTCCATGCCCAGTCGCTGAGCTCTCAATTCACTGGAGTCACTGCCCACCGATGAGGAATCCTCTGTTCTCGCTTTCCCAGGCGAATTGGATGCGGATGAGAGTACTGGACCTCTGGCAAGGGGATGCGAGGAAGAGTCTCTTGCAGAATGCCCAGATAACAGCGAGCTACCTTGAGGTCTTTTCCTATGGGCCATGTCGGCCGAATACGACGTAAAAAGTGGCCGATCTCCACGGCCTTTCGGGGTGGCTAGATTTTCCGTTACCTTGTGCCTCGACAGAGAGTTAGCGGGAGGCGGGCTTGACCTGTGTCTTGTTGATGTTTCGATTTCGAGAGAAGGCCGCTCCTCGGCTGTTTGAGTTTCTGATAAGGGTTTCGTCGTCTGTCGAGATAGCTGGAGAGACGACGACGTCGATGGAGGCTGAGACCCAATCTGAGTCCAAAAGTCGTCACTCATTGGCTTGGTGCGTTCTCTTACCAGGGAGCTCGGTCCCGGTGCCTTTTCCTCTTCGGTTTCGACGGCGGCTTCTGTGTCCAATACTCCCGCAGCTGCAATGTATGTCTCCTCAAGCTCGCGTGGGGCTTCTTTCCGCAGTGCAGTGGACACCACCGTACTATCCTGTATTAGCGTCGCGTCCAAATCCAACTGTTCTTCGCGCTTAGATGTGATCGTAGAATCAGCCACAGTGGTAATACTCTCGACTTTCTCATCCTCGGACGGAAGAGCAGCGCTCACTTTGCTTTCGGCTGCGGTCGACTTCACGACCTTTGAAGAATTCTTCCGAGCCATTCTTCTTCTTCAACGTCCAATCTGTTCCAACCTTCGAGCCTGTCTATTCCTAAACCATAGTTTCGATATGAAAGTATCCTGCAGTACAATTTGTTTCCAGGCTCGCGCGAACCATCAACCTTATGTTGATATGTACGTCGAGTATAATACTGAGCAACTGAGATAGTTGCTTTTAAATATCCACGACACGACTACAAGTAGACCATGGAACAAACCCTTAGATTCAGAAATTCGCGCAAAACCTCACCACAGCAGACTCAAAAGCTGTTGAACTCGAGGCCGAGACGATGACAACCACTGACTTCCCGCGTTCTTCAATATGGGTCCGATTGTTGTTCTACGTCTTCAACAGCTAGGCGAAGAATCCCATCCTTTCTCTGCAAAACTCTGAGCGCTTTGAAACCGAAAACGACAATACACCACCGTAAATAAACCCTTTCGCCCCAAAAGCCTTGATGCGAGGACCTAAAGAACGATTTACAACCAAAGTTATCCAAATCAATATGTATCTGAAAATCTGGCTGAAAATCTGAATCCAAACTGTCATGATGCATACCCGGGTAGTCAATGATAAGTTCAAACTTTATCGCGGCTTACATGGCCTCCACAACGACGAGGAAGGAGGTGTCACCATTTGTAGCATGCAGCACCCACACAGAAAGCACAACCAAAGAGAGCAACGGTTCTTCTTCCTTCTATCTGCTGTCGTCTTCGCGATTAGGGGACATAGGTCGCAGTAGCCTCTTCTGCTCCAAGGCTCTTCTTGGTCATCGTGAACAACAAAGACGACGAGGAGGAAAAGACGGGAAAATCGTCCCTTAACACACCTAAATATAGTTATTACTTTTGGAGGTTTAGATAGTGTCCGATAGCAACCCGAAAATGGCGCGCACGTCTAACTTTATCATCATGTTCAACGTGGTACGTTTCTGTTGTTGCTTCAAAGAAAGGCTTCCCCAATGGAGGATGACAGAGGTTCTCCCTTTTTTGCACGAAAAGATGCCTTGGGAAAACACTGGAGTTAGAGCAGCGAACTGACAAAGGTTGAATGGGATGGGGACTCTAAATGAAACAGGTGACGTTGATCCTCGGTGCGATCGTAAGTGACTTCACCTACTCACCCTAGTTTGTTTGTCAGAAAGGACAAGACTAACCTCGTGATTACTTGTGTAGATGTTTGGTATGGCCATCTACACCAAGCAGAACTTCACCGATAGATGGGCTAACGTCCTCTCCACGGGTGCGGTGTGGGTGGGCATCTTTGCTGGACTGTTTATGATGATGATCAGCTTTTTGGGATGCTATGCCGCCCGAAAGAACAAGAAAGCGTTGTTGTGCCTGTACTTGTGCTGCGTTTGCATTCTTCTCGCTCTGCAGAGTGCTGCGGCTGCAGTTCTCATCAATTACGCGGGTAGGTTCAGGACCGTTTCGGCAACCAATTCCGGGGCTCTCACGAACAGTGACGATATCACTGTGAACAATGCCGTCATGAGCGTGTACAACTACTGCTGCTCTGGTTGCAGTGACGCTGCAGTTCTCGCGTACACGGACAATGCTAAAGGATGCACGATACCACAACCGCGCTTTTGCAATGCCACTCGCCAGGTCCAGGAGGGACAGCGTCTTGGCAGAACCTGGACTCCAGTTGCCTGCGACGTCCCCGGTCCTTGCCTTGCCACTACTGATGACAACTGCTGGAAGATCAACGATGGAACGATCCCGAGGGGAAATCTCGACTACCCCCCGATTACCATTGATCGCACCTTCTGCTCGATGCTCATGACGTTGACCGAGAGCGGACGACCCCTGGTGGACTTCCCCCAGAATGGCGGCTGTGGGAATGGAAAGGTGAATGCGTTTTTGAACTCCATTGACACGTACTTCAGCCCGAAGATGTACTACGCGGGTGTCGTGTTTGCCCTCATCGCCGCTGTCCAGGGATCCGTGTTGTTTGTTGGATTCTACGTCATCTGCTTTGTCAGCAAACGTGATGTGCTCGGAGAAGATTATGATGATTAACGAAGATGAGAACGTGGGTAGATAGCACGACAGTACTGAAAGCCTTATTGTGTGGTAGTAAATCTTTGATCGATTGCGTGAGGAACAGTCTTATTTACACTATCATACATTGGTTCCTGCTGCTTTCGACTGCTTAATGGTCAGGAGCCACTCATCCTCATCGATTTCACGAATGGTCCCAGAAGGCTGCGCGTCTTGTTCCTCCTCTTCGTCCAAGAATTTGAACAGCGTATGCGGAATGCGTGGCGGGGATAAGAACCGATCAGTCTTGATGATAACCAAACTCCCAACAAAGGTGAGAATGATCCCGGCAATGTTTAACCCCAAAATCACATGGAACCCAAGGGGTAAACCAGCAAGCGGAGTGAGAAGGCAGAAAAACAGAATCTCCGCGAAGCAAGTCGCGGCTTGCATAGATAAGAGAGACGAGCTGACCATCGTCTCAAACATGGCAAGGGTCGAGGCCAGCGCGAAGAACATTCCCAAACCCGCAGCAGCGATGTAATCCAATATCCCTCGAGAAGCGTCCGGTCCCTGCGGTACCGGTCTGAAGAACTCAAAAATCAAGTATCCTAGTCCAGTCACGAGGGCCGCCCATATACCAGGGGCCCACGTTAAAAGAAGAGGTGAAAGCGGTCCTACCCGCACTAGGAGCGCTTCCAAGAGCAGCAATCGAAATGTACGAATCATCCCAGCCAGGCCTGAATGGAGACTAATGGAACCTGACTTGGCCATCAACATACCAGCCACCGTTATGGGCACAAACAAGCTCCCCATAGGAGAACCGATTGACCGGAAACGATAGCACATCGCTATAGAACTCAGGATGAGTCCAATCAGCGACTCGGGAAAAGCCACGAGACATTCTTCTATACCCCATAATATGCCCATCAACGGAAACCAGAACAACCATATCTCACCTTGCTGAGCAACTGGCGGTTCGCTAATTCCCTTCTTCCCATTTGCCGTGGCTTCGGCGTTGGTGGCTGACGGACTGAAGTACCGGGAGGCCAAAATTCTCGCAGATGCACAAAGTAGAAGCGTTCTCGCGAGGGCGAACTCGAGGGGCCGACTTCCGTAGAACGATTCCAACTCCGCCCACGCTCTGTAGATTGAATCTGCGGAGAAGAAGCATATGAAGGTCAAGAGGGGAATCGCAGTTCTTTTGCGTTCCTCGCTTGCAAACCTGTATACCACAAAGAACAAGAGAGCAAAAACGCCGAGTATAAGGGCCAAGACAAACGAGACTTGGAATTCTTGTATTGACGGGGAAGCCAGAGTGACCTTCTGGCCTACCACAGACTCCGCTGCCACAGTCGTAGTACCAACATCTGTGTTTGTGTGACTCATTTTGACTTAAGTTTCGGAGAAATTAAGGCAATGTGTACAGTGGTCGCTGATCAGAGACCGCCTATCATTTGATGCTTCAATCAATGCCTGCGGAAAGTGTACGACGCAAAACAAGCGAAGACAAACAAACTGGTCGCAAAATCTAATACCTGCTCAGGTTGTTGTCCAGATTCGCTCATAAGCTTAGTGAATACCGCAGCGCCACTCAAACCTCTCGCGCATAGACACTGTTTCCTTTAAAAGACAATTTCAAAGAGAAGAACGTCGCAACGACTAAACCAAACGAGCTCTTCAAAGCCATATCCGATATCCAATTTTGTGTTTCGTCTTTAGCTAAAGGTAAGCAGTTGTCCAATAGACTGAACCCTG
>Ga0075012_10005908_pt1 | contig 11153 bp, 7 predicted proteins | sample All_14_2_FD_71474 | JGI IMG/M metagenome (GOLD analysis project Ga0075012, IMG submission 71474) | Freshwater microbial communities in response to fracking from Pennsylvania, USA - Allegheny Zone_MetaG_DW_15 | ecosystem: Environmental > Aquatic > Deep subsurface > Groundwater > Drilled...
AGGGATGGGCGTGGAGTGCGAGGACCCACCAAAGAAGCGGAAGTCGAGGAGGAGATGGAGAAAGAGCAACCAGGAGCCATGGGCGAGGAGACGGAAGATAAAGGCGAGGAAACAGAGTCATTTTCTGGTCCAAACAAGCATCTCGATGTCGGCGCTGAGAATGAAAACGAGGAAGAGGACGAGGAAGAAGACTGAGATGTCTCAGCGACTGAACTTGTCTGTCTCTGGACATATACATGTAGCATCTATGATTGACTTGTACACATAACTCGGAACCTGATGAATCATCCTTACTCCTTCTGATTGTCGCGACGTTCACGGAGAATCACCGGCACCGAGCTGGGCGGCAAATTACCAAGCTCAGTAACGATCATATCCACGAATTCGCTATGGGTGACATCGTACGAAAGATTCAGAAGCTTCAGAGCTGGGACATCCCGCCAGTCGCAGAGGGGATCCTTTGAAGCAATCTCGCCGTCCTGAGAATCAGGCAGAATGAGCTCCTCCGGGTCACCCAGCTCGTTAAAAACAACGCTATCGAGGTGAACGCGCTCGCTGAACTTATACGATTCGGCAAAAACCAGGACAGGTCTACGCTGAGCCCGAGCCATCATCGCGACCATCGCCGTCCCCGCGCGAGCCAGAACTGCCCCGTTGCTCAGAAGCGCCCCCGCGCCCAAGAAGACCTTATCGACCTCCTGCAGCATGTACGACACGGAAGAGAGTAGTCCATATCGGCACTTTATCTTTAATGCCGTTAACCTCTTGAGGAGCTCCTGACCTTCCTGATGGGGCCGAGCCCCCACGACGACGACCTCAAATGCCTTTCCACTCGCGTGAGCTTTCAACAGGACCTTCTCCACAACCGAAGACCGCGCAAAAGTCAATATCACATCGCCATCGGCGATCAGCTCATTTCCAGATGACGCAATTTCTTCTCCAGCCAGCACGACGTTCGTCCTTACAAACTCTTCGATGACCCCCAAAATCTGTCGTTTGGCGTCCTCATCGCTCATATCCACCGGAATTTTCGTAATTGCTTGCTTTAAATACACAAACGCGTTTCCCATAGTCATTGCGTGGGTCCTGCACGCGGTAAGAAAGTCAAATTGAGGGTTGAGGTGCTTGGTGAGAGCGCGAGAGAATGAATCGCCTTGTGGGGTTCGAAAATCACGAATAACGTCGGAGAACGCCTGAAGCATCGCCACACACCGCGCATCGGCGCCCTTAACCACGCCCTCCGCGTATCTCAGTCCCAGGGAAAGGACTGACGGATGAACCTTCTGAGCGTCTGCCTCAGAGAAGCCAACTTTTTTAGTCAGCGAGCCTTCACGCTCGTGCTGCTTCAGGTGCAAGAACAGCGGCACCTTTTTCTGCGCCTCTGTCCGCGCCACAACCTTGTTAGGCTTCTGCTGAGCCTGCTGTCTTTGCGCGACTTTCTGTCCAGCTCCTCCTGCTCCCGAGGCTCCTCCTAGCAGATCCTTGGAGGGGGCCTTGACAGACGGCTGCGGACCGATGTTGCCAAGACTCGGGGTAGGGGCGGTGGCGTGCGGCTTCGGCTGAGCAGACGGTTTGCCCCCGCTGCCGCCCTTGAGCGCCTCCTTCGCCGCCCGCTGGGCTTCCTGAGTCCTTCTCCGCTCCTCCTTGAGAGCCTTCTTCTCCTCCGCCGTCATTTCGGAAGCAGGCTTCTTAGCGGGTTTCTTGAAGGGCGGCTCACCGCCTCCTCCCGATACAGCCTTGTCAGCCATGGTTCAATTCCTATGGAGCAAACTGAAGCACAACTTATTGTGACTTGACCCTGCTGACCCTGGTTGAAGCGAAGGATTGAAGCGATACCAGTGGTAGTTTTCGAGTACCCGGGTAGAGTTACGGATGATGATGATCGAAGGCATGCAACAGAGACTTCAAACACGTACAACTACTGATGTAGCGACTATTTCTGACAATGAGAATCACTAATTACTCTTTTCAATCATTCGTCAAACCACACTCGGCAGTTGCACTATCACCATCAACTAACAACTAAAACCTGTTTTCACTGTAATGGAGATTCCCTCTCAAGCCTTGTAGGGCACGTACATGGTCGTCGCCGGGAGCGACTCGTCGTACATGGCCTCAATGGCCTTGATGTACTTGTTCTCGGTGAAGGCGCGCTTCAATTTGAGAGTGGCAGTCAGCTCCTCAGTCTCGACAGAGTAATCCTGGGGGAGGATGGTGAACTTGGTAATCTTGGCCGCGTTGGACGGGCAAGCGGTACCGTCCGCGTTCGTGTCCTTGATGATCTGCTCAAGCTTCTGAATGAACTGCTGGTTCTTCATGGCCTCGCTGACAGTAGTGACGCCCGGGACAACGTCCAGAGCGAGTCCATCAAGGTCGTTGGATCCTGGTCGTTCCCCAGTCGCGCCCTTGGTCACGAGGGTAATGAGCGCAACGTTGTACTTCCGCTTATCGCCAACCATCTGGACGTTGGAGATGAAGCCCTTGCCCAGGCGCTTGATGCAGTCCTCGATGGGGACCGGGGCAATGTTCTCTCCTCCAGCGCCGATGATGAGCTCCTTGTAACGACCAGTGACCTTGAACATGTTGCGGGTATCACAGCAACCCTTGTCACCAGAGTGCAACCAGCCCTCGCTGTCGATGGCATCCAGGTTCTTCTTGCGCACCTCCTCCTCGTCGTTGATGTCGGGGCACGACATGTACCCAAGCATGATCGAGCGCCCGCGGTAGCAGATTTCTCCCTGCTCATCCTCCGTTGGGTTGAACAGATCCTTAGCGCGAGGAGCCTCGACGTACTTATCGCCCTCTTTGCGGAGAATCTTCACTTCCAGCCCAGCGAACGAGGAGCCCACGGAGCCCCAAATGTGCGCCTCATCCGTGGAGAACGTCGATGCTCCAGCGCACTCAGACATACCGTAGATTTCATTCACGTTGAGTCCGACAGCACCTTGATTAGACGGGTTAGTTCGTCACATAAGCAACATCGGGGGACATAAATCACATACCAAAGTACGCCAATGTCGCGCGGTCGATCGGAGCAGCCGCGGTTCCAAGAACCTTAGCCTGGTCCAGGCCGAGAGTATCAGCGACCTTAGACTATAATATGGTGAGATATCTCGTCAGTTTTTGTTGCATCGCCCTGTTCATTCCAAGAACTCACCAGCACCATCTTGTGGGCCCGCTCGAAACCGGAGGGAATCTCGCCAGATCCTCCCAGGAGCATGTTCTCAGAGTACTCAAGACCCTTGGCCTTGGCCCAGTCGACGATCATCTTCTTAAGGCCCTTAGTGTTTTTGCCCTTAGCCTGCATCTTCTCCTTAATCTTTTCCCAGACGCGAGGCACGCCAAGGAAGATAGTAGGGCGAACAAGGCGCAGACGGTCGCCGATGGTAGATGCCTTGAGGTCATAAGGGCGGGCAAAGTACACCGTTTCGTATCCAGGGCGAAACGCGGTGACGCAGATGGGACCCACGATGTCAATCGTGCAGGCAGCGACGTGGCTGCAAACCATTCAATCATGATTGTTAGTGCCGTTTGTTGCGCATTACAGTACGTGGCAATTGCTTTGAGGAACTGACCTGAGGGGGAGAAACGAGATGACACGCTCCTGACCAGCCGCTCCAATCGCAGGGACACGAAAAAAGAGCGATCGGCATTGCATCATCATGTTGTCGTGCGAGACCATGACGGCCTTAGGATTTCCAGTCGTCCCACTAGTGTAAATGAGTCCAGCACAGTCCGCGGGAGAGATGGTAGCCTCAATCTCGTCCAGCTTCGAGTCCGGCACATTCGCGCCCAGCTCGAGGAAGGCCGCCCACGGCAGAACCTTTACCTCTCCGTTCTTGGTTTGGATGGTCTTGGTGAGCTTGAAGTCCGGAGAGTATCCAACAATGTACTTCAGACGAGGGATCTGCTCGAGGACCTCCTCGTAGCGCTTAACCTTGCCCTCGTCCTCGACAATGGCTACCTGTGCGCGAGAATGAATCGTCTTGAACGAAACGGCTTCGGGGGCGTCCGTGGGGTAAATACCAGCTGTGAGAGCGCCGGCCATCGTAATTCCCATCTGCGACAGGTTCCACTCCGGGGCGTTGAACCCGTACACCGTGACACCCTCGTACCTCTGCACCCCGCAAGCCACCAAAGCCTTGGCCACTCGCCTCGAGTCGTCCCAGTACTGGGACCAGGTCCACGTCTGCCACTGGTCATCCGGGAGCGCGGGAGGGGCGGTGCCGTCGGCGTTGAGGGGAGGGCACGGACGCTCCACCTTGAGCGCAGGGCTGTCCCCGTGGACCGACTTTGCTTGGAAGAAGGCCTTGAGGAGGGTAACCGCAGGGAGTTCCTTCTCCGAGTATGGCCCCTCGGTGGGGTAGTTGATTGGCCTGAGGTCCTCGGGACGCATACGCCAGAAGGGTCCGTTGGCGGCATCGTACTTGGACAGATGCTGGGGGGGGTACTCGTATCCCTTGACCAGGGGCTTGACCGGGCCGGCAGTGGAGGTAGTGCAGCCCATTTTCTTTCTCTCGCTCGGCAAAGATATTGACTGGGTGGCTGCGGTGAAGGAGTTTTGTGGGTGGTTGAGAGAAGCTTATTACAACTGACGGGCGGGACTAGTAGGAGCTAGTGCTTTGCCGATCAGGGAAAGACTTGTCTGTTGTTGTTGTCTAATACTAACTATTGTACTGTGTATGTTGGTTGGGTGGCGTCATCAACAACAGCGAAGGCAAGAAAAAAGCAAAGCGTCTTGATCGCGCGATGAAATGAAAAAGCGTTTCTTGCTCTCGAATAATGTGCGGTACACTGTTATTGACTAAAACTAAAAATAAGTCAACTGATCGCACAAATGTCCGACATGACTTTCCTCTTCCAGAATAGAATAGCAACAGTTCTTAACTGCAAGTAAAGCTGTTTCATTGGTTTGTTTTTCTTCGCACTCCCTGGCTTGCGGTGCATGGCGACAGGCTAGAGGTTGCAGTGATCGCGTTTTGCTTTCCCGGATCTCTCACAGACCTACTGATTGCACATACCATTCCCGTGCGTGACTGAACCTCGACGATCCGGCGCGGCGGTGTGAACACTACACATTCGGAAACGTTTTTGGAGCAAAGGATCGCATTACATATTCGAACTCCGTGCAATATTGAAATACTCGTTGCCTGTAATACTTTTACTTAGGATGTTTTAAATACGATATGGTTTTCACCGAAGGTGGTGAGCCTCAACCCCACTTGGTCTAAGCTCGCCCCTCGACTCCTGCCAGGCGGAAGACAAAGATGGCCACGACGAAGATCAAGGGATTCCATACAAGGGCCATACGAATCAGGTCGAGGAACTCCTGCCATGTCTCAGAAGAGCGAGCCCATGGAGTCGTCTGTAACAGCGACGCGGTATCGCAACGTTCGTTGCAAGCGGGGCACACGTTCCGCTTACCAAGAACGCTCCAACCTCGAATGCATTCGTCGTGAAATTCATGTCCACACTCCTTGAGCTTTAGTAGCTTTCGTTCTGACTTGTACGATGATCCCTCGTCGTTTTGTCGTCCACCAAACTCTATGTTATCCGCTTCCCGAAGTTCCCGTCCGCATAAACCACATGAGTTACTCAAAACGACCTTTCCAGCTCCTGGTCTGTTGATAACAATCTGGCTAGTGACGACCTTGGTCAAATAGTCGCCGATGACTTGCGAAAAGTCTCGTTGCATGACACCGAAGTAGCCTCCATAAAACATGAAGAGTACAGAATCTGTTAGGAGCCATGAGAAGGGCTGCTGGAAGAATGGTACCAGAAAGAATATCGTGAATACAAACAGAAACGCTCCAAGAGATGCCAGAGCGAATGTTATCCGATGAACCACGAGGAAAACCCTGTAGATGAACTGGGGGTCATCAGCATTCATAGGCCGCCGTCGGGACAAGTAAAACACATAGGCGGCCTGCAAAGTAAAGAGAGCGCAAAACAGAACAAACCGAAAGTTGTGGAGGTAGATTGCGAGCGTAGAAGGGAAAATCCACAATCCGGCCAAAGACCATGCATGGTACTGGCTTGGCCGATTCTTTTTCCACCAAACAATTGCGAATTGGGCGAAGAACAGCCACAAGACCAGCCCGTACGAAGCCAGAGTGACCACAAGGTCACTACTGTGATGACGGGGATGGTGCGCTGCTTGACTATGGAACAGGATAGCACCGTCCTGCGGCCCGCCAGGAGGCTCACTCCCAGCGTTCGTCTCGGGGACGTTGCTGCTCTCCGCCGCAGCGGGTCCGCTGTTGTTGCTCATTCCGGTAATGTACTGTTGCTGTATGAACCCCTATAAACCTATGGTTCTTTTGTGAACGCCTTCCTCGTCACTGTCGGGCGACTTACTAATGAGACGCTGATGCCACTCAGCGACAAACGGAGGAAGTAGAATCAGAGCGAGGATGAGTGATTGATGTCCAGGGAGATTCATCCTTGTCCTTGATTCGAGGGAACACCTAGTGCTACCCTGGTAGCTCCGAGAGGTTCGGGATGCGAGCTTCTTGCCTCTATCTAGGATATCATTGTTATAGCAAACTCGTCTTCGTATAATAATTGTGGACGTCTCGCTGCGTAGCAGGTTGTGTCTCGCTGCGAAGGATATCGCGCCTAGTCTACACAAGCTTTTGCGACAAACTCGATAGTCGGGTACTACTAAGGAAGGAAACGTTCGGAAGGAAGCCGAGAGTACTTCACGAAGAAACGGGCTTGCGAGGGAGTGACAGTGACGCCTCCTCTCCAGTCGTTAGGGCTGGATCGGTTAGTACATGCCACGATCGACTCGCTTTGTGTAGGGCTTGTGGTTTGAACGCAATAATACCGTCTAGACGGCCAAAAGGTCGTTCGGACATGACTTGGTACCGACGACGATTCTGACTGAAAAGGAGAGAGCGAGAACGACGAGAAAATGGGGTGCACCACGGCACGTCCGCGGCCCCCGCCCGGTGCGTCTGAGGCACCAGCAGGCCTCCCGGCCCAATCGACGACACCGAAACGGGCCTCCCAGACGAGAACAATGACTCCATCCTCCCACTTGGCCAACGCCGCATTATCGTTGACTCCCGGTCCTCCCGTTTCGGATGTGTACTCGCTTGTCGTGGGGGTGTCTTCCCCCTCCAAGGTGGACCCCCATCGGCCGACGACGACTGGCGTGGCTCTCGAATACATAAGACAATTGGCTGCGACCAAGTCGGCGGACACGCTCGTCTCGGAGTTTTTTGGGGATCACGACGAGTTCTGCGCCAAACTTTCACAGAACCCATCCACGACGCACTTTTTGAACAAGAAGGCGGATTATTTTGTTATATACCCAAGCAACTGTACCATCTCTGGACTTCTACAGGCGATTAGCGACGTTCCGAACTCTCCAGTGTTTCTATGGATCGACGGCCAGAGCACGGCGACTAATGGCGCGAACCGATCGGCGTTGTACCTGGAAGCCCTGCTTGAGCTGTACAAACAAATCGGGAAAGGTATTCTGGTGGCGTCGCCATGGAGTGAGACTTCTCCTCTTCCCGCGATTCGAGCATTAGAGATGTACTATGCAAAGATCAGTGGATGCGCGATTCTGGTTGCGGCGTCGAAGAAGGAATGCGACGACTTTGTGCGTGAGATGCGTGAAAAACCACTGGGGCCCACTCGCTTCCGCCAGGTTCTCGACCATGAGATTGAGGACACTTCCTCGTCGACCCCGGTGAGTGAGATCATCCGAGAAAACTTTGTAAGCATTCGCACAGCCACTGCGTCTTTATACCAACGGCTCGTCGTTCGCCTGGCGGATGACATGCTCAGCCGATGCCCAGAAGACGAGGAGGCTCGCGCGATTGCGTTAGCGTCCCGAGCGTCTCTCCATTACGCACTAGGTGAGCTCGACGACGCGAAAAGGAAGTTTGAGGACGCTCTTGCGCTGCTAATGAAGGTGAGAAACTCCCCGTTTGCGGCGTCTGTGCTCCACAATATAGCTAAAATCTACGAGGATCAGGGGAACGTCAACGAGGCCCTGGAGCTCTACGAGCGGTGCATTGCGATGGAAGAGCCCGTCTCAAGACTGAGTGTGAGGATGTCCTCACAGGAGGTTCTCAAGTCTCAACGGACGCCCTCCAGTCAAAACCTTAGGCAGCAGCTGGAGGGAGGTCGCGGGGGGTTCTGGCGGGATTCCTTCACCATTCCATCCCCTCACGACATCGGCAGCGCCACCACCCTCTTCAACGTTGCGTGCATAATGACCGAGCGCTTCGAGTGGGACAAGGCCGAGCGGCTCTTCCAGGAGTCCCTCGCGTCCCGGCAGGCGTGCGCCACTAATGGCGAGTCCCTGGACGTTGCCTGGTGCCTGAACGCCCTCGGGGTCTTTTACGAGAGGTTCGGTCGTCACGAACAGGCCCTGGAGTCGTTTCAGAACGCTCTGGCGATGCGGCGAAAGTGCAACGCGAGCGAGGAGCTCTTGGGTGAGTCCTTGGAGAATCTGGGGGGGTATTTGCTCTCGAGAGGTCGCCGGGAGGACAGCAAGCCGCTGTTGGAAGAGGCGCTAGCGCTGAGGGTGAAGCACTTCGGGCTCGACTCCAACCCAGTCGCCCATAGTCTGTTTGCGTTGGCGATGTGGTGGAGGGACGAGGACTCTGTGAAGGCGACTAGACTGGCCACAGAGGCGCTGGAGATATACCATAAGTCTAAGGACGACACGGCTGCGGCGGAGGTCTTTGCTGAGTTCGGCATTTCGGTATCCTCACTTGGACATCCTCTTCAGCCGTCTTCATAAAGAAGCCAAATCAGTCACCTGTTGCGTTATTTTTTTTAAAGTAATTCCCCCTGACCTGTCCATTGCAAGATAGATGGTTCCAGATAGAGACCTATTGACCCAACCATTAAAGAAAACTACAAGTACCTGACGCATACCTCTAACCATTGTCAAAACTGAACGCAATATCCTATCCCTAATATGATGTCCACATTGGACCCCTTCCTTCCTTTTATCCAAATCGAGGCTCGGGGTCGCCCAAGGCTGATGCGACGAACGCCACGGGAGGCTGCTTCAGGATCCTTGCATGCGGGATCAACCCGACGATTCCGCACCAGGTCGCATGGTACCTCGCGTAGGCCACCGAGTTCTTCTGGGTCCATCGCCCGCTGCGATCAAAGCTAGCCTCGCTCGCGATGAGAAACCTCAGCGCGTCCGTGAACGACCGCCTCAGTCCCTCGACGGCTTGGTTCGTGGCCCCGTCCTCCAGGCTGTACCCGAGGATGGACAGACAGTGAAGGAACTCCCCAACCAGCTCCGGATCGTTGTGGTCTACTGCGTGGTTGAGAGACGAGGTGAGAAACCTAAACTCCTCCAAATAGAGCTCTCGACGTAGCCGGCGCTCTCCCCAGTCGGACATGACGTAGATGAAGTGGGTCACAAAGTAGCACTGGAGCTTCCAAAAGTCCTCCCCGAGCTCGTCCAGGTCCTTGTACTTCCTCGCCTCGGGCAGGAACCGCATAAAGTCTCTGAGGATCAGCGTGCCTCGTTTCCCACCCCTCGAATGGCAGGTGATGTCCGAGTTCATCGACTGGTACACGAAGGACCACACGATGGCATCGGTCAGTGAGCCGTAGTCGAACTTTGTGCTCATCGTGTGCTTGCACTGGTCGCAGACGAGCTTCCGGGAGCCCTTCGGATACTCCATTCCGCAGTTGGAGCAATGGTCCTTGGGCGTCTGAGGGGACTTTGTCGAGCGGAAATCAAACCCCGTGACGTCGGTGAGGTCGTACTCGAGGAGCTTTTGTTCTACACTGGACAGCAGAGTTTCCACCAGAGACTCCACCGCGGCCGTCTTCATCTTGACCTTGGGTTGTTTCGGGTCCTTCTTGCTCCGGGTGAGAATCCTGGTCATCACATGCAAAGCTATGGGAGGGTGCACATCAGAAAGAGTTAGTCATCTGCTTCCGCATATAAGAGAAGGGACTTCACATCGAAGCCATGTAGACAATCCAAACTCACCTTCAGAAGTATCCAAAATCTCCGCGATGTCAACCTCTTCACTAAGGACACCATCCGCGCCCCGTCGCGACTCCAAAAAGCTCTCGCAAAGAGACTCTACCACGGAACGGGCCTTGTCCTCCAAGGAAGTCCCTCTCAACGCGCCCCATAGCTTGTACCCCAGAAACATGACATCCCCGCACTTTCCCTTCTCCAACAGCTTGGCCTCCGTGGCAACCTCCGAAAAGTACCTCAACCCGCGCTCCGCCACGATGAGGCGCTCTGCGTCAATGTCCTCCCCGCGCCAGAGCTTCGGTCGGATCTGCGCAAAGTCGTCGCTGAAGCTATCGAGCTCGTACAAGGGGAGCAAGCTCTTTGAATTTAACGCCGGGCATCCGCAAAAGAGACAGTGCGTGCGAAGCACTCTACAGTTTTCAAACGCCTCGCAGTCCGGATTGTAGCAGGGAGCCTCTCCGCCCACGGTTCCCAGTCCGTGTGCCACAACCGCGCCGGCCTCGCACGCCCGCAAAGCGTCGCGGAATTTAGCTTCCCCAACCACGTTCGCGACGTCGAGCATGAACTTGACGACCTGCAGAGGAACCGTTTTAGAAACACCATCGACCACCGGCTTGAGTTGCCGTACAGCGAGCTGGACGATGGAGCCGAACGTCTCAAACGAATCTATCGTCAGCTGCAAATGCTGCAGCAGTCTCCCGACTGGAACCCCGTTCCCCAAAGACTGCGGTTCGTCCCCTGTCTTGATCAAGAAGAGCCTCGCGGCCTTGGTGTTGCACTCGCTGTAGTTAGGATCCGCGCACTTTGGACATATCCACTCATCCTCGTCGTTCTCCGCGGACGTCGATGGTCGTCCAGACTCGTTATCGGGCGACGACTCTTCGTCCTCCATCTTTGCCCTCTTGCTCTTGCCGGAAGACGCAGGCGGGGACAACGTCTTTGATGCCTTCTTTCCGCTTTTGTGTCCCATCGTCCCTGTCTCTACCGAAGCCGCTTTTATCTTATCCATCAGTGTTTGCGCGCACTCCTCATGATATGACCGAGGACACCGATCGCACAGGAGGAGCGTCCCGCCGAGCTTGCACGCGGCGCACAGGTCGCGGTTCACAAGGTCGGCAGCACGCGTGGACGATTGGGAGACGAGAGGCGAGCTGCTTCCGGGGGTCGACACCAG
>Ga0075012_10005909_pt1 | contig 11153 bp, 5 predicted proteins | sample All_14_2_FD_71474 | JGI IMG/M metagenome (GOLD analysis project Ga0075012, IMG submission 71474) | Freshwater microbial communities in response to fracking from Pennsylvania, USA - Allegheny Zone_MetaG_DW_15 | ecosystem: Environmental > Aquatic > Deep subsurface > Groundwater > Drilled...
GTGTAGACGCTGTGGATGCCCCATTTCTGGTGGGGCGTGATGAAGTTGAGCGCCAGCTCCTTGTTGCCGTTCGACTTCACGCCATGCATCGGGCCCGTGGTGCGCAGGTCCACCGGCGGACGGTAGAGGCACAGCGCCTCACCGAAGGCGAGCATCCAGGGGTGGTCCTGATAGAGCTGCTGCCTGCCGGACAGGGTCCGCCAGGGGATCAGCTCATGCACATTGGTGTAGCCGGCATTGTAGCAGACCTCCTCGCTCTCCAGCCCCGACCAGATGGGTGACGAGATGATCTTGCGCGGCTGCGCCTGCACATCCCGGAATCGGATGGCTTCGTGCTCCTTTGGCAGGGCGAGATGCGTGTGGTCGCGGCCGGTGAACCTGCCGAGCGACTCCCACGCCTTCACCGCGACATGGCCGTTTGTCTCGGGTGCCAGGTGCATCAGCGTCTCGCAGGCATCGATGTCGGATTCCATCTTCGCGAGCTTGCCCTCGACGCCGGGCACCTCGACCTCGCCGTTGAGGTGGCGGAGGAACTCCACCTCATGCTCGGTCTTCCACGCCATGCCCTTGCCGTTGTTGCCTAGCTTGTCCATGAGCGGACCGAGCGCGGTGAAACGGGCGTGGGTGTTCGGGTAGTCGCGCTCGACCACCGTCACCGCCGGCATGGTCTTGCCGGGGATGGGCTCGACCTCACCCTTCTTCCAGTCGCGCACCTGATGCGTCTGACCGAGCTCCGCCGGGCTGTCATGCATCAGGGGGGTGAGGACGGTGTCCTTCTCGCGGCCCAGGTGTCCGTTGCATAGCGCCGAGAAGCGCTTGGCGATGCCGCGGAAGATCGCCCAGTCGGTGCGGCTCTCCCAGGCCGGATCCACCGCCGCGGAAAGCGGATGGATGAAGGGATGCATGTCCGAGGTGTTGAGGTCGTGCTTCTCGTACCAGGTGGCCGTGGGCAGCACGATATCGGAGTACATGCAGGTGGTGCTCATGCGGAAGTCGAGCGTCACCAGAAGGTCGAGCTTCCCCTTCGGCGCCTCGTCATGCCAGGCGGCTTCCTCGGGCTTCGCCGCGCCCTGCTCACCGAGGTCCTTGCCCTGCACGCCATGCTGCGTGCCGAGCAGGTGCTTGAGGAAATACTCATGCCCCTTGCCCGAGGATCCCAGCAGGTTCGACCGCCAGACGAACAGGTTGCGCGGCCAGTTGCTCGGATGGTCGGGGTCTTCGCAGGACATCTCCAGCGTACCGGCCTTGAGCGACTGCGCGACATATTGCGGTACCGCCACTCCGGCGGCCTCCGCTTCCGCCGCGATGGCGAGCGGGTTGCGTTGAAGTTGCGGGGCGGAGGGGAGCCAGCCCATGCGCTCGGCGCGGATGTTGAAGTCGATCATCTGGCCGGTCAGCGCCTGCGGCGCGGTCGGCGAGAGTATGTCCTTCACCTGCACCGTCTCGTACCGCCATTGGTCGGTGTGCGCGTACCAGAACGATGTCGAGTTCTGCTGCCGCGGCGGTCGGCTCCAATCGGTTGCGAAGGCCACCGGGATCCAGCCGGATTGCGGCCGCAGCTTCTCCTGCCCGACATAGTGCGCCCAGCCGCCGCCTGACTGGCCAATGCAGCCGCACATCACCAGCAGATTGATGATGCCGCGGTAGTTCATGTCCGAGTGGTACCAGTGGTTCAGCGCCGCCCCGAGGATGACCATGGACTTTCCCTTGGTCTTCTCGGCATTGTCGGCGAATTCCCGCGCCACCGCGATGATCTGCTGGCGCTTCACGCCGCAGACGGCCTCGGCCCAGGCGGGGGTGTAGGGCGCCATGGCGTCGTAGTTCGCCGCCCCGTCGCGCACCACGCCGTAATTGGCGAGGAAGAGGTCATAGACGGTCGCGACCTTCACACTGCGCCCATCGGCCAGCGTGACCGCGCGCACCGGCACGTCGTGGGTGACGGTGTCGCCCAGGCTGGTGGGGTTGAAGAACTCCGGCGCGCCATCGCCGAAGTATGGGAAGGTCACCGCCGCGCTGGCGCCACCAAGCTGCGACAGCCGCGGCGACACGGCCTCGAGGGTCTTCGCGTCGCGGCCCTCGAGGTTCCACTTGCCCTGCTCACCCCAGCGGAAGCCTATCGAGCCGGTCGGCACATAGAGCGCGCCGGTCGCATCGTCGATCGCGACGGTCTTCCAGTCGGGGTTGTTGGCCTCGCCGCCGCCATCCGGCAGATCACTTGCGCGCAACTGCCGGTCGGGCACCAGGCGCCCGTCGCGCTCGGTCAGCATCACCAGCATCGGCATGTCGGAATAGCGGCGGCAATAGTCGATGAAGTAGTCGCCGCGTCCCTTCGCGTGCCATTCGCTCAAGATCACATGGCCCATCGCCAACGCGAGCGCCGCATCGGTGCCCTGCTTCGGATGCAGCCACAAATCGGCGAATTTCGACGCCTCGGAATAGTCGGGCGTGACGGTCACCACCTTGGTGCCGCGATAGCGCGCCTCGGCCATGAAGTGGGCGTCGGGCGTGCGCGTCTGCGGCACGTTCGACCCCCACATCATGATGAAGCCGGCATTGTACCAGTCGGCCGATTCCGGCACGTCGGTCTGCTCGCCCCAGGTCTGCGGCGAGGACGGCGGCAGGTCGCAGTACCAATCGTAGAAGGACATGCAGACGCCGCCGATCAGCGACAGGTAGCGGCTGCCCGCCGCGTAGGAGACCATCGACATCGCCGGAATGGGCGAGAAGCCGATGACGCGGTCCGGCCCGTGCTGCTTCACGGTATGCACATTGGCGGCGGCGATCAGCTCCTCCGCCTCATCCCAAGTCACGCGCACGAAGCCGCCATGGCCGCGCGCAGAGAGGTATTCGCGCCGCTTCTCCGCATCGTCCTGGATCGACTTCCAGGCCGCGACGGGGTCGGCGTACTGGGCCTTCGCCGCACGCCACAGCTTTACCAGGCGCTTGCGCATCATCGGGTATTTGATGCGGTTCGCGCTGTAGAGGTACCAGGAATAGGACGCCCCGCGCGAACAGCCGCGCGGCTCATGGTTCGGCAGGCCGGGCCGCGTGCGCGGGTAGTCGGTCTGCTGCGTCTCCCAGGTGACGATCCCGCCCTTGACGTAGATCTTCCAGGAGCAGGAGCCGGTGCAGTTCGCCCCGTGTGTGGAGCGCACGATCTTGTCGTGCGCCCAGCGGGAGCGGTACGCATCCTCCCAGGCGCGGCTCTCGGTGGTCACGTCGCCATGACCGTTCGAGAAGGTGCCAGCGTACTTCCTGAAGTAGGTCAGGCGGTCGAGGAAGTGGCTCATGATGGCTGTTCCTTGCCGATCAGGCGTTCATGGCGGGGCCGGGGGTCCGACCACGTTCGATGTCGTGCAGCAGGCCGCCGCGGCGGGTGTAGACGAACCAGGTCACGGCGATGCACAGCAGGTAGAAGACGAAGAAGGCCCAGAGTGCCGCGAGCGGGCTGCCGGTCATGGCGATCGCGCTGCCGTAGCTCTTGGGAATGAAGAAGGCGCCATAGGCCGCGATGGCGGAGGTGAAGCCGATGATGGCCGCACTCTCCTTCTCGGATTGGGCGCGCCGCGCTGTGGCGTCGGCCTCGGGCATCAGCCGCCCCATCTCCTTGCTCATGATCGCTGGGATCATCTGGAAGGTGGAGGCATTGCCCACGCCGCTGGCGAAGAACAGCAGCATGAAGCAGCCGAAGAAGCCCCAGAACGCACCGGGTTCGCCCTTGGCGCCGAGGAAGTGGATGACGCCATAGACGCCGAACGCCATCAGCACGAAGACCCAGACGGTCACGCGCCCGCCACCCCACTTGTCCGACACCCAGCCGGTCAGCGAGCGGGACAGCGCGCCCACCAGCGGACCGAGGAAGGCGAATTGCAGCGCATCCACTTCGGGGAACTGGGTGCGGGCCAGCAGCGGAAAGCCTGCGGAGTAGCCGATGAAGGAGCCGAAGGTGCCGGTATAGAGGAAGCACATGATCCAGTTGTGCTTGCGCTGGAAGATCACCGCCTGGTCGGCGAAGGACGCCTTCATCGCGGCGAGATCGTCCATCTTGAACCAGGCGGCGAAGGCCGCGGCCGCGATGAAGGGCACCCAGACGAAGCCGGCATTCTGCAGCCACAGGGCGCCGCCGGCGCTGAGTGCCTGCGGTTCCCCGCCGAGCCAGCCGAAGACGCCGGCGGTGATCGCCATCGGCACCACGAACTGCACCACGCTGACGCCCAGGTTGCCGAGGCCGGCGTTCAGGGCCAGCGCATTCCCCTTCTCCCGCTTGGGGAAGAAGAAGGAGATGTTGGCCATGGAGGAGGCGAAGTTGCCGCCGCCGAAGCCGCAGAGCAGCGCGAGGATCAGGAACACCCAGTAGGGGGTATTCGGATCCTGCACCGCGAATCCGATGCCGAGCGCGGGCAGGATCAATGACCAGGTCGACAGCGTGGTCCACAGCCGCCCGCCGAAGATGGGCGGCATGAAGGAATAGAAGATGCGCAGCGTCGCACCCGACAGGCCGGGCAGCGCGGCGAGCCAGAACAACTCGTCGGTGGTGAAGCGGAACCCGACGACCGGCAGCTTGGCCACCACCACCGACCAGACCATCCACACCGCGAAGGCGAGCAGCAGGCAGGGGATGGAGATCCACAGGTTGCGCCGCGCGATGGCGCGCCCCTTTTCCTCCCAGAAGACAGGGTCTTCCGGGCGCCAGTCCTGGATGGCGTCGCCGCGCAGCGCGCCTTGCTGGGCCGCGCCATGGATCGGTTGCATCTCCGGCAGGGCCGGCAAGCTTTCGAGCGCCGCACCGGCGGCCTCGCGCTCCATCCGGATGATCGCGGCGTGCATCCACAGCAGCGACACCGCGCTGATGACGAAGAGCAGCATGAAGCAGGACTGCCGGATGCCGGTCAGGTCGTTCAGCAGGCCGAAGGCCATGGGCAGGATGAAGCCGCCGAGGCCGCCGATCAGGCCGACGACGCCACCCACCGCACCCACGCGGTTCGGGTAATAGACCGGGATGTGCTTGTAGACCGCCGCCTTACCCAGGCTCATGAAGAAGCCGAGCACGAAGACCAGCACGATGAAGGGCGCGACACCGACGCCGACATGGAAGGCGATCGGGCCGCCGATACCCTGCATCACGAAGTCGGTCGGCGGGTAGGAGAGCAGGAAGGTCACGATCGCCGAGACGCCGAAGGTCCAGTACATCACCCGCCGCGCGCCGTGCTTGTCGGACAGGAGTCCGCCATAGGCGCGGAAGATGCTGGCCGGCACCGAGTAGGCGGCGCCGATCATGCCCGCGGTCTTGATGTCGAAGCCGTAGGCCTCGATGATGTAGCGCGGCAGCCACAGCGCCAGCGCCACGAACCCGCCGAAGACGAAGAAGTAGTACAGGCTGAAGCGCCAGACCTGGACGTTCTTCAACGGCTCCATCATCGCGGCGAAGGATTCCGGCTTGGCGCCGGTGGCCTTGCGCGAGGCGAGGTCGGGATCGTCCCTGGTGAAGATGAAGAACACCACGGCCATCACCAGCAGCGCCGCGGCCCAGATCAGCGCAACCGCCTTCCAGCCCATCGACACCAGCACAATGGGGGCGAGGAACTTGGTCACCGCCGCGCCGACATTGCCGGCGCCGAAGATGCCGAGCGCGGTGCCCTGCTTCTCCTTTGGATACCACTTCGAGACATAGGCGATGCCGACGGCGAAGGAGCCGCCGGCGATGCCGATGCCGAGCGCCGCAAGCAGGAACGTCGTGTAGTCATACGCCAGCGCGAGCAGCGCGGTCGCGATTGCCGCGGTCACCATCACCAGGGTGAACATCACGCGCCCGCCATACTGGTCCGTCCAGACCCCGAGGACGAGGCGCACGAGGCTGCCGGTCAGGATCGGCGTTCCGACGAGCAGACCGAACTCGAACTCGGTCAGTCCGAGGTCGCGTTTGATCTGCACGCCGAGGATCGAAAAGATCGTCCAGGCGGCGAAACAGACGGTGAATGCGAGGGTGGACAGCCACAGGGCGCGCGATTGCGCCCCTGAGTCGGCTGCCATCTGTAGGTGGGACATGTGCGTCTCCGTCATCCTCTCGAGACGATGGCGTGATGCGTCACCTGGCGGCCGCCAAAGCTTGACCAAAATCAATCGTGCCAGGCCGGCACCAACGATTTTTGGAGAAATCCGAAGGTGGTTAAGGCAGTGGATGATTGATGTTGCAGTAGTGGATGATCTAGATCACTGCTCTTCGGACGGGCGTCATGCCCCCCAGTCACCATTGGCCGAGGGCTTCGATGACAAAGGCTTCGCGCTCCGCCGCGCTCGTCGAGCAGTCCCCGTTCTTTCAGGCTGCCGGTGCCGAGGCGATGACAAGGCTGCTCGACCACAGCATCTCGCAGATCGTGCCACGCGGCGCCGTGCTGTTCGAACAGGGCGATGAGCCAGATTTCGTCCACATGATCCTGGAAGGCAGTGTGGGCCTCCAGGCCAGTGTCGAGCAGTCCGGCAAGGCAATGGTGGAGTTCTTCGGTCCGGGCGAACTGCTGCTCGTCCCCGCCGTCGTGCTGCAACGGCCCTATCTGGCGTCAGCCATCGCGTTGTCCGAGGTGCGGGTGCTGATGATTCCCGCGGCGAAGTTCCGCGAGGGCATCGCGCTGTCGCTGGAGCTCAGCCGCGCGACCAACGAACTGCTCGCCCGGCATTGGCGCCTGATGGTGGGCCAGGTGGTCGACCTCAAGCTTCGCGGAGCGGAGGAGCGCGTTGCGGGGTTCCTGGCCCGCAGAGTGTCGGAAGAAGTTGGCGCCGGGACGGTGCAGTTGCCCGAATCCCGCTCGGCCATCGCATCGCGGTTGGGCATGACGCCCGAGACCTTCTCACGCGTGGTGTCCACGCTGGAGAAGCAGGGACGCATCCGTCGCCTGGAGGATGGCGTCGCCGTCGCTGATCGGGCGGCGCTGACGAGGTCCAGCTAGGAGGCCGCCCTTCCGCCTCTGAACGGTTGTCGTCGCGATCTCTTGAGCAACTTTCTGTTGTCTTCTCGTATCGACCAACGATCATTGCTTGCAGACGCCATCCCCTGCTGTATGGTACATTCGCTCTCGTAACGTTTTTCGGCGAATATCCCTCTGGGAGTTTCGCCCATACCGGGAGCGGATCTTGCTGCCGACGCAGCGTTTCGGGAGGAAGCGATGCCCGTCACCGTCAGCTATCCCGGCGTCTATGTGCAGGAGGAGGCATCCGGCGCCCGCGCCATCGCAGGGGTGGCGACCTCGGTCGCAGCCTTTGTCGGCATGGCCGAACGCGGCCGCATGGACACACCCGTCCGGCTCTTCTCGGTCGCCGATTTCGAACGCGAGTACGGACCGACCACGACCGGCGAGCTGGCCATGCAGGTGCGCCAGTTCTTCCTGAATGGCGGCGGCGAGGGCTGGGTCTGCCGCATCGCGGATGGTGATGTGCCGGCGTCGGTGACGTTGCTCTCCGAAGCCGGCGCAACCGTGCTCGACCTCGCCGCGCGCGATCCCGGCCTCGAAGGCAACCTGATCCGCGCCGAGATCGACTACGACACCGCGAGCCCCGAGCAGACCTTCAACCTCACCGTCTATCGCAGCCGGCTGCAGCCCGACGGCACGCGCTTGCGCGAGGCACAGGAACGCTACACCAACCTGTCCATGGATCCCGCCGCCGGGAACAGCGTCGCCACCATGGTCAACGGTCCCAGCACGCTGGTCACCGCGACCATTGTCGCGGCGGCGGGACCGGCGAGCGGTGTCTCGGTCTCCGGCCTGGTGCTGCCCTCGCCCGAGGCGTCGGTCGGGCCCGTGCTCGATGCCATCGTCACCGCCACGGCGCGGTCCCTGCGCATCGCGGTCGGCAGCAATCCGCCGGTCACGGCAGTGCTGACGCGGATCCCCGACATCGCCGGTTCCAACCTGGTCGCCAACATCGCCGCCGCCTGGCAGGGCGACATCAACCTCGCCCTCAGCAGCGCCGGCATCGGCGCCACGGTGACGGTGGAGATCACCGGCGACACCGCGGCGACCGGCGGCGTCGCGAGCGGCCGCTTGCTGCGCATCCTCAGCAACGACGGCGCGGTGACGGTGTCGCCGGCGTCCGGCGGCGATGCCTCGCTCGGGCTGATGCTGGGCGCCGGATCAGGCGGGCTGGAGGGTTCGACGCATGGCGACAACCGGCCGGCGCCGACCGGCCTCGCCGCGCGCACCGGCACCTCGGCCGACGGCTTCGCCGCGCTGCGCAGCCTCGCCGGCCAGGCGCGCGCGGACATCGCGCAGTTCGGCCTGACCGACGACAGCCCGGACAGCCCCCATGCCGGGCCGATCGCGCTCGGCGCCGGAGCGCTCTACGAGGCCGGCACGACGCGGAGCCTTGCCAATCTCCGCGGCGCGCTCGACGCCATGGCCGCCGCCATCGCCGGCAATGTCAGCGGCCGCTGGACCGCGCGCCGGCACGGGCTGCGCCTCGTCCTGACGCCGACCTATGGCACCGAGAACACCGGCCCTGCCGCTGTGCTGACGAGCAGCGGCGCCGGTGCCTACGATATCGGCGGCGCCGGCCAGCCCTTCGATGGTGCCGCGACGCCCGCCAATGTCGCCGCCTTCACCGTCGGCCTGCCGGGTGGCATCGCCGGCGCCGGCACTTTCCAGACCGCGGCCGTGCAGGGGCTGAACGGCAATGCGCCGCAGCCCGCAGACTACACCGCCGCCTATGTCGAGATCGACCGCGAGGTGCCGATCTTCAATCTGCTGATGCTGCCGCGCGCCGAAGGGCAGACCGACGACGACCGCCAGGCGCTGTGGGGTGCGGCGAGCGCCTTCTGCGCGACCAAGCGCGCCTTCCTGCTGGTCGACCCGCGCAGCGACTGGACCAGCATCACCGCCGCCGAGCAGGGCGCCGACCAGATCCGCATCGGCGTCGAGACACGCAATGCCGCCTGCTGGTGGCCGCGCATCCGCGTCGCCGACGGCTCGCCGACCGGGCGCATCATCGACCCCGCCGGTTCCGTTGCCGGCGTCATGGCGCGCACGGACGGCAATCGCGGCGTCTGGAAAGCGGCTGCGGGGCTCGAGGCCACGGTGCGCGGCGTCACCGGCCTCGAACGCCTGATGACCGATCCCGAGAACGGCGTGATCAACCCGAAGGCGCTCAACGCCATCCGGCTCTTCCCCTCGGGCGTCGTCGTCTGGGGCGCGCGCACGCTGGTCGGCTTCGACGGCTCGGGCAATGTCGATGACAAGTACATCCCCGTCCGCCGCACCATGCTGTTCATCGAGGAGAGTCTCTATCGCGGCCTGCGCTTCGCGGTGTTCGAGCCGAACGACGAACCGCTCTGGGCGCAGATCCGCCTCGCCGCCGGTTCCTTCATGAACGGGCTGTTCCGCCAGGGTGCCTTCGCCGGCGCCAAGGCGTCCGACGCCTATTTCGTTCTGTGCGACAGCACGACCACGACGGCGAACGACATCAACCTCGGCATCGTCAACGTCATCGTCGGCTTCGCGCCGCTGAAGCCGGCCGAGTTCGTGGTGCTGACGGTCAAGCAGATCGCCGGCCAGGTCGCGGTGTGAGGAGGCAGGGATGGCGCAGTTCACGGTCAACACCACCCGCATCGATCCCTACAAGAACTTCAAGTTCCGCGTGGTCTGGGACGGCCAGCCGGTGGCCGGCGTCAGCAAGGTCAGCGGCCTCAAGCGCACCACCGAGGTGGTCAGCCACCGCGACGGCGGCGACCTCTCGACCAAGCGCCACTCGCCCGGCGTCTCCGCCTTCGAGCCGGTGACGATCGAGCGAGGCATCACCCACGACACCGCCTTCGAGGCCTGGGCGACCCAGACCTATTCGACGGCGGGCGACGCCGCGGTGTCGCTGCGGAACTTCCGCAAGGACATCGTCATCGAGCTCTACAACCTGCAGGGCGTGAAGGTGCGCGCCTGGCAGGTGTACCGCTGCTGGGTGTCGGAGTTCATGGCGGTGCCGGAGCTCGACGCCAATGCCAACGCCGTCGCCTTCGAGCACATCGTGCTGCAGAACGAGGGCTTCGCGCGCGACGAGGCGGTGGTCGAGACGGCCGAGTTCTGAGGCGGCGGAGCGAAGGATCGATGCCATGCGCATCCTCGCCCTGCCGGAGGTGGACGGGCCACCACTGACGGTCCGGCTGCGGGACGTCACCGGCGCCGACGAGGCCGCCCTGGCGCCCGAGGATCCGGGTGCGGCGGTGGCGCTGCTTAGCCGCGTCGCGACGCTCGCCGATGGCAGTACGCCGGACCTTCCGCCCATGACGGTGACAAGGGCCGACCGGCTGCTCGCCGAAGTCTATGACATGCTCTACGGCCCGCGGGCGGAATGCCGCACGCGCTGCACGGCCTGCGGCGAAGGCTACGAATTCACGCTGGAGCTCCCCGCGCTCGTGGCGGCGCAGGATGCGGAGCGGCCCGAGGCGCCTGCGCCGGACGGCAGTTGGACGCTGCCCGACGGGCGGCGCCTGCGCGCCCCGCGCCTGGGTGATGTCGCGACCGGCGATCCCGATGCGCTGCTGGCGCGTCTCGTCATCGCCGGCGACGCCACGGCCGATCCCGGCGCGGTCGCGGCCTTCCTGGAACGCGCGGCGCCGACCTTGACGCTCGACCTTGACCTGCGCTGCGCGCATTGCGGCGCGGCGCAGGTGGTGCGCTTCGATCTCGGCCGCTACCTGACGCGACGGCTCGCCAATGAACGCCCCTTCCTGCTGCGCGAGACGCATCTGATCGCCTCGCGCTACAGCTGGTCGCATGCCGAGATCATGGCGTTGCCGCGCGAGGATCGCCGCGCCCATGCCGGGCTGATCGAGGCCGAGCGCGCCGCGATGCAGCGGCGGAGGGCGGGATGAGCAGCTACATCCAGCGCCTGCTCGACCGCGCCGCGCCGCTTCCGCCGCCGGGCTTCGCCGCGCCCGCCGGCCCTTCGCTGTCGCCGGTGGCAGAGGCGGACCAGCGCCTGAACGATCCCGCCTTCGCCGGCATCTTCAGCATCGCGGCACCGCCGGATGCCTCCGACGAACCCCCGGCCGACATCGCGCCCTTGCTGCGACCGGTGCGCCAGACGGCGCGGCGTGATGCGCCGCCGCCAGCGATGCCCCTGCCCCGCCGCGTGCCGGCCGTGCCGCCGCCGGTCCCGCCCGCACCCATGGC
>Ga0075012_10005918_pt1 | contig 11147 bp, 6 predicted proteins | sample All_14_2_FD_71474 | JGI IMG/M metagenome (GOLD analysis project Ga0075012, IMG submission 71474) | Freshwater microbial communities in response to fracking from Pennsylvania, USA - Allegheny Zone_MetaG_DW_15 | ecosystem: Environmental > Aquatic > Deep subsurface > Groundwater > Drilled...
GGGGTTTGAGGTGGCGTTAATATCGGTAACGTAAATCATGTAATACTTAGCAAGAATTGTGTAATATATTAAGATCTTAATGCAGGCACCTTTGTGTAGAAATTTACTTCACCATTAAAATTACTACCATGAATACGACTGAATTAAAAGGAAACTGGAATGAGCAGAAGGGAAAACTCAAACAAAAATTTGCTGAACTTACAGACGATGATCTGATGTTTGCTGAAGGCAAAAAAGAAGAGATGCTCGGGCGCCTTCAAGTGAAGCTTGGCAAATCAAAAGATGAATTGCACAAATTGATCTCTTCGCTATAATTCCCTGAACTTTATACAAGATGCCGTTCAGCAGAGTATCGCTGAACGGTATTCTTATGTGCTCCGCACAGGGTAAGAGCATGCCTGGTATTTGCCTGTTTAACCACGATATTTATATCCATTACTTACCCTACAAAGATCACTCAGATCAAATTAGACTTCCTGCGAAAGTGGTTTGGGAGCAGGAAGTCTATTAAAACATCCATTCAGCAGGACAAAAAAAATGCCATGCGAAATACAGGAAAAAGCATCAAGATACTCCTTAACAAGCTCAACGTCGGCTACAACGATGAGGGGCCTCTGGACGCTCCGGTGGTTATTTTTATCCACGGATTCCCTTTCAATAAGTCCTTATGGAAAGCTCAGATGGAGGCACTGCAGGACAATTTTCGGGTAATTGCGTACGATGTTCGTGGACATGGAGAATCAGAGGCAGGATCAGAAAATTTTTCGATTGACCTTTTTACCAATGATCTGTTCCTGTTGATGGATACCCTGAAAATTGAAAAGGCAAGTCTCTGTGGCCTTTCAATGGGAGGCTATATTGCCCTGAATGCAATCGGGAAGCACCCGCAACGATTTGATTCCCTTATTTTAAGCGACACGCAGTGCCTGGCCGATACTTATGAGGCAAAGGAGAAAAAAATGAAAGCCGCAGAGGCCATCCACAAAAACGGGGTAGAGAAATACGCGGAAGAGAGTATTAAGAATCTTTTCTCCGCAAACTCATTCAAGGATAAAAAGAATGAGATTGCTGCTGTACGGGAGATGATCCTGGGTACTTCCAAAAATTCGCTGACCAATACCTTATTCGCATTAGCGGATCGCAAAGGCACTTGCAGCCAGCTGCAAGACATTGGGGTTCCGGTATTGATCATGGTAGGAAAAGAAGACAAAATAACGCCTCCACGCGCTTCTATCCTAATCCATGAAAAGATCCAGGGCTCCTTGTTGAAAATTCTGGAGCATGCCGGGCATATTTCAAATCTGGAGAACCCTACCGCATTCAATCTACACCTTAAGAATTTTATCCAACAGGTAGTTAAAAAAACGGTCCCTTCTGTTCTTGCTCAAATGATGGTGTTTAATGCTTTATAAGGCTTTCCCCAGAAGTGCGAATGATGTAAATCATCCAGTAAATTATGTAACGAACCCCACCTGTAATGCGCCCACCTTTGCAGCGTGGAAATTCATTCACTATCAAATTTAACAACCATGATAAAGGCAATTTTAAAATTCAGTACCATAATGGTGCTTATAGCAGGCATATTTTCTCCCAGCTGTCAATCTTCTTCGGAAAAATCCGATGCCGCTGATGCAAAGGTGATTGATGCCAAACAAGACCTAAAGGACGCACAGCAAGATGCCGTAGTGGCTGCCCAGAAAGCAGCAACCGCAGAAGAGTTAGCTGCCTTCAAAACCGATTCTGAACTCAGGATCATGGAGATCGATAAACAAATTACTTTGCTAAAGCAAAAAATGAGGGTGGCCGGAAAAAAGGTGGACGCTTCATACGAAGAGAGTATTAAGGCTCTTGAACAGAAAAACAAGGACCTGAAAAACAGAATGGAAACTTACAGTAACAACGCTCAAAGCGACTGGGAGTCTTTCAAACGTGAATTCAATCATGACATGGATGAACTCGGCAATGCTATGAAAGACCTCACTGTGAATAATAAGAAATAGGCAATAACCGGCAAGCCCCAATGCCCGTGAGCTAATCAAAACGATCGACATAAGCATCCGAACTGGTTACGAACAAATGCTGTAACTCAGCCTGAGATTACAAAAGACCACTTTAAAATGATAGGACCGGCCTGCTTCCCAGCAGGTCGGTTTTTTTATTGGTTTTTTATATATGTATACAAATGTGAATCATGCAACTATTAAACAGAATTGTGTAACATTTAAAGGGGGTTTACAGCCCAATTTTGTGCTCAAATTCACAGTTATAAATATTGGTTATCATGAAAGGGAAGCATTTACTATTTGCAGCACTCATTCCTTTGTTGTTTTTTTCCAACAAAATGTATGCACAGGCCCCAGACTTGGGCGTAGCAGCCACCTTTGCCCTATTTACGGCAGATGGAGCATTCAATGGGGATCCTGCTACCTCCATTATCGGTGATATAGGTACCAACGTGGGTGCTTTTACGCCTCCCGGATTCCATGTTGGACAGGTCCATTTGGCCGATCCGGTCTCTGCACAAGCCGCTGCAGATGTAGCCATTGCCTACGGATTCCTGGCAGGACTCACCTGCGGTTCTGTACTGACCACGCCTCTGGGAAACAGCCAGACCCTGCTCCCGAATATTTACTGTATCGGTACGGCCGCTGTCCTGAACGCTGATCTGATCCTTGATGGAGGCGGAGATCCTGGCGCGATCTTTATTTTTCAGATCAATGGTGCCCTCTCTACCAATCCCTTTTCAAACATTATTCTGATCAATGGCGCCAACCTGTGCAATGTGTACTGGCAGATAAACGGCGCATTGAATGTGGGTGGAAACACTCTTTTTCAGGGCACTGTAATTGCCGAAGGAGCAATCAACCTGGCCGGTGGTGCCATATTTAACGGCCGGGGACTTTCTACTGCGGGCGCGATCTCAACCAGCGCGAACTCGGTAACGCTGGACGATGCATGCCTGTGTATGCTGGACGTTACCTGCCCGGACCCATCCGGAGGCAGTTTCGAGTGTATTGGCGATATTCCTGCCGGCAACGCATCGGACGTTACCGTTAATAGCGCCTGCGGCACTCCTTCCGTGACCATCACAGAAACCTCCACCGGAACAGGTTGCCTGAACGCTCCCTATACGCTGACAAGAACCTATACCATCTCTGACGATGGTGGAAACTCGACCTCCTGCGAGGTGACTTATACCGCCATCGACGAGACAGTACCCACCATTTCCTGTCCGGCAAATGTAATCGTCTCCTGTGCGAGCAATGTGCCAGCCGCTGCACCTACCTCTACCACGAGTTCCGACAACTGTGGAGGGACCGTAACCGTAGTGTTGTTAAGCGACGTGATCTCCAATCAGATCTGTGCCAACCAATACACGATCACCCGTACTTTTCAGGCATCTGACCTCTGCGGAAACTCCGCAACTTGTGCCCAAACGATCACGGTGAATGACCTGACAGCTCCCACCCTGACTTGTCCCGCCAACGTGACCGTTTCCTGTGCAAGCAGCGTTCCCGCCCCGTCCACCGCTTCTGTTTCGGCCTCAGATCTCTGCGGTGGAACCGTAACCGTCGCCTTTGTCAGCGATGTGATCTCCAACCAGACCTGTCCCAACCGATTTACAGTCACCCGTACCTACCGGGCCACCGACCTCTGCGGAAATTCCGCAACCTGCGCCCAAACGATCACGGTGAATGACCAGACGGCTCCCACCATGACTTGTCCCGCCAATGTGACCGTTTCCTGTGCCGGCAATGTTCCCGCTCCCTCCACCGCTTCTGTTTCTACCACTGACCTCTGCGGTGGAACCGTAACGGTTGCCTTTGTAAGCGATGTGATCTCTAACCAGACCTGTCCCAACCGATTTACTGTAACCCGCACTTACCGGGCAACCGACCTTTGCGGAAACTCCGCAACCTGCGCGCAGACGATCACGGTAAATGACCAGACCGCCCCCACCATTCTTTGTCCTCAAAATGTGACGGTAACTTGTGCAAGCAGCATTCCTGCCCCTGCGCCGGCCTCCATCGGGACATCCGACAATTGTGGAGGCACGGTCACCGTCATCCATGTGAGTGATGTGATTTCTAACCAGATCTGCGCAAACCGATTGACCATTACCCGTACCTACCGGGCCACGGATGTTTGTGGTAATTCCACAACCTGTGCCCAGATCATCACGGTGTTTGACGACATAGCTCCGACTTTCGTAAATCCCCCTGCAAATATTACCGCAGAGTGTTTTTCCATTCCTGGCTCGCCGCCACTTCCTACCGCAACGGACAATTGCGCAGGGGTTGTGACCGTGGTTTTGCTGAGCGAAGTTCAAACACCAGGCATTTGTCCGGTGCTTTACACCATCACCCGCACCTGGCGCGCCACCGATGTTTGTGGTAACTCTTCCACTGCGGTGCAGGTAGTTACCATTGTGGACACCTATGCTCCTCAGTTCATTGTTGCTCCCGCCAACGTGGCGGTGGAATGCAACCTGAATACCAATGAGCAAGCTTTTCAGGATTGGCTGGATAACCTGGGCGGTGCTGAAATATTTGACTGTTCCACCATCACCTGGACCTTTACTCCGAGCCCGTTCTTTATTATGCCGTCTATGTGTGGCGCCACTTCTCAACGGTTCATACGCTTTACGGCCACCGATGAATGTGGAAACTCCTCTTTCCAGGATGCTAGTTTTACCATCATGGATATGACGCCGCCCACCTTTACCGTGCTGCCACAAAACCTGCATATAGATTGTATCCAGGGGGGCGACCAGGGCGAAGGCCAACTGCCTGACTGGCTCGAAAATTTCGGATATGCTGAAGTTAGCGACGATTGTGGGGAAGTTTTCACTTCGATTGTCCTGCTCTCCAGTGTGGAGGGTTGTGGAAACACATTCACCCGCACCTATCAGTTCCGTGCCACCGACGAATGCGGCAACACCAATTTTGTGACCGCCACTTTCGCAATCATTGACACGACCGCACCGGTTATTGTTACCTGTCCGCCGCACAATGTGCTCCTGACCTGCGAATTTGACGTCCCGGCTCCTGATACAGCCGGCGTGGAAGCTTATGACGAATGTGGCGCAGTGACCGTAACGGTCCAAAGTATCTTCACCAACGGAGTTGGCTGCGTTTATTGGCCGCTCACCACCTCGTACACCTATGCCGTCACCGACGAGTGCGGGAACGTAGCTACTTGCTATCAATCCTTCCAGGTAGTGGATTCCATTCCGCCTGTTTACAACGGGCTGGACACCATAGAAGTTTTGTGTGTATCAGACCTTCCTGGACTTGGGGAGATCCCGGACATCCTTGCGCCGTTCCTGGTGGACAATTGTTACGAAGTGATCTGCGTCAACGAGGGCCTGGCCGCAACAGGACCAAACTGGGTCACGTATTGTGTGAAAATCAAGGATCTGTGTGGCAACTGGACCGATAAGTTCAACATCACATTTATTGCTACAGGTGGCTGCAAACCACTTTGCTCAGCACCTCAATCCATGTGGGGCAATCCCGGAGGTTCCATCAACGGAATGGCCACCACAGAGGCCATCGAGCAACTGATCAGCAAATACGGAGCCCTGAAGGCTGGAGATCTGGGTAAAACCATTTCAGTAACCAGCGCAGCCTGTGTGCAGAATATATTGCCCGGAAATGGCAATACAAACGCATTCAGCACCGGTCATTATGTGTTTGGAGAAGAAAACGATTGTAAACCAATTTCCAACCTGTTAAATGCAGACGGAACCCTGAAAAATCAGGTTGCAGCAAATGTTTTGGCCCTGCAATTGAATATCTGGTACAATCTTGAATTCAACGAACGCGACCTGCGTGTACAATTGTTGGCCGGCCTGCCACCATGCCTGGTAGAACCTGTTGTGATGGGCAAACTGGAAGAAAACCACCACAATGTTCAAGGTTTGCTGAACCTTTCGAACGACTACCTCGCAGGAATAGGGTTCTACCCACAGAACTTTGGCGGTCCGCTGAACAGTGCACTTGAAAATATAAACAGCTACTGGCAGAATTGTCAGACAAACAATCCTTGTTCCGTCATCGCCAGCGTGGCTGGTAGCCTGAAAACGGAGGCTCAGGAAGGTCTGGAGAACGGCGAAGTGAAACTGGAGGGATCCAACAATCTGGGACCCACTCCAACGCAATACAAAAACGCTGACAACAGCGGCTATTATGAGTTCCCCACAGCAATTCCATTCTCCGGCAATATTACCCTGACACCCAATTCAGACAACCTGAACGCACTGAATGGCGTGACGACCTATGACCTGGTGTTGATCTCGAAGCACATTTTGGGCATCCTGCCGTTTAATTCACCGTACAATATGATTGCTGCGGATGCGAATAAATCGGGCAGCATTACCACATTTGACGTAGTAGAATTGCGCAAATTGATCCTGGGTATTTACGGAGAACTTCCTGCCAATACCTCCTGGCGCTTTGTGGACAAGGCATTTGTGTTCCCTGATCCGAATATTCCATTCGCAACTTCGTTTCCGGAGTTCATTTCCCTGGAGAACATCCAAGGCAATCAAGTTGCTCTGGACTTCGTGAGCCTGAAGGTTGGCGACGTGAACGGCTCGGCCCGTGCCAACAGCCTTTTGGTCAACGATGACCGCAGCACAGGAACCTTATTTTTCGACCTGAACGATCGAGCAGTAATTTCCGGAGAAACCTTTGATGTAAGGTTGAGCGCGGACCAGAAAGTGCAGTGTTTCCAGTTCACCCTGAATACGGAAGACCTGGAAGTTGTAGCGATCTCAGGCGATCACATGCAAGTCAGCAATTTTGCGGTCTTCCCGAACGATCAAGCCGTAACTGCTTCCTGGAATTTACCAGAAGGCGCAGCCGCTGAAGCTGTTGGAATCACTCTGAAACTCCGGGCTATCCGCTCGGGTATGCTGAGCGAAATGCTGGGAGTAAGCAGCCGTTTCACGAAACTGGAAGCCTATAAGGAATTCAGCCAAAATGAGCCAGCACCAATGAGCATAGCACTCCGGTATCAACAGGATGGGGCCTCCCTGATCCGTAACCAGGATTTCGAACTTTATCAGAATGAGCCAAATCCATTTGTGGATAAGACCTTGATCGGTTTTAATCTGCCAGAGGCATCCCAGGCTACCCTGACGATTTATGATGGAACCGGCCGATTGCTTTATACCCAAAAAGGTGAATTCGACCAAGGATACAACGTGTTTAGCATCGAGCAAATGTTGTCGAATACGGATGGAACCCTGATCTACAGATTAGTTACGGATACACACACCGCAACTAAAATGATGATCCAGACGAGATAAGAGCTTCCTACCAATAGTACAATGCGGGGGGCATTTTTAGAAATGTCCCTCGCTAATTGGAACCCTGTTTTAAGTGTAAATCAGGGTATTACAAGTGGGGCGCACTAAAAAAATTGAAAGCGAAAACGAGGTATCAATTACAAGCCTAGATTTGGAGTCCACGAGCCGCTCTGTCAATGGATGGGGCGGCTCGATTTTTTAACCAGACAGGCACTTACCCAGGTCGTTAGTATTTGTATCCTATTGATAACAAGTGAATTATACAAGTCATCCCCAGAATTGTGTAACAATTGATGGCGGCTTAGGGCACACCTTTGTAATCTCCCTCCAAATAGACCAAACTTTTGGAAACTATTAAATTTTACAACTATGAGTAAGGACAAAGGCACCAAAAACGTTAAAAAAGCCCCTGCAGACCGGTCTGTAGGAAAAGCAAAACCTGGATCTTCCTATAAGAACGAAGGCAAAAGCGGCATTGACAAACAACCCACCCTGGAAGCATTTACCCCAAAAAATGATTCTAAACCAGGGGGTGCCCGCAAAAGCTGAACCAGGCTTCAACCAATACCCGGCCCACTAAGACTGGTATAATCCAAGATCAGGCGCTGAACAAGCCTTTTATCCGGGCTGCCAAACCAACCGGGGTTTGGCAGTTCGTTTTTTTTTATTGAAACCCCATAACCAAGATCATCAGGGAGCATGAAGCAGCTATAAATGGCCGAATCCTGGATCTGACCGTACAAATACGGGAAGAATATCCGGAGCTATACCGAAACCTGCATGAGATGTATGCAACCCTACCGGTTGTTGAAAACCCGGTCATCAATTCCATTTCACTCAAACGTTGGTACGATTCCCTAAAAGGATTGGTCACACGATATGAGTCCTGCAATCAAAGGAATATATTTTAATGTTTAATCTATTTAAAACCAATGGTAGAAGTTAAAAAACACGGGGTCATCCTAAGTAAAACCGATTTTGGATTTGAAAGCGCCGGTGTCTTGAATCCTGCTGTAATTCGGGAGGGAAACGTTGTACACCTCTTTTACAGAGCCGTACAACACGGTAATTATTCCACCATCGGCTATTGTCGTCTGGATGGGCCGCTCCATGTTTCAGAACGATTTGATATGCCGGTGCTTATTCCTCAGGACAAACATGAATCACATGGGGTGGAAGATCCACGAATTACAAAAATTGACGGATTATACTACCTGAGTTATACCGCCTATGACGGGGTCAATGCCCTGGCATCGTATGCTACAACGGAGATTTTGCCCAATTTTGAAAAAAAAGGGATCATGGCTCCACAGGTCAGCTATGAAGATTTCAAACACCTGGCGGAAAGTCATAGTCCCCTGAATGAAAAATACCTTCGGTACAATGGTTATTCAAGCATTCACAGTGTTACGGATACCAAACTTCTGCTTTGGAACAAAAACGTGGTCTTTTTCCCACGAAGAATCCAGGGCAAACTCACTTTTTTACACCGAATCAAGCCAGACATTCAGATAGCTGCAGTCCAGGAGATGGATGAGCTGACCAAAGCATTTTGGGGAAATTATCTCATGCATCTTCATGAACACCTGTTTTTGGAGCCCAAACACCGGCACGAGGTCAGTTATATCGGCGCCGGTTGTCCACCCATAGAGACCGAACAGGGTTGGTTAATTATTTACCACGGCGTACACGATACTGCATCCGGATACAAATATGTGGCCTGTGCAGCACTGATGGATCTGGAAAATCCTTCGAATGAAATCGCCCGACTGCCCTACGCGCTCTTCTCGCCGGAATTTGACTACGAATTACGCGGGGAAGTCAACAATGTGTGCTTCCCAACCGGCACGGCATTGTTTGGCGACGACCTGTATATCTATTATGGCGCAGCAGATGAGCAGATCGCCTGCGCTTCGGTAAGCCAATCCGCTTTGGTAACAGAACTGCTTGCCCATAAAAAGGGCTAAAACCTTCTTCATACCACCTGGCGCTTTCACCCCCCAACCCAATTTCAGCTATGACCATTCAATACAGAACTGACAAGCAGCTTCCCAAAATCCTGTTGATCAGCTCCTATCCTCCCAGGGAATGCGGCATCGCAACCTTTTCTCAGGACCTGTTGACGGCACTGGACAATAAGTTTTCCCAATCTTTCTCTTTGACCGTGTGCGCCCTGGAAGCCGCACAGGAGAATCACTCGTACCCTCCGGAGGTAAGTTTTGTCCTGAACACTGCAGAGCCTCAGTCCTACCGGGATCTTGTTTTAAAAATCAATGCAGATCCTCAGATAGAGATCGTGCTGCTCCAACATGAATTTGGATTCTTTCACCCCATGCCGGAAGAAGAATTTCTCCAATTTTTACAGCATATTCAAAAGCCGGTCATCCTAACGTTCCATACGGTTTTGTCGAATCCGGACGAAGCATTGAAAAGGAGGGTCAGTAACATTACCTCCGCCTGCGAATCCGTGGTGGTAATGACAAAAAACGCTGCACAGATCCTTGAAAATGAATACGAGGTTCCTCCAGAGAAGATCACGGTCATCGCACATGGGATCCATCTGGTACCCCATTTGGGCAAAACGCCCTTGAAGAAAAAATACGGTCTGAGCGGTCGGAAGGTACTGTCCACCTTTGGACTCATCAGTTCCGGAAAAAGTATCGAAACCACCCTGGATGCCTTGCCGGCAATTGTAGCCAAACACCCGACCGTGATGTTTCTGGCCATGGGAAAAACGCACCCTTCTGTAGTCAAACACGAGGGCGAACAATATCGCACCATGCTGGAAGCAAAAGTGGAAGCTTTAGGCTTAGGCAAGCATGTAAAATTTATCAATGCCTACCTGCCACTCCAGGAGTTGCTGGAATATTTGCAACTGACCGACATCTACCTGTTTACCTCCAAAGACCCCAATCAGGCGGTCAGCGGAACGTTTTCCTACGCAGTAAGCTGTGCCTGTGCCATTATTTCAACACCAATTCCGCATGCAAAGGAATTACTCCGCGACGATGCCGGCATCCTGATCGATTTCCAAAATTCCGGACAACTGAGTGCTGCGGTAAATCGCTTGTTGGAACACAAATCCCTTCGCAACAACTTAATTAACAATGGATTGCAGCGGGTCATCTTTGCTGCCTGGGAGAATACTGCGATCGCGCATTCCATGTTATTCAAAAGCCTCAGCCCGGAAAAAATCGGACTGAAATATGGACTTCCGGTGGTCAATCTGGGCCATTTTAAAAAAATGACCACGCCGTTTGGTATGATCCAGTTCTCAAAGATCAATCATCCCGACCACGAATCCGGCTACACGATCGATGACAATGCCCGTGCGCTGGTGGCCATGTGCATGCATTATGAACTGTATCGCCGTCAAAAAGACCTGGTGTATATTCAGATCTACCTGGATTTCATCCTGCATTGTTTGCAGCCGGACGGCTCCTTTTTGAATTATGTAGATATTGCAGAGGAGTTTACCCCGCAAAATCAGGAAGTCAACCTGGATGATTCCAACGGAAGAGCAATTTGGGCACTTGGGTACCTGATCTCCCAACGTCAGATCTTGCCGAAGATTCTGGTCCAACAGGCTGAAACCATCCTTGACCAGACCCTCAGCCATATAGAGACCATGCACTCTACCCGGGCAATATCCTTTGCGATCAAGGGATTACACCTTGCCCTTAGCGGGGCTCCATCGGCTGTTAAACAGGAATTGTTGGAAATGCTCGCCAACCGGCTTGTACAGATGTACCGGCACGAAGCAGCAACCGGTTGGCATTGGTTCGAAAGTTATCTGACCTATGGGAACAGTACGATCCCGGAAGCTATGTTG
>Ga0075012_10005919_pt1 | contig 11147 bp, 8 predicted proteins | sample All_14_2_FD_71474 | JGI IMG/M metagenome (GOLD analysis project Ga0075012, IMG submission 71474) | Freshwater microbial communities in response to fracking from Pennsylvania, USA - Allegheny Zone_MetaG_DW_15 | ecosystem: Environmental > Aquatic > Deep subsurface > Groundwater > Drilled...
GAGAACTCGGTAGGCAGCGCGATCGCCTCGTCCAGCGCGTTGGTGTGCAGCGACTGGGTGCCGCCGAACACCGCAGCCATGGCCTCGATGGTGGTACGCACCACGTTGTTGTACGGATCCTGCTCGGTCAGCGACCAACCCGAGGTCTGCGAATGGGTGCGCAGCATCATCGACTTGGCACTCTTGGGGTTGAACTGCTTCATGATGCGCCACCACAGCAGACGCGCGGCACGCATCTTGGCGATCTCGAGGTAGAAGTTCATGCCCACCGCCCAGAAGAAGGACAGGCGGCCAGCGAAGGTATCCACGTCCATACCCGAGTTGATGCCGGTACGCACGTATTCCAGGCCGTCAGCCAGCGTGAAGGCCAGTTCGATGGCCTGGTTCGCGCCCGCTTCCTGGATGTGATAGCCCGAGATCGAGATACTGTTGAACTTCGGCATGTGCTGCGCGGTATAGCCGAAGATGTCGGCGATGATCTTCATCGACGGGGTGGGCGGATAAATATAGGTGTTCCGCACCATGAACTCTTTGAGGATGTCGTTCTGGATCGTGCCCGAGAGCTTGTCCTGGCTGACGCCCTGCTCCTCGGCGGCAACGATGTAACCGGCGAGGATGGGCAGCACTGCGCCGTTCATCGTCATCGACACCGACACCTTGTCGAGCGGGATGCTGTCGAACAGGATCTTCATGTCCTCGACCGAGTCGATGGCCACGCCGGCCTTGCCAACGTCACCGGTGACCCGGGGATGATCCGAATCGTAACCACGGTGAGTGGCCAGATCGAAGGCCACCGACACGCCCTGCCCCCCAGCCGCCAGCGCCTTGCGATAGAAGGCATTGGACGCCTCAGCGGTAGAAAAGCCAGCGTACTGACGGATGGTCCAGGGCTTGACCGCATACATGGTGGGCTGCGGGCCACGCAGGAAGGGCTCGAAGCCCGGCAGGGTGTCGGCATGCGGCAGGTCGGCGACGTCCGCCTTGGTGTACAAGGGCTTGACCGTGAGCCCTTCGGGCGTCGTCCAGTTGAGCTTGTTCAGATCGCCATCCGGCGCGTGTTTGGCGGCAGCCTTGTTCCACGCCTCCAGGCTGGGCTGGGCATAAGTGGGCGCGCTGCTGGGCTCGTTGGCATTCGACATGAAAAACCCTCTCTGACTCAGTGGCCGCGCGTCTGCGCAGCAAGACCATGTTGGTGATGTTCTGTTGCGATCGTTGCGTCAGGCAGAAAACCCTGCGCACTCGACCGTCTCGTCATCCGCGCGACGACGAGACCGCCCGCGATAGCTCGCGGGCGGTCGCCGACGCTTCAAGGCGCAGCGTAGTCCCTCTCATGTTCTTCAGGTGCTGGACCCGAAGCCTCCCATGCTACGCCGCGCGAAGAAAGTTGACTTGTTGCAGTGACGAAATAATACTTTATCCATAATTATGAATGCAATGGGTCAGAAGCACTCCGTCAAAAACAGGTATGCTTCGCCCTCACGAGATCCACACAGGCCATGACTGCGTCCCGCATTGCACCCCTCGCGCTCTATCAGGAAGTCGCCGAACGTCTGCGACAGCGCATCTTCGCCCATGAACTGCCGCCCGGCACCTGGGTGGACGAACAGGCGCTGGCCGAGCAGTACGGCATCTCCCGCACCCCGCTGCGGGAAGCGCTGAAGGTACTGGCCTCCGAGGGGCTGGTCACGCTCAAGCCGCGTCGCGGCTGCTACGTCACCGAAATTTCCGAGCGCGACCTGGACGAAATCTTCACCGTCATGGCAATGCTGGAAGGCGAGTGCGCCCGGTCCTCAGCCAGCCGGGCCAGCGACAAGGACCTCGACAGCCTCAGGCGCATTCACGAAGACCTCGAGCATGCCGCCAGCAAACGCGACATCGACGCCTTCTTCGAGGCCAACCAGGCGTTTCACCACGCACTGCAACAGTTGGCCGACAACCGCTGGCTGCTGCATGTGATCGAGGATCTGCGCAAGGTCATCAAGCTGTCACGCCATCACTCGCTGTTCTCGGAAGGCCGTCTTGAGCAATCCCTGGCAGAGCACCGCAACATCCTCGACGCTTTGCTCGAACGCAACCCGGATGCCGCCGAGCAACGCATGCGCGAACACATCCGCAGCGGCCGTGCCGCCCTCGCCCGCATTGCCGAGGCCCGCAACCGGGCTGCGTGAGCCTTATTCCGGCGCACGCGTGACCAACACCTGGTCGATGCGATAGTTGTCGATATCCACCACCTCGAACTTGTAACCGGCGTACACCACGGAGTCGGTTCGCCGCGGCACCTTGCGCAGGCGATACATCAGGAAACCCGCCACGGTCTCGTAGTTTTCGAAACCTTCGAACGCTTCGATCTCCAGCGCCTGCATCACGTCCTCGATCGGCGTGACTCCGTCGATCAGCCAGGAATGCTCGTCACGGCGCACGATCAGCTCCTCCTGGAAGGGGCTGCCGAGATCGCCCATGACCGTGTTCATCACGTCCTGCAGTGACAGCAGGCCCACTACCAGCGCGTATTCATTGACGATCAGCGCGAAGTCTTCCTTGGCATCGCGAAAATGTTCCAGCGCCTCGAACAGGGTCAGCGTATCCGGCAGCATCAGGATCTTGCGTACGATGGGCTGGGTGCGCAGCGACAGATCCTGACCCTGCAGGATGCGCGGCAGGATGTCTTTCGAGTCGACGTAACCAATCACACTGTCGATGGTGTTCTCGCAAACCGGAAACTTGCCGTGAGGGTGTTCGGCGATCTTGCGCCGGATGCTGTCCTCGGTCTCGCTCAGGGTCAGGAACACGATGCTCTCGCGCGAGGTCATCGCCGACGGCACGATGCGGGTATCGAGTTCGAACACATTGGTGATCAGGTGCTGCTCCTGGCGCAACAATCCACCCGCTTGCGCGCCAGCATCGGCCATCGCGACGATATCGGCTGCGGTGATCTCTTCGGTACGGGCGTTCGGTACCCCACACCAGCGAAAGATCCGATCGGCAATGCCGTTGAAAACCCAGACCAGCGGAGCAAATACCAGCATGCAGACTCGCATTGGCGTCACGACCGCCAGTGCAATACGCTCGGGCTCGACCATTGCCAGGCGTTTCGGCATCAGATCGGCAAACAGCACAAACATCGAGGTCACGAGCACAAAGGCGCAAACGAAGCTCAGCGTCGCAAGCATCGGGCCATCGTAGACCGGCCGCAGCCAGGACTCGACATAGGGTGACAGCGCCTGCTCGCCGACAATGCCGCCGAGGATGGCCACTGCATTGAGGCCGATCTGCACCACGGTGAAGAAACTACCTGGGCTGTCCTGCAACTTGAGCACGCGCTCGGCGTTCTGGTTGCCGCCGTCAGCCGCCAGGCGCAGCTTGATCTTGCGCGCCGCCGCGAGGGAAATTTCCGATACTGAAAAGAAAGCGCTGACCGCAATCAGCAGCAGGATGAGAAGCAGATGTTGAAACAGGCTCACGATGGTTCTCCGGATCGCCGGCAGCACGCAAGCGGCATGACGGCCCACTTGTCGGTGCAGTCTAACACCGGGCCGTGAAAAGCCGGCTACGCGGCGGCATCGACCTTTCTCTCGGAGCACAAGCAAAAAACCCCGCACGACCAGGATCGTACGGGGTTGATTCAGGCGGGCAAGCCCGCCAGGTAACGCAATCAGTGCGATGCTGCAGTCGCTGCACCCACGCCAGTCTGTGCCCGCACATACTGGTCACCGAAGGCCTCACGCTCGTTCTGCGCTTCGGCGCTCTTGTCGAGCAAGGACACCACGATGGTCGCCAGGAAGGCGAGCGGCATGGAGAACAGTGCCGGCTGGGTGTAGGGGAAGATCGGCGAAGCAAAGCCCAGCACATCCACCCAAACCGACTTCGACAGCACAACGAAGGTCACCGCGCTGAACAGGCCAATGTAGCCCCCGGCAAGTGCGCCGCGGGTCGTCAGGTCCTTCCAGTACATCGACATGATCAGCACCGGGAAGTTGGCCGATGCCGCCACCCCGAAGGCCAGCGCCACCATGAAGGCGACGTTCATCTTCTCGAAGGCCATGCCAAGGAAGATGGCGACGATGCCCAGGCCGATGGTGGCAAACTTCGACACTTTCAATTCGGTCTTCTCGGACGCCTTGCCCTTCATGATCACGCGCGAGTAGATGTCGTGCGAGATCGCCGACGCACCAGCCAGCGCCAGACCGGCCACGACCGCCAGAATGGTTGCAAATGCAACCGCCGACAGGAAGCCGAGCAGCAGGTTGCCACCCACGGCCTGCGCCAGATGCATGGCAATCATGTTGCCACCGCCGATCACCTTGCCGCCAATCTCGCCACCCTCGAAGAACTGCGGGTTGGTACCGACGATCAGGATGGCACACAGCCCCATCAGCGCAATGACGTTGAAGAAGTAGGCCACGATACCCGACGCATACAGCACCGACTTGCGTGCCTCCTTGGCATCGGTCACGGTAAAGAAGCGCATCAGGATGTGCGGCAGGCCCGCAGTGCCGAACATCAGACCCAGACCGAGCGAAATCGCGGTCACCGGGTCAGCCAGCAGGCTGCCAGGCGCGAGCAGCTTGGTACCCAGCTTGTGCACTTCCATCGCGCGATTGGTCAGCTCCTCGAAGCTGAAGCCAAACTGGCTGAAGCCCAGCAGCATCACCGTGGTCCCACCGATCAACAGCATGCAGGCCTTGATGATCTGCACCCAGGTGGTGGCCACCATGCCGCCGAAGGTCACGTAAACCATCATCAACGCACCGACGACGAACAGCGCAATCGTGTAGTCAAGACCGAACAGCAACTTGATCAACTGCCCTGCCCCCACCATCTGCGCCACCAGATAGAAACACACCACCACCAGCGAACTGACTGCCGCCATGGTGCGTACCTTGCCCTGGTTGAGGCGATACGAGGTGATGTCGGCAAAGGTGAACTTGCCCAGATTGCGCAGACGTTCAGCCATCAGGAACAGGATGATGGGCCAGCCGACAAAGAAGGCGATCATGTAGATGTAGGCGTCAACGCCTTGCATGTACATCATCGCGGTCAAACCGAGCAGGGTCGCTGCCGACATGTAGTCGCCAGCGATGGCCAGACCGTTCTGAAAACCGGTGATGCCGCCACCCGCGGTGTAGAAGTCCGAGGTGGACTTGGTGCGGCTGGCGGCCCAGTAGGTGATGCCCAGCGTCAACAGCACAAAGATGAAGAACATCGCGATGGCGTGGAGGTTGAGCGGCTGCTTCTCCATCTCGCCCATTGCCGGCTTGGCAAAGGCAAGTACGGGCGCGGCCGCGGCAAACAACCCCAGCCCCAGACGGGACACAAGTGCGCTCTGCATTATTTGGTCTCCTTCCAGGCCGCCTGCACGATCTCCTTGTTGAGATCGTCGAACTCACCGTTGGCACGACGCACATAAATCAACGTCAGCACCCAGAACAGGACGAACTGGAACAATCCCAGTGCGATGCCGACGGTCAGGTTGCTACCTTCGAACAGCCGCGTGGCGACGATGTCAGGGGCGAACGCCACCATCATCACAAAGCCATAGAAGATCACCAGCACGACAGCCGACAGCATTACCGCAAGACGCGTACGCCTTGCCACCAGTTCCGCAAACCGCGGATTGCGCCTGATGTGCGCATACATTTGACTAGACACTTCCACCCTCCCGAAGAAAACAACGAAAAAACGTCGCTTCCTCCACCCTCCTCCTGACGGCCGCCCGTCTGTCGCGGGTCGTGCCGTGTGTGTCAGTCTTGGATGATATATCATCCACAAGACTTCCATACTACTCCGTATGGCAGAATCAATTATTCTTATCAAACGGGCCGCAACTGTGGATTTCCACAACACGCTCCGCGAGCGTTTTCACTCATTTAGCCCACCAGCACTTTGATGGGGGTCAAACACTGCATGAATAGTCAGATTGAAGTAGGCATCGACGAACAGATCGCGGTCGTCACGCTGAACAACCCGGACAAGCTCAACGCGGTCAACGCCGCAATGTGGCGTGACTTGCGTCAAGCCATGCAGCACTTGGGTGAGCGCCCCGACGTGCGCTGCGTCATCCTGCGCGGCGCCGGCGACAAGGCCTTTGCTGCAGGCGGTGACATTGAGGAATTCCTCACTGTCCGCGCGACCGTGGACGATGCACTGCACTACCACGAGGAACTGGTCGCTTCTGCGCTCGAGGCCATCCGCAATTGCCCGGTCCCCACGGTGGCGGCCATTCAGGGCGCCTGCATCGGCGGCGGGCTGGAAATTGCCGGCTGCTGCGATATCCGCATTGCCGGTGCGTCAGCCCGCTTCGGCGCGCCGATCAACAAACTGGGATTCTCGATGTATCCGGGCGAAATGGCCGGACTGCTGGCGCTGGTCGGTCCAGCCGTCGTGCTGGAAATCCTGCTCGAAGGACGTATCCTCGACGCCCGCGAAGCGCTGGCAAAAGGTCTGCTCAGCCGCGTGACCGACGACGAGAAAGTCATCGACGAAGCCATGGCCAGCGCCAGCCGCATTGCCGCCGGCGCCCCACTGGTGGCGCGCTGGCACAAGCAATGGGCGCGCAGACTCGGCGAAAAGGCGCCACTGACCGACGCCGAGAAACGCGCAGCCTTCGACTTTCTCACCACCGAAGACTATCGAGAGGGACTGGACGCCTTCATCAACAAGCGCAAACCGGTCTTCAAGGGACGCTGAGCGCGCCCTGCCGGGTCAGTCGTCACCGGCGGCCGCCATCAACCGGTCAAGATCGATGGCGGACTCCACCGCATCGGCCAGTCGGTCGAGATCCGCCTCGCGCCGTGCGGCCAGGTCTACATGCTGCAGTTCGCCGGCTGCGCCCGCCCAACGCAGCAGCGCCGCCAGCGCGGCCGGGTCGTCGAACAGTCCGTGGAGATAGGTGCCCAGCACCTGACCATCGGCCGACCGGGCACCGTCACTACGTCCGCCTTCAAGCCTGGCGGCCGGGGTTGCCAGCGCCGGGCCGGAGGACACCCCCATATGGATCTCGTAACCGCGAACCGTGGGCGCCCCCTCCAGGCACAAATGGCCGCAAACATTGACCAACTGCTTCTCGCGCTCGAGCACCGTGTCCATGTCGAGGACACCCAGACCCGCCATCGTCTGCGCCCTGCCCTCGATCCCATGCGGGTCTCCCAGCGTTCGGCCCAGCATCTGGAAGCCACCGCAGATGCCGATCACCTTGCCCCCATAACGCAGGTGACGCAGGATGGCGGCTTCCCAGCCCTGCTCGCGCAGCCAGACGAGGTCGGCCTGCACGCTCTTCGATCCTGGCAACACGATCAGGTCTGCGGGCGGGGGCACCTCACCCGGCCCCACCCAACGGAAGTCGACCTGAGGGTGCAGACGCAAGGCGTCCAGATCGGTGTGATTCGAAACCCGCGGGTACACAGGCGCCACGACCCGCAGCACAGGCGCATCAGCGGTAACATCCGCGGCGCCGTCGGCCAGCGCATCCTCGGCGTCGAGAAACATCCCTTTCAGATAAGGCAGCACGCCAAACACGGGCCGCCCGGTGCGCGCCTCCAGCCAGTCCAGGCCGGACTGCAGCAAGCTGATGTCGCCGCGAAAGCGGTTGATCACAAACCCCTTCACTCGAGCCTGCTCTGACGGCGAAAGCAGTTCCAGCGTCCCCACCAGATGGGCGAAGACCCCGCCGCGGTCGATGTCGGCCACCAGGATTACCGGTACATCGGCGGCTTCGGCAAAGCCCATGTTGGCGATGTCGCGATCGCGCAGATTGATCTCGGCCGGACTGCCGGCGCCTTCCACCAGCACCCAGTCGTAGGCCTGCGTCAAACGCCCCCAAGAGGCCATCACCGCAGCCATCGCGGTAGGCTTGTACTGGTGGTAGTCGCGGGCCGAAAGGTTGGCCACCGCCCGGCCATGAATGATGACCTGTGCGCCGATGTCGGAAGACGGCTTGAGCAGCACCGGATTGAAATCGGTCACGGGTGCCACCCGCGCCGCCACCGCCTGCAGGGCCTGCGCCCTGCCAATCTCGCCGCCGTCTGTGGTGACTGCCGAATTGAGCGCCATGTTCTGCGGCTTGAACGGTGCCACCCTCAGGCCTCGCCTCACCAACGCGCGCGCCAGCCCCGCCACCAGCGTGCTTTTGCCGGCATCCGACGTCGTGCCTTGTACCATCAATGCGTGTGCCTGCGTCATGCTGGAGATCCTGATCAAACGGGAGGCAGGATTATCGCCCACTCGCCCCACCCTCGCTCACATCCTGCAACACCCCTCAATTGAACTGTGGCCCCGGGTTAGCACTCACAAGCAACGAGTGCTAATATCCGGATTGAGGAGGACCTGAATCCATGTCTCAAGCTTTATCGTTTCCCGTACCGTACGCCACCGGCAGCATCGACCAGTACATTTCTTCGGTCAATCGCCTGCCCATGCTCAGTGAGCAGGAAGAAGTCGATCTGGCGACCCGGCTGCGCGACAACGGTGATGTCGAGGCCGCCCGCCAGTTGGTGATGTCACATCTGCGGGTGGTGGTCGCCATCGCCCGCGGCTACCTCGGCTACGGCCTGCCCCATGCCGACCTGATCCAGGAAGGCAACATCGGCCTGATGAAGGCCGTCAAGCGTTTCGACCCCGCACGCGGCGTACGCCTGGTGTCGTTCGCCATCCACTGGATCAAGGCCGAGATCCACGAATACATCGTCAAGAACTGGCGTCTGGTCAAGATCGCCACCACCAAGGCCCAGCGCAAGCTGTTCTTCAACCTGCGCAGCATGAAGCAGGACAGCAACACCCTCAATCGCAGCGAAGTACGCGCGATCGCCGAACGTCTCGGCGTCAAGCCCGAAGAAGTGGTCGAGATGGAAACCCGTCTGAGCGGCCGCGAAGTCCCGCTCGATGGCGGCAACGACGACGATGACGAGCGTTTCTCACCCATCGCCTACCTGCCCGACCCGCATGGCGAACCGTCCGAGGCGCTGGAGCAGGCCCAGTATGCCCGGCTGCAGGACGAAGGGCTGCGCGATGCGCTGGGTGCGCTGGACGAACGCAGCCGCGCCATCGTGCAACGGCGCTGGCTGACTGAGGGTGATAGCGCAACACTGCACGAACTGGCAGCGGAATACGGCGTTTCCGCCGAACGCATCCGCCAGATCGAAGCCAAGGCCATGCAGAAGATGCGGGGCCTGCTCGCCGCAGCAGTGTAATTCCACCCTTTCCGCGGTAATCGCGCAAAGCAAAGGCCGCCGTCAGGCGGCCTTTGCTTTTTTCAGCCGCAGACCGGCACAGCCTGCCCGACCCAGCCCCTCTCAACCCGGCAGATAGTGGTCCACTAGCAAGGCCGCAAACAGCAGCGAGAGATACAGGATCGAGAAGCGGAAGGTCCGCCTCGCCAGCGTGTCGCTGTAGTCCCGGTACAAACGCCAGGCGTAATGAATGAAGCGGGCACCGAGCAGCGTGGCGGCAATCAGGTAAGGCCAGCCACTCATCCGGGTGGCAAAGGGCAGCAAGGTGACGCCGAACAGGATCAAGGTATACAACAGCACCGACAGGCGGGTGAACTCCGGTCCATGCGTCACCGGCAGCATCGGCAACCCTGCGCGGGCGTAGTCGGCGGTGCGATACAGTGCCAAGGCCCAGAAGTGGGGTGGTGTCCATGCGAAGATGATCAGGAACAACAGCAAGGCGTCGCCACTGACCTCGCCGGTGACCGCCGCCCAACCCAGTACCGGCGGCATCGCCCCCGAGGCACCGCCGATGACAATGTTTTGCGGCGTACGCGGCTTCAGCAGCAGGGTGTACACCACTGCGTAGCCAACAAAGGTCGCGAGCGTCAGCCACATGGTCAGCGGATTCACCGCCAGATACAGCACCGCCAGCCCGCCTCCGCCCAGTACGGTGGCAAAACCCGCAACCTCCAGACTGGCAAGCTCACCACGCGGCAGGGGCCGCCCGCGGGTCCGCGCCATGCGGGCATCGATGCCCTGTTCGACCAGACAGTTCATCGCCGCTGCTGCGCCCGCCACGCAGGCAATGCCCAGCGTCGCGTATAGCACTGTTGCAGCCGGCGGCAGCCCACCCGGCACAGCGAGAAACATCCCAATCACGGCACAGAATACGATCAGCGCATTCACCCGCGGCTTGGTCAGCACATAAAAGGCCTGCATTCGCGCAGCAGAAAAACCCAGTCCCAGCTCCAGCGTCCTCATGTCTTGCTCCCCGTGTCCTTTAGGCTACCCACGCAGCGCCAGTCCGGCCTGCACACCGTGGCGCCGCCCCTGCGCCACTTGCACGACCAGACGATGATTGATCCACACCATCAACACCACCAACACCGCTGCGCCGGCGTTATGCGCTGCAGCCAGGGCCAGCGGCAAGGACAGCAGCACGTTGGCAATACCCAGCCCGATCTGCAGCAACACCGCAGCGATCAACAGCACACCTAGGTCGGCCGTTGCCATCCGTCGTGTCAGCCGCCAGCCGAAGGTCAGCAGGAAGCCACCCGCCACCACCGCGCCCAGCCGATGCGACCAATGGATCGCCGTCAACGCGGTCAAGGGCAACAACTCCCCCTCCGCTGTCATACCCAGTTCGCGCACCACATGAAAGGCGTTGCCATAGTCGGCCTCGGGCCACAAGCTGCCGTGGCAGCTGGGAAAATCGGTACACGCCAGCGCCGCATAGTTGGTGCTGGTCCAGCCCCCCAGCGCAATCTGCGCCACCAGCAAGCCCATGCCGATACGCGCCGCCCAGGCCAGGCGGGCAGGTACCTGGGCGCGCCCGCCACCCGCCACCCTGACCGCCAGCCACGCCAGCAATGCCAGCGTGGTCATGCCGCCCAATAGATGAGCGGTGACGATGGCGGGCTTGAGCAACAAGGTGACCGTCCATTTTCCGAGAAGGCCCTGGAAGATCACCACGCCAAGCAGCGCCAACGCCACCCCTGGCGCAACGCCAGCACGCTCACGGTGACGCCAGGCCAGCGCAGCAATCCCGATGATCAACAACCCCAGGCTGGCTGCCAGGTAACGATGCACCATCTCCTTCCAGGCCTTGGGCAGGCTGACCGGCCCATGCGGATCGGCCGCATGCGCCTGGCGGATCTGCTCGGCCGCATGGCTGGGACTGAGCTTGCCGTAGCAGCCGGGCCAGTCGGGGCAGCCCAGGCC
>Ga0075012_10005922_pt1 | contig 11146 bp, 6 predicted proteins | sample All_14_2_FD_71474 | JGI IMG/M metagenome (GOLD analysis project Ga0075012, IMG submission 71474) | Freshwater microbial communities in response to fracking from Pennsylvania, USA - Allegheny Zone_MetaG_DW_15 | ecosystem: Environmental > Aquatic > Deep subsurface > Groundwater > Drilled...
ACACAGACGTATACTTATGACCCTCTTCGCGGCACTTTTGTGCGACTGCTGATAGAGCGAAAGCTTATGAGTAGGCGATGAGGAGTAGGAAACGGGAATGTGTCAGGAGGTTCCCCACCTGGGATTTTCCGGGTCAAAACTCGCTTAACCGGTCCTTGGCTGAGACCTTACTATTAATAGAGAATAGGGCATGTCCCTCGAGAAGCAAACTGGCGACAACAGCGTGGTGGAGTTCACACTCACCGACGTAGGCGCTACACGTGAACTCGGGCGGATTCTGGCGGAATCATTAGAGAGTGGCGCCGTGATCGCGCTGACTGGAAATCTTGGTGCTGGAAAGACGACCCTGGTGCAAGCTCTCGGAAAGGCGCTTGGTATCAGTGAAGTCATAAGTAGTCCTACGTTCACAATGATGAACGAATATCATTCCGGTCGCCTTCCCCTTTTTCACTTCGACTTCTACAGAGTGATGGAAATGGCTGAGCGACAGGAGCAAGACCTTTCGCTCGATCTGGTGGCCAGTGAGTTCGATGAGATCAGCGAGTCTGGTCGAGCACTAATGATGATTGAGTGGCCGGAATACTTCCGCGTCGAGGGGGCAAACTATCTCGAATCCGTAGACAGGTTGAACGTAACTCTGACCGCGAGCGCTTCTCCGGATGGATTAGAGGACTGCCGAAATGTCGTGATGTCTGCCACTGGTGCGGTTTCAGCCGCTTTGATCGATCGACTGAAAAGTCGAGTCGGTGATTTAAGGCAACCACAATAAATGAAATAGATCATTCTATATATGTAACGAAGTCCCGCAAAAAGATTTCTTCTCTGGTAAAACCATAGCTGTACGTTGGGTTTACTCCGATCGGTTCGGAACATTAACCGGAGGAGTTCATCTTTTCAATCTGGTGTGCCGTGATATACTCAACCCCCACTGACACACCTTGACAAAATATCAGGTAGATGCACGTGGAAGACAGCAACAAATCCCTAGTAATAGTAGAGTCTCCGGCGAAAGCCAAGACCATAAGTAAGATCCTCGGACGCGATTTTCAGGTTAAGGCGAGCATCGGACATGTTCGCGACCTCCCGAAGAATCGGTTAGGCGTGAATGTCCGAAAGAACTTCGAGCCGCAGTATGAAATTCTGCGCGAGAAGGAACCTATAGTTAAAGAATTGAGAGAAGCGGCGCAGGATGCAGAGAAAGTCTACCTCGCGCCTGACCCTGACCGTGAAGGTGAGGCGATTGCGTGGCATCTTTCTGAGCTGCTCGACTTGCCGAAGTCAAAGCTGCACCGAATTGAGTTCAACGAAATCACAAAAGAAGCCGTACTTGCGGCAATCAAATCGCCAAGACAGATAGACAAACGTCTGGTAGATGCTCAGCAAGCTCGACGTGTGCTCGACAGACTTGTAGGCTACAAGATCAGTCCTTTGCTCTGGAGAAAGGTCAACGGTCGTTCTGCCGGACGAGTACAGTCAGTTGCCGTCAGGCTGATTTGCGAGCGTGAGCAGGATGTGACCAGTTTCGAGCCCAAAGAATACTGGTCGATCAAAGCCAGTCTTTCTAAGGCTAAAGCGAAACAGGCGTTTACCGCTCCCCTCTATAAGTGGAAAGAGAAACGCGTGATCGCTGCGTCCGACAAGGCGACAGCGCAGACGATGGTAATCGATAGCGAAAAAGAAGCTAAGGCAATCGTCAAAGCTGTTGAAAGCCAGGACTTCAAGGTTAGCTCGGTGACTGAGAAATCGAGTCAGCGGAAACCGCAACCGCCATTCATCACTTCAACTCTGCAAAGAGAGGCGTCGAACGCGCTCGGTTATCCGGTAAAGAAAACCATGCAATTGGCGCAGGCGCTCTATGAAGGTATTGAACTGGGTCCGGACGGACCAACCGGTTTGATTACCTATATGCGTACTGACTCGACCCGGGTGTCGCAGCAGGCGCAAGATGATGCGCGCGCCTTCATCGAAGAGAAATACGGAAAGGATTACATTCCTGCGAAGCCATGGGTGTACACGCGTAAAGCGAAGAACGTCCAGGACGCTCACGAAGCCATCCGTCCTTCGTATCCCGATAAGATGCCGGATGACGTGAAGAAGTATCTGACTTCCGACCAGTACAAGCTCTACAAGCTGATCTGGCAACGTTTCATGGCGAGTCAGATGTCGCAGGTCAAACTGCAAACGACTACCGTCGAAATCGATGCTGGTGACGCGATCTTCCGCGCTTCGGCTACCGAGAAGAAGTTCGACGGTTTCACCGTGGTTTACGATCGCTTGCCGAAAGGCGCAGCAGAAACGGGAGACGAAGAGCCCGGCGATGGTGAAGAAGCTCAGGAAGAGCATACCGACAACTTGCCTGCGCTCAAGAAGAATGAAGAGCTCAAGCTGAAAGACGTCAATCCGAATCAGCATTTCACACAGCCGCCTCCGCGATATAGCGAAGCAACGCTGGTTAAAACGCTTGAAGAACTCGGCATCGGCCGTCCATCTACATACGCAGCAACCGTTAGCACGATCATCGATCGTAAGTACGTGGAGCGCGTCAACAAAGCTCTTGTCCCGACGAAACTCGGTCAGGCTGTCAATCTTCTGTTGGTGGAGCACTTCGGCAATATTGTCGACGTTCGTTTCACTGCCAATATGGAAGCGAAGCTCGACCAGATCGAAGAAGACAAGGTCGACTGGCACGGCATGCTCAAAGACTTCTACCAACCGTTTGGTGAGACTTTGAAAAAAGCCGAAGAGAATATGAACAAAGTGATTATTCTCTCAGAGCACAATTGCCCTGCTTGCGGACAGCAGATGGCGATTCGTTCTTCGCGCTTCGGTCAATTCCTTGGTTGCATTGGTTATCCCGAATGCAAAACCAAAATCGCTTTGACTAAAGAAGGAACACCAGTTCCGGAAGATAGACCATCTGAAGAAAAGTGCAAAGCATGCGGCTCCGACATGATCATTAGATATGGTCGTTACGGCGATTACCTTGCTTGCAGTAAAGAAGAATGCGGCGAGAAGCAACCAATCCTGAAAACAACAGGCGTTGATTGCCCTCGAGAAGGTTGCGGTGGAGCGATTGTCGAGAAGAAATCGCGCCGCGGCAAGATATTCTACGGTTGCAGCAACTACTCGCAAAACCAGTGCACATCGGCATACTGGTATTCACCGGTTATCTCCGGTGGTCCCTACGGCAAGAATACTTGCCCGCAGTGCAACAGTATCTTGCTCTACAAGACGTTGAAGCGCGGCGACCAGGTTCAATGCTCCAGCAAAGAATGCACATTCGCCGAATTGGCAACTGGTAAGGAAGTGCACGCATAAGCGAGACTTCGATTCGAAACTTGAGCGGGCAGGCGTAAGTCTGCCCGTTTCGTTGCTGGCTAAGCGATCAACTTGTCGTAGAATTGCTGCGCCAGAGGTTGACGTGAAGCTGCCTCTTTTCTAAGGGCTTCATCGTTGTTGGCAAGATGACTGGACCAGATTGCTCTGAGGTTCGAGTCGAAGTCTTGCATGGCCTGGTCGGCGACATCCTGGGTTAATGCCTGGCTCATGTCGAGCTCTTCAGTGTGTCTTCTGAGGTTCATTGAGGTTTCCTCTTTCACTTTCCTGGGGAGTTTCCAACTTTTTTTGAAAACTTCCATGGTTCGGAGGTAGCATTTTTTTCGTCAACTGCTGTTGGCAACTGGCAAATCTAATGTTTCTCAACTGCGGATTAACTTTGTTGGAACTGTCACTTAAAGGAGTAGATCACGCTATGCTTTCGTCCTATTCTTGTTTCCCTTATTAGTAATGAGCGACAAATAGCGACGATGTGAAGAGGAGTCGAAGTCGACTGATCTTCAGAAAGTCTTTACCTATGGGGCTTTCGAAATAGTCATCGGGTTGCGTTTAACCGCATACTCTGATGTTAGAATGTAATCACATTGGTTCTGGGAGAAGATAAACAGCCATGTTTGAACGGTTCACCGAAAAAGCGATCAAAGTAATCATGCTTGCGCAGGAAGAGGCGCGACGACTTGGTCACAATTTTGTGGGCACTGAGCAGATTCTTCTCGGGTTGATTGGCGAAGGCACTGGTATTGCCGCCAAAACACTCAAGTCGATGGGAGTCAACTTGAAAGATGCCCGAGTAGAGGTCGAGAAAATCATCGGACGCGGATCCGGTTTCGTGGCTGTGGAGATTCCATTCACGCCTAGAGCGAAACGAGTCCTCGAACTGTCCTGGGATGAAGCCAGACAGTTAGGACACAACTACATCGGAACGGAACACCTCCTGTTGGGGCTCATCCGTGAAGGTGAGGGTGTGGCAGCCAGAGTGCTCGAAAACCTCGGTGTCGACCTGACTAAGGTGCGCAGCCACGTCATTCGTCTGCTCGGAGAGAGCGGCGCTTCGACATCGGGCGCATCGACCTCGACAAGCACCGGTCGGAGTAAAACGCCGACGCTCGACGAGTTTGGCTTAAACCTCACGCAGGCCGCTCAGGAAAACCGCCTGGACCCTGTAGTCGGTCGTGAAAAAGAAATTGAACGTGTGATTCAAATCTTGGGTCGCCGTACGAAAAATAACCCTGTATTGATTGGAGAACCCGGCGTTGGTAAAACAGCAATCGCCGAAGGTTTGTCGATCCGCATCGCGAACGGTGATGTTCCGGACATTTTGTCTGAACGCAAAATCGTCATGCTCGACATCGGTCTTCTCGTTGCCGGTACGAAGTATCGCGGCGAATTCGAAGAGCGCTTGAAAAAAATCATGGATGAGATTCGCGCAGCCGGCAACGTCATGCTGGTTATCGACGAATTGCACACATTGATCGGAGCCGGCGCTGCCGAGGGTGCCATCGATGCCGCGAACATTTTGAAACCCGCCCTTGCTCGTGGCGAGCTGCAGTGCATCGGCGCCACTACCATGGACGAATACCGTAAACATATCGAGCGTGACGCCGCCCTGGAACGTCGTTTCCAGCCGGTAATCATCGATCCGCCCAGTGTGGATGAAACGATTGAAATTCTTCGCGGTTTGCGTCCGAAATACGAAGAGCACCACAGATTGCAAATTGGTGATGATGCGATCGAATCCGCTGCGAAGCTGTCGGATCGCTATATAACAGATCGTTTTCTTCCGGACAAAGCAATCGACTTGGTTGACGAAGCCTCTTCGCGCGTGCGTTTGAGAGCAAGCTCCCTTCCGCCGGAAGGCAAGGAAGTTGAGAAGGAATTGCGCAAAGTCCGTCGCGATAAAGAGATGGCGATTCGAAATCAGGAATTCGAGAAAGCCGCTTCGCTTCGCGAACAGGAAACCAAGCTTTCTGAAAAAATTCGCGAGATCCAGACTGCGTGGAAAGCCAAGCAAGAGACCGAGAAGCCGTACGTTAACGCTGAGGAAGTTGCTCACGTCGTAAACGCATGGACCGGAATTCCTCTTCTCAAATTGACTGAAGCAGAATCCGAGAAATTGCTCCATATGTCCGATGTGCTCCACCAGCGCGTCATCGGTCAGAATGAAGCAGTTGATGCGGTCTGCAAAGCGATCAGAAGAGCTCGGGTCGGTTTGAAAAACCCAGCACGCCCGATTGGAAGTTTCATCTTCTCCGGTCCGACCGGGGTTGGTAAAACTGAACTCGCAAAGGCGCTCGCCGGCTACTTCTTCGGTTCCGAAGACAATCTGATCCGTATAGACATGTCCGAGTTCATGGAGCACCACACAACATCCAAGTTGATCGGATCTCCTCCCGGATACGTTGGCTATCAGGAAGGCGGTCAGCTCACCGAGTCGGTTCGTCGCAAACCGTATTCCGTTATTCTGTTCGACGAAATTGAAAAGGCACACCCGGATGTATTCAACGTGCTCCTTCAAATTCTCGATGACGGACGTTTGTCGGACAGTAAAGGACGTACGGTCGACTTCAAGAACACGATCATCATCATGACCTCCAACGTCGGTGCTCAATTCATCGACAAGACCGCGATGACTCTGGGCTTCCAGGTTCAAAGCGCCACCGAGGAGCATGAGAATCGCTATAAAATCATCAAAGATAAAGTCATGGACTCGATGAAGAAGACCTTCAGACCAGAGTTCTTGAACCGTATCGACGAGATCATCGTGTTCCAACAGCTCACTCGCGAAGAGATTCGCCGCATCGTCGACATCATGTCGGCCGATCTGCAAAGCCGCATCAAGAGTCAGGGTATGGAACTTGTTGTTACGGACGAGTGCAAAGACCTGATCGCCAAGGAAGGTTACAACCCGACCTACGGCGCCAGACCGTTGCGTCGAGCTATTCAGAGAATGCTCGAAGACAACATGGCTGAGCAGGTCTTGATGGGCAAATTCAAAGAAGGCGACATCATCATCACTAAACTCGAGGGTGATACCGTCGTATTTGAAAAGACCGGTAAGACCGTTGAAAAACCCGCTGAAAACAAAGAAAACGGCGGCGATAAAGCGGACAAGGTAAAGAGCGAGAAGACTGCTAAATCGAGCAAAAAATCCTCCGACGGCGACGCCGAAAAGAGTGAAGAGAGTTCGAATAACTAGTCGAGGTCTACCGCGAAAGCGGTGATCGCGAACCGGTTCGCACCAAATCGCAAAAACTCAGAAGAGCGGCTTCGGCCGCTCTTCTTGTTTTTGAACAGGAGTTTTTTTACGATAGCGGTTTTCGCATCCGTGGAAACGTTGATCCGCTGCAGCTCTTCGCAGGGTAACGCTATTTTTGTTTAAATCTGAAATTTCGCCAGTTATTTTTGTCGGCGGAACATCCCCCAATTAGGGGACATCAAAATCATTTAGATGCGTGATGTGTATTGGCGTCGAATCGGGCAAAGTAGTAATAGAGATAGAGGACGAACCAAGGGGACCGTAATGAGCGATATGTTTAGGAACTGTGTGAGCAAGATCAAAAACCTCTTCTCCAAAGAGGACGCAGAAGAAGCTTCTGACGACCGAATCGAGTCCGCGCGAATAACATCAAACAGGCTTCAGGCTCTCCAGAGAATGCGCTCAAATTCCCCGACCACTCCGGATTACAAACTCGAAGGTACGAATCCAAACTCCCTCAAGAAAACCACGAAGATGCCAGAGCGACGTCTCACGAAACTCGACGACGTAGAATTGGATTTCGGCATGAAGATCGGCCAGTCCAGAACTCTCCCCTAAACCATCAGGGTTCCCTGGACTTTTACTACTGGCTTCGTTTCTATGACGTCCACAATGTCTCCCTCAGAATTACTACTATACGGTTCCGTATCAACGATGTGGCGAGATGCCTGGTGGCGGCTGATCTGAGACTCTGTCGAGAATGCGTGCATCTGTTTTGTCTATGATGTGATGACGGATTTCGCCGAAAGCGTCAACGGCTCGTAGACAAAAAATCGAATTTGAAAACGGATTAGTGAACGAAAACTCGGAAATGTTGAATTCTGGGCGATTTCAGTTTGGTATCAATTACGGTGCCCTATGCGGACGTATAGTAGAGGCTGTGGGGATTGGAAACGACAAAGTCACGCACCCCGAAAGGAGCGTAACCTCGTCGTTCCAACGCCTCGTGAGAGACTCGCTTGCGCTCCGCTTCGGAAGCGTTAACGCTGACCTTTTACGCCAGGAATACCCTTGCGCTGGGCAGTAGTTAACGGCTCCTAGACGATGTCATCCGTAATGTTTCGGGATGACTTCTGAATCAGAGTTCAGTCCGGTTTGCGACGCGTGTACAGTTCCTCTTCCATCGCCTTGTAGCGCTTCAGAACCTCTTCGGTCCTGATCGACAGCTTGTTGGTGAGGAGACCGTTGTCGACGGATGCAGCCACCGGTACGATCGAGAACTGCTTGATCGTTTCCCAGCGCTCCAGGCTCTTGTTGGCCTTCTCCACGATCTCCGCGACGCGAGCGACGATCGCCGGGTGCGTTGCGAAGAACGCGGGCAGACCGTCGCCGGGCAGGGCCACGGACTTGTCGGACATCAGCTTGCGAGCCTTGTCCTGGTTCACGAAGATGAGCGCGCCGATGAACGGCTTGCCATCACCGACCGGGACGACGTACTGAACGAGCTCATCGATGCCGTCGAAGGCGTTCTCCAGCTTCTCCGGAGCGACGTACTTGCCGCCGTCCGTTTTCAGCAGGCGCTTCTTGCGACCCGTGATGTACAGATACTTGTCTGCGTCGAAGCGGCCGAGGTCGCCGGTGTTGAACCAGCCGTCGCTGAACGACGCGGCATTGGCGTCCGGCAACTGCCAGTAGCCAGGCGTCACGCAGTCGCCCTTCAGCCAGATCACGCCGGCGCCGGACGTGTCACCGGGCTCCGGAACGATCTTCACGTCGATGCAGTCCACGACCCGTCCGACAGAGCCGGGACGGTTGTTGTCGATGGTATTGACTGCGATACCACCGCAGGTTTCGGTCAATCCGTAGCCCTGACGCAGCGTGAAGCCGGTCAGGTCAAAGAAGTTGACCACATCCGCAGCGATGGGTGCGCCGCCCGAGAGCATGACGCGAACCCGGCCGCCGAGTGCCGCGCGGATCTTGCTGAACACGAGTGCGTCAGCGATCTTGCGCTTGATACCGGGCTGATTCTGTTTGAACGCCCAGTCGATCAGCATTTTCTTCAGACCGGTCGCCGAGTGGATCTGCGCCTCAGCCTTGTCCTTGATCTTGCGCCACACCGCGGGGACGCCGAGCAGGACCGTCGGACGAATCTGCTTCACGACGTCGGCCATCTCCTCGACCTTGCAGAAGGCAGAGGTTACACCACACCAGAGGCACAGTGAAGTGCCGTTGACGCGCTCGTAGACGTGGGCGAGCGGCAGGTACGACAGGTAGATGTCGTCCTTGTTGAAGGTGAAGCCGTGCCGGAGAAGCGCTTCGCAAGCGGAGGCGATGTTGTGGTGCGTGAGCACGACGCCCTTCGGCACGCCGGTCGAGCCGGACGTGTAGATGATGGTGGCGATATCATCGCCGTCGATGCCGAGGAATTTGCCGGACGCGGGGGTGCCGTGGAACTGCCGGCCGATGGCGGACAGCATATCCTGCGCGCGAAGGCTGGCTTCACGCTGCGTCGCGCCGGTGTGGTCGAGAGCGTTCGCCGTCGCATCCGAGAAGGCGTGCGCAACAAGACCCTTGACGCCGCCGCACTTGGCGAGCTGATCGGGACCGTCGACGAAGATGGTCATGGCGCCGGAGTCGCGAACGATGTAGCTGACCTGATCGGTTGCCGAGTTCGGGTAAATCGGAACCGAAGTGCCGCCGAGAGATTGAATGGCGAGATCCATCCACACCCATTCCGGGCAGTTCCAGGCGAGAAGCGCGGCGCGAGAGCCCTTGGAGAACCCGCGGTCCTTCAGGAAGACCATGAGTTCAGCAACGATAAGACCGCATTCCCGCCACGTCACCTTGCGGTGACTGGAAGCCTCGGGGATCCAGATAGGACCGCCTCCCGGATAACCTGCCGACAGGAGATACAAGTCGCTACCGGTCTTCGACTCGTTCTTGGCCAGGATCGCGGCCTTGTCGGGCGTGTTGAAAACATGCGACCAGAACTGTCGCACAAGAGTTTTATTACTCATATAAGCCTGTGCCTTTTCTGTAGCGGCTGCAGTCAGGCGGGCACGAACGGCTCTCAGTCGGGTCCGACAGAGGGCGATATGTGCCACCAGCAGCAGTGCTACTTGACTTTCTTGCGAAGCTGCAGGAAGGTGGACGACGAATTCAGTCGCTCCGCGCTCAAGAGATAGCCTCGATTAAAGTGATCCGATAGATTTCGGCTGAAGGAAGAAGTGACGGTTATAAAACAACAAAACGAAGCTAACTTATCGAGCCTTCTAATCTCAAGAGCTAATAAGATTCAGGTGAAGAGAGACTTTGAACAATGACAGATCTCAAGTGGATTACTTGATCGCTAGCTATCGACTCGTGAGAGAACTTGCGTAAGTAACTTGCGGGGTTGTCATTAGTATCGCGTGACAAAAGTTTTGGCTGTTAAGGTTCTCAAGATGACGACCATGCGCGAACCGTAATTGCTGTTGTCATGAAGTGGTGTCACCTATGGTGTTACTCTTCTTACAGGTTCACCAAGACCGTTCTCTCGACGGTGCTCAGTGATGGTGTCGCTGTCAGTATCACGCGCGCCGTTTGCGTTTCACGAACAGACGAAATGATTATTCAAAGCCTGTTTGTCAGGAACCGGTTGATTGGGATATTTCGACGCTTCGTGACCGGTGATGCAGGTGAAGCTTCTCTTGGCAGCTTGTCAAACAGCCCACAGATGGTCGCTGGGTGCTGGCTGTCAAGGGTCGCACTGGCAGCCATTCTCGCTTAGCACAGCTTTACAAAATGCATACATACGATAGAGCTTTTTGATGAGTTAGTCGCAGAAGCTCAAGATTCTGTAAGTACTTGATATATGACTGCTCAGATTTTTAGCATCAGAGAGGCTTATTTCAATAACACCGTCTTCGGAAGTTCTGCGAAAACTTTTTTCTCCAACATCCCCCCAATAGCTCAGCCATCCCGTATCTCCTCTACTGATCGTTCAGTGGCCGGAGTAGCACAAGAGCCGCTAATGGAGCCACTGTCGGCTTCCATATCGGGCTGCAAAAGGAGCGTGTATCATGTCTAACAAGAATGTTTCTGCTGCTCCGACCACGCCTGAGCGCGAGTTCCATCTCGTATGCAGTAGCGGTGGTTCGCGAGCAATTCTCGGCAGCGCGGGAGTTCTTCTCGCCTGCAATCAGGCCGGCATCAGCAAGTTCAAGTCCATCGGTGGTATCAGCGGCGGGTCCATCCCGACCGTTCTCTACTCCTCCGGCATGGATGCGAAGACTTGCCTGAGCACGGCTCTGGATATGGATTTTTCCAGCCTGCTCACTCGCCGCGCCAGTTTCTTCCGCATCCTGGTCGCGTACTTCATGCAACGCCGCAACGAGAAGGTTCGGCCGGTCAATGGTGTCCTCACCTCTGAGAAACTCGGCGACTTCGTCGAAGGTTTCCTCAAAGATGGGGAGCTGTGGCCCAAGGGCTACTGGACGATGGCGATTGCTGAGGATGCGCAAATCGTGTTCTCGGAAAATGGCGTCTTCGAGATCCGCCCCGATGGACACCTGCGCTTCATCTCCTGCGACCCGGGTCCCCTCGGTACTGCGGTTCGTGGCAGCTGCGCTGTCC
>Ga0075012_10005928_pt1 | contig 11140 bp, 15 predicted proteins | sample All_14_2_FD_71474 | JGI IMG/M metagenome (GOLD analysis project Ga0075012, IMG submission 71474) | Freshwater microbial communities in response to fracking from Pennsylvania, USA - Allegheny Zone_MetaG_DW_15 | ecosystem: Environmental > Aquatic > Deep subsurface > Groundwater > Drilled...
GAAATCTATAAACTAAATCAGTTTGTTGCCATATCTTTTTTCTTACGAAAATGACTGATAATAAAAAGGATTCCAACAACTACAAACGGGAATGTAATCATAAGGATAATACTTAGGCTAATCCATACCGAATGGTTCAATGCATAATTATGGGAGTAGATAAAGGGACTGAAACCAATTCCTATCAGTATAAAAATTAATCCTCCTGCGTACTCCCATTTCCATGCTACAATTAGCAATGCAAGCAGAATAAAGGATGGAATAAGATGGATAACAAAAGCGCCTAGCTGCTGCCAGATTGTAAGCCCGGGCTCAAAAGCATCCAGCGCAAAAATACTAACAAATAATATCGACAGAATACATAAAATACGAGGTATCCAGTGTAATGTAATCATTGACTTTTTCATGACCGAAGGTTTTTGTGTTTGAACATACACGTTTTTATTATTTCAAAAAGCTTACCCTATTTGCGAAATTATGGCAACATAGTTCTTCCCATATTTCTTAGCGCATTTCGGACAGGTTGTGTACCACATAAGCCATTTCTTAATCGTGAAGCCCTTTAATTTTGCCTGGGCTTCAAAATTCTTGCACCATTTTCCTGTATCCTTAAATGGCCCTTCGTAAACTTTGCTAAAGAAATTCCCGCTGAATGCTATACTATTATACCCGGAAATATCCTTTCCCACAGCTACATACAAATCCATATTCCAGCGGGAGGTATGATCCGACAGGCAAATTCCATCAAGGATAGTTGTATTAGCTTCAGTGAGTTTTTTATCCAGTCTTTTCATAACCCCGCCAAAATTTAAGGGCATATAAAAGAATGTTTTTACGTTTTCCTTAATGAACTTTTTATTATCCCACTGTATAATTTTAGCATCCCATTTTTCAGGATAAAAACGAGGACAACATTCTTTTTCATTTTCAGTTATGGCTTCCATTAGGGCCTCCATCTTTGTAATTGTTATTTTATTGAAATTCAATCAAATAATTCAGATCCAATATATTACTACAAATATACGAATACTTTCGGAAAATTTAAACAGCTGATTGTATACTAATTTAAGGTAAACCGACTGATGCATAAATAACATTCAGAGGAATATTTATTCGATATCAATATTATATTTTGAAAGCAAACCCAGTACGCCGGGCATTGAAAACTTTGCTTTTTTTATCCTGTTCAGTTCCGGATCAATCGAGTAGTTGAATGCTGAGCGGAAATCAGCTTTTTCGAGGTTTGTATTTGCAAATAATGTTCGCTGAAGGTCACAGTTTTCGAATACTGAGGCTGTCAGATCCGCTTCTGTAAAATCGACTTCGTGCAATGTGCAATTTATATACCGTGTATTTTTCAGTTTCAGTTTATAAAACGATGACAGATTCAGATTACAATCTTCGAAACCCATCAATAAAAGAAAGGTATTACATTCATTGAAACTAATACCCAGCAACTTACAATTTCGGAATTTCACATCTTTAAACGAGGTATTCCTTGTTTTCGCATTACTGAAATTACAGTTTTCGAATTCGCAATCGCTGAAAGATGTATTCGATAAATCGGTATCAGAAAAATTACAATGAATGAAGGTACAATCTTCCATTTGCTTATGAGCCAGATTTTTACCTGTATAATCGAGGTGTTCAAACCGAGTGTTTTCTGATTTTTGAAGTGCCATTTTCACAATGTTTTACTAAAACTATGAATCATCACCGTTTGTATTATTTATAAATCCATTCTGTCCGGGTGTAAACTGGTTTTCTTTAAAACCGAAAAAACCAGGGCTACATGAATGCAGTCCTGGTCAGTTCTGTGCGGATGAAGGGACTCGAACCCCCACGTCTCACGACACCAGATCCTAAGTCTGGCGCGGCTACCAATTACGCCACATCCGCAGTTGCTTAATTGAGGCGCAAAGGTACTATTATTTTCGGGTTGGCAAAAAAAAGTCCCGGATTATTTCAGTGAATTCAGTGCTGATTCATAATCAGGCTCTTCGGTAATTTCCGGAACCAATTGCGAATGCAGAACGGTGCCATCTTTATCTAAAACTACAACTGCACGAGCCATTAAGCCTTGCAATGGACCATCGGTTATCATTACACCATAGTTTTTACCAAATGCATTACTGCGGAATTCTGAAGCTGAAACCACATTCTCGATTCCTTCGGCGCTGCAAAAACGGCCATGGGCAAACGGAAGATCTTTCGAAATACAAACAACTGCAGCATCCTGCAATTTTGAAGCTTCTACATTAAACCGTCTTACCGAAGCAGCACAAGTTGCGGTATCGAGGCTTGGAAAAATATTCAATACCACTCGTTTACCGGCAAAATCAGTGTTTTTAACATCGGCTAAATTTGTTCCAACCAGCGAAAATTCAGGAGCTTTCGATCCTACTACAGGTAAATCGCCGATTGTTGAGACCGGGTTACCTTTTAAAGTTACTTTTGACATGTTTTACTTGTTTATTGAATTGATAATTAAAAAGTTGTGAATTATTAATTGGTTTTTAAATGCGATGTACATGGTGTAAGAAGTTGAATAGGATCAGGCTCAGGATTTATGGCTGTTCCGCCATTACGCTGAAACTTTCCAGGAGCTGACTTTAGTTTTTTACCATTTATAGCTTGACTCCTTTCAAAATCACATTTACTCCGTTGTACTATTAACAGGTTTCCGTTGCATATGTTGCCCAGGTTTCAAATTTTTACTCAGTGATTTATATAGGGTTTTCTGTATTTCGGTCCGTATCCCTAACTGCACCAGCCTGTTGGGTTCAGCATACGGATTTACTCGATTCGAAAGAAAAACAATAAGCAGATCATTATCCGGATCGGCCCATATGTATGTTCCGGTAAAACCGGTGTGTCCAAAACTGCTTCCCGGCGCTTCTTCACAAGCAGGTCCGGCTTCTGATGGAATTAATTGCGGTTTATCGAAACCTAGCCCCCTTCTATTTCCTTTAAATTGGCTTTTAGTAAATAAAGTAACCGTTTCAGGTTTCAGGTACTGCATTCCGGCATAAAATCCGTCCTGAATCAACATCTGTAAAAGCACTGCCATATCATTAGAAGTGCCAAACAAACCTGCATGTCCGGCAATTCCGCCTAACATGGCAGCAGCCTGATCATGAACATCGCCATGCACCAACTGGTGTCGGAAAATTGTGTCCAGTTCAGTCGGGATGATCCTCGAAAGCGGGTAATAATTACGTGGCTGATAGGTTAAAGTATGAAGACCCATCGGCTTATAAAACTGCTCTTCAACAAAACCGTCAAGGCTCTGAGCGGTTACCTGCTCAATATATTGCTGTAAAAGGATAAATCCAAGGTCGCTGTAACGGTATTCCTTTTTCTCCGAAACAGGTGATTTAATTATCGAATCCAGTATTATCTGTTTATAATCTTTCCTTAGATACATCCCTTCAGCAACCCTGAAAGGGAATTTTTCAGAGTATCCAGAGGCATATAAAGTACTGTCGGTTTTATTGTTATGCAATGTTTTCTGGTAAAAAGGAATCCATGCAACAAGCCCTGACTGATGAGTCATTACTTCACGAATAGTGATTTTACTCTTGTTTGTATTTTGAAGGTATTTAAGGGTTGACGACAAAGGTTCATCCAGATTTACGATTCCCTTATCGTATAGTTTCATTATTGCCAGGGTTGTTGCAGCTACTTTAGTTACACTTGCCAAATCGTACAAATCATCATTCTTTACTGGCTTTTTTTTAACGTAATCACTGTTTCCAAAAGCTTTCCGGTAAATAACATTACCACCTTTTGCAATAAGCACCTGGCAGCCCGGATATGCCTTTTTTTCCAGCCCCGACTGAATTATTGAATCAACAGTGGCAAGGTCTTCGTCATGAATTCCGGTATTTTCATAAGGATTGTAACGCAAACTTTTATTAACCAATGTTGTAAGCCCCGAATGAGCCGGGAATTTATAATTGGCTGAAACCGGAAGTTGGCCTGATGCTCCAAAAGCTCCGAATAAAATCTGCACAACTGCGTCATACGCATCAGCATTATCCTGATAGGCTACTACCAGTCCTGCCGCCTGATTTACATTTTTGAAAAGATTAATGCTATACGGAATGGTGAACAGATTAAGAATACATTTTTTTGATACCAGCAGCGAATCGACGAGCTTAACAGTTGTTTCTGAAACACCAAAATTGCGAGCCGGGGCGGGAATGGTGTTATTAATACCAATGAGTATTAAATTGTAAGCTTTAAGCGTTTTGTAGATTTTATCAACTTCATTCTTGTCTGCATTTCTGGGCAACGTATAATGGTCAACTTGTGCGAAATCATTGATGCGCTGCTGGAAAAGGCGTATGTCATCGTAACCTATCATTAAGCTGGCAATCCTGGTTGTATCCCGAAAAGTAACAGGAATTATGTTATTTTCATTTTTTAGAACAGTAATTGAGTTCCGGTATAATTCGAGTTTCAAGCGCTCATCATAGGGAGCGTGAAGATCAATATTCAGATTTTTTATACACACAGGTTTCAGATTTTGAAGTCCAGCCTGATATTTACCGGCCAGCACTCTGCGGCAATGTGATTCCAGTTCCGACTCCGAATACCATCCGCTGTCAATCGCCTGTTGGATGGCTGCCACTGCTTTTTCGACCGAAACGGAAAGCAGCAGAACATCAGCTCCGGCTTTGAGCGCTCTTAACTCAACAAAACCGGGAGCATCGTATCCTGAAACACCTTTCATATCAAGAGCATCAGTAAAAATCAACCCTTCAAAATTAAGTTTCTTACGTAGCAACGAATCTATTATAACAGGCGAAAGACTCGAAGGCAGGTCTTTAGTATTATCTAAAGCAGGAATATTAAGGTGAGCCAGCATCATACCATCAAGGCCTGCGTTGATTAATTCCTTGAAGGGATATAAGTCGAGTGAATCAATAACCGCAGCCGAATGTCCGATAAATGGTAACACATGATGCGAATCAGTATCAGTATCTCCATGCCCGGGAAAATGTTTTGCGACTGTGATAATTCCACCTTTCTGCAGCGCTTTCATGTAAAGAATGGATTTTCGGGCCACGTCTTCCTTATGTTCGCCAAAAGAGCGGATATTGATAACAGGATTAGCCGGATTGCTGTTGATATCGGCTACCGGCGAAAAACTTACGTGTACACCCAGTCGTTTCAGCTGCGATGCAATAGTTTGGCCATAAACAGTTATCAGCATTTCGTTCTGCATTGCCCCTATTGTCATTTGCCGCGGGAACGAAATGGTGCTGTCGAGCCGCATTCCCAATCCCCATTCGGCATCCATCGATATAAGCAGAGGAGTTAACGCCAATTGTTGATAATAATTGGTAAGGATAGCCTGCCTGATCGGGCCACCTTTAAAAAAACATAAGCCGCCAATATTGTAATCTTTAATCAAACGCGAAAGATTCCGGATTTCGGCAGAATCAATATCGGAATTAGCACGCAGCATGAATAACTGACCAATGCGCTGTTGTTGTGTTAATGCATTGTAAACTGAATCAACCCATTGTTTTTCAGTTTTGTATGATGATTTTTTGATCTGTGCCAATGAGGAATAACCAACTAGCAAAATGCCAGTAAACAATAGTAAGCTAAAACGGAAAAATTTTATTTTATTAAAAGTCATTAAAAAGGATTAGATTTATCATGTGACACATAACAATTTCAGAAGCTTCACAAATCATTGCCGGAAAACACGGGGGAATTGGTATAACGGAAACCTTCCTCCGATTCGTATAATCTGTTAATGATTGAGTGAAAGCATAAAATTTGTTTTCCAAAATTATTAACAATCTAATCAGCGAGAACACTAATGCCATAAATTAGCTAATTATTTATAAACAACTTATGACAACTACAACTGACATGCAGAAACTGGCCACTCAGGTACGCCGCGACATAGTAAGAATGGTACATGCAGTGCAGTCGGGACACCCAGGTGGTTCGCTCGGATGTGCTGATTTTATGACTGCACTTTACACATCAATATTACACCACGATCCCAAAAACTTCACTTTGGATGGTCATGGTCAGGACATGTTTTTCCTGTCGAACGGACATATTTCAGCAGTCTGGTATAGCTTACTCGCTCGTACTGGTTATTTCCCGGTAAGCGAACTGGCTACGTTCCGGAGACTCAACACACGTCTTCAGGGTCACCCAACCCCAGCCGAACATTTACCGGGAGTAAGAGTTGCATCAGGTTCACTCGGACAAGGACTTTCGGTTGCAATAGGTGCCGCTCTTGCCAAACGACTTAATAATGATAAAAACCTTGTGTATTCACTGCATGGCGACGGCGAACTGCAGGAAGGTCAGATATGGGAAGCAGCTATGTTTGCCAATGCCCGGAATGTTGATAATATCATTGCAACTATCGACTACAACGGCAAACAAATTGACGGACCGGTTGATGTAGTTATGACTTTAGGCAACCTCAGGGCCAAATGGGAAGCTTTCGGCTGGATAGTGCTGGAAATGGACGGACATAATTTCGATGATATTCTTTCGACTATGGCTGAAGCCAAATCGCTGACCGGACAAGGAAGACCAATTGTGATTCTGATGCATACTCATATGGGACAAGGTGTTGATTTTATGGTGGATAAACATCAGTGGCACGGATCACCGCCAAGCGACAAAGACCTGGAATCAGCCCTTTCGCAATTGGAAGAAACATTGGGCGATTATTAAAAGGGTATCATAAATCGCCAGAATGAGCGTTATGAATGAGGGGTCGGGTTTTGGGATTAGGGATTTGGATAAATGAACCAGGGTAAAAAAGATCCAAGTCCCAAATACCAAATTCCAAATTCCAAGTCCAAAATCGTACCTCGTAAGGTACAAACCCCTAAAACCCAAACCCTAAAACCTAAATCCTCCATATAATTGAAAAACTCAGGCTCACTAAATAAAATCATAACCACTGTCTGCATACTTTTTTTTGCAGCGAGTGTTTATGCCCAGAACCAGCCGCCTGAAATCAATAAAACTGTACCACTAACGCGTATTCTATTCATTTTCGATGCATCGCAGAGCATGCTAGGGCGTTGGCAAAGCGATACCAAATTCAATATTGCAAAGCGGATAATGTCCGAAATGATGGATAGTATAGGTGGCTTGAAAAATACTGAATTTGCATTGCGCGTTTACGGTCATCAGCATCAATATCCACCGCAGGTATGCAGCGATACAAAACTCGAAGTACCTTTTGCGCCGGGAAATGCTTATAAAATTAAAACCCGCCTCCGAACTATCACTCCACGGGGAACTACTCCCCTCGCCTATTCACTTGAACAGTCGGCAAAAGATTTCCCTCCATGCACTAACTGCCGCAATATTGTTGTCCTCATTACCGATGGCATGGAAGAATGTAGCGGCGATCCCTGCGCCGTTTCGCGGATGCTCCAGAAGAACGGAATTATCCTGAAACCTTTTATCATCGGAATCGGGCAGGATTTTAACCTTGCTTTCAATTGTGTAGGAACCTATTTTGATGCTACCAATGAAAAAGATTTCCGGAAAGCGTTAAATATTGTGATTTCGCAAGCACTCAATTCAACCACCATGCAGGTGAACCTGCTTGATGAAGCCGGAAGACCAACTGAAACTGATGCAGGTATGACCTTTACCGATATTTCTTCCGGCAAGGTGATGTACAATTACATACACACTATGAATAACCGTGGTCTTCCTGATACCCTGATTGTTGATCCACTTATAACCTACCGTGTTGATATACATACTATTCCACCAGTATCTATTGATACCTTACGAATAACGCCAGGCAAACATACCGTAATTGCAGCCAATACACCACAAGGTTACCTTCAACTTAAAATGGCAGGAAGCAGCAATGCCTCCAAAGGTTTACAATGTATCATCCGCAAAAATGGTAACAGCCAAACCCTTAATGTTCAGAATTTTGGTGAAACCGAAAAATACATCACAGGTAAATACGACCTGGAAGTTTTGTCATTACCTCGTATTACACTGAATGACATCGATATAAGCCAAAGTCATACAACCACAATCGAAATACCTGAGCCTGGAATTGCAGTTATCCGGAAATCATTTTTGGGTTATGGAACACTATTGCTCAGCGATAAAAACAAACTAACCCGTATCTACGACCTCAATGATAATCTCACTCTCGAAACGCTTTACCTGCAGCCAGGAAGTTATAGGATTGTGTTCCGACCAAAAAATTCGCGCGCAACACTTTATTCTGTAGAGCAAAGCTTTATAATTGAATCGGGTAAAACTACCGATATTCAGATGTACAAACAATAACTAATTAACCGAAAATCAGAAATTCACTGCAAAAGCAATCCCTATGACAATGTTTACTTCCACTGAACAAAAAGATACCCGCTCAGGATTCGGAGCTGCCTTACTTCAACTCGGACGCTCCAACCCTAATGTTGTTGCGCTTTGTGCCGACCTTATCGGATCCCTGAAAATGGATGCTTTTGCAAAAGAATTTCCTGAACGGTTTTTCCAGGCAGGTATTGCCGAAGCGAATATGATTGGCGTAGCAGCAGGGCTTGCTATTGCTGGGAAAATACCTTTCACCGGAACATTTGCCAATTTCAGCACAGCACGAGTTTATGATCAGATCCGTCAATCCGTTGCTTATTCAAATACGAATGTAAAAATCTGCGCTTCCCATGCCGGACTTACGCTGGGCGAAGACGGGGCAACACATCAAACTATGGAAGACATAGGGCTCATGAAGATGCTACCCAATTTAACAGTTATAAATCCATGCGATTATAACCAAACTTTTGCTGCCACCCTCGCCATTGCTGATCATGTTGGTCCGGTTTACCTGCGTTTCGGCAGACCTAAAGTTGCAAATTTCATGCCGGTGGACCAACCGTTCGAAATCGGAAAAGCGATATTACTAACTCCTGGCAAAGATGTAACTATCATAGCCACAGGGCATATGGTTTGGCATGCGTTGCAGGCTGGTATTGCACTTAAAGAAAAAGGAATTGACGCTGAAATTATTAATATCCATACCATTAAACCTTTGGATAAAGAGGCAGTCTTACAATCTGTTAAAAAAACCGGTTGCGTTGTAACTGCTGAGGAACACCTGATGAACGGAGGCCTTGGCGACAGTATAGCCCAGCTTTTAGCTCTTAACTTGCCCACACCAATGGAAATGGTAGCTGTTGACGACAAATTCGGCGAAAGCGCCACACCTGAGGAACTGCTTGTAAAATACGGACTTGATGTTCCGCATATTATAACTGCTGCTCTTAAGGCCATTAGCCGTAAAAGCTGAGAGAAAAAGGTCTGAACTATAGCCTGAATCTTTAAACCAGGCTTTAATTCTATCTGAAGAAGCGGTCCGCAAAGTTACATCACCGGAATTTTAACGTATTTTAAATCGTTCGATGCTGTTTAAAGCTTTGTGTGCTTCCCATGCCTGAATACACTGATAAAGAATTAATTGAATTATTCCATACTGCTGACAGAAAGCATTATGCGTTTAATCTTTTGGTACGTAAATACCGCGAGAAGATTTACTATTTCGTTCGCCGGATGGTTGTAACCCATGATGATGCCGACGATGTTGTACAGAATATTTTTATAAAAGTATGGAATAACCTTGACTCCTTCCGCGAAGACTCGAAATTCTACACATGGCTTTACCGTATTGCTGTAAATGAGTCGCTTAGTTTCCTTAAAAGCAAAAAACTTCATTCCTATTTATCATTATCATCCCCCGAAGCTTCGATGATCAGGGCTGTGCGCGATGACAACTTTTTTGATGGAACTGAGATCCAACGTCGTTTGCGCGAAGCCATAATAAGGCTTCCCAAAAAACAACAAGCAGTTTTTAACATGAGGTATTACGATGATATGAGCTACGACCAGATGTCGGAAATACTTGGCACATCAGTTGGTGCATTAAAAGCATCCTATCATTTTGCTGTAAAAAAAATTGAACAATCTGTAACAGGAATTTAAACTTTACAGTTTTAAATCAGTCATATAATCGTTATGAAAATAAAACACACCATATCAAAACAAGACCAGGAAACTGACAATCTTTCGCCTCAACTCGAATCGCTGAGGCACAATGAAAGTGGGTACAAAGTTCCTGTTGGCTATTTTGATGCATTGAGTCCACGGATAATTGACAGGATAAATGAAAAGGACAATAAAGTTTTGTCAAAATCGGGAATTCTTGTTTTCCGGAAGCCTGTTGTTTGGGCGCCTTTAATGGCTGTTGCTGTTGCGGCTGTGCTTCTGATATTTATTGTCCCACCAAAAACCAATCAGATCATACCTGTATACGACGAATTGGCCGACATCAATATGGCTTACGATGCTTCATACGCAGAAGAAGTACTTTTAGCTGAAAGTTACAACCACGACAAAGAAATCGAAATAGCTGTTAATGCCATACCGGTAACAACTTCAGTAAGCGAAAGCAGTGATCTTACCGAAGACGAAATTGAAGAATACCTGAAAGATCAGGATATAGAAATTGAAATAATAACCGAATACTAATACAAAAAAAAATGAAACTACGATTCGCAAAACCTCCTGTCACACTTCTGTTTTTCATTGCGGCATTTCTTATAGCTGTCACCACCGCAAACGCACAGCAGGAAAGGCACAGATACGGCCAGCAAGGCAGTACCAAGTACGAAAAAATCGAAGCTCAGCGCATTGCGTTTATAACCCAGGAACTCAATCTTACGCCTGATGAAGCTAAAGTTTTCTGGCCTGTATATAATGAATACGATGCCAAACGACATGAACTTAAGAAAGCTTTTAAAAACAATGAAAACCTTCACAAGCCTGACATTGAAAAACTGACAGAGAAAGAAGCGTCTCAAATACTTGACAACCAAATTATAGAGGCTCAAAAACTATTGGATCTGAGAAAAGAATATCATACAAAGTTTAAAACAGTTCTGCCTGCTGTTAAAGTATTGCAACTGTACGACGCCGAGCGCGAATTTCAGAAAATGCTGATCGAAAGATTAAGACAACACAAGCAAAACGTTAATTCACCATCAGAAAAATAAAGATTCACATTTTTACAAAAAAAAGAAGGTTACCGGAAACGGGCAACCTTCTTTTTTTGTCC
>Ga0075012_10005932_pt1 | contig 11136 bp, 11 predicted proteins | sample All_14_2_FD_71474 | JGI IMG/M metagenome (GOLD analysis project Ga0075012, IMG submission 71474) | Freshwater microbial communities in response to fracking from Pennsylvania, USA - Allegheny Zone_MetaG_DW_15 | ecosystem: Environmental > Aquatic > Deep subsurface > Groundwater > Drilled...
CTGCTCATCTGCACGCAGATCGCCGCCATGCTGCAAGCCCTGACGCTGGCCGCGTTCACGCTCAGCGGGCACATCACGATCGGGATTCTCGTCGTCCTTTCGGTCGTCCAGGGGGTCATTACCGCCATCGATCTCCCCACGCGCCAATCCCTGCCGGTCCTGCTGGTCGAAAAGCGCGAGCACCTTGCGGGATTGATCGGAATGAACGCCTCCATGTTCAATCTCGCCCGGCTGGTCGGTCCGGCCATCGGCGGGCTGGTCATCGCGGCGTGGGGAACGGGGTATTGCTTTCTGATCGACGGCCTGAGCTACGTCGCGGTGCTGACCGCCCTCGGATTCATGCGCCTGAACGCCGCCCCGCCGCCCCCGCGGATGGCCTCGGTCTGGGAGGAAATGAAACTCGGCTTCCGTTACGCCTTCAGCTCGCTGCCGCTGACCACCCACATCCTGTTTCCCTGCCTGATGGGCATTTTCGGGTTGTCCTACGGCGTGTTGATCCCGGTTTACGCGAATCACGTGTTTCACGGCGACGCCCGGACGCTCGGCTGGCTGATGTCCAGCTCGGCCGCCGGCGCCGTGCTGGCCGCGCTGTATCTCGCCAGCCGCAAGGAACTGCGCGGCATCGGCCGGGTCATCCTGTTCGGCACGGTGTCCGCCGGATGCGCGCTGTTTGTCTTCGCCTTTTCGCAGCAGCAATGGCTTTCCATGCTCTGCCTGCTCTTCACCGGCCTGGGCAGCATCCTCGTCATGGCGGCGAACAACACCCTGATCCAGAACATGGTCGAGGAGGACAAGCGCGGCCGCGTGATGAGCATTTACACCATGGGCTTCTCCGGCGGCATGCCGCTGGGGGCCTTGTTGACGGGCACCCTGGCGGATTGGACCAGCATCACGTTCGCCACCTGCGTGAACGGCGCGGCGTGCATTCTCATGGGCCTGATTTTCGCCAAAATGCTGCCCGCCCTCCGCCGCGAGGCCCGGCCGTTGCTGGAACGCTCCGGGGCGCTGGCGCCGCCGGAAACGGTCCGTTAGCCGCTTAATCCACGTCCGTCGTCTCGAATTCGACCCCGCCCAGCCATTTGGCCAGCAGGTTGTAGAGCGCGGCGAAGATGACGAAGAAAATGAAGCCGAAAATCGCCATGATCACCGGCATCAGGCAGTAAACGACACCCATGATCATGAGTTCCTTGCCTCCGAAAACGATCATCAGGATGCCGGGAATCGTGTAAATGAGCCCGACCAACACGTAGAGCACCGTAATGATCTTGCTGGATTGAAGGATGGAAATGCGGGTGATTTGCTTTTTCATTTCCCGCCCATTAAGGCCCTAATCAGTAAAAAGAAAGCAAAATGCCCGGCTTAGCGGGGGAGAAGGGGGATTTTCCGCGATTTCCAGCGGGCCAACCCCGACCAAATCAAGGGGCCGCTCTGGGCGATCCACCAATAAATGCCGAGCGGGACCAGGTTCAGGGCCACCAGAACGCCGACAATCGCCAGCTGATTCAGGAAACCCGTCGAAAGTTCACCAGAACCGGCGAACACGATCGCCGAGCATATCAGGACAAGCAGGGCCACGCTGACGGGGATCTGGGCGAGCACCGGCCAATGCCGGCGGCCAACGAGCCATTCCGCCAGGGCGGTCGCGGGCAGCAGCAGGCCGAGACCGGCCCCAACGCCGAGGCAGAACACCACCACCAGGCCGGCGGGATACGCCAGCGGCCCGCCGATTCCTCCCCCGGAAGTCAGCGCCCAAAGCAGCAGGCCAAAATAAACGACGGTCCAAAAGAAACAGCCCAGCGCGACCAACCCGGCAAGAGCCAGGAGATGCCGCAGCAGGAAAACGCCCCCGCGAACCGCGATCCGCATCCAGGGCCGAGGATTCATCCGGCCGGAACCCGCGCGGCGGCGGGCGGCTTCATGCCCAGGTGACCTTGCCCTTGGCTTCGCGGATGACGAGGCCCTGAAGGAACTCGACGCCCTTGCGCAGGCCTTCCGCCGGGGTCATGAGGCTGTCCTCGTGTTCCATGGACAGGGTGCCGTCGTATCCGGTCAGGCGCAGCGTGCTGATGAAGTCCGCCCAGAAATCCGCGCCGTGGCCGTAGCCGACCGTGCGGAAAATCCACGAGCGGTTTTTTTCATCCGTGTAGTGCTTCGTGTCGAGGTAGCCGTTAACGTCGGCATTGATGGGATAAAGCCCGGTGTCCTTGGCGTGGACGTGGTGGATGGCTCCCTCCAGCGCGCGCACCGCCTTCACCGGGTCGATGCCCTGCCAGAAGAAATGGCTGGGGTCGAAATTCGCGCCGATCACTTCGCCGGCGGCGTCGCGGATTTTGAGAATCGTTTCCGGATTGTAGACGAGGAAACCCGGATGCGCCTCGAAGGCGATCTTGACCCGGTGGTTTTTGGCGAACGTAGCCTGTTTTTTCCAGTAGGGAATGGCGACCTTGTTCCATTGCCAGTCGAGGATCGTCAGGAAATCCGGCGGCCACGGGCAGGTGACCCAGTTCGGATACTTCGCGCCGGGATGATCCCCGGGGCAGCCCGAGAAGGTCGTGACGACCGGCACGCCGATCTTGCCGGCGAGTTTGACGGTGTCCACGAAAACCGCATGATGCGCCCCCGCGATTTTTTTGTCGGGATGCAGGGGATTGCCGTGGCAGGAAAGCGAGCTGATCTCAAGGCCGCTGGCCTTCACGGTATCGACGAAGCGGTCGAGCTTCGCCTTGCTGGCCAGGAGCTCGGCCGGCTTGCAGTGGGCATTGCCGGGATAGGCGCCGGTGCCGAGCTCGACGGTATCGCAGCCGAGGCCGGCGATGTGTTCGAGGGCTTTTTCGAGGGAAACGTGGCTGAGGATCGCGGAAAAGACGCCGACTTTCATTTTCGATTTGGGGATTTTCGATTTTCGATTGGTTGAGGGAGAGAGCGGGAACCGTGACGGGAGAAATCGAAAATCGAAAATCGAGAATCGAAAATCCCGCCGGTCTTACCGGCCCTGGGCTTTCCGGGCGAGAATGAACGAACGGACGCAGAGCGCAACAAAAACCAGACTCAGGAGGCCCATGATGATTTGGAGGGTGACGGCCTGCGGGCGCGCGGCGGTTCCGGCGATCAAGGCGCCCAGTTTCGGCAACCCCATGCCCAATCCGCCGAACGCGCCGAGCAGGCCGACGGTCGCCGCGAGGTGCATGAAATGCTTGCGGGCCGGGGGAAAGGCCAGGGCCAGCACGCCGGCCACGACCAGCAGCGTGCCGAAAAAGGAGGGGATCAACGCGGTGTAACTGGCTCCGCCGGAGGAAACGAAGCCGTAAATGCCGAGGAGGTCGAGCAGGATGCCGAAGACGATGGAGAGAAGGGGCATGGGATGATTTTTAGGTTTGTAAGTTTTCGGTTTTAAGCAAATAGATGCCGTCCGTTTCGCACAACCCAAATTTTCTCGTGAGCCTGAAAGCCATTTTGTTCGATCTCGATGACACGCTGGTCGTGGACGAAGCCGTTTCCAAACAGACTTTTGCCGCCGTCGGGCAGCTGGCGGCCAAGCACGGCGCGGAGGGGGACCGGCTGCAACGGGTGGCGCAGGAGACGGCCAAGAAACTGCACCGCGAGGGGCCGGTTTATCCCTACTGCCGAAGCATCGGCATCAGCGCGTTCGAATGCCTGTGGGGCGGATTCGAGGGCGTGACGCCGGAATTGACCGCCTTGCGGGAATGGTCGCACGCCTTTCGCGTCGAGGTCTTTGACCGGGCCCTGCGGGAACAATTGATCGACAATCCGGCCCTGGCCCAGGAACTGAGCGAAGCCTGGGCGGCGACGCGGCGCAAAAGCCAGCGGCTCATGCCCGACGCGGTGGAAACCCTGGCGCGGCTCTCGAATTATTCCATCGGCCTGCTCACCAACGGCGCGCCGGACCTGCAGCGGGAAAAACTGGCGGCTTCCGGCTTGGCCGCGTTTTTCCAGGCGGTCGCCGTGTCGGGCGAACACGGCATCGGCAAACCCAAACCGGAAATCTTCCAGATCCTGCTCGGCGAGCTCGGCGTAACGCCTTCCGAGGCGGCCATGGTCGGCAACAGCCTGGAACGCGACATCGTCGGCGCGAACTCGGCGGGCCTCACCAGCATCTGGATCAAGGTGGCCGGGTCGGAGGAACATTTCGAAACCACGCCGGCGTTCACCATTCACGGATTGGCGGAGCTGCCCAAGATTTTGCGGGAGTTGGCGGCGTAGGGGCGCTTCCGCCCGGCCGGGAATTCGTAGCTTGACCTTTCGAGGCCAAACCCGCATCAAATTCCGGTTTCCATTTTGAATCCTAGCCTGCCCAACCGAATGAGGAATTTCTTAATCTGCGCCGTCGCCAGCACCCTGGCCCTGGTGGCTGCCATCCCCGCGCATGCCCAGGCGCCCCAGCAGGCGCCGATCGTGCGGGATATCGCCATCGAATTTGTCGGTCCGGAAGTCATCACCCGCGACCGCGTTCTGGCCAACCTCGCCACGAAGGTCGGCCAGCCGTATTCGCAATTCGATGTCGAGCAGGACATCCGCGCACTTTACGCGACCGGCGTCGTGAGCAACGTCCGCATGTTCGGCGAGCCGTATCAGGACGGCGTCAAGGTCACCGTGCTGCTTCAGGGCAAGCCGGCCGTGCAGGAAATCCTGATCGAAGGCACCGGCCAGATCGCGATGAACCGCGTGCGCAAGGAAATCGGTTCGAAGGTAGGCGATCCGCTCAGCGAAGAACGCCTCGAGGAAGACCGGCAGAAAATCATCAAACTTTACGAGGACCGCAACTACACCGACGTCGACGTGCAATACGTCATCCAGGACGTGCCCAACACGGGGCTCGTGCGGGTGATCTATTCGATCAACGAAGGGCCGAAAATGATCGTGAAACGCATCAGTTTCGCCGGCAACGACTCGGTGCTGCCGCGCGATCTGCTCAAGGTCATGAAGACCAAGAAGCAGGACTGGCTGACGATCTTCAACAAGAGCGGCCGGCTGCTGCCCGCGAACGAGGAGGAAGACAAGGCGGCGATTCGCAGCCTGTATCAAAACCGCGGTTTCGCCGACGCGCAGATCGTGAGTTACGACGTGCAGCCGCTCAGCGGGACCGGCGTGGAGCTGGTGATCGGCGTCCAGGAAGGCATCCAGTATCGCGTCAATTCCGTGAGCCTCGAAGGCGTGGCGATCACCACGCCGGACGAGCTCAAGTCCCGGATGAAAATGGTGGACGGCTCCCTTTACACTCCGGCCGGGATGACCGGCGACCTCAAGGCGCTCCGGGACTACTACGGCGTGCGCGGTTACGTGGACATGATGCCGCTGCCGGAAGTGCTGCCGGCCGGCCCGGGCGCGGTGGACATCACCTACCGCATCGACGAAGGCGTCCAGTCCTACGTGAACCTGGTCAACATTCAGGGAAACACGCGGACGAAGGATTTCGTCATCCGGCGGGAACTGGCGATCAAACCCGGCGAGATTTTCGACACCACCCGCGTGGATTTGAGCAAGGAGCGCCTGAACAACCTGAACTATTTCTCGAAGGTTGAGGCGATTCCGTCCGACACGTTGGTGCCGGGCCGCAAGGATCTGAACGTGATCGTCGAGGAAAAGCGCACCGGTTCATTCAACTTCGGCGCCGGCTTCAGCACGATCGACAGCCTGATCGGTTTCGCGGAACTCCAGCAGACGAATTTCGACCTCTTCGGCTGGCCGCGATTCGTCGGCGCCGGCCAGCGTTTCCGCATCCGCGGCCAATACGGCATCGAACGCCAGGACTTCGTCGTTTCGTTCACCGAACCGTGGTTCCTCGGCCAGAAACTGTCGTTCGGCGTGGAAGGTTATTATCGTTCGGCCTCGTTCCTTTCGACGGTATACGACCAAAGCAACTACGGCGTGGCCTTCCAGCTGCGCAAGCCGCTCATTTCCTATCTGAGCGTCCGCGGCGAATACCGCATCGAAGGCATCCGGATCTTCGACATCGACTACGACAACACGCCGACGGGGGGCGTGATTCAGGAATCCGCCGGGAACTACACGAAGAGCATGGTGCTCGGCGAACTCACGTGGGACAGCCGCGACAGCCTGTTCCTGACCCGGCGCGGCGAGTTGATTCAACTCACCCCGTTCATTGCCGGCGGCGGTCTCGGCGGCGACGTGCAGGATTACGGCATCAGCCTCGAGGGTTCCAAATGGGTGCTGCTTCCCTGGGACATGATCCTCAACTTCCGCGGCCAGCTCGCCGTGGTCGACGGCTGGGGCGACAAGGACGGCAACGACGTGCCGATTTTCGACCGCCTGTATCTCGGCGGCGCCAATAACATGCGCGGCTTCGACTTCCGCGACGTCGGCCCGAAGGACAGCGACGGCAACCCCATTGGCGGCAATTCACTCGCGTATGGCACCATCGAACTCACCTTCCCGGTCATTACCCGCGTGCGCGGCGCCATCTTCACCGACTGGGGCTTCGTCAACCCGGACTCCTACGACTTCGGCTGGGAAAACATCAATGGCGACATCGGCGTCGGCGTCCGCGTCGAGCTGCCCATCGGTCCGATCCGCATCGATTACGGTTTCCCGGTCAAAACCGACCAGTGGAACAACAGTTCCGGCAAGGTGAACTTTAATATCGGTTACCAATTTTAATTTTGAACATCCCCCGCACCCGGATGTCTCAAACTCTTGTCTTGCTTGAACGTGTAAGAACCTTACAAAAGAACACCCTCACCCAAATATGAAACTAACCACCGCAGCAATCACCCTGGCAATCGGCCTCGCCACCGCCTCGCTTTCCCATGCCCAGTTCAAAGTGGGAATCGTGGACATGAACAAGGCCTTCGTTGAATACTACAAGACCAAGGACGCCGAGACCAAGATCAACGAAAGCCGCACCAAGGCGAAAAAGGAACTCGATGACCGCCTGACCGCGCTCAATGCCCAGGTCGAAGTCATCAACAAACTTCAGGCCGACATCAACAAGCCGGAATTGAGCAAGGACGCCAAGGACGCGAAAACCAAGGAGCTCAATGACAAGGCTAATGAGGCCCGCACGCTGGATCGGGAAGCGGCCGAGTTCCGCCAAAGCCAGGAAAAGCAGATTCAGGAACAGTTCGTGCGCATGCGCAAGGACATCATCGACGACATCCTGAAAGTGGTGAACGAGAAGATCAAAGCCACCGGCTACGATCTCGTGTTCGACAAATCCGGCCTGAGCATGGGCCAGATTCCGGTGGTGATTTATTCCCGCACGGACATGGATTTCACCGCGGACATCATCGCCCAGCTGAACAAGGACGCACCGAAAACCAAGCCGGTGAACTGACGGCCGGAAACCCGCCACTTTCGAGATTCCCTCGCGCATGACGCTGGGCGAGTTAGCCACCGCGGTGGGCGCTTCGCTGGACCCCGAACACGCTTCCGTGGAAATCACGGGAGTGGCCGGGGTGAGTGAGGCCGAGCCGGGACACATCACTTTCTGCGCGCACCCGCGCTACGTGTTGCCGTTGCGATTCAGCAAGGCATCCGCCGTGCTGGTCGCTCCCGACTTCTCCGAAAAGGTGTCGGCGATCCTCGTGAAGGTCGAGAATCCGGCGGCGGCCTTTGCCCGGATCCTGGAATCCTTCGCCCCTCCCGTCGAGGAAGTCATTCCCGGCATCCATCCCTCCGCGGTCATTGCGGAAAGCGCCTTCGTGGATTCCGGCGCCCGGATCGAAGCCTGCGCTGTCATCGAAGCCGGCGCGCGCATCGGACGCGGCACGCTCATCGGCGCGCACGCCTACGTCGGCCGGGAAGTCACGGTCGGGGAAGATTGCCAATTCTTCCCCCATGTCAGCATTCGCGAACGCTGCGTGATCGGTAACCGCGTCATCCTGCACAACGGCGTGGTCATCGGCTCCGACGGCTTCGGCTACGAATTGGTCAATGGCAAGCGCCTGAAAATTCCGCAGACCGGCATCGTGCAGCTCGATGACGACGTCGAAGTCGGCGCGAATACGACCATCGACCGCGCCCGCTTCGGCAAAACCTGGATCCAACAGGGGGTCAAAATCGACAACCTCGTGCAGATCGGCCACAACGTCACCGTCGGCGCCCACACCGTGCTCTGCGCCCATGTCGGCATCTCCGGCAGCACCAAGCTCGGCAATTACGTCACCATGGCCGGCAAGGTCGGCGTGAACGGCCACATCGAAATCGGCGACGGCGCCATCATTACCGCCATGGCCGGCGTGACGAAGAGCGTTCCCGCCGGCGAAGTCCTGGTCGGCCTGCCCGCCCGGCCGATGAAGGAATACAAGGAAAACTATTTCCAGCTTCACAACATCCACAAGCTCTACGCGCGGGTGAAAAAGCTGGAGGAGGAGCGGAAAACTAAACCGGCTTAACAAGATTTCCGGGATTAACCGGATTACTTTTTACGTAAATCCAGTCAATCCGGCATCATCCCGTTTTAGTTCGTAAAATCGTCCAGCGCCACCGGCTCGACCGCCGGCGCCTCCCCGCCCGCTTCGGATTTCTTCCGCTTCGCCGGGCGCTTGTCGGGGATGATTTCGGCGATCAGCGAAACGTCCAGCGTCACGAAGGTTTCGCCGTCCTTCGCATACACGTTCGCCGTCTTTTCCGAGGGCGAAAAATGCAGGTATCCCGGCCCCGGAACATAATGCTTCCGGCCGGCCGCAGTGACGAGACGGAAGGCCACAAAGGGCGTGGCTTCGAGATAATGGCAAACGGCTTCCGGCGTCATCGTGACTCCTTCCTAACCCGGCCTTTCCGCAAACGCAATCCCATTCCCTTATTGCATTTCAAGAAATTCCAAAGCCCTTCTAAGGAAAGCAGGAAGGCAGGAAAAAAACCAAATCCCTTCCTGTTTTCCTTAGAGAAATTTCCCTGCGTCCGATTCCCCGGCTGATCAAGCCAGGCTACACTCTTCTTCAAATTGAGCCATCTCCGTTCCGGCTTGCGTTTTGATCCGGCGTGGGTGATGGCATAAAGCAACACCATGTTTGACTCCCGCTTCGAAAAACTCGCCCGCGTCCTCATCCGTCATTCCACCAAACTGCAGGCCGGAGAAAAGGCCCTCATCGACGCCTTCGACATTCCGGACGAAATGGTCATCGCCCTCATCCGCGAAATTCGCGCCCGCAAGGGCATCCCATTCGTCAATGTCCACCGCGCCCGCATTTCCCGCGAATTGACGCTCGGCGCCATCGAGGAACAGGCCGAAATCAGCGCCGGCATTTCCATGGCGCAGATGAAGCAGATGCAGGCCTACATTGCCCTGCGCGGCAGCCACAACATCACCGAGATGTCCGACGTGCCCGAGGACCGCATGCGCACCGTGCTCGCGAAATCCCGCCCGGTGCTCGATTACCGCATCAACAAGACCAAGTGGGTCGTGCTCCGCTGGCCGACCCCCGCCATGGCCCAGCAGGCGCAGATGAGCACCGAGGCATTCGAGGACTTTTATTTCAAGGTCTGCACGCTCGACTACGCCCGCATGGCGCCGGGCATGAAGGCGTTGAAGGAGCTCATGGACCGGACCGACCGCGTCCAGCTCAAGGGCCCCGGCACCGACCTGTTGTTCAGCATCAAGGGCATCGGCTCCGAAGTCTGCGGCGGCGACCGCAACATCCCCGACGGCGAAGTCTTCTCCTGCCCGGTCAAGGACAGCGTGGAAGGCCACGTCACCTACAACACCGGCACGATTTACCAGGGCACCGCGTTCGACGGCATCCGGCTCGATTTCGCGAAGGGCAAAATCGTGGGCGCCACCGCCGGCACCGCGAGCCAGACCAAGCGGCTCAATGAAATCCTCGACGCCGATGCGGGCGCGCGCTACATCGGCGAATTCGCGCTCGGTTTCAATCCTTTCATCCGGCACCCGATGCGCGACATCCTCTTCGACGAAAAAATCGCCGGCTCCTTCCACTTCACGCCCGGCCAGGCCTACGAGCGCGCCGGCAACGGCAACAAGAGCCAGATCCATTGGGACATGGTCAACATCCAGCGCAAGGACTACGGCGGGGGCGAAGTTTGGTTCGATGGCAAACTGATTCGCAAGGACGGTTTGTTCGTCGTGCCCGCGCTCAGAAAACTCAATCCCGACTACCTCGGCAAATAAGCGCGCGCCGCCAGTAATCCCAAATCTCCTGGATAACTAGGCTCTGCCCGGCGGTTTCGGCGAAACCGCCCTACCGGAAAAAATCCCTGGTGGGGCGGCGTTGCCAACGCCGCCGTGAACGAAACGGCCGGCTCAGACCGCGGATGCGACTTCCTCGACGAAGCTCCGAAACGCCGCCCGCGGCGATTCCGCGCCGGTGATCGGCCGGCCGACCACGAGGTAATCCGCGCCGTTCCGGATGGCATCCGCCGGGGTGATGACCCGCTTTTGGTCGCCCACCGCGTCGGCCGCCCGGCGGATTCCCGGCGTCACCAGCAGGAAATGGTTCCCGAATTCCTTGCGCAGCATCGCGGCCTCCAGCGCGCTGCACACCAGCGCCCGGACCCCGCTTTCCTTGGCCAGACCCGCGAGGATGGCCACCTGTTCGCCCGGCGTGTGCAGGACGCCGGAGTGGTGCAGATCCTCCGCCCCGAGGCTGGTCAGCACCGTCACCGCCAGCGGCACCAGATCCGTGCCTTCCGCCGCCCGGACCGCCTCCCGCATCATCGCCCGGCCGCCCGAGGCGTGGAGGGTGGTCATCTGCACGCCCAAGGCGGCGGCTGACCGGACCGCTTCGTGCACGGTATTGGGAATGTCGTGGAACTTGAGGTCGAGGAAAACCTTGAATCCCCGCTCCCGGGCCAGCTCCACCGCCTCCCGGCCGGCGCGGGAATACAACTGCAGGCCGATCTTCACCCAGATGGCCTCGCCGGCGAGCTCATCCAGCAGCCGTCGGGCCTCGTCCAGCGTGTCAAAATCCAGGGCGGTGATAATTTTTTCTTTTGCGGTGGGCTTCATCGTTCTCAACTCCATCCATGCTTCGCGTTTTGGCATCCGCCAAGGTTAATCTTTGGCTCCATATCGTGGGACGCCGTCCGGACGGATTCCACGAAATCGAAACCTTGATGGTTCCCATCGGTCTGCACGACGAGATCCACCTTGAACGGGCTTCGTCCACCGAGATCATCTGCTCCGATCCCGCTTTGCCA
>Ga0075012_10005933_pt1 | contig 11135 bp, 8 predicted proteins | sample All_14_2_FD_71474 | JGI IMG/M metagenome (GOLD analysis project Ga0075012, IMG submission 71474) | Freshwater microbial communities in response to fracking from Pennsylvania, USA - Allegheny Zone_MetaG_DW_15 | ecosystem: Environmental > Aquatic > Deep subsurface > Groundwater > Drilled...
GCGGTGGGGGCGGCGTTCTTGACGGGTTGGACTGATCCGATTCAGATGGCGTTATTTGTGTTTTTGGTGCTGTTTTTGAGTAATGCGTACAACTTTAGCGATGGGCTTGATACTTTGAGTGGGGGTTTGGGGGTGATTTTGTGTATTGGAGTTATCGCCCTGTTTATGGGTACGCCAGCTTGGATGGGAGAGGGCATGATCGACGTACAGTTCGCAAAAAGCCCCGTAGTTGTCATGGCGACGCTGGCGGTAGGATTCGTGCCGTTCCTATTTTTGAATTCACCTCCGGCACGGATATTCATGGGAGACGTTGGATCCTTGCCAATTGGAGGGGTATTTGCCTGGGCGATAATGCAAATCGTAGACGGTGGTTCGGGCGGAGAGCAATTTGCGACGTTAATTCTCCTCGGAATTATGTTTGCGGAGATTGTGCCGGTGCCGATTCAGATTTTTTGGGTGAAAGTGTTTAAGAAACGGGCGTTTAACTTTAAGACCCCGATCCATCATGCATTTGAGGATTTAGGGTGGCCGCACACGCGGATTGTGTGGGCTTTTCATGTTGTTCAGGCGGCGTTAGTGGTGTTGGCTTTGGCCTGGGTGTGGTTGATATGATGGGGTCGCTTGCGCGGCTTTTAATTTTACAGGACTGGGTCCCGGCCTTCGCCGGGATGACTACTTCCATAGGTTGTAGTAAGAAATCTTCTCCCAGCCTTCGCGGTGACAGGCTCGGGGAGGGAGGATACTGATGAGGTCAGAATTTGTTGGGAAGCGGCTCGCGGTGATTGGGCTGGGGGTGAGCGGCGTGGCGATGTGCGAGGCAGCGGTTGCGGTGGGGGCAAAACCGGTGGCGTTTGATGAAAAGCCGAGCGATGTTGAGCGGGTGCGCGATGCGGCGGATCGGCTACAAGCTCAGGGGATTGAAGTCGTAACCGGATGGCACGGGGAGCTTGAAGGCGATTTTGATTGGGTTTTGGTGAGCCCGGGGCTGCCGCCAGGGCACCCGGTGATGTCGGCATGGGCCGGAAAAATCATGGGGGAGATCGAATTTGCTTATCGGATTGCCGAGGCACCGATTTTGGCGATTACGGGGACAAACGGCAAGAGCACAACGACGGTGATGCTCTATAAATGTTTGCAGGATCATGGGGCGGTGCTTTGCGGGAATATTGCGGGGTCGGGGTATGACGAGCACGTTTTGACGGAAGCCGCTTTGAACACGTCAGCCGATGGCGTTTTGGTGGCAGAGATTAGCTCGGCGCAGCTTGAGACGGTGATCGACTGGCGGCCCCAGGTGGCGACAATTACGAACATTACGGAAGATCACCAGGATCGGTATGGCAGTTTTGAAAAGTACAAGAACGCGAAGCTGAACATGTTTAAGAATATGGGTGATGAGCAGGTTGTTGTCTTGAACTTGGACGAACCCACGGTGGATAAGATGTGGATAAGTTCGGGGGGATTTGTTGGTTTCAGCCCGGATGGGGGTGCTGTAGTGAATGCTCAAATGCGGAGAATTAAGGACTCAATTTGGTTTAGTGGTTCTGAAGTAAAGATTGCGGATTTGCCATTTATTGGGGAGATGAACATTGCGAATGCGATGACGGCCTGGGAGATGGCGTGCGCTTATGTGGGTGAGCCGGATGCCGGAATGCTCAGACGACTTTTGGAATTTCGACCTTTAGACAATCGGATGGAGCCTTTGGGCTCGAAAGCCGGTGTACAAGTTGTGAACAACTCGATGTGTACAAATCCGATGGCGGTGATCAAGAGTTGTGAGAGTTTGCGGCAAAACTTACACGTTTTAATGGGGGGGAATACGAAGAATGGTGACTACACGCCCCTGCAGATATACTTGCAAAGCGCGGGCCATAAAGTGTATCTTTACGGGAGCGATTCGGGTTATCTCAACGGCCTTTTAGGTGGGGGGTATCCGGAGTATGCGGATTTGGCATCGGCGTTTGCTTCGGCAGTGTCGGCGGCGGAACCGGGCGAGGTTGTGATGCTTGCACCAGGATGTGCGAGTTCGGGGCCATATGCGAACTTTAAGGAACGCGGAAATGCGTTCAAACAAATTGCCAAGGAGTGGCTTGAAGATGAAACGAAACGGAAGTCCTGATTACTTGCTTTATGCGGCGGCGGTTGTCGCGACGCTTTTTGGGCTCATTGCAATTTGGGATGCGGGATATGCCGAATCGGCAGCGCAGGGGGCGATGATTCCGAGTGGCCTTTTTGGTCAGGTGGCTTTTGGGGTTGTGGGGATATGTAGTGCTTACTTTTTGGGGAAGTTGGCACCAGCTAAGCTTAAAAAGATGGTGTGGCCGATTATGGTCGTCACGATTATTTTGCTCGTTGGGGTTTTGATTTTGGGCAAAGAAGTGAATGGGGCAACCCGCTGGTATCGGTTTGGAAAATTTTCGTTTCAGCCGAGCGAGGTGGCGAAGGTTAGTTGTGTGCTTTTTATTGCAGCGGGTTTTGCGGGCTTGAAGCCGTGGGTGCAGCCGAAAGTGCGCGGATTTGGGGATTGGATTGGCAAAGTTGGGTTTGAGAAGGTTGTTCGGGCGTGGCCGATGTTGCCGATTATGGTGGTTTTTGGGCTGATTGAACTTCAGCCGGACTTAAAGACGGCGATGGTGATTTTGGTGACTTCCGGGTTTATGCTTTGGGCGGCGGGGGTTTCGAGGAAGTCGTTTGCAATTTTGGGAGTTTGCCTTGTTGTTTTGGCGGGGGCGGCGATTATTGATAAGCCTTATCGGATGACGCGGCTTTTGAGTCACTCGGATCGATGGAGTGATAGCAAGATCGATTCGATCGGCTATCAGACAACGCAAAGCGAAACGGCTTTGGCGATGGGCGGTGTTCTGGGAAAAGGGTTTGGTCAAGGTAGGGCGAAATATACGTTGCCGGAGCCGACAAGTGACTTTGTTTTGGCGACGATTGGCGAGGAGGCGGGGTTGATCGGTTCGCTTTTGGTTATCGGGCTTTTGGGCTTTATCGTTTTTCGACTTTATAACCACGGGATGCAGCGGATTGACCGATTTGAGAAGTTGTTCTTGGTAGGAGTGAGTTGTTGGATTGGGATTCAGACGATTGCCAACGTGCTGGTAGCGAACGGGGCAGTGCCGGTTATGGGAGTTCCTTTGCCGTTTTTTAGTGCGGGGGGCTCGAGCTTGTTTGCTTTGTGGTTGGCGATTGGGGTGAGCCAGGCGATGATTTCCAGTCCGAATGTTCGAATTGAGCAGGGTGGCAAGTTGGTTGATGAAGGCGAGCCGTCGGTGCGGCGGGCATATGTGAGATGAGAGTCTTAGCAACAGGGGGAGGGACGGGTGGACATGTTTATCCGGCGTTGGAATGTGCGTTGGGGGCACGGGATCGGGGGCATGAAGTTGAGTATTGGGGTTCTTTTCGGGGGCAAGAGAAATCAGCTTGTGAGCGAGCATCAATGCCGTTTAAGGGGTTTGAATCGGGGCCGGTTTATCGCCTGACGACGGTTCGGGGGATGAAGAGTTTGTTGACTTTGTTGCGGTCGACTTCGGCGGTGAAGAAGGAGTTGCAGGGTCGGGGGTTTGATGTTGTTTTTGCGACAGGGGGATATGCGGCGGCACCGGTTTTGAATGCGGCTCGGAAGCTGGGGATTCCGCTTGTGATTCACGAGCAGAATACAGAGCCGGGGAGGACGAATCTGATTATGAGTCGCTATGCGGCGGCGGTTTGTACGGCTTTTCATGGTACGGCGCGGCATTTTCCTAAAGACAAAGTTCATCGGGTGGGGATGCCGATTCGGAAAGCGTTGCGGGCATCGGCAGAGCAGGGTCGATTACCAGTTGGAGGAAGTCATTTGCCTCAGATTTTGGTGATGGGCGGGAGCCAGGGGAGTCAGTCATTGAATGACATGGCATTGAGCACGGCGATGCGGATGGGAGATAAGAAGGTTCGTTGGACGCACGTGACGGGATTAAGCCATTTTGAGAGCACTATGAACTCGCTTGAGAAGATGGGGATTCATTCGGAATACGAGATTAAAAGTTATTTGCAGGCTGAGGAAATGGCGGATGCGATGTTTGGGTGTGATGTTTCGGTTTGCCGGAGTGGGGCGGGGACGATGGCGGAGTTGGCGGCTTTCCGGAAACCTTCGGTTTTGATTCCTTATCCGGCGGCATTTAACGATCATCAATACTTTAACGCTAAGGAGTTTGCGGATTTGGGGGCGGCGGAGATTATTCGGCAAGATGATCTTGATTCGGCGACTTTGGAATCGCGGATATTGGGCTGGCTGTACGATTCAGACCGGCAAGAAATGGCTAGGACTGCTTTGGCAGAGTGGGACGTGCCGGATGCGGTTGAGCGTATTTTGGACATTATGGAAACGTCGGGGAAAACGCGGCGATGAGAACTAAGAACGAGATAGCGACGGCTTTTGGTCGGCGGGAAGATTTGGACGGGGCCGAATCATTTTTTCTGGTGGGAATTGGGGGAGCGGGGATGGCAGGAGTTGCACGACTTTTGCATGGAAAGGGGTTTCGGGTTCGGGGGACGGATTCCACTCCTTCGCATGTGACTGATGCATTGCAGGCGGAAGGGATTAAGGTTTGGATTGGTCATTCGGGGGAGATGATTGAGGCGGGGGATCGGGTGATTTTGACGGATGCGATTCCGCTTGAGATTTCGCCGGAAGTGGCCCGGGCGCGGGAGTTGGAATTGCCGATATTTCGCAGGTCGCAGGCATTGGGGTGGCTGTTGCGTGATTTGAAAACGGTGGCGGTAACAGGGAGTCATGGGAAGACGACAACGACGGGGATGATCGCTGCGGGTCTACGGGCTTGCGGGATGGATCCGACGGTGGTTGTTGGGGCGGAGATTCCGGAATTGGGGACTTCTGTGGTGGGTGGGAGCGGGGCGTTTGCGGTTGTGGAAGCGTGCGAGGCTTATGATTCTTTGCACGATTTTGACCCGGATGTGGTTGTGCTTTTGAACTTGGAGCTTGACCATATTGATTTTCACGAGACTTGGGAGAATTTGCGGGATTCGGTGACAAGGTTTGCGAATCGGTCGCGGTTATTGATTTTTAATAGCCAGGATTCGGGGGCGAGGGAGATTGCGGAGCGGGTTTCGGTGGAGACTTTGGGGTTTGATCCGGGTGTGGTCGTGGTCGAGGGGATGCGGCAGATGGGAGAGCACAATGTTGCGAATGCTTCGGCAGCTTGGACGGCGGTTCAGGCGGTGGGTGGGGATCGACGCGCGTTGGAGGGGATTAAGAATTTTGGGGGAGCGGAACGCCGGCAGCAAGTTTATTTTGATGGGGTGATGCCGGGATTTGGTCAGCTGGCGATTTTGGATGATTACGCACACCATCCGACGGAGGTGACCTTGAGTTTACAGGCAATTCGCAAGGGGTGGATTGAAAATGGGATGGGGTCGCGACTGGTGGTGGTTTTTCAACCGCATCTTTATTCGCGGACGGCACCTTTGATTCGGGAGTTTGCGGCGGCGCTGGATGAGGCGGATGTGGTGGTGATGACGGATATTTATCCGGCGAGGGAGGAACCGATTCCGGGGGTGAGTAGTTGGAGGGTTTTGGAAAAGAGCACAAAACCGAATTTCTATGTACCGGCCCGTCAGCAGTTGGCGCGCAAAGTGGCATCTTGGGTGCAACCGGGCGATGTGGTTGTGGGGATGGGGGCGGGGAATATCTCGGAATTTGCGGGGCAGTTTCGTGAGGAAATGGGGAGGTTTGGTCGCGAGAAGTTAAAGGTTTGGGTCGCGATGGGAGGGCTTGGACCCGAGCGGGAAGTTTCGCTTCACAGCAGCCGGGAAATTCATAAGGCGTTGGTTTCGCTGGGTTATGACTCAGAGCTGATTGATGTGGCGGCTTTGGCGGTGGGAACGGGGGATTTGAGCCGTTTGGTGGGGCCGGAGCGACCGGATTTGGTTTATCTGGGGATGCATGGGGAGTGGGCCGAGGACGGCGTTTTCCAGGGACTGCTTGAACTTTTTGGGATTCCATATACGGGTTCGGGGGTGCAGGCTTGTTCGATTGCGATGGACAAGGAGGCTTCGAAGAAGCTTTTTGCTCGGGAAAGGATTCCGGTTCCGGCGGGTCATTTGTTGAAGCCGGGAGATGAAATCCCAGAAATTGCGATGCCTGTGGTTGTGAAGCCGAATGCGCAGGGATCGAGCGTGGGGCTTTACTTTGTTCATGATTCGGGGGAATTGGCGGCGGCAATTGAGGGGGCGTTCCGGCATTGCGATGAGATTTTGGTTGAAGAATTGATTGAGGGGATTGAGATCAGCGTTCCGGTTTTGGGCGACCGGGCTTTGCCGCCGGTGGAGATTGTTCCGGGGGAAGGGGAATATGATTTTGCGAACAAATATACTCCGGGGGCGACGGAGGAGATCTGCCCGGCTCGCCTGAGTGACGAGCAGACCCGGGTTGCGATGGATCAGGCTTTGCGATGCCACCAGGCTTTGGGATGTCGGGGAATCACACGGACAGATATGATCGTCACTAAGGACAAGATTGTGGTTTTGGAGTTAAACAATTTGCCGGGAATGACGGCGACGAGCTTGGTGAGAAAAGCGGCAGATGCAGTGGGGATGAGCTTTGAAGAATTGGTGGAATGGATTTTGAAGGATGCCCTCAAAGAAACCCACTAAGGCGGTAGCTCGGAAACGGGCACCGGCAAAACGATCATCGACGGCACGAAGGAAGAAATCTGGGTTAGGCTTAGGTTGGGTCGGGTTTTTGTGGATTGTGGCGGTAGTGAATCTGGGAATCGGAGTGTTTTTCAGCTCGGTATCGGGTTTGCACCATGTGACGGTGAAGGGTTTGCGCAGTGATGCGGAACTGAAGGATGTTAAGAAGCGACTTGCTCCTTGGGCGGATACTCCTTGGATTCGGCAGAGTCGACCGGCGATGGAGACGGCAGTTTTGGCGGACAATCGATTGGCGGGGGCGACGATCAAATCAAACATTTTTGGGCGGGGAGAATTGACAGTGGTTCATCGGAAGCCGGTGGCGCGGATTGAGTCGCCGGTGAGTGCAGATCCGAAGAAGGTTGTAGATTCGGCGATTTATTTGGACAGTTCGGGGGTTTTATATCGGGATTCGGCGGCGATTGAATTTGTGGGTCCGAATTTGGTGGTTCCGGAGGCGGCGCGGGTGCCGCAGATGAGTATTGTGCAGACTTGGCCGTTGAATGCGGTGGCGGAGGTATCTGTCAAAGGTCAGGGTTTGTTACAAGAATTGCAGTTTAAGGTTGTGTTAGACGAGCGTTCCGTTATATCCTTACAAGTGGTTGATGGACCTCAGATAATTTTGGGGCCCGAATCTGATCTTGACGATAAGTTTGCGATTCTGGATCGCGCATTTAAATCGGAAAAAGATAAGGTTATGGGCTACAAGTTAATCAATGTGAGTGCTCCTGATCGACCAGTTTTCAGTCCTTAGGCAGCCATGAATCCATTTGTTCAACGTCAGAGCCCACGTGGGTGGGTTTTACCGATCAGCGTTTTAGCGCTTTTGATCGGGATGATGGGGAGCATGGCGTTTTTGTCGGAAGGGGCAAAGAAGAAATCGGAAACTCAATCGCCGGATGTTGGTCGGGGGGAATTTGGGGCTCAGGATGTTGACCTCGCGAAGGAAGTTGTGGGTTTGCGAGAAGAAGTTTCGAAGTTGCGGGAAGACAAAACGAAGCTTGAGACAAAATTGGCGGAAACAGGGAATGCGACTAAGGAAATAAACGATAGTTTGCAGGAGACGAAAATTTTTGCTTCGTTGACGCCGCTGAAGGGTGAGGGGTTAATTGTTACTTTGACGGACAGCAAGAAACCGAGTGACGATATGATTTTGGATAGTGGCTTGATTCACTATTTGGATGTTTTGAAAGCGGTCAATGAGCTTTTTAATGCGGGGGCAGAAGCGATCGCGGTCAATGGGATTCGGGTTGGGCCACGAACAGATTTTCGATGTGTAGGCACGACGATACTGGTGAGTACGCAGAAGATTGCGCCGCCGATTGTGATTCAGGCGATTGGGGAGACGAAGCTTCTTCTTGGCGCAATGAATATGCCGGGGGGGATTTTAACGGAATTGCGGGATGTTGATTCGGAGATGGTGAAGGTGGAAGCGGCGAAGCAGCTTTCGTTGCCAGCCTATGATGGATCAACGAAGTTTAAGGTGGGCGAAGTGCCGGAGGTGAAAGAGTGATACTGATCCCAATTTTGGCGATGATCGTCGGGTTAATTTTGGGAGCGCTGGTTTCGGCGCAAGTTCCGCTCGAATGGGCACCTTACATGAGCGTGGCGGTTCTGGCAGGATTAGACTCGATTTGTGGAGGTTCACGCAGTTATCTTGAAGGGAAATTTAATCAGGATATTTTTGTATCAGGTTTTTTGTTTAACATATTGATTGCGGTGTTTTTTGTTTGGTTAGGTGTAGGAATTGGGCTTAACTTGATGCTGGCAGCGGCTTTGGTTTTTGGGATGCGGATTTTTACAAATTTGAGTTTGATCCGTCGATTGTTTTTGAGTAAGTGGGCAGAAAAGAAACGGCGGACGGAGAGCATGGATAGTGGGAATAGCGGCGATATGGAATCGGTGCCGGAGGCTTAATGTGATGGGAGAGAAGAAGTGATGGATTTACAGGATGCAGTAGTGGCGCTGGAGATTGGTAGCGCAAAGATCGCGGCGCTTGTGGCGCGGCCAGATGCAAAAGGTCGCCTTGAGGTTGTTTCACTGGCTTATGGGCCGTCGGCAGGATTTGATCGGTGGCGCATTGTTGATGAGGAAGCGGCGGCTGAATCGCTTGAGAGCGTGATTGGGAAACTAGAGCGGCATCTGCAGGTGCCGATAAAGCGGCTTTATTTGGGTTTTGCGACGCCTTCGATGGAAAGTGTGACGGGATTAGCGATGACGCCGATTTTCCCGGGTGGACGCCATATTAAGCGGCAGGATATTCATACGCTGGTGCAAACGAGCCGACGCGTGCCTTTGAAAGCGGGAATCGGACAGGTATTGGCGTTGCCGCGGCACTTTTTGGTGGATAACCAGAAAATGCATACGGCACCGGAGGGTTTGGGGGCAGAAAAGCTTGAGGTTGAGACTCATATCGTCGCATGTCCGGAGAGCGAACTTGCACAGATCGAGTCGCTTGTTACGGCGGGGGGACGAGAGGTTTTGGGCCTGGTGCCTGCGGGGTTGGCTTCGGGATTGGGGACGTTGAGTTCGGATGGACTTGAACTTGGGGCGACGATTATTGACATTGGAGCCGAGCGAACTTCGGTTGGGGTCTTCTTGGAAGGGGGCTTTGCTTATCAGGCAGTTGTACCGATGGGGTCTGCGTTCATTACGCGTGATATCATGCAACTTTTGAGCGTAGAGTGGGACGAAGCGGAGCGATTGAAGTGTGAATCGGGTGAGGCTTGGTCGTCGGGGATTGAGGATTCGGAGCGGGTGATGGTGTTGCAGGCGGGCATGGGTGAGAGCCGGCCGATGCAGAAAAAGGTTTTGGCGGAGATTATTGAAAGTCGGGTGCGAGAAATCTTTAGCCAGGTGGGAGATTCGCTCGAAAAGTTTGCTCCGCTTGGAGAATTACCAATTATGGTGGTTTTAACAGGTGGTGGCAGTATTTTGAAGGGTACTGAGCAACTTTGCGAGGAAATCTTGCAAGGAAAAAGGAGTAAAGTTGCACAACCAAAGGTCGCAGGACGCTTTTCTGGGCAGGTCGCTTCGCCTATGTTAGCGACAATTGTGGGCGTTGCGCGGTACGCTTTGGAATCTGATGAGGCGGAGCTTGCACCGATCAGTGGATCGAGCGGTTGGCGCGACCGATTTAGAACGTTGATTTCAAGATTTGATGGTAAAAAGTAGTCATAGCCGCTGGGTTGTGATAAGGATCAGGACAGAAAAATGGTAGAAGGCGCAATTATTAAGGTCATCGGTGTGGGAGGCGGCGGATGTAACGCTGTGAACCGCATGGTGGAAGCAGGTATTCAGGGAGTCGAGTTCATTGCGATGAACACGGACATCCAGGTTCTTGACAATTCGAAGGCATCGAAGAAGGTTCAGCTTGGCCCGAATCTTTCGCGCGGTCTTGGTGCAGGCGGTGACCCAGAAGTTGGGAAGGCAGCTGCGGAAGAAAGCAAGAACGAGATTCGAAAGATTATTGAGGGTGCGGATATGGTTTTTGTTACAGCCGGTATGGGTGGTGGCACGGGCACGGGTGCATCGCCAGTTATTGCCGATTTGAGCCGCGAAGTTGGCGCGGTGACGGTTGCTATTGTGACGCGACCCTTTGGTTTTGAAGGTCCGCGACGGAAACGGATGAGTGAAGACGGCGTGACCTCGTTGATTGGTCGCGTTGATACAATGATCACGATTCCGAACGATCGGCTGCTTGATGTGGTTGAGCGACGGACGAGTTTGCAAGATGCTTTCCGGGTTGCGGATGATGTTCTGCGACAAGGCGTTCAAGGAATCAGCGACATTATTACGATTCCTGGTCAGATCAACGTTGACTTTGCCGACGTTAAGGCGGTCATGGTTAATGCGGGTCCGGCTTTGATGGGCATTGGATATGGCGTTGGAGAATCGCGTGCATTGCAAGCGGCTGAGCAAGCGACTTCGAGTCCATTGCTTGAACAGACGATCAATGGAGCGCGCGGCTTGCTGGTTAATATTTCGAGCGGCGAAGATTTGACATTGAGTGAAGTCAGCGAGGCGATGGATTATATTCACAGCCTTTGTGATCCGGAAGAAGCGAACATCTTCTTTGGTACGGTGGTTGACCCACGATTGGAAGGCGAAGTTCGAATCAGCGTTTTGGCTACGGGCTTTGATGCAGAAGTAAAGAAGTCTGCGCCTTTTAAACATGTATCTGTTAATTCGGCACCGGCACAAGCTTCGGCAACAGCGGTGGTTGAGGTTCCGGTGGTTGAAGAGCCGAAACCCGTTGCGGAGCAGCCGAGTGCAGAGGTGAAGCGCATTACTTCGCCGACGGGCAGTGCGATTCGCGACATTTGGGATCGGAACAAAGCGGCGCAACGCGAAGCGGCGGAGCCGACGGATGTTTATGAAGAATCGGATTCTGAAATTGATATTCCGGCATTTTTGCGCGAGCATCGACGCAATCGCGATAAGTA
>Ga0075012_10005940_pt1 | contig 11132 bp, 11 predicted proteins | sample All_14_2_FD_71474 | JGI IMG/M metagenome (GOLD analysis project Ga0075012, IMG submission 71474) | Freshwater microbial communities in response to fracking from Pennsylvania, USA - Allegheny Zone_MetaG_DW_15 | ecosystem: Environmental > Aquatic > Deep subsurface > Groundwater > Drilled...
CCGAACACCACCACCGTCGATCGCACGCCCCAGTCGCGCAGCGCGTATTCCGCCTTGGCGTATTCCATGCCGAAGCGGAAGGGACGCATCTCGTCCCGCAGCAGGAATTCCTGGTCTTCGATGGCGAGGAGGTAGGAGCGGGAGCGCTTCTGGGCGCCGTTGTCGGGCATGTCTGTCTCGCTTCGGTCTTGTACCTGTTTGCCAAGGGCTCACCCGTGGCGAATGGGTATGGCGCGCGCGGCTGATGTGGCGGCCGCGCGCAAGACAAAGGCTGCTACCAAACCAACAAAGGTCCAACCGCTGTCGGCCCGGTATCAGTCCGATTCCGGCTTGCCGCCTGGCTGGCCACGGCCCCATCGTAATCCCAAGGCTGTCGCACGGCAGAACGGCCCGAAGGAAGGAAGCATCCATGAAGCGTTTGGCCGCGGCGCTCGGCGCCGCCCTGCTGTTCGCTGCGCCTGCGGCCATGGCCCAGGGGCGCGGCGATCCCAATGCGCTGCGCATCAAGACCTTCGGCGACCTGCGCTCGGTCGACCCCTTCATCAGCCCCGAATACATGGCCCGCAACCATGGCTACATGGTCTACGACACGCTCTTCGCGCTGGATTCCCAGCTTCGCGTGCGGCCGCAGATGGTCGAGCGCTTCACCACCAGCGAGGACGGCAAGACCTGGACCTTCACCCTGCGCGAGGGCCTGGCCTTCCATGACGGTGCGCCGGTCACCACCGAGGACGTGATCGCCTCCCTGCGCCGCTGGGCGGTGCGGGACGGGCTTGGCCAGCAGCTCGTCGCGCTGGCGACAGCGATCGAGCCGGTGGATGCGCGGACCTTCCGCATCGTGCTGCGCGAACCCTTCGGGCTAATGCTGCAGGCGCTGTCCAAGCCGTCCGGCCAGCCGCCTTTCATCATGCCGGCGCGCATCGCCGCGACGCCGGCGACCACGCCGATCACCGACCCCATCGGGTCCGGCCCGTTCAGCCTGCGACGGGAGGATTGGCGCGTCGGGGACCGCGTCACCTATCGCCGCAACGCCGCCTATGTCCCGCGGAACGAGCCGCCCGATGGCCTCGCCGGCGGCAAGCGCGCGGGCATCGAGCGCGTCGAATGGGTCTATCTGCCGGATGCGCAGACCGCGCTGAACGCGCTGATGACGGGTGAGCTCGACATCTTCGAGGAATTGCCGCCCGACCTGTTCCCGGTGGTGCGGCAGAACCGGAACCTGCGCATCGGCCCGCAGGACAGCGTCGGCGTGCAGGCCATCTTCCGCATGAACCAGGCGACCCCGCCCTTCGACAATCCGCGCCTGCGCCAGGCGATGCGGCTGATGGTGGACCCGTCCTTCGCCATGCCGGCCTACATGACCGAACCCAGCCTGTGGCGCGACTGCCGGTCCTTCTACACCTGCACCTCGCCCTATCGCACCGAGGTCGGCTGGGTGACCCCGAACCTCGATGCCGCCCGGCGCGCGGTGGCGGAAAGCGGCTATGACGGGACGCCGGTGGTCATTCTCGACGCGCAGGATTCCACCATCAGCCACACCTTCGCGCTGGTCTCGGCCGACCTGCTGCGCCAGGTCGGCGTGACGGTCGATGTCCAGGCCATGGACTGGGCGACGCTGATCCAGCGCCGCCTGTCGCGGAACCCGGTGAACCAAGGCGGCTGGGCATTGTTCGTCTCGGCGCCCACGGGCCTCGATGGCATGGACCCGTCCGGCCACAACGCCATGCGGTCCGCCTGCGAACGCACCGCGCTGCCCGGCTGGCCCTGCGATGCGGAGATGGAACGCCTGCGCAGCGCCTTCATCGCCGCCAGCGGCGACTCCCAGCGCGCCGAGGCCGCCGAGGCCTATCACCGCCGCGCCACGGAGACCGTGCCTTACATCCCGCTTGGCCAGTTCTCCCTGGTTCGGGGGTATTCGGCGCGGCTGCAGGGCATCCTCGATTCCCCCGTTCCCGTGTACTGGAACATCTCCAAGGCCGCACAGTGAGGCTCACGCCATGAAGGATTCGACGCGGGCGAAGCTCGCCGAGGTTTCGACCGCCACCCTGACCACGGTCCTGTTCAAGCGCGGGTTCCGGAACGTGTTCCTCTCCCTCGCGCCGCTCGGTACGGATGCGCCGCGCATGGTCGGCCCCGCCTACACGCTGCGCACCATCCCGGCGCGCGAGGATCTCGACGTTCTCGATGCGTTCAAGGACCCCGCGCATCCGCAGCGCAAGGGCGTGGAGGAATGCCCGCCCGGCGCCGTCTTCGTCATCGACAGTCGCGGGGATGCGCGGGCCGCCAGCGCGGGCGGCATCCTCATCACCCGGCTGAAGATGCGCGGCGTCGCGGGTGCGGTCACCGACGGCGGCTTTCGCGACAGCCCGGAGATCGCGCAGATGGGCTGGCCGGCCTATCACGCCACGCCCTCGGCGCCGACCAACCTGATCCACCATCATTGCGTGGATCTGAACGTGCCGGTCGCCTGCGCGGGCGTGGGCGTGCATCCCGGCGACGTCATGGTCGGCGACGGGGAAGGGGTGGTCTGCATCCCCGCCCACATCGCCGATGAGGTCGCCGAGGAAGCCTTCGAACAGACGGTCTTCGAGGATTTCGTGCAGGAACGCGTCGCCGCCGGCCACACGATCCGCGGGCTCTATCCGATGACCAATCCGGCCAACAGGCCGCTCTTCGAGGCGTGGCGGAAGGAGAAGGGGCGCTGAACCGCGCCGTCTGACGCTATCGCGCGGCCGAGGCGCTTTGGAGAGGGGCTCTCCAAACCTCACCCCGCCATCGGGCGCCCCTGGTGCTTGGAGCACCTGGAGCGCCGGCATTTGGTGCCGGGCATGACGCACTTTGCCGACCGTCCCGGCGCGCGTCGTGCGTCAATGCGGGCTTCGGTGCGCATTCTGCCCCTGGCGCCCGGCGTCAACTGACGGTTTCCAAAGGCCTTGGGCCTTTGGTGGGGTGGTTTGGAGGGGCAAAGCCCCTCCAACGCCACAACGAAAGAACGAGACCAACCTCTGGTACGTAAGGACCGAGGAGGAGAATCCCCCTCCGGCCCACCGCACCCGGGACGCTGCCCCTCAGCTGGTCAGATCAGGATTCCGGTCAGCAGCCGCACCGCGATGTTCACCAAAATCGCCACGCCGATCACCGCCAGGGTGAAGGTCACTGCCTTTTCCTGCGGCACGCGCATCACCAGCGGCACGCCCAGGTAGAGCGTGTAGAGCGAATAGAACCCGCCGATCAGCGCCACCAGCCAGCCCAGGATCGGCACGATCATCGCGGCCCCCGACACCCAGGCCGCCGTGGGCGCGAAGGCGGCAAGCTTCAGCGCCGCATCGGCATCCTGCGGACCGCCGAAATTGGGGGCGAGGACCTCGATGATCTTCGCCGTCACGAACACCCCGACCAGCGAGAGGATGTAGCCCACGATCGCCCCGGTCAGGGCGTGGAAGGGCGCCCAGATCGCGATCAGCAGGAAGCCGGCCACCGCTGGGATCGCCGCCAGGATCATGACGTAGCGGGTGAAGAGCGGGACCAGCTCCACCGGCTCGCGCGCAATGGTCCGCCATTCCTGGGCCGGCGCCAGGATCATGCCCTTCACGCGGGCGATCAGCTCGTTCATGCAGTCCTCTGAGGAGATCGTTGCCGGCGCGATACTGCGCAGTGCCGGGGCGCCGGGGCAAGCCTGCTGCGCTGGCGATGTGACCTGGCTTCTGCCAGCTTGCCTTCATGTCCGATTCGGCCCTGCCCCGCTGGCGCGACCGGCGCTTCCTCGTCCTCCTGGCGCTCGGCTTCTCGGCCGGCGTGCCGCTGCCGCTGACGGCCTTCACCCTGCGGCAATGGATGTCGGAATCCGGCATCTCGCTGGCGGCGATCGGGATGACGGCGCTGATCGGCCTCGCCTATTCGCTGAAATTCCTGTGGTCGCCCGTGCTCGACCATGCGTTGCCGCCGGCCTTCCGGGGGTTGGGGCGCCGACGCGGCTGGCTGGCGGTCATCCAGCCGGCTCTGGCGCTGGCGATCCTCGCACTCGGACTGACCGACCCGACGGCGGACCCGACGATGACAGTTGCGATCGCGGTGGGGGTCGCCTTCCTGTCGGCCAGCCAGGACATCGTCATCGACGCCTATCGCATCGAGGTGCTGCCCGAGCGCGACCAGGGCTATGGCCTCGCCTGCTACGTCTGGGGCTATCGCGGGGCGCTGCTGGCCTCGGGCGCGGGTGCGCTGGCCATGGCGGAGCTGGGCGGCTGGTCCTTTGCGTTTGCGATGTGCGCCGTGATGATCGGGGTGGGGTTCCTGGCCGTGCTGGCCGCCCCCGATGCCGGCCCCGCACCGGTTGAGCACGCGCATGGCTGGGCGGCGCGGTTGCGCCTCGCCGTGGTCGACCCCTTCGCGGATTTCGTTCGCCGTCCCTATTGGTTCGCCATCCTCGCCTTCGTCGCCCTGTTCAAGCTGGGTGAGGCGCTGGCCGGCATCATGACCGCGCCCTTCTACCGCGAGATGGGCTTCTCGCGGCTGGAGGTGGCGTCCGTCTCCAGCGTCTTCGGTCTCTTCGCGACCCTGCTCGGCGCGCTGGCGGGCGGTTGGTTCGTGGCCCGCATCGGCACCGGCCGCGCGCTGATCATCACCGGCATGGCGCAGATGCTGTCGAACCTGATGTATGTCGCCCTGGCCCAGGCGGGGCACGACATCCCCATGCTCTTCGCCCAGGTGGGGGTGGAGAACTTCACCGACGGCCTCGCCGATGCGGCCTTTGTCACCTACCTGTCGTCACTGACCAGCCGGTCCTTCACCGCGACGCAGTATGCGCTGCTGTCGTCCCTGGCAGCGGTGCCGCTGCGCACCCTCGGGGCCAGTTCGGGCTGGCTGGCCGAGATGCTGGGCTGGCCCTCCTTCTTCCTGATGACGACCGTCGCGGCACTGCCGGCGATGGGAATCATGCTGTTCCTGCTGCGCCGCCTGCCGCCTGCGCCCATGGAGGCGCCCGCGCCGGCGCGCTGATCGCCCCCCCTCGCCAAGGAGTCCCCATGTCCGCCTGGCTGCTGACGCCGCTGCTGCTCGTCGCCTCCAACGTGCTGATGACCTTCGCCTGGTACGGTCACCTCAAGCAGCCATCCTGGCCGATGTGGCTGGCAATCGTGATCTCCTGGGGGATCGCCTTCTTCGAATACTGCCTTGCCGTGCCGGCGAACCGGATCGGCTACGGCACCTTCACCGGCCAACAGCTCAAGGTGATGCAGGAGGTCATCACGCTGGCGGTATTCGCCGTGTTCAGCGTGGCCTTCCTGGGCGAGACGATCCGCTGGAACTTCCTCGCCGCCGGGGGGTGCCTGATCGCCGCCGTCGTGTTCATCTTCCTGCCGGTGGAGTGAAACCCAAGGAAGAACACCATGCGCGTCGGCGTCCCGAAGGAAGTGAAGATCCACGAATACCGGGTCGGGCTGGTGCCCGGCTCGGTCCGCGAACTGGTCCTGCACGGTCATGAGGTCCTGGTCGAGACCAACGCCGGCGCCGGCATCGGCTTCCCGGACGAGGCCTACCTCGCCGCGGGCGCCCGCATCGCCCCCGATGCCGCGACGGTCTTCGCCGAGGCCGAGCTGGTGGTGAAGGTGAAGGAGCCGCAGCCCGCCGAATGGGCCCGGCTGCGGCCGGACCAGGTGCTGTTCACCTATCTGCACCTCGCCCCCGACCTTGAGCAGACGCGGGGGCTGATCGCCTCCGGCTGCACGGCCATAGCCTATGAGACCGTGACGGATGCGCAGGGCGGGCTGCCCCTGCTGGCGCCGATGAGCGAGGTCGCCGGCCGCATGGCCGTGCAGGTCGGCGCGCGCTGCCTGGAAAAGGAAGCCGGCGGCGCCGGCATCCTGCTGTCCGGCGTGCCCGGCGTGCCGTCAGGCCGCGTCGCGATCATCGGCGGCGGCGTGGTGGGATCGAACGCCGCGCGGATCGCGAACGGGATGCGCGCTCATGTCACGGTGCTCGACCGCAATCCGCGAGTGCTCAACGCGCTGGATGTCGAGTTCAACGGCATGGTCGACACGCTCTTCGCGACCAGCGACGCGGTCGAACGCACGGTGCTGGAGGCGGATTTGGTGATCGGCGCCGTGCTGGTGCCGGGTGCCGCCGCGCCGCGGCTGGTGACGCGGCAGACCGTGTCACGCATGCGGCCAGGCAGCGTGATGGTCGATGTGGCGATCGACCAGGGCGGCTGCTTCGAGACCTCCCGCCCCACCACCCATGCCGACCCGACCTATGTGGTGGACGGTGTCGTGCATTACTGCGTGACGAACATGCCCGGCGCCGTGGCGCGGACCAGCGCCGTGGCGCTGAACAACGCGACGCTGCCCTTCACCCTGCAGATCGCCGACAAGGGCTGGCGACGCGCGGCGGCGGAGAATCCGCATCTCGCCGCAGGAGTGAACGTGCAGGGCGGCAGCGTCACGCATCCGGCGGTGGCGGCGGCGCTGGGGCTGCCGCTGAAGTCCTTGGCGGCTTAGGTGCTTCATCCTGGACTGTGGAAACGAGAGGGGCTTTGCCCCTCTCGGGCTCTCCCCGCCAAAGGCCGAAAGGCCTTTGGCAACCTTGACTTGGCGCCCTGCACGGCAGTCCAGCCAACCTGGATCGTGCGGTTCCCGCTGAGCGCCAGAATCACTCCCAGGCGCCGTGCACCGTGCGCGCCTCGATAGTCTGAACAGGGCTTCCCGCCCGGCACCAGCTGTCGGTTTCCAAAGGCCCTGTGGCCTTTGGCGGGTGGGGGTTCGGGGGAGGGCAGAGCCCTTCCCCGTTCCGCGGTCGCCCGGATCGTCGCGCCTATGGGGCAAAGCCCCTCCCCATCGCGCCGCTAACTGATCCGCCGCCAGCCCTCATAGACCGTCTCGCGCGCGATGCGCCCGTCGCGCATGGCGAACAGGTGCATCAGCCGTAGCTCGACCAGGCTGCCCACAGGCAGCGGCGCATTCGCGACACCGTCGTCGGTCAGGCGGAAGCGCGCGGTGCAGTCGTCGATGACGTGGTCCTCGGTGGCGAAGCGGGTGCCGGGGATGATCTCGACCTCGGCCATGGAGCCGAACATGGCGCGGTAGTTGGCCTCGATGGCGGTGCGGCCGACCAGGGTCAGCCCGCGCGTCGGCATCTCGAGCACGATGTCGTCGGTATAGAGATCCATGACTGCGGCGGGATCGCGCGCTTCGTCGCGGATATGGGCCTCGACCACGGCGAGGTTGCGGGCGATGGGGTCCATCGGCGGAGCCTTTTCGTCAGAGAAACTGACGATATATAGACAGTCTCTCTGACGGTGAGTCAACATGGCGCATGGACACCAAGCCCGTCACCGAACACCGGCGCACCCTCGGCGCCTTGTTGCGCCTGCCTTATGAGGCGATGCAGAGAGAGGTCTATGGCGCGCTCGCCGCGCGCGGCTTCCCGGAGATCCGCCCCGCCCATTCCGCGGTATTCCGCCACATCGCGCCGGGTGGATCGCGGCTGACAGTGCTCGCCGAACGGGCGGGCATGACGAAGCAGTCCATGGCCTATCTGGTGGAAGGCCTGCAGGAGGCCGGGCTGCTGCGTAGCCTGCCCGATCCCTCGGACGGCCGGGCGCGGATCGTGCGCCTGACCGCGCGTGGACAGGCGGCGCTCGACACGCTGCTGGCGCTGAGCGCCGAGGCCGAGGCACGGGTGGCCGACCGCATCGGCGACAAGCGTGCGGCGAAGCTGCGCCGGGCCCTGGAACATTGGGTCATGGCGCTGGAGCAGGAAGCCGGCTGATCAGCGCCGGTGCAGCGCCACCAGGTACCGGCTGGGCCGCGTGGCGGAAGGATTGCGGAAGGCGTGCCCCTTCGGCGCGGCCAGATCGAAGGCCAGGCTGTCGCCAGGGCCGAGCAGCGCTTCCTCGGTCCCTTCCTCGACCGCGAGGCGCCCGGCCAGCACCCACACCACCTGGCCGCGCAGGAAGGCGAAGGATCCGGCCGTGTAGGCGACGCGCGCGCCGGGCGGCAGTTCGACCTCGACGAGTTCAGGTTCGGCACCGGGCGGCGAGACGGCGCGGCGGCGATACCCCGTGGCAGGGTCGGTCCAGAGCGGCTGCGCCGCGGCCCGGGCGATGCGCGCGGGGCCGGCATCGGCCTCGGCCCGCGCGAGCAGTGTCGAGACGGTGAGATGGAGCGCCCCCGACAGCCGCCCGAGTAGTGATGCGGTCGGGCTGGCCTCGGCCCGCTCCACCTTGCTGATCATGGCGCGCGACACGCCGGAGGCAGCGGCGAGATCGGCGATAGACCAACCGCGGGCCTCGCGCTCGCGGCGCAGCCGGGCGGCGATCAGCGCATCGATTCCGGGGGCCTCGGGTGCATCCAGGATAGTGGACATGATGGCACGATAGTGGATAATCGTGTGCATGACCACGCCGCCTTCGCTCGGCCACAACGGTGGGCCGCCGCTCGATGACGATGTCTCCGCACTCGGCTGGAATGCCTGGAATTGGCGTCGGGCGCGCAAGCGCGCCTGGAAGACGCCGCCGCGGGAAGTGGCGCTGCGCCGCCTGGCACGGGCCGAGGAACTCGGCATGACCTACCGCGAGTACACGCTCGAGATCATGGAACGGGGCCGCTACCTGTGAGCGTGACGATCACCGAGGGCGGCCTCGACGATGCCCGCGTGCAGGCGCTGCTGACGACGCATCTGACGAAGGCGCGCGCAGCGACGGCGGAGGGCTTCGCCTTCGCGCTCGACCTGTCGGGGCTGCGCGTGCCGGAGATCCGGTTCTTCAGCGCCTGGGACGGGGAGACGCTGCTCGGCGTCGGCGCGCTGAAGCGCATGGCGGATGACCATGGCGAGGTGAAGTCGATGCACACGGCCGAGGCCGCGCGCCGCCGCGGCATCGGCGGCATGATGCTGCGCCACATCATGGACGAGGCCCGCGCCGCCGGCATGACACGGGTCAGCCTGGAGACCGGCACGAGCGCCTATTTCCAGCCGGCGGTCGCGCTCTACCTCGCCCATGGCTTCGCGCCGTGCGGCCCCTTCGGCGACTACGCCGCGAGCGCGGAGAACCGCTTCCTGACGCGTCCGCTCTGACCGTTAGGCTTTCGGGCTGCCCGTCGTCATCACGAACCGCCGATAGACCGCCCCCAGCGCGATCAGCGCCAAGCCGAGACCCAGGAAGGACAGCACGCGCCACAGCCCGACCAGCGTGTCCATGTCCACCAGGAACACCTTGAAGGTCGTCAGCGCGATGACGGCCAGCGCCGCCAGCCGGATCTCCTTCCGCCCGCTGCGGATGCCTATGGCGATCAGCAGCGCCCCCAGCAGTAGCCAGGCGCCGGAATAAGCGTACATCTCGGCCTCGCCGATCGCGCCGCCGCTCATCTTGAGGGGATGGAAGACGCGGCGGACCTCCAGCGTGATCCAGGCGAAACCCGACGCCAAAGCATAGGCCGCGAGAAGCTGCGCCGCGCCCGGCGGGTTCCGTGCCTCGGGCGCGCGGGCGACCGCCCAGGCGGTCAGCAGCGCCGGGATCAGATAGGCCGGCAACAACGCGTTGAGGATCGGCAGCGATCCGACGTCATGGCCCTCTGTCCAGGGGTTGCGGACCAGCACGATCAGCCCGACGACCAGGCCGACGACGCAGGCTGCGCGCGCCGCCCACAGCATCGCCACCCGTCCGGTCCGTTGATACAGCAGCAGCGCAATGCCGGCGCAGGCGAACAGCGCGGTGAGCTGCCAGGCGGCCTCGATGAAGTCCCAGGCCTCGGCATTCAGCGCGCCGCCCTGGATGGCGTGGCGGATTTCGAGCAGCACCAGCAGAGTCGCGAAGAGCGCGGCGCCGCATTCCAGCAGCCGCACCACGATCCCGTCCCGCACCCGCAGGAAGATCCGCGCCGCCCAGGCGAAGCAGATCGCCGGCACGCCATAGGCGAGCAGCAATCCGTTCAGCAGCGGCGTCGTGCCCCAGTCATAGCCGAGCACGAAGCCGTTCAGGACCAGACGCACCAGCACGACGGCGGCGACCGCCGCCGCGACGCGGCGCAACGCGTCGAGCCCCGTCCGCGCCGCGATCATGGCGAGAGGCGGCAGGAACAGCGCGACGGCCAGCGTCAGCCACTGGTCCCGCAGCACCATGGCGACGCCGAGGGCCAGCGCCGCGGTCGCCGCCGCGGCATGGGCCCCGGCGCGCCGCTGATCTCCGGCACGCATCCCCCGCGCCGCCGCCCCCACATGCACCGCCGCCAGGGCGGCGGCCGCGAGGGCCCAGCTCGGATCGGTCGCGAAGCCGCGCACCCGGGTATAGGCCACCAGCAGCGTCAGCACCGGCACGGCAGCCCCCAGCCCGGCCCAGGCGAGGCCCCGGCCTTCCAGCGCCAGGCCCGCGATCAGGTGCATCAGCCCGAGCAGCATCGCGGCTGTCAGGAAGGGCGTCAGCGCCTCGGGCGCCCAGGCGCCGGGGATGAAGGACTGGGGGGCGCCCTCGATGGTCACCAGCTCGCCGGTCGGGGACCAGGCCGGGACCAGCCAGACCAGCAGCATCACCAGGCCGAGCCCCGCCGCGATCCAGGGCAGTCGCGTCAGCCTCTCGTCGCGCAGCCCGGCCAGGATCGCGACCGGGGAGAGCAGCAGGATGCCCGCCGCCGGCGCGAAGCCGCCATCGAAGATCGCCGCCGGCAGCAGCGCCGCGCCGAGCAGGCCGGGCGGGACATGCGCCAGCCGCCGGCCGAGCGCGCTGCCCAGCGCCTCCCGCGGCAGCAGGAACAGGAAGCAGGCGGCGGCGAGCGGCACGAACAGCGCCGGCGCCCAGAGGTCGAGCCCCTGCCCCATCCCGGTGCCGACCAGCACCCACAGCGCGCCGGCGACGGTCGCCGACCATCCCAACCAGCCCCAGGCCGTGGCGCGCACCACCAGCATTGCCGCAGCCACCACCACCAGCAGATAGGCGAAGAGGCCGGGCAGGGAGGGGTCCTCGGTGGAGACCAGCGCCGGCGTCGCGAAGGCGCCCACCAGCCCGATCACGGCGACCAGCGGCCCGCGGCGCAGTGACAGCAGCAGGCCCAGCCCGCCCACCGCCGCCATTGCCACGAAGCCGATCAGGGGCGGTAGCAGGGTATAGAGCCCCGTGGCGGCATAGGCCGCGCCGAACAGCGCGGCGA
>Ga0075012_10005941_pt1 | contig 11129 bp, 8 predicted proteins | sample All_14_2_FD_71474 | JGI IMG/M metagenome (GOLD analysis project Ga0075012, IMG submission 71474) | Freshwater microbial communities in response to fracking from Pennsylvania, USA - Allegheny Zone_MetaG_DW_15 | ecosystem: Environmental > Aquatic > Deep subsurface > Groundwater > Drilled...
GAGCTGGTGAAGATCGATCCCAAGAGCATCGGCGTGGGCCAGTACCAGCACGATGTGAACCAGAGCGAACTCGCTCGCACGCTGGGCGCTGTGGTGGAAGACTGCGTGAATGGCGTGGGGGTGGACTTGAACACCGCTTCGGCGCCGCTGCTGTCACGCGTCTCTGGCCTGAGCCCGACAGTGGCGGCCAGCATCGTGCGATGGCGCGACGCCAACGGCGCGTTCAAGAGCCGCCAGCAGCTGCTGGACGTCAGCGGCCTGGGCCCCAAAACCTTCGAGCAGGCAGCAGGCTTCCTGCGCATTCGTGATGGCGAGAACCCGCTGGACATCACCGGCGTGCACCCGGAAACCTACCCCGTCATCGAGAAGATGCTGGCCACCACTGGCAAGCTCATCAAGGAACTGATGGGCCGCAGCGATGTGCTGAAAACGCTGAAGCCCGAAGCCTTTGCCGATGACAAGTTTGGCGTCATCACGGTGAAGGACATCCTGGGCGAGCTGGAAAAGCCCGGCCGCGACCCGCGCCCCGATTTCAAGGTGGCCCGCTTCAACGACGGCGTTGAAGACATCAAGGACCTGCAGGAGGGCATGGTGCTCGAAGGGACCGTGAGCAACGTGGCTCAGTTCGGTGCCTTCGTGGACCTGGGCGTGCACCAGGACGGTCTGGTGCACGTGAGTCAGCTGGCCAATAAGTTCGTCAACGATGCGCGCGAGATCGTGAAGACCGGCGACATCGTCAAGGTGAAGGTGCTGGAAGTTGACCTGGCGCGCAAGCGCATCGCGCTGACGATGAAACTGGACGCGGCGATGCCGGCCAAGGGCACCGGCGGCGGCAAGAGCGACAACAGCTTCCGCCCCGCCGCTCGTGGCGAGCGTGCCAGCGCAGGCCCACGTGGCGGCGCCCCTAGCCAGCCCAGCGGGCAGAGTGCGATGGCCGCGGCCTTCGCCAAGCTGCAGACCCGCAAGTAAGCCCGGCCACGCATGGGACAGCACCTGCTGACCCCGGCGATGCGCGCCTTGTTGGCGCGCATCGACAAGGCCAAGCGGCCGGCGCTGCACACGATGCCGCCGCGCGCCGCACGGGCGCTGTATGCCGCCGGCGCCGAGGTGCTGGACTTCCCCCGCGCGCCGTTGGCACGGGTGGACGATCTGCTGCTGCCCATGCCCGCTGGCCATCATTGCAAGGCTCGGCTTTACGCACCCAGCCATGAGGTGCTGCCCGTGCTGTTGTACCTGCATGGCGGCGGCTTCACGGTGGGCGGCATCGAAACGCATGAGGCCCTGTGCCGGCAGATCGCGCACCGCGCGGGCGTGGCCGTGGTCTCGCTCGACTACCGGCTGGCGCCGGAACATCGCTTTCCGGCTGCCGTGGACGACAGCTGGGCCGCCTTGCAATGGCTCGCTCGCGAGGCGCCGTCTCTGGGGCTGGACGGCGACCGTCTGGCCGTAGGCGGTGACAGCGCGGGCGGCACGCTCTCGGCCGTGGTAGCGCTGATGGCGCGTGATGCCGGGTTGACGCTCGCGTTGCAGGTGCTCATCACGCCCGGCACCACCGCCTATGCCGACACCGAATCGCATGCCCGTTTCGCACAGGGGTTCCTGATCGACAAGCTGCTGATCGACTGGTTCTTTTCGCACTACATCGACCCCGAGCAGCGCAGCGACTGGCGTTTTGCGCCGTTGGAGGTGCCCGTTGTCGACGGCGTGGCCCCCGCCTGGATCGCCCTGGCCGAGTGCGACCCTTTGGTGGACGAAGGCCTGGCCTACGCCGATCGCCTGCGCATGGCCGGCGTTCCGGTCGAGCTGGAGTTGGTCAAGGGTGTCACCCACGACTTCATCAAACTGGGCCGCGTGCTGCCGGAGGCGGAGATGGCTCATGCCGCGCTCGCGGCTGCATTGCGGTCGGCCTTTCAACGAGGCGGTTGAGAGGCCGTTGATAGCCGTCGGCCATGCTTGGCGGGCGGTGGCAGAGCGGCGTCATCGGGGTTTCACCCCTCAAGTGAGGGTTTAGGTTTGTCGATAGCCGAGACATGACCCTGGAGTCCCCAGTGGTCGGGAGCCTTGAAGGAGCAGTAATTTCATGCACCCAACCGTTGCTATCGCAGCCTTGTTCGCTTTTGCGTTGTCCGCGCTGTCTGCGCCCACCTTGGCCGCTGAAGGCGGCGCCACCGAGGCAGATGCCACTGCCATGGTTAAAAAAGGGGTGGCGTTCATCAAGGCAAACGGGCCCGAGAAGGGCTATGCCGAGGTCACCAGCAAGTTGGGCTCCTTCCGTCTGCACGACCTGTATCTGGTGGTCTACCAGTTGGATGGCACGGTGCTGGCACACGGTGCGAACGAGAAGATGGTGGGCAAGAACCTCATCGGATTGAAGGATGTCGACGGCAAGGCCTTCGTCAAGGAGCGCGTGGAGCTTGGCAAGGCCAAGTCTTCGTTCTGGCAGGACTACAAGTTCACCAACCCCGAGACCAAGAAGATCGAGCCGAAGGCGATGTATTGCGAGCGGCTTGACGACACCGTGGTGTGCGGCGGCATCTACAAGTAATCGATGTCGCGACGGTGGGCTGCGGCCCACCGGATGCCAAGGAAGTTGTCATGAAACTGGGAATGAAGTTACTGTTCCCGATCGTCGCCACAGCGCTCGTGGCGACAGCGGGTGGTCTTGCCAATGGCGTAGTCGCCCAATGGAATGCGAAAGAGAACGCACGGGTGGTGACAGAAAGCCTGGCGCAGCAACGCGCTGTGGCCAGCGCACGAGAGCAGATGGCCCACATGCATGCGGGCATCTACCGCACGCTGGCCCTGATCGCGTCGCTCGATGAGCCTGCTGTAAAGGCCGTGCGCGAAGCGCTGCCGCGGCAGGTGAACGAGATCCAGCGTGCGGTGGCGCAGGTGGCTCAGCGGCATCCACAGGCCGTGGCGCTCGCCCGCCAGGCGGACGCGATGAGCCTCGAACTCGGCGCCTATGCGAAAAGTGCTGATGAGGCGATCGACCTGGCCTCGGTGGACCCCAACACCGGTGTGGCCGCCATGCAGAGCGCCGACATCCAATTGAAAGCTGCCAGCGAGGCCATGGTTGCCCTGGTGGCGGGCCTTCAGCAGATGGATCAGCAAATGCGCACTGACAGTGCGGCCAGGACCTGGCACACCACGCTGTGGGTGGGACTGATCAGCGTGCTGGTCACGACGATTGTGGTGATGGGCAGTGCGCGCATGTTGCGGCGCATGGCCGGGGCGTTGCGCGACGCCTCGCTGCTGGCCGAGGCGGTGGCTGCTGGCGACCTGTCACCCAGAGTGGCAGTGGCCCGCGGCGACGAGATCGGTGACCTGCAGCGCAGCCTGACGCGCATGGTGGAGCAACTGCGGGTGTCGTTGCTGTCGGTGCGCGATGCCGCCCGCGGCACCGCGGTGGCGAGCAGCGAGATTGCCAGCGGCAACCAGGACCTGTCAGATCGCACCGAGCAGACCGCCAGCCGGCTGCAACAGGCCGCCGCGTCCATGGCTGACTTGAGCGCGGCCGTCGGGCAGGCCGCGGATGCGGCGGCGCAGGCCAACGCGCTGGCGGCGACCACCTCGTTGACGGCTGAGCGCAGTGGCGCCACCGTCGGGCGCATCGTCGAGAACATGGAAGAAATCTCCGTCTCCAGCCGCAGGATCGGCGACATCATTGGCGTCATCGATGGCATTGCCTTCCAGACCAATCTGCTGGCGTTGAACGCGGCCGTGGAGGCCGCTCGCGCCGGAGAACGCGGGCGCGGCTTTGCCGTGGTGGCGGGTGAGGTGCGCAACCTGGCCAAGCGCTCTGCGGAGGCCGCTAAGGAGATCAAGACGCTGATCGAACATTCCGTCGACAAGGTGGGCCAAGGCACACGGCTCGTCCGAGAGGCCGGTGGCACGATGGGCGATCTGGTGGCTTCTGTGCGGCAGGTGAACGACATCATCCGCGAGATCAGCGAGCGCACGGCGGGCCAGCGGCACGACATCGAACAGCTGCACGAGGCCGTCGATCAGCTTGACCAGATGACCCAGCAGAACGCGGCGCTGGTTGAACAATCGGCCGCGGCGGCTGGCAGCATGCAGCAGCAGGCGCAGAGCCTGTCTGCTGTGGTGACGGCTTTTCAGCTTGATGAGGCAGCGGGGGCGTTGCCCGCGTGACGCTCAACGGCGGCGCGGCGCTACTGCATGGGTGGGTGCACCGCAGTTCTTGTCTGCCGATCCATCGCACGGCCGGCACGAATCGGCGTGCCGTTGGCGCGGTGACTGCGTGTCGTGATGCCGTCGCTTTGGCGGCGGGTCGCCCCGCTGTCGCGCCGGAACACCGGCCGTGTCAGCGGGGAGGCTTCGCTCCAGGCCAGCAAGGTGGTGTCAAAGTCGGCCAGTTCCAACTGGAAGCGTGGCTGGTTGTCGGGCGGTTGCAGACAGGCCAGCGTCATCCATGCTGTGGCGGCGGCCCGTGCCGCCCAACGTGCCGGGGTGGCGACGTCCCAACGATGGTCACGGCGCCAGCGCAGGAATTGCTGGTGCAGCGGCGGCATCAGCTCCGTGGGGCGCAGCGGCCACGGCACGCGCATCTCCATGGGCACGCGCATCAGGCCGATGCGGCGCAGGCCAGCGCCCCAGTCCACCCGGCTGGTCCACACCACCAGCGGCACGCTCAATAACAGCGGGCCGGCGATGAACAACAGCCGCGTACTGGCCTGGCGCTGGAGCTGGCTTGCGATCAACAAGCCCAGGCCGAGCGCGCCGCTCCAGCCACTGAGCTGGGTGAGCGCGTCCCGCCAGCGCACCTGCAGGGCCTGCCGTGGCGGTGATTGCCAGCCGGTGCCGCGGCCGGTGAGGGCGGTGAACACCGACCAGGTGTGCGCCAGCATCCGCACCGGTGCCTGCAGGGTGGCCAGCAGGCCTTCCAGCAGGGTGCCCGCGCACAGCGCACGCAGGCCGCCAAAGTGGCGCGCTTCGCCTCGCCAAGCGATCGCCAGGGCGGCCATCAGTCGCGGGCTGGCCAGCATCAGCATCGTCAGCGCCCACAGGGCGGCGCTGGTGAGCTCCTGGCTCAAGGTCCCTGTGGCCGATGGCGCCGGCGCAGCCAGCAATCCCAGCAGCACGTAGGCCAGCCACAGCGGCGCGCTGGCGTAGGCCATCACGCCCACGACGAACAGGCTGCGGTGCACGCCGGCCAGGCCCGGCTCGGCCAGCAGCCGGGCGTTGCGCAGGTTGCCGCGGCACCAGCGGTGGTCGCGTTGCAGCTCGTCCAGCAGGTGGGCGGGCAACTGTTCAAAGCTGCCGCGCAGCGATGGCAGCATCCATACCTCGTAGCCGGCGCGACGCATCAGCGCGGCTTCGACAAAGTCGTGCGAGAGGATCTCCACGCGCGCACCGTCACGGCCAGGCAGCCGGGCCAGCGCGCAATGCCGCATGAACGGCTCGACGCGCAGGATGGCGTTGTGGCCCCAGTAGTGCGAATCGCCCAACTGCCAGTACTGCAGCCCCGCCACGTAGAGGCGCCCGAGCACCCGGTTGGCAAACTGCTGGGCGCGGGCGTGCAGGGTGTCGGGCGCGCAGGCCTCGGGAGCGGTCTGCAAGATGCCCACTTGCGGTTGGGCCTCCATCACCTGCACCAAGCGCACGAGGCAGTCGCCGCTCATGACGCTGTCGGCATCGAGCACCACCATGTAGCGGTAGCGGCGGCCCCAGCGGCGGCAGAAATCGGCCAGGTTGCCGGCCTTCTTGCCTGCGTTGCGGCGGCGCCAGCGGTAGAAGAGGCGGGGTTGCTCGGCCGTGTCGCCCATCACTTGGCGCAGTTGCTGCCAGGCCCGTTGCTCTGCCGCGCGAATCTCTGGCACGCGGGTGTCAGACAGCACGAAGATGTCGAACGCGCGCAGCGCACCGGTGGCCGCCAGCGATTCGCAGGTGGCACTCAGGCCGGCGAAGACGGCGTCGACGTCTTCATTGCAGATTGGCATGACGATGGCGGTGCGAGCCTCCGGCGGCAGGGGGCGACGCACGGCATCATCCACCGGCAAGGCCATCGGATCGCCGCGCAGCATCACCCGCAAACCCATCAGCGCGGTGACGAAACCGGCGCACACCCAGGCGAAGAGCAGAGTGAAGAGCGCGATGCGGGCCCAGCTCGCCAGCGCCAGCACGGGCGAATCTCGCCAAAGCGCCGCGGCCTGCGTCAAGGCGGCGATCTGCAGCACAGCGGCCAAGCAGGCCACGGCCAGGATGGCCCCCAACAGCGCGCGCCGCCGCCGCCGCGCCGCGCGGGCCCAGGCGGGCGATGGGGTGCCCATCGGCTGGATGGGTCGATGGCGTAGGCACTGCCGCAGTCCCTGAAGGAAGCCTGTCCATGGCTGCGGAGTCATCCAGCCGCGAAGCAGCGGCGGCGTGGTGGAGGTGGTCGTGTGGCCCAGGGGGGCGTTGATGCGGGGCGTCTCGTCTCGATGCGTCATGGGCTTCCGGAGGGCATGGCTGCACAACATGGTGCGTGAAAGAAGTCACACAGGCTCGTGCAAGGGTAAAGCGCGCCTCGTGCCAGGTCGCAAGCAGCCGTAAGCGAGTGCCGCAGCAGGCGCCGGCGCAGCGTCTGGCAAACTTCAAGCACGCGGTCACGTCCGCACTTTGAGAACACCCCTGTCCCAGCCCATGAAGAGGCCTTCAACCGCCCCCGCCACCGCGTTGCAGATCGAAACGGGTCGATGGTCCGAACTGGCTGCACCGTGCCGCGCCGTGCGCTCCGCGGTGTTCCTGGATGAGCAGGGCATTGATCCAGCCGACGAGTGGGATGCCGACGATGCCACCGCACTGCACGCCGTGGCCTGGCAGGGCAGCCACGCGGTGGGCACGGCGCGCCTGCTGGTGCATGCACCGCAGGTGGCCCGTGTGGGCCGCATGGCCGTGCTGGCCGGTGCGCGCGGCCGTGGCATTGGCCACGCCTTGCTGATGCGCCTGCTGGCGGCTGCACACGCCCGTGGCGATGGCCAGGTGATGCTGCACGCGCAACTCAGCGCCCGGGGCTTCTACGAGCGCGCGGGCTTCCAGGCCCATGGCCCGGTGTTCGTGGAGGCGGGCATTGATCATGTGGAGATGCACCGCCCGCTGACTCTGGCCGCCAATTTGAATTCAGATGCCGATTTGAACCCTGAGGATGACCTGATGAACGCTCCTGCCGATTTCTCGACCTGCGACCTGTGCGATGCGCATAAGGGCGACACCAGCGGTGCCTTCCGCGTGCTGCCACCGGTGTTCAAGGACTTTGGGGCCCGTACCCGCTTTGCCGGGCCGGTCGCCACGCTGCAATGCTTCGAGGACAACAGCCTCGTCAAGCAGATGCTGGATCAGCCTGGTGAAGGCCGCGTGCTGGTGGTAGACGGTGGCGGCTCACTGCGCAAGGCGCTGGTGGGCGGCAACATCGGCGCGGCGGCGGCGCGCAATGGCTGGGCCGGTGTCGTGATCGACGGCTGCGTGCGCGATGTGGGCGAGCTGGCCGTGTGCGAGGTCGGCATCCGTGCCCTGGCCGCCATGCCGCTGCCCACCGAGAAAAAGCAGCAGGGGCTGGCTGACGTGCCGGTGCGCATCCAGGGGGTGTGGGTGCGGCCCGGCGAATGGCTCTATGCCGATGCGGACGGCATCGTGGTGATGCCGTCGCGGGCCTGAACGGCGCGGCTCAGTGCATCAGGCGGTGACGCGGAACGCGCCCACGCTCTGATGCAGGCGGCTGGCCTGTGAATTGAGCGACTGGGCCGCAGCCGCGGCCTGTTCCACCAGCGCCGCGTTCTGCTGCGTGGCGTGATCCATCTGCGAGATGGCGTCATGCAACTGGCTGATGCCCTGGCTCTGGCTGGTGCTGCCGTTGGCGATCTCGGTGACGATGGCGGCCACCCGGTCGACACTGCCCAGGATCTCGGCCATCGTCTGGCCGGCCTGGTTCACCAGTTCAGAGCCGGCATCGACCCGCTCGGTGGAGGTGCCGATCAGCGTCTTGATCTCCTTGGCCGCGTTGGCCGAGCGCTGCGCCAGGCTGCGCACTTCAGACGCCACCACGGCAAAGCCACGGCCCTGTTCACCCGCGCGGGCGGCTTCCACCGCGGCGTTGAGCGCCAGGATGTTGGTCTGGAAGGCGATGCCGTCGATCACGCCGATGATTTCGCCGATGCGCGACGAGCTGGTGTGGATCTCGCTCATGCGCTCGACCACCTGGTTCATCAGCGCGCTGCCATTGGTGGCGATGCGGCTGGTCTGCGTGGCCAGCCCGCTGGCTTCCTGGGCGTGCTGGGCGTTGGTGCGCACGGTGTCGGTGAGCTGCTGCATCGAGCTGGCGGTTTGCTCCAGCGTGGCGGCCTGGCTTTCGGTGCGGGTGGAGAGGTCGGTGTTGCCGCGGGCGATTTCGTCAGAGGCAGAGAACACCATCTGGGCGGAATCACGCACGTCGATGATGGTGGTGCGCAGCTTCTTTCGCATCTGGTTGAGCTCATGGCTCAGCCACGACAGCTCATCCTTGCCGGTGGATTCAACCTTGGTCTCCAGGTCGCCCGCGGCGATGCGCTGCACGGCGGCCACGGTGGCTTCCACAGGCTGTTTGATGCTGACAGCGATCAACTGCCCGGCGATCAGTGCCAGCGCGCCCAGGGTGGCTGCACCGCCCATCAACCACAGGCCTGCCGTCGGTTGGTTGGCCGCTTGCAGCTGGCTGTAGGCGGCCCATCCCAGGCCCACCGTCAGCACGGCGAGCAGGGTGAAGGCCCAGATCACGCGCTTGGCTTGGCTTGTTCTTCGCAGAAGGTCGACCATCTCTTGCACCTCGATTGTTGTCAGCCCGCTTGGTGCGAAGACCAAGAGGGACGAGGTTCAGAGGATGCGGGGAAACGGCAAATTCCAATCCGGAAATGAGGGCCGGCTTGCGGGTGGAGTTTCAGGCCTGGTTCGGCGACTCGAACCGGGCCAGACCTAGCGCAGGACTTCAAGCAGGCGATCGAGCCCGCCCTCGTTGATGGCCACCATGGCCTGCTCGCGCACCTTGGGCTTGGCGTGATAGGCCACCGACAAGCCGGCCGCGCCCATCATCGGCAGGTCATTGGCACCGTCGCCCATGGCGATGGCGCGGCTGGGGGGCAGGCCAAGCTGCTCGCAGGTGGCCAGCAGCATGCGTTGCTTCTCGGCGCCGTCGCAGATGTCGCCCCAGGGTTGGTCGATCAGGCGGCCGGTGAGGTGGCCGTCGATGATCTCCAGCACGTTGCTGCGTGTGAAGTCGAGTTGCAGGCGGTCGCGCACGCGGTCGGTGAAGAAGGTGAAGCCGCCGGAGACGAGCAAGGTTTTCAGTCCGGCCGCCTGCAGGGTGCGCACCAGGCGCTCGGCGCCGGGGTTGAGTTGCAGGCGCTGCTCAAACACCTGGGCAAGTGCACTTTCATGCACGCCCTTCAGCAGGGCCACGCGGCGGCGCAGGCTGTCCTTGAAGTCGGTGATCTCGCCGCGCATGGCGGCTTCGGTGATGGCCGCCACTTGGGCTTTGCAGCCGGCCGCGTCGGCAATCTCGTCCACGCATTCGATGTTGATCAGCGTGGAGTCCATGTCGAAGGCGATCAGCCCGTAGTCGGACATCGACAGGGGCGGGGTGAAGCCTTGCAGGACAAGGCCGGGAGCGTGTTCGTGCATGGGGTGCTGTGGGGAAGGGCTGCCAATCGAAGCGTTGCCCGAATTAAAAGACGGGATTCTAGAAGTGACTCACCACCGGTGTGGTACCGCGTACGCCGTGATGAAGGTCACACCTGGGATTGGGGCCACCCCCATTCGTATCATGTGATGTATCAACCTGGCGGTCGAAAACCGATGCAACTAAGCAATATGGAGTTTTCGATGACCGCAGATGACGTGTTGGCCGAACTGGACAGTGAAGCCCTGGCGGCCCTCGTGAAAGACGTCGGGATCCCGCCCCGCCCAAGCCTTTTGGCCGACCTGCAGGATGAAGTGCAGCGCGATGAACCCCGCATGCGGGTGATGGCCGACATTGCCGGCTCCGATGTGGCGATGTCTGCCGCGCTGCTGAAGACGGCCAACTCGCCGATGATGGGCCTGCGCAAACGCGCAGAAACCGTGCAGGATGCGTTCATGCTGCTGGGCTATACCCAGTGCCATGTGATCCTCACCGAGATCAGTCTGCGCGAGTTGCTGCCCATGGACGGGCCGGCGATGACACGCTATTGGGATGTCTCCACCAAACGCGCCCGGGCCATGACTTATCTGGCACGGCAGAAGCGGATGAGCACGCCAGCGTTGGCTCACACCCTGGGGCTCTTTGTGGATGTTGGCATTCCGCTGCTGATGCGGCGCTTCCACCGGACCGAGGCCAACTATGTGGACACACTGGCCCTGGCCAATCAAAGTGGGGTGCCATTTACCACCATCGAGCGCGAGCGCCACAAGACTGATCACGCCCTGGTGGGATCGATGGTGGCCCGCACCTGGGGCGTGTCGCAAACGGTGCTGCTGGCCACCCGGCTGCACCACGACTACGACGGCTGGACAAGCGAGGTGCCAGCCTGCGTGCTGCAACTGATGGCGTTGTGCCTGGTCAGCGAAACCATCATCCAGCGTTATGCCGGACTGAACGTCCACGCGGAGTGGGACAAGGGCGGCGCGCTGGCGATGAAGTTGCTCGGTTTGGATGACGCCATGCTCGACGAGTGGTGCGACGAGGTGCATGACCGCTTCAATGAAGCCGGCTGATCATCCGTCGCCGGGGCCGTTCAAGCCGTCATTGGCTGCCCCAGCGCCTTGAGTACGTCGCGCACGTACTGCACCCGATCGCGCACCTCTGGGTAGCCCTTTTCGATGCGCAGCTTGTCATTGCCGGCCAGCTTCACATGCCGGTTCTTCTGCACCAGCTCGATGATGCGGCCGGGGTCGATGGGCGGGTTGGGGCGGAAGTGGATGTTGATGGCGGCCGGGCCGGCGTCGATCTTGACCACGCCGTAAGGGCGCGCCTGCACCCGCAGGCGATGCACGTCGAACAGGGCCTGGGTTTGCGCTGGCAGCTTGCCAAAGCGGTCGCCCAGCTCTTCCAGCAGCACGTCGATCTTGGCGGCGTGTCGGCGCTGGCCAGGCGCTTGTAGAGCGACAGGCGCACGTGCACA
>Ga0075012_10005942_pt1 | contig 11128 bp, 10 predicted proteins | sample All_14_2_FD_71474 | JGI IMG/M metagenome (GOLD analysis project Ga0075012, IMG submission 71474) | Freshwater microbial communities in response to fracking from Pennsylvania, USA - Allegheny Zone_MetaG_DW_15 | ecosystem: Environmental > Aquatic > Deep subsurface > Groundwater > Drilled...
CTCGAGGCGTGTGAATTGGCGACTGTCGGTACGGATATCCATACCGTCAGTCAGCTACGGTCCAGCCACCACCACAAGGCGGTCTTCACCGGAAGCGTACGTTGCGCCCATGGCGTGGCCCGAAACCGCAAGCCGTTCGTCACCCGGACCGAAATGGTGCGGGCGGCACAGGCCACAGATGCCGACGCCCCAACCATGTCGGGCCCCTTCGCCACTTGGGCAAGGTGACGGCATCGCACGGCAGGGCATCTCCGGGGCGGCGGACGAAAGCCGTGACGGTCTCGACGCCACCGCCTTGCCGGGGCCGTGCTAGCGGTCCTTGAACTCTGGCTTCCGCTTTTCCGAGAAGGCCTTCATGGCTTCGGGGAAGTCATGGGCGCAAAGCAGCACGCTTTGGGCATCGCGCTCGATATCCAGAGCCTCAAGATAGCCGCATTCTGCCGCAGCGCGCATCACGCGCTTGGATGTCTGCACGCCGAACGCCGGATTGGCGGCAATCTCGCGGGCGATTTCCAGCGCGCGCGCCTCGACCTGCGCCGCCGGGACGCATTCTTCGACGATGCGCAGATCCCTTGCGGTGCGCCCGTCGATCTCGCGGCCGGTGAGCACGAGCATCCGCGCCACCCCCGCGCCGGCGCGTTGCTGAAGCAGCCAGCTCGATCCGGTGTCAGGGCATCCGCCGACGCGGGCAAACACCTCGCACAGCCGGGCATCGTCGGCGGCGACGACGATATCGGCCGACAGCGCAAGGCTGAGACCGGCACCGAAGGCAACACCGCAGACGGCCGAAATCAGCGGTTTGCGAAACAGATAGGCCGCGCGCCCGCCATCGTGAACGCGGTCAACCATTTCGGATGTGGCCCGCGCGCCCTTGGCAACCTCGGTCCGGAAGCCGACCAGATCCCCGCCGCTGCAGAAATGCGCGCCCCCGGTCATCACCACGGCGCGGATCGCATCGTCACGGTCCGCCTCGCGCAGGCATGTCACAAGCGCCTCGACAAAGGGGATGCTGTAGGGGTTGCGCCTTTCAGGCTGAAGAAACCGCAGAAGGCCGACATGGCCTTCCCTGTCCAGACGCATCGGTTCGGTCATGTCCGTCTCCCTCAGGTTCCGGTCCAGACCGGAGCGCGCTTCTCGGCAAAGGCCCTGGGGCCTTCGATCGCGTCATTGCTGGCGTAAACGGCCTCGTGCAGGCGCTTGCCCTCTTGAAGGCCGCCCGCGCAGCCCAGATCCATGGTCGCGCGAACGCTGGCCTTTGCCGCGATCACGGACAGCGGCGCGGCACTGGCGATCCGCCTGGCCAGATCATAGGCGCGCGCACGCACGGCATCGGGCGTGTCTTCAAGATAATTGGTGAACCCGTAACCGTGCAGCCGCTCGATCGGCATCAGATCGCCGGTCAGCACGATCTCCATCAGGATCGGTTGCGGCAGCATGGACAGGGCAGGGGCCGCCCAGGGCGATCCGCGGCCGATCTTGACCTCGGTGATGCCGACCATGGTGCCTTTCAGGCCCACGCGCAGGTCGCAGTTCAGCGTCAGCATCATGCCGCCCGCCATAAGAGAGCCGGTCATCGCCGCGATGATCGGCTTCTTGCAGGCGCGCATGGTTTCGTGAAACGGGTCGCGCATCTTGGTCAGGATATCGACGCCTTCATCGCGCGCGATCTGGGCGGCTTCCTTCAGGTCCAGCCCGGCACTGAAGACACCGCAATCGGCCGAGGTCAGAATCGCCACGCGAATGCTGTCATCCGCGCCGATCCGGTCCCAGGCATCTGCCAGACCGTTGGTCGCCGCCACGGACAGCGCGTTCCTGCGCTCGGGCCGGTTGATGCACACCGTCGCGATGCCGTCTTCGATGGTCAGCTGGATAGGGCCCATGTTTCCCGCCTTGTCTGGTCGAAATCATGCGATGTCAGTGGTTTGGGGGTCCCCCGCGACAGGGCTGCCGCGGGGGGCCTGGCGTCACTCGACGGTGAACTTCGCCGAGCTTTCCTTGACCACGTCCCACACGATGTCGGTGTATTCCGCGATCCAGTCGGTCATCGGAACCCAGTTTTCCCCGTCCCAGCGTTCGACACGGGTCTTGCCGCCGCCGCCGTGATCCGAGGGGGTGATGGTGATGGGCGCCATCAGTCCCTGGGCATCGAAGTTCTCAAGCGATTCATAGCCCGCCTTCATGCTCTCGGGGGTCAGCGGCCAGCCGTTCTTCTGGATCGCGAGCCGCGCCGCCTCGAAGCCTACCGCATAGATCGCAAGGCCCAGGTTGTAATACACGTCGTGTGCAAGGGATTCCGGGCCGCTGCCCTTGCCGTTGGCGTAGTAGGTGTCCAGCATGGTCCTCACCAGCGGCAGATCCTGCCCGCCGGCAACGTTGGTCCCGCGCAAAAGGCCCGTCGCCTCTTGCTCGCCGATGTTCCGGATATCGACCTCGTTCAGCCAGTTGACCGACAGATAGCGGTCGATCGGGAAGCGATTGCGCTTCATCTCCTTGGACGCGACCACATGGCCGCCGGACAGAAGCCAGCTGATCACATAGTCGGGCTTGTCGCGCCGGATGCTGCTCCAGGCGCCGGACTGGTCCGAACCGGGCAGGGCAACCGGATAGAGTTCCAGCTCGAAGCCTTCCTTCTCGGCAAGGGTCTTCAGAACCTCGATCGGTTCCTGACCGAAGGGATAGTCCAGATAGATGAAGCCGATCTTGGCCTTGCTCAGATCGCCGCCAAGCTGCGACTTGATGAAGGCAACGTCGTTCGCCGCCTGCTGCCAATAGGTCGGACCCACCGGGAAGACCCATTTGAACACATCCCCGTCAACCGAGTCGCCACGGCCGACAGCGGATTGCATCAGGATGTTGCCGTCCTTCATCAGGCGCGGCAGGGCCGCATTGTTGACCGGTGTGGACAGGAAGTTGAAGATGAATACGCCTTCGCGCTTGAGCTGCTCATAGCATTCGACGCCGCGTTGCGGTTCGTTGCCATGGTCGCGGACGATGATCTCGACGGGATGGCCCTCGATCCCGCCGTTCTCGTTGGTGTATATCGCAAGATCCTGCGCCGCCTGCGCCACCTGGGGCGAGACGAAGGTGTAGGACTTGCTGAGGTCGAAGCAGAGGCCGAACTTGATCGGTTCTGCGGTCTGGGCAGAGGCCAGCGTCGCGCCGGTCGCCAGGGCAGCGGTCAGCGCCGCCGCCTTGATATGCTGTCTGACTTTCATCTGTGCTTTCTCCCGTTGATTCTGTGCAGGGCCCTGTCCTTTGGCGGACGCATTGCCCCGGTCGTTATCCGCCCTCGCGCCGCGAGAGCGTCATTGCGCGTATTTGGCGGAACTTTCCCTGACCACTTCCCAGACGACATCGCTGTATGCCGCAATCCAGTCGGTCTGCGGCACCCAGGACTTGCCGTCCCACATCTCGATGCGCGTCTTGCCGCCGCCGCCGTGGTCTTCGGCCGTCACCGTGATCGGCGCCATCATCCCGTTCGCGTCGTAATCCCTGAGGGCTTCGAGCCCCGCCTTGTAGGATTGCGGCGTGATCGGCAGCCCCTGGAGTTCCACGGCCTTGCGGGCGGCCTCGAAGATGATCGAATACATCGCCAGCCCGGTGTTGTAGAACACGTCCTCGGTGTTCTTCAGCGGACCCGAGCCTTCGCCCCTGTCATAAAGTTCGCGGATCATCTCGAGGCGCAGCGGGGCGTCCTGACCGCCCACGACGTTGGTGCCGCGCTTGATCCCGATGGCCGCCTCGACGCCGATATTGCCGATATCCACCTCGTTCAGCCAGTTGACCGAGATATACTTGTCCATCGGGATGCGATTGCGCTGCATTTCCTTTGAAGCGACGACATGGCCACCGCCGAGCATCCACGAGATGATATGATCGGGATTGTCGCGGCGGACCTTGGACCACACGCTGGCCTGGTCGGTGCCGGGCAGCGGCACGGGATAAAGCAGAAGTTCAAAGCCTTCCATTTCGGCCAGCGTCTTCAGAATCTCGATCGGTTCCTGCCCGAACGGATAGTCGAAATAGACGAATCCGACCTTCACGTCCGAAAGATCGCCATTGTGGACCTGCTTGATATAGGCGATGTCGTTGGCCGCCTGCCCCCAATAGGTCGGGCCGACCGGATAGACCCATTTGAAGACGGTGCCGTCCACCGCATCGCCGCGCCCGACCAGGGATTGCATGAGAATGCGCTCTTCCTGCATGGCGCGCGGCAGGATCGCCAGGGACACCGGCGTGGACAGGGTATCGAAGACAAACACGCCCTCGCGGCTGAGCTTGGCATAGCATTCGATGCCGCGCTGCGGTTCGTTGCCGTGGTCGCGGACGATGACCTCGACAGGTTCCCCGCCGATTCCGCCCCTCTTGTTGATCAGCTTCGCCAGATCCATCGCCGCCTGCGAAACCTGCGGCGTGGCAAAGGTATAGGCCTTGCTGAGATCGTAGCAGACCCCGACCCTGAACGGCTCCGCCATCGACGGCGTGCCGGACAGAATGGCTCCGGCCGCGGCCAGTGCCGACAACAGCTTGTTCAGTCTGTTCATCTTCTCCTCCCTGAGCGATGTTAAGGACCGAGGCTAGCTCAGCCATCTCTTGCGGCGGCTGTAGTGCTTGACGTTGTGGAAGTCGGTGCCTTCCCCCCCGCCAAGGTAGAATTCCTGGATGTCGGAATTGGCCTTCAGCGCCTCGGCCGTGCCGTGCATCACGACGCGGCCGTTCTCGATCAGATAGCCTTCCGACACGATCTCGAGCGCGGCAAGGGCGTTCTGCTCGACCAGGAGCACCGACACGCCCTCCTCGCGGTTGATCCGCTGGACGATGCCGAAGATCTCGGCCACCAGAAACGGAGCAAGGCCCAGGCTCGGTTCGTCCAGCATCAGCAGGCGCGGCTGGGTGACCAGGGCGCGCCCGATGGCAAGCATCTGCTGCTCGCCCCCGGAAAGATAGCCCGAGGCCGAATTGCGGCGCTCGGCAAGGCGGGGGAAATAGGCGTAGATCCTTTCCTTTTCCGCCTGCAACGCCGCCCGGGACATGCCCCGCGGCGCGGCAGCGGTCAGGTTCTCGTCCGGGCTCAGATGTTCAAAGACGCGCCGGCCTTCGATGACGTGGCAGATGCCCCGCTCCACCCGCTTCTGCGCGAGCATGTCGGTAATATCCGCCCCCTCGAACCTGATCTCGCCGCGGCTGATCCGCCCGCGCTCGGGTTTCAACAGGCCGCTGATCGCTTTCAGCGTGGTGCTTTTCCCCGCGCCGTTGGAGCCGAGCAGCGCGATCATCCCGCCCTTGGGCACCCGGACCGAAACGCCTTTGATCGCCAGCATCACGTTGTCGTAAAGCACCTCGACGCTGTTCATGGCCAGAATGGGCTGGTCTTCGGACATTTCTTGCATCGCCATTTCCCTTACTTCCTGATCTGGTCGAAGGGCCAGACCAACAGGTAGTCCCTGACATTGCCATAGAGCTTTCCAAGACCCAGCGGTTCGATCAGAAGAACGATGATGATCAGCGCGCCATAGATCGCGTTCGGAATATGGGCGAGCGTTTCGACATTGACCTGCACGCCCATGCCCTGACTGATCGACGCGACGGCGCCGTTCACCAGACCCGGCACCAGAAGGATCAGGGCGACCCCGAAATAGGAACCGATGATGCTGGACAGGCCGCCGACGATCACCATCGCAAGCACCTGGATCGACACGTTGACCGAGAACTGTTCGGGCGCGGCAAGGAAGAAGAAGGTCGCAACCAGCAGGGCGCCGCTGACCCCGGCGATGAAGGACGAGGTCGCGAAGGCGAGGATCTTGTAGTAGAAACTGTTCACCCCGAGGATCGCGGCGGCGTAGTCCTTTTCGCGCACCGCCACCAGGGCACGGCCCAGCCCGGTGCGCTTCAGGTTCAGCATGAAGATCGTCACCAGCAGGCACCATCCGAAGGCGACATAGTAGTAGCCCGCATCCGACGTGATCTGCTGTCCCAGCAGCGCCAGCGTCGGCGCCTGCAACGAGGCATGCGAGCCGCCCGAGATCGCCGGCGAATGCGACAGCACCCAGTCCATGACGAACTGCATCGCCAGCGTGGTAAGCGCGAGATAGAGCCCCTTGACGCGCAGGGCGGCAAAGGCGAACAGGCTGCCGATCACCGAAGAAGCCAGGCCGCCGACGATCAGGGCAACCTCCCAGGGCAGGCCGAAGCGCGCGGCGTGGATCGCCGAATAGGCACCGACGGCCATGACGGCAGCATAGCCGAGATGAAGCTGGCCCGCCCAGCCGGTCACCAGGTTCAGCCCCAGCGCGGCCGAAGTCCAGATCAGCCAGGGCAGCATGTAGCTGTTCAGATAGAGCGACGGGATGATGAACGGCGCCGCCAGCCCGATGATCAGCAGGAACGCCGCCATGTTCCGGTCTGCCGGAACCTTGTAGATGCGGCTGTCCGAAACGTAATCCGTGTGGCGGACACCGGAAAGTCGGTAGAACATCGCTCAGACCCTTTCGATGTCGTGGCGGCCGAACAATCCGTGCGGACGGATCATGACCGTGAGGATGAGGACGGCGGCAACGATCAGATCGCGGCTTCCGCCCCCGACAAGCGGATCGAGGAAGTTCGCGCCGACGTTTTCGACGACGCCAAGGATGATGCCGGCGACCACTGCGCCAAGGATGCTGTCAAGACCGCCGAGAACGGCCACCGCAAGACCCTTGAGCAGCAGCAGCGAAAGCGACTGGTCCACCCCCTGGATCTCGCCCCAGATGACCCCGGCCGCGACGGCCACGACCGAGGCGAGCGCCCAGGACAGCCCGACGCCGCGCTCGACCGAGATGCCGACCGACCACGACGCCGTGTAATCATCCGAGATCGCCTTCAGCTTGATGCCGGTGCGGCTGCGGAAGAACAGCATGAAGGCCGCGAACAGCGCCAGGGCGACGAGCGCCCCGACAAGGTTGATGCGGCTGATGAACACGTCGCCCAGAAACAGCGGTTCATAGCTGACCCCCAGGCCCATCGGAGTGGAGGTTCCGCCCCAGATCGCCAGCGTCGTGGCGCGCAGGAAGATGTCGATCCCCAGCGTCATCATCAGGATCATGATGACCGGGCGGCCGGCGAGGCGCCGCAGCGCCACACGCTCGATGCCGAAGCCGAGGCCGAACATGACGATCGCGGCAAGCGGAATGGCAACCCAGAGCGGCAGGCCGAGGCCCTGCGCAAAGGCAAGGACGACATAGGCCCCCAGCATCGTCAGCCCGCCCTGCGCCAGGTTGGGCACCGAGGACGCCTTGTAGATCAGCACCAGACCGATGGCGAAAAGCGAATAGAGCAGACCCGTCATGGCCCCGTTGATCGCAAGCTCTGCCAGAAAGACGAGTTCCATTCATACCTCCCTGATGGGAAGGGTTCTGTCCACCTTCCCTGTTTCCCCGGTCTCGTAGATCACCTGCGCGCTGACACGGACCTCCCTCGATCCGTCGTAGAGCGCCGCGATGACCTCGGCATAGCGCTCCTGAACGACCTTGCGGCGCAGTTTGCGTGTCCGGGTGATTTCGCCATCGTCCGGGTCGAACTCTTTGGGCAGGCTCACGAACCGCTTCAGGCGCAGCGGCTCGGGGAGAGCCTTGTTGACCCGCTGGAAGGCGTCGCGCAGCAGCACGGCCACCTCGTCGCGCTGCGACAGGTCGGCATAAGAGACATAGGGCACGCCATTCACCTCGGCCCAGTGTCCGACCGCGTCGAAATCGACGCAGACCATCGCCGTCAACTCGTCCCGGCCGGCCCCGATGACCGCGGCGTCCTTGATGTAGGGGCTGAACTTCAGGCGGTTCTCGATGTAGTTGGGCACATAACGCTGGCCCCCGGCCGTGTGCATGACCTCGGAGACACGGCCGAGGACCACAAGATGCCCGTCCTCCTCCAGATAGCCGGCATCGCCGGTATGCAGCCATCCATCCACCAGGGCTTCGGCGGTCGCTTCGGGCTTGTTGAAATAGCCCTCGAACACGCTTTCCGAGCGCAACAGGATCTCGCCGTTGTCGGCGATCCTGACTTCGACGCCCGGAATCGGCTTGCCGACGGTGTGAAGGCGCACCTCCGAGGGCGACTGGATCGCGTTGATCGCGCTGTTTTCGGTCTGGCCGTAGAACTGGCGCAACTGGATCCCGAGGGCACGGTAGAACACGAAGGTGTCTTCGCCGATCGCCTCGCCGCCGGTGAAGGCGTTGCGCAGCCGGCTCATGCCGAACTGGTCCTTGATCGGGCCGAAGATGATCGCCTCGCCCAGCAGCCGGCCCAGCGGTTCCAGCAGGCCGCCGCTCTTGCCGCTCAGCTTGCGGGTTTCGGCGGCGATGGCCCGGTCAATGAAGAAATGGTAGAGCTTCTTCTTCAGCCAGGTCGAATCCTCGATGCCGACCTGGATCGTGGTCAGCATCTGGTCCCAGCTTCGGGGTGCCGCCAGATAGAAGGTCGGGGCGATCTCGCGCATGTCGCGGACAACGGTTTCCTGACGCTCGGGCACGCTCACGGTGAAGCGCAGCAGCAGCGCCGCCGCGACCGTGATCGCATAGTCGCCCACCCAGGCCATCGGCAGATAGGCTAGAACTTCCTCGTTCTCCTGGAAGGCCCCGCCGGCGTGGCCATTCCGCGCCGCGGCCAGCACGTTCTTCTGGCTCAGGACAATGCCCTTGGGCTTGCCGGTGGTGCCGGACGAATGCAGGAAGACCGCCGGATCGCGCGGGGTCGTGCGGTTCAGAATCTCGTCGCGGAGCTGCGGATGCGCCTTGAGACGGCGCTCGCCCGAGTCGATGAGATCGTTCCAGGACATGAGGCCCCCGGCCTCGTAGAGCCCCAGACCGCGCTCTTCGTCATAGATGATGTGTCCGATGCCGCTTGCGCCCGCGTCCCGCAGATCGAGGATCTTGTCCACCTGTTCCTGGTCTTCGGCAATCGCCGCGACGATCTCGACCTCGCCAAGGAAATGCTGAAGCTCTTCGATCGTCGCGCCGGGATAGGCCGGCATCGCATAGCCCCCCAGCAGCGCCACCGCGAGCATCCCGCCATAGAGCCGCGCGCGGTTGTCGCCCAGCACCAGCACGGCCTTGCCCGGTCCGACGCCCAGTTTCTCGAGCCCGGCCGCGCAGGCGACGACGCTGTCCGTGTATTCCGCCCAGGTGGTTTCCTTCCAGATGCCGCGTTCCTTTTCGCGCATCGCGATGCCTGATCCATACCGTGAGGCATTCAGCGCCAGCAGCTTGCCGAACGTGAGGTCAACGGAAGAATGCCGTATCGTTCCGTCAACCATGCGACCCTCCGATATATGCTTCGATGACACGCGGATGCTTGATGACGTCCTTCGGAATGCCGCTGGCGATCATCTCGCCGTAGTTGAGTGCCAGCATCCGGTCGCAAATGCCGATGATGACATCCATGTGGTGTTCGATCAGCAGCACGCTGATGCCGCGTTCCACCCGCGCGTCCAGGATGAAGCGGGACATGTAGCCCTTCTCTTCCTGGTTCATGCCCGCCATCGGTTCGTCGAGGATCAGCATCTTCGGCTCTGCCACCAGGGCCCGCGCAAGCTCGACCCGTTTCTTCAACCCGATCGGAAGGCCATCGACCATTTCGTGCCGGATGCTTTCAAGTTGCAGGAATTCGATCACTTCCTCGGCGACCAGCCGGTTGCTGATTTCCTCCGGCCGCGCCGCCCACCAGTAGAGCGCCGTGCGCAGCACGCCCGGGTTCATGTGGATGTGCCGCCCGAGCAGGATGTTGTCGAGAACGCTCATCCCGTTGAACAGGGCGAGGTTCTGGAAGGTCCGGGCAATCCCCAGCTTTGCCACCCTGTGGGGCGCGATGCCGGTGATGTCCTGTCCGGACAGCCGGACCGTTCCCTTGTCGGGCGGATAGAATCCGGTGATCGCGTTCGTCAGCGTGGTTTTGCCGCTGCCATTCGGACCGACAAGTCCGAAAATCTCACGCGGTTGAATGACCAGATCGACGCCGGTCACGGCGACGATGCCGCCGAACCTGCGTTCGATTCCGTTGCATTCGAGTATCGGCATGTCACTGACATCGGCGCGCGTTATGTTTCTGCTGGTCCTCATCAAGTCCCTATTGCCCCACCTTGATCCGTTTCGCGCTCAGGGGATCCGGAAATATTCCGGCCTGCCTGTGGGCCATGGGTCGCCCCACAACTGCTGTCCGCCGTCGATGTTCAGAACCTCGCCGGTCACGAATTTTCCGGACTCGGCCGCCATATAGACGACACCCTCGGCGACATCCCATTCGTCGCCGGCATGTCGCATCGGATTCGAATCCTCGAAGGTTTTCGCGCCCTCCTCGGGATAGTTGTAAAAGCCGCTGCTTTCGCAGCAGCCGGGCGCGACGCAGTTCACCCGGATTCCATGCGGCGCCCATTCCACCGCGACAGATTTCGACAGATAGATCACCCCGGCCCGCGCCGCGCAGGTATGGGCAATGCCGGGCATCCCGCGCCAGATATCGGCGACGATGCTTACGATTGCCCCCGGCTGCTTGTGCGCGACCCAGTGGCGCGCGGTGGCCTGCATCATCCACCAGGTTCCGTTGAGGTTGGTGTCGATGACGGCATTCCAGCCCTTGGGCGAAAAATCCAGCGCGGCCTGCGGAAACTGGCCGCCGGCATTGTTGACCAGAACATTGATCGAGCCGAATTCCCGGTTCACCGCGCCGATGAAATCCTCGACCTGCCCCTGGTCGCGGATGCTCATTACCCGGGAAAACACCCTGCCGCCGAAGCCTTTCAGGAATTCCGTGGCAGAGGCCAGCTTTTCTTCGTTGCGCCCGTTTATGGCCAGATCGGCCCCCAGCCGGGCAAACAGGGTGGCGATCGCAAGCCCGAGACCCCCGCCCGCGCCGGTGACGACAACCGTCCTGCCGGCGAACAAATCGCCGGCATAAACGGTTGGACGTGCCGCCAGATCTTCCCTTGAAGACCCGAAACGAGTCTTTCCCATGACATCTCCTCCCGTTCCCCATTCGGGGTAGTTGGCGATAATCTAACGCGCGTTAGAATTATGGTCAAGGCAGGACTTGCGGCTCGGGCGGCAATTGCTGCGGATCGGTAAGACCCTGAAATCACGCCGTCTTGTCCGCGGCAGAAAAC
>Ga0075012_10005944_pt1 | contig 11126 bp, 11 predicted proteins | sample All_14_2_FD_71474 | JGI IMG/M metagenome (GOLD analysis project Ga0075012, IMG submission 71474) | Freshwater microbial communities in response to fracking from Pennsylvania, USA - Allegheny Zone_MetaG_DW_15 | ecosystem: Environmental > Aquatic > Deep subsurface > Groundwater > Drilled...
CTTTAAGAGATTTTTCCTGGGGAGGTCCCAATGTCAGCCGACGAAGAAACAAAAATTGCCCGGACCCTCGACGATATCGTCAACCTCATGAAAGGAAAAACAAGGGCCGACTCCGCTCGATCCGTGAAGATAATCATTGAAAATAATTCGGAATATTACCTGGTTATGGAGGATAAATTCGTCCATGGCGCCTGGGTCGAAATTTTTGGCCCGCCGACAGCGATTGCACCGATGGATAAGGGCTATTGGTCATCCGAATCTGACGGCATTGGCACGGGGACCAGCGGCTGGGTCAAATATCTGGTCCGCTACGCCGGCGATGGTCAGAAATACGGGCCAGTGCTGGCCAGTCTCAAGGTCGAGTGGAACAACCCATTGGCTGGTGCCAACAGTTGCTCGCAAAGTCTGGACAATGAGAGCGCACTGATGTGGACGAAAAAGCCGGGCTATGTCTCGGGCAATCATCCGGTTTTGAACTGGGCCGTGATGGGCATGGAGACCTGATGGGGCATCGCGGCGATCAGGACAGGCGCTTGCCGGTGCTTCGATCCCCCGCTTTCGATTTGCCTCGGCAATGGTTCGCCAATTGCAAATAAGGCGGGGGGCTTTGGCGCCTTAGACTTTGGCCAGCAGCAAAATGCGAGGCCAGCATGTCATCGGCGTCTGTTCCCCTTCCCGCCCCGATCGAAGCCCTGAAGGCGACCGCCGCCCTGCCGTTCGAGGAGGCGCGGGCCATGCCGCCGGCAGTCTATACCTCGCCGGATGTATTGGCGGCGGAACAGGCGAACGTCTTTGCCCGGCAATGGATCTGTCTCGGCCGGGCCAGCGCCCTGGCCCAGCCGGGCGATTATCTGACCGGCGAGATTGCGGGCCAGCCCGTACTGGTGCTGCGCGACCGCGACGGCAGCCTCTGCGGCATGGCCAATGTCTGCCTGCACCGGATGTCCACCCTGCTGGAAGGCCGGGGCAATGTCCGGGCCATCGTCTGCCCCTATCATGCCTGGACCTATTCCCTGGACGGCAGCCTGCGCGGTGCGCCCCTGATGGAACGCCAGGCCGGCTTCTGCAAGGAAGCCTATCGCCTGCCGCCGGTCCGGACCGAGGTCTGGGAAGGCTGGATCTATGCCACCCTCGACGACAGTCTGCCGCCGGTCGCGGAACAATTCGCCGACCTCTCGGCCATGATCCGCCCCTATGGCATGGCGGATTACATAGAGACATTCCGCGAGGAACACGTCTGGGACACCAATTGGAAGATCCTGGCCGAGAATTTCATGGAAAGTTACCATCTGCCCATGCTGCACCGGGCGACCGTCGGGCCTCACTCGAAGCTAGAGGAGATGGAATGTCCGCCCGGCCTGCCCGCCTTCAACTACCATTGGATCACCAAGGAAGCGTCCCTGCCGATCGGCAATGCCCATCCGGACAACAGGCGCCTTGAAGGCCATTGGCGGAAGACGACGGCCCTGCTCGCCCTCTACCCGTCCCATCTGATCACCCTGACGCCCGGCTATTTCTGGTACCTGGTGCTGCGGCCGGTCGGCGTCGGCAAGGTCCATATTCTGTTTGGCGGCGGGCTTTCCCCGGAATTCGTGAACGATCCGGAAGGCCCGGCCTATATGGCGGCTTTGAAGACATTGCTCGACGAGGTGAATGCCGAGGACCGGCGCGGGGTCGAGGCCGTGTTCCGGGGGGTGAATTCCCCCCTCGCCCGGCCCGGCCACCTGAGCCACCTCGAACGGCCGAACTATGATTTCGCCCGCTATCTGGCGGGCCGCCTGGGCTGACGCATTCCTGCATCGGTTTTCCCGAAGCAGGGCTGCGCAAAAGCGTATTTTTTCAATTCCAGTTCTCCGTAGACCATTGCCTCCAGTGCAGAGGCGGTAACGGAGCGGCGGGCCCAAGGTGATGGATCAAGAGAAGCCATTCGTTACATTCGACGCCGTTGGCAAGACCTACGACGGCCGCCAGAATGTGGTCCAGGGCCTGGATCTTTCGATTGGCCGGGGCGAATTCGTCTCCCTGCTCGGGCCGTCGGGCTCGGGCAAGACCACGACCCTGATGATGCTGGCGGGCTTCGAGACGCCGACCGAAGGCGAGATCAGCCTCGACGGCCGGCGCCTGAACGATTTGCCGCCCCACAAGCGGAACATCGGCATGGTGTTCCAGAATTATGCCCTCTTTCCTCATCTGACCATCGCGGAGAATGTCGCCTTTCCGCTCTCGGTCCGGGGTGTCTCGAAGGCGGAGCAGCGCGCCCGCGTGGCCCGGGCCCTGGCCATGGTCGAACTGCCGGGCGTTGCCGGGCGGCGGCCGGGGCAATTGTCCGGCGGCCAGCAGCAGCGCATCGCCCTGGCCCGCGCCCTGGTCTTCGAGCCGGCGCTGGTCCTGATGGACGAGCCGCTGGGCGCCCTCGACAAGCGCCTGCGCGAGACCATGCAGTATGAGATCAAGCGGCTGCACCATGCGCTGGGCCTGACCGTCGTCTATGTCACCCACGACCAGGGCGAGGCGCTCACCATGTCGGACCGGGTGGCGGTCTTCTTCGATGGCCGCATCCAGCAGATCGCCCCGCCCCAGGTGCTTTACGAAGACCCTGCCAATGCCTTCGTCGCCAATTTCATCGGCGAGAACAATGGCATCGGCGGCCGGGTGAGCCGGATCGAGGGCGATGAAGCCTGCATGATGGTGGGCGATGCCGCGATCATCGGCAAGGCAGGCAAGGCCCTGGCCGATGGTGCCCCGGCGGTGCTGGCCCTCAGGCCGGAACGGGCCCTGCTCAACCCAGGCGACCTGCCGGACCTCAACCGCATGACGGCCACCGTGCTCGACATCACCTATTGCGGCGATCACCACCGGGTGAAGCTCGGCCTCGCCGCCGATGGCGATTTCATCCTGAAGGTGCCGAACAATGCCGATCAGGCCCTGCCCCCGCCGGGCAGCGCGGTCGAGGTCGGCTGGCGATCTTCGGACTGCAAGATCCTCACCCCGCCGCCGGCGGGCTGACGGTAGACCGGTAACCCTTTTGTTCCACGATGGGAGATGGCAGGCCATGAAGTACAAGTGCGGGATTGCCGGGGCGGCATTGATTGCCGGCCTTTGTAGCGCGGGCGCGGCCCAGGCCGAGACCATCTCGGTCGTCACCTTCGGCGGCGCCTATGAGGCGGCGGCGAAACAGGCCTATTTCGATCCGTTCACCAAGGAAACCGGTATCGGCTTCTCGCTCGAAGCCTATGACGGCGGCCTGGCCAAACTGAGCGCCATGGTCGAGGCGAAGAATACCACCTGGGATCTGATCGACCTGGAATCGAACGATGCCATCGCCGGCTGCGACGAGGGTCTGCTCGAAAAGCTGGACCTTTCGACCCTTGGCGATACCAGCGATTTCATCCCGGGCTCGGTGACGCCCTGCGCCGTTGCCACCATGGTGTGGTCCACGGTCTTTGCCTATGACAGCACCAAGCTGACGACGGCGCCCAAGGCCGTCGCTGACTTCTTCGACACCAAGGCTTTCCCCGGCAAGCGCGGCCTGCGCAAGAGCCCGAAGGCCACCCTCGAATGGGCGCTGCTTGCCGATGGCGTTGCCGCTGCCGATGTCTACAAGGTCCTGGCGACGCCGGAAGGCGTGGATCGGGCGTTCAAGAAGCTCGACACCATCAAGAAGGATATCGTCTGGTGGGAAGCCGGCTCCCAGGCGCCGCAGCTTCTGGCCGATGGCGCCGTGGTCATGGTGCAGGCCTATAACGGCCGCATTTCCAATGCGGTGAAGGAACAGGGCAAGCCCTTCGTCACGGTCTGGGACGGCCAGGTCTATGACTTCGAATGGTGGGGCGTGCCGACCGGTGCCAAGAATGCCGAGGCGGCGAAGAAATTCATCGCCTATCAGGCGAAGCCCGAAGTCCTGTCCCAGCTCTCGCGCTATATCGCCTATGCCCCGCCCCGGAAGAAGGCGGTCGAATTGATCGATGCGGAAACCCTGAAGGGCATGCCCACGGCACCGGCCAATTTCGGCAATGCGGTGCAGATCGACGTGCCGTTCTGGACCGATAATTTCGATGCGCTGAACAAGCGCTTCACCGCCTGGCTGGCGCAGTAACCGCCCTCCGGCCCGGACGACCATGTCCCTTTCCCCCGATATGATTGACCGGGCCGGCGCCTATCGCCGGGCCCGCCGGCGCGATGCCCGGCGGGCCTTCGCCCTGGCCTTGCCCCTGCTGGCCTTCCTGTTGCTGACCTTCATCGCGCCTCTCGCCATGCTGCTGCTGCGCGGGGTGCAGAACCCGGAACTGGGCAGGGCCATGCCGGACCTTGCCGCCGTCATCGCCGAATGGGATGGCGCCGGCCTGCCGCCCGAAGAGGTGGCTGCCACGCTTGCCGCCGAATTGCCCCGGGCGCAGGAGGCGGGAAGCCTTGGCCCGCTGGCCCGGCGCCTGAATTTCTACCTGCCCGAATTCCGCAGCCTCCTGCTGAAAACCGCGCGCCGCCTGCCGGCCGCCAGCGACGATTGGCGCGCCGCCCTTGCCGCCATCGATCCACGCTGGACAACGCCGGAACCCTGGCGCGTGTTGCAACGGGCCGCGATCAACCCGACGCCGGATTATCTTCTGGCCGCCCTCGATGCGAAGATCGGGCCGGCGGGCGGCATCGCCGCCGCGCCCCGGGATGAATCCGTCTATGTCGATGCCTTTGCCCGCACCATCTGGATCAGCGGCCTGGTGACCCTGATCTGCCTGCTGTGCGGCTATCCGGTCGCCTGGCTGCTGGCCAATCTGCCGCCGAAGCCTGCGGGCCGCCTGATGATCCTGGTGATCGTGCCGTTCTGGACGTCGCTGCTGGTCCGCACCACGGCCTGGTATGTCCTGTTGCAGCCGGGCGGCGTGATCAACAGCCTGTTGCAGGCGGCGGGCCTCGTGGCCGAGCCCCTGCCCCTGGTCTTCAACCGGACCGGCGTCCTGATCGGCATGACCCATATCCTGCTGCCCTTCATGATCCTGGCGATCTATTCGGTGATGAAGGGGATTTCGCCGGTCTATATGCGGGCGGCACTGTCGCTGGGTGCCCATCCGGTCCTGGCCTTCCCGCGCATCTATCTGCCGCAGACCCTGCCGGGGGTTGGCGCCGGCTGCTTCCTCGTCTTCGTGCTGGCGCTTGGCTATTACATCACCCCGGCCCTGCTCGGCGGGGCGGGCGACGAAATGATCAGCCAGTTGATCGCGATCCAGACCAACCAGCAATTGAACTGGGGCCTGGCCGGGGCGCTCTCCGCCTATCTGGTGCTCTTCACCTTGATCTTCTATTTCATCTTCAACCGGCTGGTCGGGGTCGACCGCCTGCGCTTCGGGTGAGGCCATGACGACCCGCCATCTGACCCTGACCGAACGGCTGGCCGCCCGGCTGGTGCGCGGCTTCGGCGCCCTCGTGATCGTCTTCCTGATCGCGCCGATCCTGGTGATCATTCCCCTGTCCTTCAATAGCGGCAGCTATTTCTCCTACCCGATGGAAGGCTTGTCGCTGCGCTGGTACGAGGCGGTCTTTGCCGCAGGCGACTGGCGCCTGGCCTTCGGCAACAGCCTGATCGTCGGGGTGGCCTCGACCTTTCTCGCCACCGTGCTCGGCACATTGGCGGCACTCGGCCTGTCGCGGCCGGAATTCCCCTTCCGGGGGCTGATCATGCCCCTGCTGATCTCGCCCATGATCATTCCGATCGTCGTGGTCGCGGTCGGGCTTTACCTGGTCTTCGCGCCCCTCGGGCTGATTGACAATTACCTGGGTGTGATCCTGGCCCATACGGCGCTGGGCATTCCTTTCGTGGTGATCACGGTGACCGCCACCCTGCTCTCCTTCGATCGCAGTCTGACGCGGGCGGCGGCCAGTCTCGGCGCTCCGCCCTGGACCGTGTTCCGGCGGATCACCCTGCCGCTGATCACGCCCGGGGTGGCAACCGGGGCGATCTTCGCCTTTGCCACATCCTTCGATGAAGTGATCGTCATTCTCTTCATCGGCGGGGCCGATCAGCGGACGGTGCCGCGCCAGATGTGGAACGGCATCCGCGACAGGATCGACCCCTCGATCCTGGCGGTCGCGACCCTGCTGATCATTTTCGCCATTGCCCTTTTCATCACCCTGAACCGGCTGCGTGCCCGCGGCGACAAGGGGCCGACACCATGACCGCGATCATCGACCATCTGCGCAGCTTCGCCACCGGCGCCCTGCCCCGCAGCCACGCCATGCCCGGCAGTTTCTATACCGACCCCGCCCTGCTCGAGATCGAGAAGGAAAAGCTCTTCCGGGGCGAATGGATCTGCCTTGGCCATGAGGACGAGGTCAAGCATCCGGGCGATTACTTCGCGACCGACCTGGTGGGGGAGCCCCTGCTGGTGCTTCGGAACGGCGCGGGCGAGGTGAAGGTCTTCTCCAATGTCTGCCGTCACCGGGGCAATATCGTCGCCGAAGGCCGGGGCCGGCGGAACCTTCATGTCTGCGCCTATCACGCCTGGAGTTACGACCGCGACGGCCGCCTCGCCCGCGCGCCGCTGATGGACCAGGTCCCCGCCTTCAAGGCCGGCGATTGCGGCCTGCCGGCGATCCGCACCGCGATCTGGCAGAAGTTCATCTTCGTCAATCTCGACGGCAAGGCCGCCCCGCTGGCGGAACGCCTCGCCCCGCTCGAACCCTTGGTGCGCAACTACCACAATGAAACCCGCCACCTCTATGTCCAGCGCGAGGAAGTCTGGGCGACCAACTGGAAATGCCTGTCCGAGAATTTCATGGAAGGCTATCACCTGGACGCCACCCACCCGCAGACCCTGAAGCCGGTGACCCCGACCGGGCTTTGCGACTATGTCGCGGGCAATGGCTGGTTCACCGCCTATCTCGCCCATTACACGCCGGAGGCCGAACAGCGCCGCCCTTTCCACCCGGATCTGACGCCGGCGGAACAGCGCTATTCCTGCCTGTTCAGTGTGCTGCCGGCCTTTGTCGTCACCTATATGCCGCATCTGACGGTCTATCTCTGCCTGCGGCCGGTCGATGTCGATCATGTCGCCATCCGCTGGGGCATCGCCGGCCATGCCGAGAGCATTCCGCCCGAGACCCTGGCCGCCCATGTGAAATTCGCCGAGGATTTCAATGCGGAGGACCGGGTGAAGCTCGAAACCCTGCAACGGGGCCTGAAGTCCCGCTTCTATACGCCCGGCCCCCTGGCGGCGCAGGACTACGAGGGCACGATCCGCGATTTCTATGATTACATGGCCCGCATGCTCACGGCCTGAGGAGAAGAAGAAAATGCTGAACCAGGATGTGATCGACGCTTTTGACGCCGATGGTGCCGTCGTTCTTCGCGGCGTGTTCAAGGACTGGATCGAGCCGCTTCGCCAGGGGGTGGAGCGGAACATGGCCGAGCCCGGCCCGAATTTCCGCGACTATACCAAGGGCGGCGGCCGTTTCTTCGGCGATTACTGCAATTGGAACCGCATCCCGGAATACCGCGATTTCGTCGGCCACAGCCCGGCGGCAGCGGTTGCCCGCGACCTGATGCAGGCCGAGACCGCGCAGATCTTCCACGAACATGTGCTGGTCAAGGAGCCGGGCTCCGACATCCCGACGCCCTGGCACCACGACGAACCCTATTATTGCGTCGAGGGGCCGAAGACCGTCAGCCTCTGGCTGCCGCTCGATCCGGTGCCGCGCGATATCTGCCTCGAACTGGTGGCGGGCAGCCACAAATGGGGCAAGCTGTTCCGGCCGCGCCGCTTCAATGGCGTCGACTATGACCACAAGTCCGACCGGCTGGTCGAAATGCCCGATATCTCCGGTAACCGAGACGATTACCGCATTCTCGGCTGGGACCTCGAGCTTGGCGATTGCATCGCCTTCAATTTCATGACCGTCCATGGCGCGCCGGGCAATATGTCGGCGGGCCGGCGCCGGGCCTTTTCCAGCCGCTGGTTCGGCGAAGGCACGGTCTATGCCGATCGTGGCGGCGAAACTTCTCCGCCCTTCCCGCAATTGATCGGTCGGCTGAAGGCGGGCGATCCCCTGCCCCTCGACGAATTCCCGGTCATCGCCTGAAGCACATAGCTTTGGCTTTCCTGAAGCCCAGCCTTCGAAAGCGATAATTTCGCTGCTCGACGGCCGGGCGCAGGATGGAACCCTGAGCAAAGTCGGAAGCAAGGGATAGATAGATGATCCGTACCGGCGCAGAATACAGGGACTCAATCCGCGACGGCCGCGAAGTCCACATCAACGGCGAGCGGGTGAAGGATGTCACCGCGCACCCGATGTTCAAGCCGCTGATCGATATCCGCGCGCGCATCTACGACATGCAGCACGAGGAAGCCACGGCGCACATCATGTCCTACCGCGAGGGGGACGAGGTAAGTGCCATCGGCAACAAGCTGCCCCTGGTGCAGAGCGACTGGTGGGACAAGCGCCGTGCCACCGATACGGTGCTCGAGGATATCGGCGGCGTCGTCACCCGCGTCGGCGACGAGACGGTCGGCGAAATGTGGTCGCTGTTCGACGGCCAGGATGTCCTGAACGAGGTCGATCCCCAGTTCTCGGTCAATATCCGCAACCACATTCACAAGGTCGTGCATCACGACCCGTTCCATGTCTCGGCCAATACGGACCCGAAGGGCGACCGCTCCAAGCCGCCGCAGGACCAGGACCCGGACATGCTGCTGCATGTGGTCAAGGAGACCGATGCCGGCATCGTGGTGCGCGGGGCCAAATTCGAGACGGCGGCGGCCTATGCCAATCAGGCCTTCACCAAGCCGACCATCGCCAATTGGGGCAATTCCGCATATTCGGATTATGCCGTCGGCTTCATCTGCGATCTCGGCTCCCCCGGCCTGAAGTTCATCTGCCGCACCGGTTTCGCCGGCAGGGCGCCGGCCGAGGATTACCCGCTGTCGAACCGCTTCGACGAAGTCGATACGCTGGTGATCTTCGACAATGTGCTGATCCCCTGGGAAAACGTGCTTTTCTACCGCCACACCAAGGCGGCCATGTTCATCCGGGCGACGCTGCACCGCTACTCCGCCTTCGCCTATGTCCAGCGCAACCTGAAGCTGGCGGACATGATGATCGGCGCGGCCCTGTTCAACGCGCGCCAGACCGGCCTCGACAAGCAGCAGGCGGTGCAGGAGAAACTGGCCGAACTTGCGGTCTACCGCGAAGGGATCAATGCCCATCTGACCGCGGCCATCGCCCTTGGCGAGCGGAGCCCGGGCGGCCTTCTGATGCCGAACCAGTCCCTGCTCTATACCGGGCGGGTGCTGGCCTGTTCCCAGTTGCACGAAATGATGCATATCGCCCGCGAGCTTTGCGGCGGCCAGATCTGCATCACGCCGGATGCCGCCGCCTTCCGCGATCCGGAGTCCGGCCCCTGGCTGGAGAAATATTACACGATCAACGAGGATTGGGTGGCGGACGACCGGCGGAAGCTGCTCGCCTTTGCCCGCGACCTGCTGAATTCCGACTATGCCGGCCACCGCCTGACCTTCCAGCTTTTTGCGCAGAGCCCGCCCTTTGCCCATCTGGCGGCGGTCTACCGCAATTTCGATTGGGATGGCCCCCTGGACCTGGTGCGGAAATCCGCCGGCCTTTCGGAACGGGTGCTGGGCAAGACCACGCGTACGCCGGGGGATTCCGCGGTCAGCCAGTGGTTCAATACCGATCCCGCCGCCATCGGCAAGAAAGCCGCGGAATAGACCGGAGGGGACGATGATGGACGAGCGCCGCAGCCAGTTCCTTGAAGCCATGAGCCGGGCGGCCTGCACCGTCTCGGTGGTGACGACCGATGGCCCGGCCGGCCGCGCCGGGGTCACGGTCTCGGCCATGACCTCGGTCTCGGCCGATGCGCCGGGGCCCTGCCTTCTCGTCTGCGTTCATGAGAAAAGCCCGGCGGCGGCGGCCATCGCCGCCAATGGGGTGTTCTGCGTCAACGTCCTCGGCGCCGGCCAGGCCCATGTCTCCGACACATTCGCCGGCCGCATCCCGGCGGCAGGCGGCGATAAATTCGGCCCCTTCGACTGGGGCGTGGTCGAGACCGGAGCCCCTGCCCTTGACGATGCGCTTGCCGTGCTCGATTGCCGGCTGCGCCAGGTGGTCGAAATGGGCACCCATCGGGTCTTTTTCGGCGATGTCCTCGGCATCCGCCAGGGCAGCGGCGACCGCCCCCTCATCCATGTGAACCGCCAATATGGCGCGCCCGCGCCCCTGCACCCGTGAAGCGAGACCATGTTCCACAAGCGCATCCGCCCCTTCAATACCGCCAAGACCTATCCGGAGCAGAAGCTCGACAATGACCTGTGTCAGGTCGTTGTCGCGCGCGGCACCATGGTCTTCGTCCGCGGTCAGATCGGCCAGAACCTGGACACGTCGGAAAACGTCGGCATCGGCAATGTCGAGGCCCAGGCCGAACAGGCCATGGCCAATATCAAGATGCTGCTGGACGAGGCCGGTTCTGAACTCGGCCATATCTGCAAGATCGTGATCTATCTGGTCGATCCGCGTTACCGCGAGACGGTCTATCGCGTGGTCGGCAAATGGCTGAAGGGCGTCTTCCCGGTATCGACCGGGGTGGTGATCTCGGCGCTGGCCCGGCCGGAATGGCTGGTCGAGATCGATGTGACCGCCGTCATCCCGGAGTGAGCCGCCCATGACCTTCTCCATCGTCGCGCGCTGTGGCGAAACCGGCATGTTCGGCATCGCCATTGCCTCCTCCTCGCCGGCGGTTGCCTCTCGCTGCGCTTGGGCCAGGGCCGGTGTCGGCGCGGTGGCGACCCAGAATGTGACCGATCCGACCCTGGGCAACCGGGGCCTGGACCTGATGGCCCTCGGTGCCAGCGCCCCCCAGGCCCTGGGGGTCATCAGGGAAACCGCCCCCTTCATCGAATACCGCCAATTGGCCCTGATCGATGCCCAGGGTCGCACGGCCCTGCACAGCGGCGGCAAAGCCCTCGGCCTATTCAATGCGGCCGAGGGCAAGGATTGCGTGGCCGCCGGCAATATGCTGGCGACCGACCAGGTCCCCGCCGCCATGGTGGCCGCCTTCGAGGCGGCGAGCGGGCCGCTGGCCGAACGGCTGCTGGCCGCCATGCGCGCCGCCCTCGCCCTTGGCG
>Ga0075012_10005946_pt1 | contig 11120 bp, 6 predicted proteins | sample All_14_2_FD_71474 | JGI IMG/M metagenome (GOLD analysis project Ga0075012, IMG submission 71474) | Freshwater microbial communities in response to fracking from Pennsylvania, USA - Allegheny Zone_MetaG_DW_15 | ecosystem: Environmental > Aquatic > Deep subsurface > Groundwater > Drilled...
ATCGTCCGTGCGTGCGTCCTTGCGCAGCGTGCCTCGTCTTGTCGCGTCCTGCGGCATGAGTGCGGGGCTCGTTGTCCCGTTCACGACGGCCGCGCAGGTCGATGCGCTGTCAGTGGTGGTGGTCACGGCGCAGAAGCGCAGCGAAGAGGCGGTGCGTGTGCCGGCGGCGCTGTCGGTGATCAGCGGGCAAGACCTGTCTGACCGCGGCACCCTGAGCGCGATGGACCTGGGCGAGCGCCTGCCCAACGTGCAGACCGACCGTGCCAATGGCTTGCAGATCACCATGCGCGGTGTCACCAGCCCCGATGGCACCGAGAAGGGCGACCCATCGGCAGCCTTTCATCTGGATGGCGTCTACCTCGCCCGGCCGCAGAGCCTGCAAAGCAGCTTCTTCGACCTGGCACGCATCGAAGTGCTGCGTGGCCCGCAAGGCACGCTGTACGGGCGCAACGCCACGGCCGGGGTGATCAACGTGGTGAGCATGGCGCCGCAGCCCAAGCTGAGCGCCCGTGCAGCCGTGGGGGTGGGTGACCACCGGGGGCGCCAGTTCGAAGGCATGGTCAACGTGCCGCTCAACCCCGAGCTGGCGCTGCGGGTGGCCGTGCTGCGCCGCGTGCGCGACACCGAGTTGCACAACAGCGTGCCCAGCACTTTCTCGCCCGGCGGCGACAGTGATGAAGCCGCCGCGCGCCTGCAACTGCTGATCAAGCCTCAGGCGGGTTGGCGCCTGCTGCTGGCGGCCGACCAAGCCGTTGAGAAGGGCCGCGTGGCCACACGCGTGCCGGCCACGCAGTTTTACGACCTCAGTAACCCGCTCGCCCCCCAGCCGGTGGACCGTGGCCGCACCGCCCAGCGAGACATCGCGCTGGCCTCGTTGCTGGAACCCCATCAGCAGTTGCGCCACCAAGGCACACGCGCCGAGCTGACGGTGCCCATCCACGCCTTGGACCAGGCCGAGTTCACCTACCTGTGGGCGCACCGCACCATCCAACGCGATGCCGACGGCACCCAGCCCTTGCCGGTGACGCTGATGCCGGGCCTGAACGTGAACCTGCCGGTGCGGGTGCGCTGGCCGGGCGAGTACAGCCAGACCTCGCATGAATGGCGGCTGGCCTCGCCGGTGGGCGCTCCGGGCCCGTGGCAATGGCTGGTGGGGCTCTATGCCTTTGACGAGGCTTCGCATGGCCTGTTCTACAGCTACGGCGTGCCCACGCTGCCGCCCGTGTATGGCTGGGACATCCAACGCACCCGCGCCCAATCCCATGCCGCCCTCGGCCAATTGGGCTATCAGCTCAATGCCGCCACGCGCCTCACAGTGGGTGCGCGGCACACGCGCGATGAGAAGTCGCGCATCGGCGACACGCTGTTCCAGCAGACCGATACCTACAACCTGCTCACTGACCTGCGCCTGCGCGACCAGGCCGCCTCACGCGGCAGCCGCTCCACCTGGCGGCTGGCGGCCGATCACCAGCTGAGCGGCGACGTGATGGCCTGGGCAGCGCTGTCCACCGGCTACAAATCGGGCTCCTTCAACGATGGCTGCGAAGCCGCGCAAGCCGGCTGCAACCAGCCGGTGCCCAACGACCTGCTGTACTACAAGCCCGAGACCGTGCAGGCGCTGGAAGTGGGCCTCAAGAGCCGGCTGAACGCGCAGCGACTGCAATGGCAGGCCAGCACCTTCGGCTACCGCTACCGCGACCTGCAGCTCAACACCATCGTCAACAACATGCAGTTCACCCGCAACGCGGCGCGGGCCCAGGTGCGCGGTGCCGAGCTGGAGGGCCGCTGGGGCGTGACCGGGGCTGATTGGCTGGATGTGACGCTGGCCTGGCTGGACGCCAAGTACACCGAGTTCATGCCGGTGGCTGGCGTCAACTGGGCTGGCCGCCAGCTGGACCGGGCGCCGCGCAGCAGCGTGGGCCTGGGCTACCAGCGCATGCAGGCGCTGGCCGATGGCAGCCGGCTCGAAGCCGGCCTGGGTGTGGTGCGCAGCAGCGCCTACGTGATGAGCGACACCCAGGTGCCGGCGCAGTACACCCAACGCGCCTTCCACAAGCTCAACGCCCGGCTGGCCTATGTGTTGCCCGGCGAGCGCTGGCGCGTCACGGCCTGGGGCCGCAACCTGAACGACAAGATCACTGTCACCGACTACCACCCGCTGGGTAACGTGGCCACGTCGGATGGGCGGCGTTGGGGCGTGCAGCTCGAAGCGCGGTATTGAGCCTTACGGGGCGCCACTGAGCGCCCGAGACGGTGCGCCTCACGACGGCGTGGCCGGCTGGCCGCCCTGCAGCTTGAGCACCAGCTCCAGCCGGTTGCCCACGCCGTGGTACGCCAGGATGGAGGACATGTATTCCTTCACCGTGTATTCCGACAGCCCGAAGTGCCGGGCGATCACCTTGTTGGAGGCGCCGCGCAGCACCAGGCCCAGCACCTCGCGCAGGCGCGGCGATAGGCTGCGCCCTGGCGCGGGTTCCGTCGGGGCCTGGTGCATCAGCGCGGCCAAGGACAGCGGCAGGTAGACCTCGCCGCGGCGCACGGCGGCGAAGCCGTCGAGCACCATGGCCGGGTCGGCCGATTTGGGGATGAAGCCGCGCATGCCGGCGCCCAGTGCCTGGCGCACCAGCGCATGCGGTACCTCGGCCGAGATCAGCACGGTGCGCGCGGCCCAGTCGCTGGCACACAGCTCGTGGAAGAAGCTGCGCTGCGGGTCGTCGGGCAGGTGGATGTCGAGGAACAGCCAGTCGGGCAAAGGCTCGACGGCCAGCCGCTGTCGTGCATCGGCTGTGGTGTGCACGCTGTGCACTTGGCGGGCCACAGGCTCATCGGGTGAGCCTGTGCTCAGCAGTGCAGCCAGGCCTTGGCAGGTGAGCGGGTGGTCGTCCACGATGAGGATGTTCATGGCGTGATCACCGGGGCGGCCGAGGTGGGTGTCGGTGGGTGGGTGGCAGGTGAGCGCGCGGGCATCAGCGCACACAGCGTGGAGGCCAGCAAGGCCGGCGAGACCGGTTTGTACAGCACCGGGAAGCCGGCCTCTTCGGCCAGTGCCTGCACGCGCTCGGGCGGCTCGCCGGTGAGCAGCACGGCCGGTGTGGTGGGCCAGCGGTCTTGCAGAGCGCCTAGCAGGGCCAGGCCCTGTTGCTCGCCCGGCAGGCGGTAGTCGCACAGCACGGCGTCGGGTTGCCAGTCGGATTCGGTCAGCTGGGTGAGCATCGGGTCTTGGCCGTGGTGGGCCAGGCGCAGGTCCACCTGCCAGCTCTGCAGCAGGCTGCGCATGGCGTCGCGCACCATGGTGTCGTCGTCAATCAGCAGCACGCGGCGGCTGCGCAGCACCTGAACCAGTTGGTCGATGTCGGGGGGTGATGACGGCGGCCGAGCGATCAGGGGCGGGGGGCAACGCAGCACCGCCGGCAGGCGCAGCGTGAAAGCGCTGCCGCGACCGGGGTGCGAGCGCAGCTGCAGGGTCAGGCCCAGCCGATCGGCGCATTGGCGCACGATGGCCAGCCCCAGCCCCAGGCCGCGCCGGCGGTCGCGCTCGGCATTGCCGAGCTGCACGTAGGGTTCGAAGATGCGGGCCTGGTCAAGCGGGTCGATGCCGGGGCCGGTGTCGTGCACCGCCAGGCACAGCGCGCCATCGGGCCGGGTGCGCAGGCTCAGCAGCACGCCACCGCGCTCGGTGTAGCGCAGGGCGTTGGCCAGCAGGTTGATCAGGCAGCGTTCCAGCATCACGGCATCGGTGTGCACCCATGCCGCCTCGGCCTCGGGGCTCACATGCCAACGCAGTGCCAGGCCCCGTTGCTGGGCCTGCGGGGCATGCCGGGCCAGCACCCGGTGCAGCAGGGCGGCGGGCTGCAGCGGGGTGGGCAGCGGTTGCTCGCGGCCGCTTTCCAGGCGCGACAGCTCCATCAACCCGCCGAAGAGGTGGCTGATGGCTTGGGCGGAATCGCCAATGCTGGCGATGAGCTGATCCTGCTCGTGCTCGGCCGGCGGCACAGGCTCAGCGCGTGAGCCAGCGTGGGCGCGGCGCTGGCGCAGGGCTTCTACCAGCAGCACCAAGGCGTGCACCGGCTGGCGCAGGTCATGGCTGGCGGCGGCGAGGAATTCGGATTTGTCGAGGCTGGCTTGTCGGGCCAGTGCTGCAGCCTGCGCGTGTTCGCCAGCCAGGCGTTCATGGTCAAGCCGCATGCGGATGGTGTCCACCAGCGTGGCGTGCGCCTGGATGGCTGTCCACCCCAGCATGGCGGCATACAGCCAGCACAGCAGCAGCACGATCGGCGTGTCGGCGCCGAAGGCGACGGGGAAGTGCTGACTCATCAGCCCCGCGGCAATCAGCACGGTAGCGATGAAGGCCGGCAGGTTGTGCGCCGCGTTGCCCACGGCCGAGAAGGCGCCGGCGCCCACGAAGGCGGTGGCAATCAGCAGGTTCTGCGTGGTGTGGCCGGTGACGAACAACAGCCCCACGCTGCCGGCCCCGATGCCGTCGAAGCTGATCAGGCCGAAGTGCGCCCACATCCAGCGGCGCAGCGTGGCCAGGTCTGGCGTCTGCCCCGGTGTTGCCCAGCGGCGGAAGGTTGCCCACACCAGCACGCCCAGCGTCATGCTCACGCATTCGATGCCCAGCCACAGCTGCCAGCGCTCAGCGGGCACGCTGGCATGGGTGAGCCAGGCGATGGCGCTGATCGAGACGATGCCGCCCGAGACCGAAGCGCGCAAATTGTGGAAGCCCATGCGGAACAGCGCAAGCTGGACCGCGCTTTCATAGTGGATGAGCCAAGGGCTGCGCATGGTGCATTGTCAGCGGGCGCAGGGCCTGGTTTGACCCCTCCGTGGCAGGGTCGCACCGCGGGGGTGGCCCTCCCTTGGTTGCGGGGCCTACCAACTAGGGAGGGGAGGGCGTGTGTGCTGCGAGCCGGAAAGATGTGGCCCATGCCCTTCACTCGGACCCATGCCACCATGACCTTGAACCCTTCAATCTGGACCACACTGCTGGCCGCCGGCTTTGTGGTCGGCGCGCAAGCTGCCCCGGTAGTTTCGCCCTTCGCCGATGATTTGCCTTTTTCGAGCTACTCTGCCGATCAGGCTGCGGGTGGGTCGTCTGCTCAATCAGTGTTCAACGGCGGTTACTGGAACGCCGGCTCGCACGGCATGCACTGGGTGCAGGCTGATATGGGGGCGACCTTCACGCTCTCGCAGGTTCGGCTGACGATCGATGTGATGCCGCCCACCAGCACCTCGCAGTGGGTGTACCTGTCGGATACCCCGATTGGCTGGGACTACGGCGCGTTGACGCCCATCGCGTCGCGCAGCGGGTTCACCAGCAAGTTCGATACGTTCGATCTGAGTTTTGCGCCGACGGCGGGCCGCTACCTGCAGATCGTCTCGCACGGCGGCGACAGCTGGACGGCCCTGGGCGATTGGAGCAGCCGCGTTGACTGGGCGGATCCGATCTCTACCGTGAGCAGCGTGCCCGAGCCGGAGACGGCCGCCTTGATGCTGGGTGGGCTCTTGGTGCTGAGCGCGCGGGCGGTGCGACAACGCCGCCGCCCACTGTCGCCACCAGTCTGACCTCGGCGCCACTTCCGGCAACGGCGATCCGAGTCAGGCAAAGACGATGCGGTTGGCGGGCAAAATGGTCGCATGACCGATGCCTCTTCTGTTGCGCCGAACCGCCCGACCTTGCTCTTGGTTGACGGCTCCAGCTACCTCTACCGCGCCTATCACGCCATGCCCGACCTGCGCAACGCGCTGGGCGAGCCCACCGGCGCGATCTACGGCATCGTGAACATGCTGGACCGCCTGCGCCGCGAGGTGCCGGCCGAGCATGCGGTGTGCGTGTTCGATGCGCCCGGCCCGACGTTCCGTGATGAGTGGTATCCGCAGTACAAGGCGCAGCGTGCGCCGATGCCGGACGACTTGCGCGCCCAGATCGAACCCATCCATGAGGTGGTGCGGCTGATGGGCTGGCCAGTGCTGGAAGTGCCGGGCATCGAGGCTGACGACGTGATCGGCACGCTGGCGCTCGTGGCGGTGCAAAGCGGCCATCAGGTGGTGGTGTCAACGGGCGACAAGGACCTGGCCCAGCTGGTGAACCCGCAGGTCACGCTGGTCAACACCATGAGCAACGAGACACTCGACGAGGCCGGCGTGCTGGCCAAGTTTGGCGTGCCACCTGACCGCATCATCGACTACCTCACCCTCATCGGCGACACGGTGGACAACGTGCCGGGGGTCGACAAGGTGGGCCCCAAGACCGCGGTCAAGTGGATTGGTGAGCACGGCTCGCTGGACGGTGTGGTGGCTGCTGCGGCCAGCATCAAGGGCGTGGCGGGCGAGAACCTGCGCAAGGCACTGGACTGGCTGCCGATGGGCCGCCAGCTGATCACCGTGAAGACCGATTGCGACCTGAGCGGCCATGTGACGGGCTGGCCCGCGCTGGACACGCTGGCGCTCAATGGCCATGACAAGCTGGCGCTGCTCGACTTCTATAGCCGCAAAGGCTTTCGCAGTTGGCGCAAGAAGCTGGAAGACGAGCTGGGCCTGGGCGACACACCGGCCGGCGCGAATGAGGCAGGCTCGGCCGATGAGCCAATGGCCAAGCCGGAGCACACGCAGGGCAGCTATGAAACCGTGCTGACACGTGAGCAGCTCGACGCCTGGCTGCAGAAGATCGACGTGGCGGCCCTCACCGCCATCGACACCGAGACCGATTCACTCGACCCGATGCGCGCGCGCATCGTGGGCATCTCGCTGGCGGTGCAGCCGTATGAGGCTTGCTATATCCCCACGGGCCATGACTATGGCGATGCGCCCGAGCAACTGCTGCTCGACGATGTGTTGGCAGCACTGCGCCCGTGGCTGGAAGACGCCGCCAAGCTCAAGCTCGGCCAGAACATCAAGTACGACACCCATGTGCTGGCCAACCATGGCATCACCGTGAAGGGCTATGCGCACGACACCATGCTGCAGAGCTACGTGGTGGAGGCGCACAAGCCCCACGGCCTGGCTAGCCTGGCCGAGCGCCACCTGGGCCGCGTTGGCCTGAGCTATGAAGACCTGTGCGGCAAGGGCGCCAACCAGATCCCGTTCAGCCAGGTGGATGTGGCGCGGGCCACCACCTACTCGGGCGAAGACAGCGAGATGGCGCTGCAGGTGCACCGCTCGCTGTGGCCGCAGATCGAGGCTGATGCCAAGTTGCGTTACGTGTATGAGGCGATCGAGATGCCCACCTCGGCCATCCTCGCGCGCATCGAGCGCCATGGCGTGCTGGTGGATGCCGGCGTGCTGGCACGCCAGAGTCATGACCTGGCGCAGCGCATGGCGGCGCTGGAGCAAGAGGCGCACGAAATCGCTGGCCAGCCGTTCAACCTGGCATCCCCCAAGCAGATTGGCGACATCCTGTTCGTGAAGCTGGGCCTGCCGGTGTTGAAGAAGACCGCCAGCGGCGCTGCCTCGACCGATGAAGAGGTGCTGGAGAAGCTGGCGCTGGATTTCCCGCTGCCGGCCAAGCTGCTGGAGCACCGCAGCCTCGCCAAACTCAAGGGCACCTACACCGACAAGCTGCCGCTGATGGTGAACCCGCGCACCGGGCGAATCCATACCAACTACGCGCAGTCGGTGGCGGTGACGGGGCGCCTCAGCAGCAACGAGCCCAACCTGCAGAACATTCCTATCCGCACGGCCGAAGGCCGGCGTGTGCGCGAGGCTTTCATCGCGCCAGTGGGCTGCAGCATCTTGAGCGCCGACTACTCGCAGATCGAACTGCGCATCATGGCCCACATCTCGGGCGACGCGTCATTGACGCGGGCGTTCACCGACGGGCTGGACGTTCACCGGGCCACAGCCGCCGAGATCTTTGGCATCGCGCCCGATCAAGTGAGCAGCGAGCAGCGACGCTATGCCAAGACCATCAACTTCGGCCTGATCTACGGGATGGGGGCGTTTGGCCTGGCGCAGAGCCTGGGCATCGAGCAGAAGGCGGCGAAGGACTACATCGACCGCTACTTCCTGCGCTATCCCGATGTGAAGCGCTACATGGACGAAACCAAAGCCAGTGCTGCGGCGCTGGGCTACGTGGAGACGCTGTTCGGCCGCCGCATCGAGCTGCCCGAGATTCGCGGGGGCAACGGTCCGCGCCGCGCAGGGGCCGAGCGGCAGGCGATCAACGCGCCGATGCAGGGCACGGCGGCTGACCTGATCAAGCTGGCCATGATCGCGGTGCAGGGGGTGCTGGATGCTGAACAGCGCGCCACACGAATGATCCTGCAGGTGCATGACGAACTGGTGTTCGAGGTGCCCGAGGCTGAGCTGGCGTGGGCACGCGAGGCTGTCCCCGCGTTGATGGCCGGTGTGGCACAGCTCAGTGTGCCGTTGCTGGCCGAGGTCGGTGTCGGGGCGAATTGGGACCAGGCGCACTGATCATCGTGGCCCATCGGCCGGGCTGTTGCGGTCAGGCCTGCACAAGGGCGCTCGATAGAATGCCTCGCATCCTTTTAACCTGCTGCCGCCTGTGAACGAAATCGCCGCCCCCTTGCCAGAGCTGCCGCGTCCGGAATCGCGCCCCGGTGCAGATGTGGCGGCGAGTGGGCCTCAGGTCGGGTGGCGTCACGGCGTGGGCAGTCGCAACTTTCTGCTGCTGTTGTCAGGCGCAGGCTTGGTGTTGGCCTTGGTGGCGTTGGCGGCCTTGTGGCACCTGTATCAGCGTGCTGATGAGGTGGAGCGCGAGTTGGTCCGCCGGCAACAGGCCGCAAGCGAGCAGGCCTTTGAGGCCGGGGTGCTGGCCAAGCAGGCGCAGGAGGTGGTTCGTGATGGTGCTGGGCGGCTCGCATTGCTGGAGACTCGTCTGAACGAGATCGCGCTGCAGCGTGGGCAGTTGGAGGACTTGATCCAGTCGTTGTCACGGTCGCGTGACGAGAACGTCGTCAATGACGTGGAGGCCGCCTTGCGGGTGGCGTCGCAGCAGGTCTCCATCACGGGGAGTGCGGAACCGTTGGTCGCCGCGCTGCGGTCTGCCGAGGATCGGTTGGGCCGGCTCTCTCAGCCGAGGCTGGAGCGGGTACGGCGGGCCATCGCCCACGATTTGGAGAAGGTGCGGTCGGCCAACGTGACGGACGTGGGTGTCGTCCTGCTGCGGCTGGACGAGGTTGCGCGTGCGTTGGATGAATTGCCGTTGGTGTCTGAGCGGCCTCGCCGGTTGACCGCACCAGTGTCTGCGCCGGGCGGTTCCAAAGCGGCGAGCGGTGCCGGAGGGGCGGCCATCGCCAAGGCCATCGGGCCTTTCGACGGTGCGGTGTGGGCGAGGTGGTGGGACAACATCTGGGGGCAGGTCCAGCAGCTGTTTTCGGTGCATCGCATGGAACATCCGGAGGCGGCGCTCATGTCGCCGGAGCACGGCTTCTTTGTGCGCGAGAACATCAAGCTGCGGTTGCTCAATGCTCGGTTGGCCATCCTGTCGCGACAGACTGAAGGGGGTAAGTTGGACCTCCAGGCGGTGACCGGGTTGGTGGAACGCTATTTCGACAAGGGCGCCAGGGCGACGCAGGCTACGCTGGAGTCACTCAAGCAGGTTTCGCAGCAGATCTCCGTCAAAAGCGTGCCGCTCCCGGACGAGACCTTCGCCGCGATTGCCGCTCTGTCCGCAGGCCGGTGATGGGGGTGCTTCAGTTGTTCTTCAGGCGGCCTCAATGAGACAAGCGGTGGCGTTGATCATGGTGGCCCTGTTGGCCGTGTTGCTGGCGACCGTGATGGGTTCCAGCGATGCCGTGGTCTCTTTTTTTTGGGGGGCTTGGCGTGCCGATCTCTCCCTGAATCTGTTCCTCGTCTTGCTGTTGGGCTTGTTCCTCGTCGGATACCTGTTGATTCGGGGAGCAGCCGGTCTCGTGGCGTTGCCGGGCCGTGCGCAAGAGTGGCGTGCAAGGCAGCGTGAGCGTGCCGCCCAGCAGCAGTTGCGCGACGCGATGGCCTATTTCTTTTCTGGCCGTTACAGCCGGGCGCACGGTGCGGCGCTGAAGGCGGCCGATGTGGCTTCTGCGACATCGCTATTTCCCGAGCGGGCCGACTTTGGCGCGTTGGCGCACTTACTGGCCGGATTCAGCATGCACCGGCTCCAAGATCGCGCTGGGCGCGATGCGCAGATGCGCCGGGTCGAGGCGTTGCTAGACGCTCAGCTTGGGCGTAACACGATCGGCGACGGTGCCAGCCTGTTGGCGGCCGAATGGGCCTTGGATGATCGAGATGCGGCAGGCGCCCTGCGGTTGTTGCGTGCGCTGCCGGCGGGGGTTGCACGCCGCACCTACGCACTTCGGTTGAAGTTGCAGGCGGCTCGCCTCGCTCTGGAGCCGCAGGAGGCGTTGAAGACGGCGCGCCTACTCGCCAAGCATCAAGGATTCTCAAAGCCTGCCGCCGAGGGCTTGTTGCGATCGTTGGCGATGGACCTTTTAGCCACAGCACGGGACAGGGAGCAGCTCAAGAAGGTCTGGCTGCAATTGGATGCCAGCGATCGCCGCGACCCGTTGGTGAGCGCGCGGGCTGCGGAGTTGGCCGTGTCGATGGAGGCATACGAGGATGCGCGGCATTGGCTGCGTCCGCATTGGGATGTGCTCGAACGTCTGGCCCCGCATGAGCGTGAGGCGGTGCTGTCATCGTTTGTGAGGCTGCCGTTGCAGCTGTCGGGCGATTGGCTTGCGAGTCTGGAAGCTGCCTTGAAGGCGCTGCCACTGGACCCATGGGTCACCTATGCCGCGGGGGTCGCCATGGCGGGCAGTGGTCTTTGGGGTCGGTCCCGTCGATTGCTGACCGATGTTGCAGAGCAGCGTTCTGCGCCCACGGCCTTGCGGCGTGACGCTTGGTTGCGCTTGGCTGCGATCGCTGAGCAGGAGGGTGACGACGCCCGTGCGATCGAGTGCTACAGGGCCCTGAGAGCCGTCGGGTCTAGTTTTGGCGAAGGGTGTTGACAGTCGTATGAAAGTCGCGTCATAATCTACGTCTTCGCTGATCACTGCAACGCAAGTTGTTGGGTTGGTTGAAGAAGCTCTTTAAAAATTAACAGCCGATAAGCGTGGGCGTTTGGAGACGGAGTCTCTAGATGCTGATGAGTTCAGGTCTTCGGGTCTGGACGAGTTGGC
>Ga0075012_10005947_pt1 | contig 11120 bp, 4 predicted proteins | sample All_14_2_FD_71474 | JGI IMG/M metagenome (GOLD analysis project Ga0075012, IMG submission 71474) | Freshwater microbial communities in response to fracking from Pennsylvania, USA - Allegheny Zone_MetaG_DW_15 | ecosystem: Environmental > Aquatic > Deep subsurface > Groundwater > Drilled...
GTCGAACCGCTTCGCTGGAAGTTCAATCCGACCACGGGGGCCGTGCGACTGGTCGACGAAACAGATCATGAGGAAACGCCGACACTCTCCTGCTACGCGCTCGGAAATCCGGTTGAGAAGACCCCGCTCGCCCTCGAAGCCGCCCTTGTTGGCGTAAAGCCTGAAGGCGAGGGCGCGCTGTACGTCGCCCGATATAAGGATCTAACGCAGTCGATCTTCGTGAGCGCCCCCTTAAGCGCGAAGGTCAAAGACTTCTCGTCGCTGGGAGCGAAGCAGCAGCTCTCGCTACCACCCCACCGAGGACTCGCCGCCATCCGCCTGATCGACGGGATGCGCCGGTGGCAGAAGGCAAAGCCCGTAGGACATTGGGCGTTGGTCCGGCGTGACCTGACGGTGAGACGATTACGCGAGGAACTAACCGCCCTGTGTTGCGGTCGGGATTTCGCCGGGCTCGTGCTGAACAGCCCACCTTCTCTCGCCCAAGCCCAGGCAAAGGTCGGAGGCTCGCAGGGCTTCGGCTATCGAATGAGAAGTGGTGCTTGGCCTTCTGATTACGAGTCGGCCGTCGCGGCCTTCGTCCACTACGCCAAACACTATCAGGTTGAGCCGGAGGAGCGGATGGTACGCCTTGCACTCACTCTGGCCTATCGTCCCCTCAAGCTCCGCCTTGATGCTATCGACGATAAGAAAGAGCTCCTCGCCAGCCTTCTCGACCGGCGACATTTGCTGCGGGGTGCCTTCCTTGCTCACGCGGTCTCACGGCTGCCCGCGACCGCGCTCTTGAAGGAGACCGCGTGATGCGTGTGATCGAGTCGGCTGAGCTTGTAAGTGTCGCGGCGAGCGCCCTCGGGCTTTCAAACTCGCACACAGTGCATGACCTACTGAAGCCTGCGTTGCGGCGCGGTAGCTACCTGCTGGCACCGTGTTCCTCGGCGGACCTTGTCAGGTTCGTCAGCGACCCACTCGCGGGCATCGAGGATGTCCGAGACGCCGTTGAGCTGGCGTTGGAAGATCTGATCGCCTACGGCGACATTCTCGAGATGCGCAAAATCGATGGTGACGCGTGGGACGTTCCCGCCATCGTCTTACGCCCAGCCTCCCCCGCGTTCGTACTGCGCTCACCACACGAAGCGATCCTTCTTGGTGTCGCCGGCGACTTCCCATCGCCGCTGCCCGACGACCTCGCAGAGTTGGTCGACGAGGACGGTCCAGTACGCTCACTTAACTGTCCGCACGATCAGGAACTGGGTGTGCATTTGCGAAGCCTTGGCCTTTCGGAACTGAATGAAAGCGCATGGCTGCGGCTGCCTGCGGCGGTGATCGCGAAGGATCATGTCGATGCCTGGCGCGAACGGCTGACGATTGCGCCCGCATGCGCGCCGATTGTCGATGGGTTGGAAATTCTTGGACCTGAAAAATCGTCCCGGTTCTACCGCGGGCGCTGGCGGCTACCCACCGGCACCGATAGCGGAATGTTCGTTGGGCGCCGCCCCCAAGCCTATGGGTCGAAGCTATGGTCTGTCGTCGATCTGGAGGCAGGACAAGCGCGTCGGCTGATCGACTTGCTGCCTACTCATTCATTTGAGCGGGGCTGTGATTTAGCCTGGCGACTTCAAGCGGCCATCGACGCGTCACAGGGAGTTCCTCAGATATTCGACCTGCTCGACGAGGGTCCGGTCATTCACCTCAATTTCCACGGCCCGCTTCCATCGTTTGCGGAGCGGCGACTGGCATTGCCCGGCACTAAGTCGTCGGGCCCAAACTGCCTCTTCCGCTACTCACTGCCAACGGCCACGCTCCAAGCGGAGATCGCTTCGCTTCAATCAACTCTGTGGATGCAGCCAAATCGCGAAGGAGAACGGCGATGACGCTCACCATCCAAGAGACGATTGAGAATCTCCAATCCGCCCTGATCGGCTACATCGAGGCGACGTATCACATAGCGGACCCGAAGGTGGTCGCGCAGCGACGGGCGTTGCTGGAGCGCGCTGGCGGCATTTTCCAATCGCCCTATTTGGAATCGACGCCGCGCTATCAAACTGGAGCCAAATACGCCGCAATGGCAGGCGTGCCGGCCGCAGCGCTTGAGGCCTATCAACGGCTTTCGAACGAGCAATACGGCAAGCCGCTCTTGTTCGATCCTCCGTATACCCACCAGGCCGACGCGATCCGCACCATTCTTGAGGATCAGGCGAACCTGATGATCATGACAGGGACCGGCTCGGGTAAGACCGAGTCTTTCCTTCTGCCCATTCTCGGCAAGCTCGCCATCGAGGCACAGGACAAAAGCGAGCAGTTCTTCGACTACTCGGCCGTCAGGGCGATGGTGCTCTACCCGATGAACGCGCTGGTCAATGACCAGCTCGGCCGCCTGCGCCTGTTGTTCGGTCATGAGCGGGTGCGCTCGATGTTTACCGAGTGGTCCGGACGCACCGCGAAGTTCGCGCGTTACACCAGCCGCACGCCTTACGCTGGTGTTCGTGCGCCCAAGAAGGACAGCCATCGGCTTCATTCCATCGGCGACTTTTTTGTCTCCATCAACAATGCCGCTGAGAGACATCTCGCTGGCAAGCCCATCATGGAGAAGGAAGACAAGCGCGCGTTCGAACTGCGCGCCGCACTGATGAAGCGTGGCAAGTGGCCGGCCAAGGAGGACATCACCGAATGGTACGGCTCGGGAGCTTGGAAGAAGGACGGCGAGTTCCGCCGCGCCGTGACGCTAGATGATGACGCCGAGTTGCTCACACGGTACGAGGCCCAGAAGGCCGCGCCGGACCTCCTGATCACCAACTACTCCATGTTAGAATACATGATGCTCCGCCCGATCGAGCGGACCATCTTCGAGCAGACGCGGGACTGGCTCGCCGCGTGTCCTGACGAGAAGTTCCTTATCGTCCTGGACGAGGCTCACCTCTATCGCGGCGCTCAAGGCGCGGAGGTGGGACTTCTGTTGCGACGGCTGAGGGATCGGCTTGCGATTCCTCCCGAGCGCTTTCAGGTCATCTGCGCGACGGCCAGCTTTAGCGAAGAGGGAAAGAAGAAGGCCGGAAGCTTCGGCAACCAGCTCAGCGGCGTTCCCGCTGACTCCTTCGTGCCGGTCCAAGGGGATTTAAAGCTTAGGCCGGCCGAGGGGGCAGGCGGCGCGGCCGACGTTCAGGCGCTCAACTCCGTCGATCTCGACAAGTTCTTTTCCGACGATGTGAAGGAGCAAGCGGCGGCCGTTTCGGGCTTCTTGGCCGCGCGTGGCGTCACTGCAGACAGCAGCAACATCGGCTCCCGGCTCTACAATGCCCTGAGCGACTACGGCCCCTTCAGCCTCCTCGTGAACTCAACGATGAAGGCGGCGCAGTCCTTTGAAGAGCTGCGCGACCTGTTGTTCCCTAACGCCGACGCGGCCGCAGGGGACCGCGCGGTGAACGCGCTGATCGCCATGGGTAGCCGAGCACGACGCACGGATGATGAGGCGAGCCTGCTGCCTTGCCGCGTGCATGCGTTCTTTCGAGGGCTACCCGGACTGTGGGCGTGCCTTGATCCCGAATGCACGGAGCTAGATCCCGCAGAACGTGGAGGTCCTATTGGGCGGCTCTATACCCAGCCTGTCGACCGATGCAACTGCACAGCCCCCGTGCTGCCGTACTTCACCTGTCGCTACTGCGGCACCTCGTATGCGCGGGCTTACGCGCGGGACGTTGCGAAGCCCGACTATCTGTTTTCAGAGGCGGGCCACCGTCTCTTCACCGCCGAGGGCGTTGTCGAAGAGTTTGAAGCGCTCGACATCATGTTGCAGCAGCCAACCCAGGATCACATGGGGTTGGAGGCTACCTACGACCTCGGAACCGGACGCCTGAACCAACACACCCCCGGCGCCAAGACGCGCTCGGTGTTCCTGTCCCCGTCCACACAGGGCCTCGGCACGGTCGCCCCAGAAAAGCCGAGCACCGAAGAAGCCGATGATGAGGACGATGAGGACGACGCGACTGCTTCGGCCGGCCTGGGGCTCTTCATTCCCTGCGGTTGCTGCGGCAATAAAGTTCGCGGCGGCAAAACCAGCGTTCAAGACCACCAGACAAAGGGAGACCAACCCTTCCAGGCCTTAGTGTCGTCGCAGATCAGTGTGCAGCCGCCAAGCCCCGCTAAGGCTACGGACTTCGCGCCGCTGCGGGGCCGGAAAGTGCTCGCCTTCTCAGACTCTCGGCAGGTGGCCGCGCGCCTTGCGCCATCGCTGCAAAATCTCTCCTTGAGGGACACGCTGCGCGCGCTTGTGCCGGCAGGCTTCAACATGGTGGCAGCCGATCCAGGCTTCGGACCGGTCCTGCGGCTCAACCACGCTTGGATCGCGGCCGTCGTCGCCGCAAACAAGTTCGGCATTCGACTTAGGCCGAAACTGGCCAACGCGTCAGAGACCCTCCCGCGCCTCAAGGACACCAAGTCGGGAGAGCTCCCGACGACAGCAGCCCTCTTCGGGCTCATGAACACGACGCCACCGCAGAACCTCACGGACGCGATCCACGAACTAATTCGCCACAACATCCTTGGGCTTGAGCCGCTGGCAGTCGCATCGGTGATCGAAGCACCCGGCATCTCAGCCGAAATCGAAGCGCTGCCCGCCATTGACGGGCTGGCCGTCGAACCGGCCGACAAGATTGCCCTCGTCCGTCTGTGGGTTCGAGCGTGGATTAGAAAGAACGGCGTTTGGTTCAAGGACATGCCCGACGATTGGTGGGGCACGGACAAGAAGGTGCGCGCCCATAAGGGCGATTTTCGCACCCTCAAGCACGTCTGGGCCACGCCCGATCAGAAGAAGCTTTTCCTCAAGCACTGGGTGCCGCTGCTCAAGATGCACCTGTGTCAGCAGACCAGTGCTGGCGACCGTCTGCTGGCCTCCAACCTTTCACTCCTCATCGGGGGGGCTTGGAGACGGTGCAACACCTGCACCTCTGTGCACCGCCCCCTTTCGACACTGCATCGGTGCGTCGAATGCGGTTCTGCCGACGTGCACCTATTCGACCCGGACAACGATGCTGTCTTCGAGGCCCGAAAGGGCTTCTATCGCGATCCCGTGGTCGAGGCTTTGAGCGCCTCGAAGCCCAACCTCATGTCCCTGATCGCGGCCGAACACACCGCGCAGCTGGGGGCCGCCGCGCCTGATGAGGCCTTTTCTCAGGCCGAGCAGCACGAGATGGAGTTTCAAGACATCGACATCGGCTGGCGCGAGATCGACCAGTTCGAAAAGACCAGCATCGACGTGCTCAGCAGCACCACGACGATGGAAGTCGGTATCGACATCGGCGAGCTGTCAGGCGTGGCGCTTCGCAACATGCCGCCCGGCCGCGCGAACTACCAACAGCGCGCCGGCCGCGCCGGCCGCAGAGGCAACGCGGTGGCGACCGTAGTAGCCTTCGGCAGCGCCGATAGCCACGACGAGCACTATTTTTCAGACCCAAAGGCGATGATCCGCGGGCCCGTCGTCGACCCGCGCCTCACCCTTGAGAACCCGGACATTGCCCGCCGGCACATCCGCGCCTTCCTCCTTCAGCGCTATCATGAAGATCGCCTGCCGCAGCTCGATGAAGAAAGCGAAGGTCTCTCGAACCTCTTCTCGGTTCTCGGAACCGTGCAGGACTTCCGAGAAGGCACCGGCGCCATCCATCGCAAAGACTTCGCCGACTGGCTGAAGACGAACGAAACCAAGCTGCGCACCGCTATCGACGGATGGCTTCCAAGCCAGCTTCTCCCACCGACACGGGAAGCCTTGCTCGCCGGTTTTGTCGCTGACGTGATGAAGGCATTTGACCAAGCGATCTTCGGAAATCAGGAGCCGCCATCAGCACCTGACGACGCCTCTGAGGATGACGGGGCGAGCGCTGATGCACCAGGAATGGAGGCCACTGGCACCGATACCGGCACCGAAGAGCTAGAAGAGGACCCGTCGCCAGTGAACGACGAGGTCGTCGACTCTTCGAGCGACAATCTACTCGACCGGCTGCTCTATTGGGGGGCATTGCCGCGCTACGCCTTCCCGACCGATGTGGCGACGTTCACTGTCTTCAGCGAAAAATCGACCGCTTATCGTGCCGTGCCGAAATTCTCCCCAAGCCAGGGCCTGAACGTAGCGCTCTCTCAATACGCGCCGAACAAGCAGGTCTGGATCAAGGACCACCAGTACACGTCGAAGGCCATCTATTCGCCCTTCAAGGGCGAGAGAAAGCGAGCCTGGGGCCGCCGCCGCCTCTTCTATGAATGCGAGCGTTGCAGTCACGCAAAAACGGTCTCCGACTTCGACTTCAGCAAAATCGGCGAGCGGCTGACTTGTGAGGCCTGTGCCTCACCGAACAGCTTTGGCCCGGCCCGCCCGTGGTTCAGACCACCAGGTTTCGCTCATGCGTGGGGCGATGAAGCCCCGACGGTAGCGGACGAGCCAAACGAGACCGCCTACGCCACACGCGCAAAGCTCATCATGGCTCTCAACGCGGAAGAGGCAGGCGAGGAAGTTGGACCGCGCATCCGCGCTTTGCCCGTGCGCGACCATCTACTGGTGTCGAACTCCGGGCCGGAGCGGGAAGGCTATACTTATTGTCGCGTATGCGGTCGCATCGAGTCCGCGACCTCGCCGGACTGGAATCTGAGCCAGCCTCATCCGCTCCCTTACCCCAGCAACAGCGATGAGCAGTGCCAGGGACAGTACGTGTCGCGTCACGTCGTCCTGGGCGGCGACTTCCGCACCGACATCGCGCTGTTCTCGCTGAAGCTCGACCCAGCCTTCCGTCTTCCTCCCGCGAACTCCGAGACGCAGACGGCGATGCGGACGATCTGCGAAGCCCTCTCCGCCGCCGCTTGCCGGCTCCTCCAAATTGAAGCCGGTGAAATCCTCGCTGAGTTCCGCCCCGCGCTCAACGAGAGCGGCGCGCACGGGCTCCTCGTCGAGGTCTTTCTCTACGACACATTGGCGGGCGGCGCCGGCTTCTCGCCTCAGATGGTGCCGCGCGCAGCGGAGCTGTTTGAAAAGGCGCGGGAGATCCTCGAAGATTGCCCTGAGGGCTGTGACGCGTCCTGCTACCGCTGCCTGAGAACCTTCCGAAACAAGCTTGATCACGCAGCGCTAGATCGCTTCATCGGCGCACAGCTCCTGCGTCACGTGATGTTCAACACCGCGCCGCAGTTCCCAAAAGAGCGTGCAAAGCGGTCACTCGAACTTCTGGCCAAGGAACTGGAGCGCTTATTCAGCGCGAGTTGGAATATCGAGCGTGACTACGGTGAACCGACCGCCGAAGCTCCGTTGGTGCTGACACGAAAATCAGATGGGAAGAAGACGTTGGTGGACATCCACTCGCCCATCGCTCGGGGCATCCGCGTGTTCGGTTCATCTTCGGCCACAGTCGAGGTCATCGACGAGCTTAGGATACGTCAGCATTTGCCGGAGGCGGTGGACCAGGTGATGAAGGCTATGAGGTGAACTTAGGGCTTCGCCCTCGACGCGCTTCGATGGCTTTTTGCCCAGCCTCAGTCGCTTCGCTCCCTGCGGCTGTTTCCCCGCAAAGACCATGCTCCGCTTGTACACCGAGCTTCGCCACGTGGCAGGGTTGCGGGCAGCCGATTGGAGAATTCTAGAACTAGGACAGAGGGGTGGATGTGAACCGGACTATCAAGATTGCTCTGAAGGATTTTCCCTCACTTCCGCCGTCGCTGTGCGCGCAGTTCTCCTCGTCCACTCTCGTAGATGAAGTTGATATCGACCTCGGCCGGCTTTTTCATCACTTCTATCTCGACACACAAGGCACCCCGCCGCCCGACCCGGACGCCGCCCAGTTTCATCACTTGAGTCTGCTCGCGGCCACGAAAGACTTCCGCGCTCGCGGGCTGGGCTTTGGCACGCACGCGGCATTCAGAGGACACGTCTCGAACGAGTTGGGCCAGGCGTTCTGTCGCTGGTTTCTCTACGAGCATCTCGACGTCACGTACTTCGCGCACATGGAGCACGTGCTTGATCGCGGCGCTCAAGAGGCCTTCGGCAACGCACGCGTCGAGCGCGTCCAGAAGGGCGACGCGCCGGACTATCTGTGCGCTGGAAGTGCCGGCGAGCCGTTCATTGCAGAGGCCAAAGGACGGACCTCTTCCGTCTCCTTTGGCAATGCCGAGTTCGAGCGCTGGAGAAAGCAATTCGACCGCGTTGTCGTCAAAGACGGGGCAGGCGTGGAGCGCGCCGTAAAGGGATTCATCGTTGCCACGCGGTTCGCTTGTGAGGCCAACCCAAGGGTTCACTCGAAGCTATTTGCCGAAGATCCCAATACGCGCGGAGATGGACCGCTTCGTGACGACCGTTCGCTGATCGCGACCGCAAAGACGCTCCACTATTCGGGCATCGCCGCGAAGCTTCGCCAGCCAGTTCTTGCTGAGGCTCTCGCCACCGGTGGCTTGGTGCCGGAGGAGATCATCATTCCAGGCACGGTCTGGGAATTGATCATGCCGCCGTACCAGGGCAGACGCTTTGTCGGTGGCTACTTCCCCGGCCCTGGCGGCGTCCAGCCGATCCAAGTGACCGATGGCAACATGGTCTTCCTACCGGAGAACCCGCTGCGACTGGACTACACGTCCGGCACGTTCTTCGGTGTGGATGAGAAGGTTTTCCGGGCGCTGTGCCAGGCGGCCAGAACCGGCCGGTCGGAGGGGGTGCAACCTCTCGATGAGCCCACGTTCTTCTACAGCGCGATCAGCTTTCTCAGAGATGGGTCAATCGTGGGGCCGGTGGATTTCTTCAGGCCGCAAGGCCAGGTCGCCTTCTGAAATGACCAAACTGAGAGGCAGGATTGTCTTGGCGGACGGTGGGCGAGTGTCCGTCTTGGGTCTCAACTCGAACGTCCGCTCCCGGCGGGAGGCCGACTCGGGATGGTTGTGATGGCACCATTCCCGTCGAGTAGTATCCGCCATAGACTTATCGGAGCTCTACCGCCTCTTACTTGCGCAGCCTAGCCCGGCTGGGCCCGCAGGAGGCCCTGTACTCTACATCGGAGAGCGCGCCCGCGTTGTGTTGAGCCCGCGCTTGGGGCACGTCCGCGCAACCGTGGATCTTCTTTCGGGGGGCGTACCGGAAGGTTGTGGTCACTATCAGGGGAATTAGGTGAGGGACGACCAAGTGAAAGCGGCGTTGGGAGTGCCGCCAAAGGAGTTCTACGCGGACCTGTTCCATTGGTTTGCCGCACCCGCATTCGCGGTGGACCTGCACCAAGCTGGGCATAACGCCCGGGCGCGATGGCTCTCCTCACCGGCGGAGATCCACTTGCCGTTGGGCTCTGCGTCTCCGCGAGACGTCGCCCGCGAAGGTGCCTTGAATGTCCTGGTGTCCACCGTGCCGCCCCCTGCTGGGCTCGTGGACTTGTTTGCGTCAGCGCCCGTTGTGCGCGAGGGCTTCAAGAAAAGCCGTGAGCTGCAGCAGGCGGCGCGTCCGGCCTTTGGGTCATCGGTGCGCCGCCAGGGCCAGGTCCTGATCTGGCGGACATCCGGGGTCTGGGCTGCAGGCTACGGGCGCTTTGTGGAACAGATGCTCAACTTGATGACGAGCAGCCAACTGCGTATTGAGCGGCTAGCCGAGGCGAAAAAGCTCGACCTCAATGAAGCGGGGTTGAGCGATGAGGTCGTAGATTTGGCTGATCAAGTCAGCCGGGTCATGCCGACACGCCATCACTATGCGGCCAGCTCGCTGGGCGCTTGGTGCGGCGGCGCCATGAACATGCAGTTCCTGAGTCATTGGGCCACCGACCCACAAATCCGACGACTTGGCGACAACCTCCGCTACGCGGCGGAGATGCTTTACACCAAGGACGAAGCCGAAGCGCTTAACACTGGCGACATAGTAGCCGTTCCCCTCCGAGTGACGTTCACCTTGGTCCAGGCGCAGCAGTCTGCACAGGTTGTGGGCGGCATCTCGGTTGACGAATTCAACCCGATTAATCCACCCGCGGCGGGCCTGATAGAGGAATCGCTGGCGGCGAAGGACCGGAGCGGCCTCCTCATTGATCGGCAGTACCGCACTGCCTTCTGGCGTCGCCCATTTGCCGACCAGGCGCTCTACGGCGCAGAGACGGTGACGCGTGATCATTACACGACCTTCTATGCCGCCCGTTCACCGGCGGGCATGGTGCGCTGCAAGCACTACAGCGCGCCGATCTATGACGTATACGGTCTCGAGGACCTGCGCGCGCTGGCCGCCTCGATCCCGGAGCGGGGGGAGGAGGGGATCGTCTTCCGGGGGCAAACGAAGCTTCATTTGCTCGATCGACCGCAGCCGATCAGGCAACTGCTCTTTGGCGCATCCTGCGCGGATGAGCCGTCCTTCCCGTCCTCAGCGTCCCGGCAGCGGTTCGACTACGACAGCCTTCACTATCAACTTCTCTACTATCTGGAGAACTTCGGCCTAGACTTCCCGAGAAGCCCGGGCCGGCTCGGCGATGATATCTATGCGCGCTGGCGCACGGCCCGGGTCTCGCCGGCCTGCGAGGTCGACTACGCAGCCATGGCCTTGGCCCAACATTATGGTCTGCCAAGTCACGGCCTCGACGTCACCGAAGACGTCGCCGTCGCGGCATGGTTTGCGACCCAGGCCTATCGCACCAGCGTTGAGGGACTCGCCGAATATACGCCGTTGCGGGTGGAGGATTGGCCGTCCAATCCTGCCGATTGGCCTGTGGTGGCGATGCTGCAGCCAGTGACTTGGTCACTCAGGGGTTCGCTCCAGGACTGCCACGAGCTTGATGCCTTCGGATTGGTGGCGCTGCGGCCGCAACGACAAAAAGCGCGTTTTTTCCTCGGTGGACATGCTGACCATCAAAACCGGTTGGCTGAAGCTTTGGTCTGTGTCGCGCGGCTGGCGCCGGGCGACTATGCCTCATCGCTCTTGTTCGAATATCTGTTCCCATCCCCCGAGGAGGATCCCGCCTACCGTGTGATGCTTGGCTTTGCGGGCTACCGCCCCTTTTGGAAAAAGGGGCCTCTGGCGGTCGCGAGGTTCCGCCGCTGGTTCGCCGACAATCCGTAAGCAATGCGCCGGCCGTGGCGCAGCCAGTGAACGAGGCGCCGATAAGGAGCGAGCGGCAGGAACGTCGCGCCTCCCTCGTTCAGGCCAAAGG
>Ga0075012_10005950_pt1 | contig 11117 bp, 9 predicted proteins | sample All_14_2_FD_71474 | JGI IMG/M metagenome (GOLD analysis project Ga0075012, IMG submission 71474) | Freshwater microbial communities in response to fracking from Pennsylvania, USA - Allegheny Zone_MetaG_DW_15 | ecosystem: Environmental > Aquatic > Deep subsurface > Groundwater > Drilled...
AGGTCGACCTCCTCGCGCGGCCGGTCGGGGCCGCCCTTCGTGCACACCCGCACGCCGTTCATCAGGACGTCGACGTCGTAGGGGTCGAACTCCGCGTGCGTCGTGCCGATCGCGGCGAGCACCCGGCCCCAGTTGGGGTCGTTGCCGAAGACGGCCGCCTTGAACAGGTTGTTCCGGGCGATCGACCGTCCGACCTCGACGGCATCCTCCTCGGTCTTCGCGCCGAGCACCTCGATGACGATGTCGTGGCTCGCGCCCTCGGCATCCTGCTGCAGCTGGAACGCGAGGTCCATGCAGAGGTCCTGCAGCGCGGCCGTGAACAGGGGGAGGTCGGGGCTGACCCCCGAGGCCCCGCTCGCGAGCAGCGTGACCTGGTCGTTCGTCGACATGCAGCCGTCACTGTCGAGGCGGTCGAAGCTGATCCGGGTCGACGCCCGCAGCGCCTCGTCGAGCTGCGCACTCGTCAGGTCGGCGTCGGTCGTGATCACGACGAGCATCGTCGCGAGCCCGGGGGCGAGCATCCCGGCGCCCTTCGCCATGCCGCCGATCCGCCAGCCGTCGCGCTCGCGGGTCGCCGTCTTCGGGTGCGTGTCGGTCGTGATGATCGCGGCCGCGGCATCCGCTCCCCCGTCGTCGGAGAGCGCGGCGGCGGCCGCGGCGATTCCGGGCAGCAGCTTCTCGCGGTCGAGCTGCATGCCGATGAGCCCCGTCGAGCAGACGAGCACGTCGCCCGGGCTCACCCCGAGGGCCTCGCCGACCGCCTCGGCCGTGAGGTGCGTCGTCTGGAACCCCTCGGCTCCCGTGAAGCAGTTCGCGCCGCCGGAGTTGAGCACGATCGCGCTCACCGTGCCGTCGGCGATGACCTGCTGCGACCAGATGATCGGGTTCGCCTTCGCGCGGTTGCTCGTGAACACCGCCGCCGCCGCCGCGCGGGGGCCCCGGTTGACGACGAGCGCGAGGTCGGGGTTGCCCGACGACTTCAAGCCGATCGGGATGCCGGCGGCGGCGAATCCGGCGGCGTACGTGGTGCTCACGGGGCGACTCCGTTCACGGGAAGACCGAGCGTCTCGGGAAGCCCGAGCGCGAGGTTGGCCGACTGGATGGCGGCACCCGCGGTGCCCTTGACGAGGTTGTCGAGCGCGCTCACCACGACGACGCGGCCGGCGCGTTCGTCGATCGCGAGCCCGAGGAGGCACGTGTTGGCGCCCGTCGTGTCGGCGACCCGGGGGAACGATCCTTCGGGGAGCACGTGCACGAACGGCTCCGCGGCGTACGCGGTCTCCCAGGCGTCGCGCACGGCCGCCGCGCTCCCGGTGAGCTTCGCCGTCGAGGTCGCGAGGATGCCGCGCGCCATCGGCACGAGCACGGGCGTGAAGTTCACGGTGACCCCGACGCCGCCCGCCGCGGTGAGGTTCTGCACGATCTCCGGGTTGTGCCGGTGCGCTCCCCCGACCCCGTAGGCCGACGCGGAACCCAGGATCTCGGCCGCGAGCAGGTCGGGGCGCAGGCTCTTGCCCGCGCCCGACGGGCCGACCGCGAGCACGCTCACGAGATCGTCGGGAGCGATGACACCCGCCGCGATGCCGGGGGCGAGAGCGAGGGTGATCGCGGTGACGTTGCAGCCGGGCACCGCGATCCGCCGCGCGCCGGCGAGGCGATCACGCTGCCGCAGCCCGCCCTCGAGCAGCAGCTCGGGCATCCCGTAGGTCCACGCCCCGAAGTACTCGCCGCCGTACCAGGTCTCCCACGCGATCGGGTCGGTGAGCCGGTGGTCGGCGCCGCAGTCGACGACGAGCACGTCGTCGGGGAGGTCGGCGGTGATCGCTCCCGACGCTCCGTGCGGCAGGGCGAGGAACACGACGTCGTGGCCGGCGAGCACCGCGGGCGTGGTCTCCTGCAGCACGAGGTGCCCGAGGGAGACGAGGTGCGGATGCACCGACGACAGCGGCTGCCCGGCGTTGGAGTGCGCCGTGACGGTCGCGATCTCGAACTCGGGATGGGCGGCGAGCAGCCGGAGCAGCTCCCCGCCGGCGTAGCCGCTCGCGCCGGCGACGGCGACGGAAACAGACATGGACGAGGCCTTCAGGTTCGACGGACGTGGACTGTGAGAGGCGACGTCACGCGAGCGCTCAGAGGCTCGGCGGTGCGACGTCGCCTACGGTCGGCGCGCGCGACGGAGCGGACGGAGCTCGAAGCCCCGGATGTCCTCCCGCGTCAGTTCCACGGAATCGACCATACTCTGCCCGCGACGCCGAGCGATAATCTGATCCCTGAACGCGGGCTCGATGTGGGCTGGCGATACGGAAGAAGGAATTCATGGCTGACCTCAGCTCGCTGCTCAAGCAGATCCCCGTCGACGACATCGCGAAGCAGCTCGGCATCGACGAGTCGGTCGCCGAAGCCGCCGTGCAGCAGATCGTCCCCGGCCTCGTCGCGGGGATGGCCGCCAACGCCCAGGACCCGAAGGGTGCGGCTTCGCTCGAGAAGGCTCTCAGCCACGACCGCGGCGGCGTGAAGAAGAAGGTGTCGGAGATCGACACCGAAGACGGCAAGAAGATCGTGAAGAACGTCTACGGCGACAAGCAGGATGCCGTCGCCACCAAGCTCGCGGCGACCGCGACGAAGGCGTCGAGCGCGGGCGACGTCACGGGCGACATCATCAAGCAGGTGCTGCCGATCGTCGCGCCCATCGTGCTCGCCTGGCTCGCCGAGCAGTTCCTCGGCGGCAAGAAGGAGGAGCCGGCGAAGGAGGAGACCTCGACGGGCGGCGCGATCGGCGACCTGCTCGGCGGCCTTCTCGGCGGTGGCTCGTCCTCGTCGTCGAACTCGACGGGCGACCTCCTCGGCGGGCTGCTCGGCGGCCTCCTCGGCGGCGGCAAGAAGTAGCCGCACCCCGAACGACCGAACGCGCCGTCCCGATCCGGGGCGGCGCGTTCGTCAGGTCAGACCACGTGGGCTACTCGCGGAGGCTCGCCCCGGCCCTCGAGGCCGCGAGGGCGACGCCCGCGAGCTTCGCCTCGGTCGCCTCCGCCGCCGTCAGCGTGCGGTCGGCGGCGCGGAACCGAAGGGCGAAGGTGAGCGATTTCGACCCGTCGGGCACGCCGGATCCGCGGTAGTCGTCCACGAGCCGCGCGTCTTCGAGCAACTCACCGGCGCCCTCGACGAACGCGTCGCGCACGGCCGCGGACGGGAGGTCGGCAGCGACGACGAGCGACACGTCCTGCGTCGCCGCCGGCAAGGTGCCGATCGGGCGGGCCGCGATCTCCGTCGCCCCGAGGGCGAGCAACGCGTCGACGTCGAGCTCGGCGATCGCGACGACACCGGGCAGATCGAGCTCACGCGCGAGCGACGGCAGCAGCTCGCCCGCGACGCCGACGATCGTGTCGCCGACGCGCAGCTCGGCGGTGCGCCCGGGGTGCAGCACGGGGTGATGACCGGCGACCGGGCGGATGTCGGCGGCGAGCGCGAGACCGACGGTCGCGACCGCGTCGAGGGCGTCGGCGAGACCCGACGGCACCGCCGCCGCACCCGGTTGCTTCGCGACCGCATCGCCGAGGAACAGCACCGCGACCCGACGCGGTTGCGGCGGAAGACCGGCGGTGAGCCCGGCGAGCACGTCGGGCGCGAGTTCGATCGCTCCCGGCGGCAGCTCGGCGGTGCCGTAGGCGACTCCCGGTTCGGGGCGGAAGACGGTGCCGATCTCGAACAGCGCCAGATCGGTCAGCCCGCGCGACAGGTTGCGCCGAGCGGTGTCGAGCAGGCCCGGGATGAGCGTGCGACGCAGGAAGGGCGCGTGCGGGTCGAGTGCGTTCGCGAGCTGCACCGCCGCCGCGCCGGGCTCGAAGGCCTCGACCGTCGCGGCCGACTGGAACGGGTAGGCGAGCACCTCGGTGAGTCCCGCGGCGGCGAGGGTCTGCGCGAGGCGGCGCCGTGCGGCCTGCTCGCGCGTCCAGCCGCGTCCGGGCGGGGCCGTGGGCAGCACCGACGGGATGCGGTCGTACCCGGTGATGCGCGCCACTTCTTCGACGAGGTCGGCCGGGGTCGCGAGGTCGGGGCGCCAGGTCGGCGGCGTCACCGTCCACCCGTCGGGCCCCGCGACGACCGTGGCGCCGATGAGTTCGAGCGTCGCGCGCACCTCGTCGTCGGAGTACTCGACCCCGATCAGTTCGGCAGCCTCGCGCGGGGCGAACACGATCGCCGTCGACGTGGTCGCGGCGGGCAGCACGGCGCCGAGCGGGTCGATCGTGCCTCCCGCGAGCTCCACGAGCAGGTCGGCGACGCGCTGCGCGGCGATCGGACCGAGCGTCGGGTCGACGCCGCGCTCGAAGCGCTTCGACGCCTCACTCCACAGCTTGTGTCGGCGCGCCGTGCGCGCGATCGTGACCGGATCGAAGTGCGCCGCCTCGACGAGGATGTCGGTGGTCGCGTCGGTCACCTCGGTCGCGAGACCGCCCATGACGCCCGCGAGCCCGATCGGGCCCGACTCGTCGGTGATGAGCAGGTCGTCGGCATCCAGCTTCCGCACCTGGCCGTCGAGCGTCTCGAGGGTCTCCCCCGCGGCGGCGCGGCGTACCGTGATGCCGCCCGTGAGCTGGTTGAGGTCGTAGGTGTGCGTGGGCTGACCCAGCTCGAGCATGACGTAGTTGCTGATGTCGACCGGCAGCGAGATCGAGCGGATGCCGGCGAGTTTCAGGCGCGCGATCATCTCCGGCGGGGTGGGCCGGGTGGCGTCTACGCCGCGCACGACCCGGGCGGCGAAGGCGTCGCAGCCGACCCGCCCGCGAATCGGGGCGGCGTCGTCGACGACGACCGCGTAGCCGCTCGCGGAGCCGACGACGGGCGCGAGCGCCGGATCGCGGAACGACGCGCCCGTCGAGTGCGCGTATTCGCGCGCGACGCCGCGGATCGAGAGCGCGTAGCCGCGGTCGGGCGTGACGTTGATCTCCACGGCGGCGTCGTCGAGGCCGAGCAAGGCGATCGCGTCGGTGCCGACCGCGGGGTCCAGGCCGAGCGACTCCAGCCGCAGGATGCCGTCGTGCTCGTCGCCGAGCCCGAGCTCACGGGCCGAGGCGATCATGCCGTCGGAGACGTGGCCGTACGTCTTCCGAGCCGAGATCGGGAACGGCCCGGGCAGCACGGCGCCGGGCAGCGAGACGACGACCTTGTCGCCGACGACGAAGTTGTGCGCCCCGCACACGATGCCACGCGGCTCGGACTCCCCGACATCGACCTGACACCAGTTGATGGTCTTGCCGTTGCTCTGCGGCTCCGGCGTGAACTCGAGCACCTGACCGACGACGACGGGACCCTGCACGTCGAAGCCGTGCACGTCCTCCTCCTCGAAGCCGACCTTGACGAGTGCCGCGTGCAGGTGGTCGAGGGTCACGTCGTCGGGCAGGTCGACCCACTCGCCGAGCCAGCTGATCGGGACTCTCATCTCAGACCACCATCCCGAACTGCTGCGAGAAGCGCACATCGCCCTCGACCATGTCGCGCATGTCGTTCATGTCGTTGCGGAACTGCAGCGTGCGCTCGATGCCCATCCCGAACGCGAACCCCTGGTACTCGTCGGGGTCGACACCCGCGCTGCGCAACACGTTGGGGTTCACCATGCCGCAGCCGCCCCACTCCACCCAGCGCGCGCCGCCCTTGGCGTTCGGCTGCCAGACGTCCATCTCGGCGCTCGGCTCGGTGAACGGGAAGTAGTTCGGGCGCAGGCGGATCTGCGCGCCCTCGCCGAACATCGCGCGCGCGAGGTGCTCGAGGGTGCCGCGCAGGTGCGCCATCGTCAGGCCGCGGTCGATCGCGATGCCCTCGATCTGGTGGAACACCGGGGTGTGGGTGGCATCCAGCTCGTCCTTGCGGAACACCTTGCCGGGCGCGACGACGTAGAGCGGCAGGGGCCGGTCGAGCAGCGACCGGATCTGCACGTTCGACGTCTGGCTGCGCAGCACGAGGTGACGGTCGGCGGGCTCGACGTAGAAGGTGTCCTGCTCGCCGCGCGCCGGGTGGTCGGGGTCGATGTTGAGCGCGTCGAAGTTGAACCAGGCGTGCTCGAGCTCGGGGCCTTCGGCGACCTCCCAGCCCATCGCGACGAAGACGTCGCCCATCTGCTCCATGAGCAGCGAGAGCGGATGCCGGGCACCGAGCCGACGGCGGGACGGCACCGCGGTCACGTCGACCGCTTCGGCCGCGAGCTGCGCGGTCTCCTCGGCGGACTCGATGCGCGCCTGCGCCTCCGCGGCGGCGGCGTTCACGCGGCCCCGCGCCTCACCGACGAGCTTGCCCGCGGCGGCCTTCTGGTCGTTCGGCACGTCGCGCATCGACGCGTTGAGCTTCGCGAGCGGGCTGCCGTCGGCCGTGTGCGCGGCCCGCGCGGCCTTCAGCGCCGCGGAATCCGTGGCCGCCGCGAACGCCGCGAGCGCCTGCTCGACCGCCGCGGCGACGGCGGCTTCGGTGATCTGTGACACGAGGGACGAGCTTAGTGGCGGCTATGTCGCGCCGGTGCCGCCGCCCATGCCCGCATCCGGCACGCGCGACATGTCGATGTCGCCCTCGGGGTGCACGCCCCGCCGCGGGATGCGCGGTCGCACGATCCGGCCGCCCGGACCCGTGCGCTTCGCCACGAACCGCGCGAAGAACGACAGCAGGAGGTTCATGCCCAGGTAGACGAGCAGCGCGACGAAGAAGAACGAGTACAGGTAGCGGTTGCCGAAGAAGTTCGGCAACGTCTTGGTCGCCACATAGAGCAGCTCGCTGTAGGAGAGGATGTAGGCGAGCGCGGTGTCCTTCAGCAGCACGACGAGCTGGGCGATGATGATCGGCAGCATGTTGCGCGCCGCTTGCGGGAACTCGATGCGCAGGCGCGTGCTGAGCGCCGTGAGCCCGATCGAGAGACCTCCCTCGCGCTGTCCCCGCGGGAGCGCCGCGATGCCGGCCCGGAGGATCTCGCCGATGATCGCGCCGTTGTAGAGCGCGAGTGCCGACACGCCCGCCCAGTACGCGCCCGTCGAGAAGACGAGCAGGATGAAGAGCATCATGAGCAGCACGGGCATGCCGCGGAAGAACTCGAGGACGACGATCGAGGGGATGCGGATGACCGCGAGCGACGCCGTGCGGGCGAACGAGAACAGCACGCCGACGACGATCGCGAGCACCGCGGCGAGTCCCGCCATCTGCAACGTGCCGAGCACCCCGTTGCCGATCGCGCGCCATACCACGAGGTCGTTGAAGACGTCCCAGCGGCTCGGATCGAACAGGCCGGGGAGCACCTGACCGGTCGCCGTCGTGCGGGGCACCGCGAGGGCGACGACCACGGCGACGAGCACGCCGACGATCGCGAGCACCGCGACGACCGAGATGATGCGGGCGCGGCGCTTCGCCTTCGGCCCGGGGGTGTCGTACAGCACGCTCGTCATCGGGCCACCGCCACGCGCTTCTCGACCTGCCCGGCGATGATGCCGAGCGTCACCGTCACGAGCAGGTAGAACGCCGCGACCGCGAGGAGGATCGCCATCACCTCGTCGCCGCGCGCGTTGATCGCGTTGCGCGACGACGCGAAGAGCTCCACGACGAAGAACCCTCCCGCGACGGAGGTGTTCTTGGTGAGCGCGATGAGCACGTTGATGATCGGCGGGATGACCATGCGCACCGCTTGCGGCAGGATGACGTGCCCGAGCACCTGGCCGAAGCCGAGGCCGAGGCTGCGCGCCGCCTCCGCCTGGCCGACGGGGATGCCGTTGATCCCCGAGCGGATCGCCTCGGCGATGAACGGGGTCGTGTAGAGCGTCAGCCCGATCGCCGCGAGCACGAAGTACCCGCCCTGGGCACCGAGATACGGCCCGAGGGTGGCAAACCCGAACAGGATGAGCGTGAGCGGGATGTTGCGCACGATCTCGGTGAAGACGGCCGCGAAGGCGCGCAGCGGGGCGATCGGCGAGACCCGGAATCCCGCGACGAAGGTGCCGAAGACGAGCGCACCGACGCCCGCAATGCCCAGCAGGGCGAGGGTCTTGGTGAACCCGTCGAAGAGTCGCGGGAACTGCTCGATGACGGCATCCATACGGCTCTCCTCTCGGGCTCAGGGGTGCCGGGAGGGGCGCCCGTTCGGACGCCCCTCCCGATCCGACGTCAGTACCGGTCGACGGCCGGCGGGTCCGGCAGGTCGAGCACGGCACCCGCGGTCGACTCCCAGGCGGCAGCCCAGCTGCCGTCGGCGTACGAGGCCTCGAGCACGTCGTTGATCCACGCGCGGAACGCGTCGTCGTCCTTCGGCAGCCCGATGCCGTACGGCTCGGCGGTGAACGGGTTGTTCACGACCTCGAACTCACCGGCGTTCTGGTCGGCGAGACCCGCGAGGATGACGTTGTCGGTCGTCACGGCGACAGCCTCGCCGGAGCGGATCGGCTCCAGGCAGTCGGCGTAGTCGGCCGCCTCGAGCACGTTCGAGGTGTACTCCTGGATGTTCACGAGCGACGTCGAGCCGCTCACGGTGCACACCTTGGCGTCGGGGTTGTCGGCGAACCACTCCGGCCCGTCGATCCCCTCCGGGTTGCCCGCCGCGACGAGGATGTCCTGCCCGGCCTCGTAGTAGGGCCCGGCGAACGAGATCACCTCTTTGCGGGCGTCGTTGATCGTGTAGGTCGCGATGACGATGTCGACCTCACCGGACTGGATGAACGGTTCACGGTTGGCGGAGACGGTGTTGGTCCACGTGATGCCGTCCTCGGGGATGCCGAGGTGCATCGCGATGATCTTGCCCATCTCGACGTCGAAGCCGACGGGCTTGCCGTCGGGACCCTCGAGACCGAAGAGCGGCTGCGCGAACTTCGTGCCGATCGTGATCGCGCCGGCCTCGGAGAGTTCGGCCATCGTGGTGCCTTCGTCGAAGGGCACCGCCTCGAACTCCTCCATCGGCTCGCTCGGGTCGGCCTCGGGGCTCGACGAATCGACGCATCCCGACAGGGCGAGCGCGCCCGCGACGGCGAGTGCTCCGAACGTGAGTGCTGTGCGATTGTTGCGGACTCTCATGGTTCCCTCCATTGCCATGCGGTTCCTCGCCCCACCGGTCAGTGGGTGAGGATCTTCGACAGGAAGTCCTTCGCTCGATCGGAGCTCGGCTTCGTGAAGAAGTCTTCGGGGGCGGCCTCCTCGACGAGGGCGCCTTCCGCCATGAAGAGCACGCGGTTCGCGGCCTTCCGGGCGAATCCCATCTCGTGCGTGACGACGATCATCGTCATGCCGTCTTTCGCGAGGCCGACCATGACGTCGAGCACCTCGTTGATCATCTCCGGGTCGAGCGCCGACGTCGGCTCGTCGAAGAGCATGAGCTTGGGCTCCATCGCGAGCGAGCGCGCGATGGCGACGCGCTGCTGCTGACCGCCGCTCAACTGGGCCGGCATCTTCGCCGCCTGGTCCGCGACCCCCACGCGGTCGAGCAGCTCCATCGCCTTCTTCTTCGCGGCGTCGGGTTTCACGCCGCGCACGACCGTCGGGCCGAGCGTGACGTTCTCGAGCACCGTCTTGTGCGCGAACAGGTTGAACGACTGGAACACCATGCCCACGTCGGCCCGCAGCTTCGCGAGAGCGCGCCCCTCCTCGGGCAGCGGCACGCCGTCGATCAGGATGCGCCCGGAGTCGATCGTCTCGAGCCGGTTGATCGCGCGACACAGGGTCGACTTGCCCGACCCGGACGGTCCGATGACGACGACGACTTCGCCCGGCGCCACGGTCGTCGAGATGCTCTTCAGGACGTGCAGATCGCCGAAGTGCTTGTCGACGGCGTCCAAGACGAGCAGAGGCTCCATCGGTTCAGTGCATCATGTCCCCCGACCGGGGGTCAACCGCTGGAGCGGAACGTCACACACTCGTCACACGCGAGTGAACCCGACGAATCAGGACGAGCGCTGCGCGAACGCCGACTCGTACAGGCACACCGAGGCCGCCGTCGCGAGGTTGAGCGACTCGGCGTGCCCGTAGATCGGCACCTTCACGACCCGATCGACGAGTCGCAGCTGCTCGTCGGCGAGACCGTGCGCCTCGTTGCCGAACACCCAGGCCGTCGGCGCGCCGAGCAGGTCGCGCACGCGCGGGAGGTCCGCCCCCTTCACATCGGCGGCGAGCACCTGCAGCCCCGCCGCCCGCACGGCCGCGAGCGCCTCGTCGAGGGTGACGTGCTGCGCGACCGGCATGTGGAAGATCGACCCCGTCGTCGAGCGCACGACCTTCGGGTTGTAAGCGTCCACGCTGTTGCCGGTGAAGATGACCCCGTCGGCGCCCGCGGCATCCGCAGCCCGGATGATGGTGCCCGCGTTGCCGGGGTCGCGCACCTCCTCGAGGATCGCCACGAGTCGCGGTCGCATCGCGAGCAGATCGGTCACCGAGATCGGGAACTGCCGGCACGTCGCGATGACGCCCTGCGGTGTCACGGTGTCGGCCATGGTGTCGAGCACCGCGTCGGAGACCGTCTCGACGGCGAGCCCCACGTCGGTCGCGGCGCGCACGAGGTCGGCGTGCCGGTCGAGGGCCGACCGCGTCGCGTAGACGTCGACGAGCATGTCGGGACGGAAGGTGAGCGCCTCGGCGACGGCCTGCGGACCCTCCACGAGGAAGAGCCCGGTCTCGGCCCGCGCCCCGCGCTTGGCGAGTTTCGCGACGGCTCGCACCCGCGGCGAACGCGGGTTGTCGATCATGGCCTCAGCCTACGGACGGGGAGTGAACGCGCGGTGGACGAAACGCGAGAGGGCGGCATCCTGAGCCGAACTCGGGATGCCGCCCTCGGGCGATGCGGAGCGGATTACGCCGCGTCGGCCTTCGCGTTCACGTCGGCCGGGAGCGCCTTCTTCGCGGTCTCCACGAGCGCGGCGAACGTCGCCGGCTCGTTGACGGCGAGCTCGGCGAGGATGCGACGGTCGACCTCGACGCCCGCGAGACCCAGACCCTGGATCAGACGGTTGTAGGTGAGGCCGTTCGCGCGGGCCGCGGCGTTGATGCGCTGAATCCAGAGGCGACGGAACTCGCCCTTCTTCGCGCGACGGTCGCGGTAGGCGTAGACGAGGGAGTGGGTGACCTGCTCCTTCGCCTTGCGGTAGAGGCGCGACCGCTGGCCGCGGTAGCCC
>Ga0075012_10005956_pt1 | contig 11112 bp, 8 predicted proteins | sample All_14_2_FD_71474 | JGI IMG/M metagenome (GOLD analysis project Ga0075012, IMG submission 71474) | Freshwater microbial communities in response to fracking from Pennsylvania, USA - Allegheny Zone_MetaG_DW_15 | ecosystem: Environmental > Aquatic > Deep subsurface > Groundwater > Drilled...
ATCACCGACGGGCTCCACGCCACCTACTGGAACGGCGTTCGCGACCGCGAGGCCATCGTTAGAGCGGCAGTCTTTGCGGCATGAGCTTCGAGGTAATGTCACTTTCCTGACACACACCCCGTGCAGACGCCGTGCAGAGGGGGGCAACGACGATTCACTGGACAGCGCTTAGCGGCTTTTCCCTGCCATAGAGAGCCGAGTTCGCCGTTCCAGTGCCTGACGATGATCCTCAGCAGGGCCGCGAAGCCCTCCTTTGTCAGAACTGCCCTGTCCGCTTGAGGCGGTTCTGGAACTGTGAGCACAGGGATTCCACCGAGCCGCTCCCGATCGGGACACCTAGCGCGGCGTTGGCTGCGTAGTCCATGTGGCCTTCGTGCTTCTTGAAGTACGCTTTCTGCTCGCGGACGGACGCCAGAACCTCCGGGGAGTCGGAAGGCGGTTCGCTCAGCAGTCCGTCGAGCGTCTTGAACAGCCGTTTGGGCGAGTTGCGCTTCAGGTCGCACAGGGTCTTCCCGCACCACGCTTCTGCCTTCGCCGCGTCCGCGCCGTGGAGCGCGGATGCCAGGGCGTGGAGGTGCTGGCTGAGGCGATAGAAATCGAGCATGGCCTTGGAGTATTTTTCGAAGCGGTCCTTGTAGATGTTCCACCGTCACACGCCGCCGTCCATCACGAAGAAGACGGTCTTGGCCCGCAGGAAGCCCATCCGCTCCATCTCCCGTTGCAGGTGGACGCCGAAGTCGTGCGGGGGAGGTGTCCGCCGGAACCGCGACGACGCGCTTCTCCATGGAGGCCTTGCGTTTCCCGCTTACGGCCAGCAGCGCCGACAGCCTGAAGACCACGGCCGAGCGGATCTCGTGCCAGTGGACGCGCGCCGGAATCTTCCGGTTCTTCTTGTCCACGCCCCAGTTGTCTCCACTGTGGCGGGCGTTCCAGCCGTCCGCCATCACGACGAGCGTATACTCCGTGCACGCGGCCCCGGCGCAAAGCCCCTCCGGCGGGCAGTCCTCCTGGGCTACGCCGAGGTTGAGGACGGCGGAGCGCACCGCGTCGCCACTGACATCGAACCATGTGGAGCCCGCGACCCCCGCCGCAATTTTGTTGCTCTCGGTCTCGGCCGCGAGAATCGCCAGCCGTCTTTCTTCCATCTCCGGCGAGCACCGCCGGTTCGGCTTGATCCCGAGGTGTACGAGGGCTGGGCATTCCCAGTGCCCATCCTCGCCGAAGCCCTCGCGGCAACGGAACGAGACCCGCCCGTAGAACGTGACGAGGCGGACTTCGCGGTACCGCTTCCTCCTGAGCGCCGCCACCTCGCCCGATGACGCCTCCCTGCCGTCCACCAGCCCCTGTACGCGCGACTCGTACTCCGCGCGCGGCGACTCCTGTTTCTCCTCGAAGAAAGCCCGCGCCGTGCCCATCAGCGGGCTCACCCGCGCCTGCAACTCTTCCTTTCCCGCCGGCTCCCCATTTTGGCTGCTGACACAGTAGTATATAGTGCTACACAATGTGCGAAAAGGGGGGCCATGGCGAAAGAACTCGAGAGAAAAAGTCAGCGCCCTCTTCGCCAGTCTTGCGGGCCTCGGCGCGATGCGCCCGGGGACGCTCACGGTACAGTACCGCAAACCAGCCGAACGCGAAACGCCGTTCCACCAGCTCATCTACAAGCGCAAGGGGAAGAGCCGCTCGGAATACGTCCGGCCTGAGAGACTGCGTGCCGTCGAGATGGAGGGAGACACCTACAAGAAGTTCCGCCGTCTCATTGAGGAGATAACAGACCTGTCGCTGGAGGCGTCACGGTTGCGCCACAAGAGGAATATAGCGGCCCGCTCGCCTGCCTCACTGGGCCGAAAAGGGGTGAGACAGTCCAGTGAATCGCCGTTGCGCCCAATTGGATGCGATCCGGATCAGACGGTCTGTTGCTCCACATTCAACAGAAAGGCTTTGATCCCGGCTTTCTTGCCGACAGTTGCCCGCAAATGTTCGAAGGCTCGCATCACATCGCGAGCTCGTCCGTCGGGCAAAACGAAAAGCGCCATTGTGTTCGCCCCAGGCCATATCGCGTTGTCGAGCCGAGGTCCCGTCGTCTTCCCTTTGCCCGTCACGCGTGGCATCTTTGTGAAACAGGTCACTCCCATGTCCTCCATGGCGGCCATGACCTCCTCGTCAACACCGATATTATAGACCGCCATTACCATTTTCACTGTCTGTTTCCCCAAATGAGTGTTGATGGTTGTTGTGGGTGGAGGGTGCTGTTAAGCACGCATTGCTTGTTCGCCGAAATGTCCCAGGTTCGCAGCTTTTCGCGCCGCATCCGCCGGCGCTAGTGTCGGTTGACGTGACATCACACAGTCAATGAAATCTCGATGAAGCCCATTGCGAACGCCTAACGCATCGGTGTCTAAATCCTCCAGAATCTGCGGTTCAGATGACTCGAGCGCGCCACGTGTTACCCACACCCATTCGCCGCTCCTGCCGATCCAACGTACCCCGACGCCTTTTTCGAGTTGCCCGCCATCCGCCACCAACAGCTCCATCCCGTCTCGATACATGCAGCGGAATCGAAAAGCGGTTGCCGTATCGTAGAGCCCGTCCCGGGGATAGACTCCCTGTCCTGCGGCAGACACGGGCTCATCTTTGCGGTCTGCCCCCCACAATGCAATATCCCCATGATGACCGATCCAGTCGGCGAGGATGCCGCCTCCCCACGTGCTCACCCAGCGCCAGTGGAAATCACAGACACCTTGATATGCACGCTCCGGGGCGTTTCCCTGCCAAGCTCGCCAATCTAACGCTAAAGGGGGAGCGACCGGCACATGACTTGTCGCAGGACCGCGGCCGCCTCCAGGTAGGCCAATCTCAATCCGGACGACCTTGCCGATTCGACCGCTCTGTACGGCCGCCACCGCCTTTCGGAAAGGGCTCTGCGTGCGCTGCCAACTTCCAGTCTGCCAGACGCGCCTGTGACGCGCAATCGATTCTGCCAATGCGGTCCCTTCTGACAACGTGTGAGCAAACGGAGTCTCGGCGTATATATCTTTGCCTTGTTGTGCCGCTAGGATGCCGATCATCGCATGTGAATGATTTGGTGTCGCCAGCATCACAGCGTCGATATCGTCGCGAGCACATAACTCTCGGAAATCGGTCATCGCCGCACAATCTTGGTTCCCGTTGCGTTGGTCGACATGGGCCTTTGCGTTTCGCAGTTTGCGAACATTCACGTCACATACGGCTCTGACCACCACATCGTCCATATGAAGAAAGGCGTTCATGTTGACGGTTCCCATGCCGCCGACACCAATCATCCCCATGACAATTTTTCTGCTGGGTGCCGTCCGCCCCAGTATATGTGAAGGTGCGATGTTGAAGGCGGCAAAAGCTGTTGAAAATCGAATAAAGCTTCTTCGCGAGATCTTCATGCGCGCGCCTCCAGATTAATTCCGCTGTGTGTGGTCCAACACGGAGTGCCCCCTCCCAGATGAGTTCTCGTGATTCGCCATTTGGCAACGGTCACTCCGTATTGAATGTGGCGCGTTCTCGTCATTTCGCCGCAGGTTTGTCGTCGGATTTCAGGTCGCCGAGCACGTACTGCAATCCGTCGAGAATATGCCAAAGACGGGTCTTGTCCAGAAATGCTCGCTTGTCGTGCGCGAACGAAGTGTAGAAAACGCGTCCTTCGCCATAGGGGCGGATCCAGCTCACCGCATAATCCTTGTCGTCACGCTTCTGACCTTTGGCGGCTGCGGTTTTTTCATCCGCCAGGTCGAGAGACACCAACACATGCAGTTTAGAGCGATCATACGGCGGAGTCCGCTGTTGATAGATCTCATCCCCAGCTTTGAAATTTTTCCCCTCGAAGGCTTGATTCAGCGGGTGAGAGGGGTCCTCAACTTTGAACGCCCATGTTCCACCGCCACCCCAGGGGTGACCATCGAACAAGCCGCCCACCATTTCGGCAGCTTCTGGACTCTCGTAAAAATTGTCCGCGCCCGCGTGGATCACGCAGAGGCCACGACCACTCTTCACGAATTCAGTCAAGTTGGGTACAAGCGAAGGATTCTCCTTGGTCTTCAGGCGGGTTGTGTTGTTCAGGACGACCGCATCGTATTTGAAAAGATTTGCCTTGTCAGTGAGCGAAGTGTAGTCCGTGGAAAAATCAGCAAGGAAAGCACCTGTTTTTGCGGCAAGCTCCAGAGCCTTGTTTCCATAGACGATACCCTCGCCGTGAACAAATCCTTCGCACTTGCTGAACACTAGCACTTTGCGGGCTTTGGCCGGTTTCGCATGCAACGCGCCGCCAATAAGGGCCTCGATTTGTGCGGCATCTTCCTGGGTAACGACAGGAGGCGGTTTCGGGGCAGCAACAGGTTTTGTTGCCTGTTGCACCTGAGCCATGACAGATACTGTGGGAATTGCCAGGGCGGCGCACGCCGCCATCAGTGTTCTTTTCATCGGATACCCTCTACCTTTCTGTTTTCGTAAGCTCGTCCGGTAATAGGCGAGTCTGTTTGCGCCGCACCTCGCGGTTGAACAGGCTGTAGAGCACCGGGACGAGAATCAACGTTACAATCGTTGAAAATGTCAAACCGCCGATCACTGTTACCCCCATGGGCTTCCATGTTTCGGAGCCCTCGCCGCCTGCAAAGGCCAAGGGCATCATACCAAAAACCGTTGTGAGTGTGGTAATCAACACGGGACGTAGCCTTTGTCGCCCGCCCCTGCGGATCGCGTTCGTCATGCTCTCCCCCCTGGCGATCAGCGTGTTGATGAAATCGACCAGCACGATGCCGTTATTGACACCGGTGCCCACCAAAAGGAGGATGCCGATGAAGCTGAACATGTTAATGGTCATGCCGAAGGACAGCAACGCGAAAAGGACGCCGGAAAGCGCAAACGGCAGCGCGAGAAAAATCACGAAGGGATGCTTGAAAGACTCGAATTGGGCGGCCATCACCATATAGACGAGAATCAACCCCAACAGAGTCAACATCATCAGGTCGGAGAAGGCTTCGGCCTGTTCTTTGACCATACCTCCGTACGCGATGTGCGTCGCCTCAGGAAGCACGATCTCTTTTTCTATAGCGGCGCGAATATTCGCTGCCACGTCACCGATTGACCGTCCGAAATAGTCAACCTCGACTTTCACCATTCGTTCCTGGTCCTTGCGCTCGATGTCGAGTGGCCCAAGATCTTGCACAACCTCCGAGATTGAGTCTACTCGTACGCGCTTGCCATTCGGCAGCACGATCTCAGAATCAAGGATGTCGGCAAGTTGTCTGCGACGGCTTTCCGTTAAGCGCATGAAAATCCAGTACTCGTTTTCGCCTTCGCGGAAGTCGGAAGCCTCTTTGCCGTAAAATAGCGTCCGGACCGTTTCGACGACGTCGGAAACGTTCAGCCCGAGTGTGGAAACTTTCAGCCGGTCAACTTTTACAATCAGTTCCGGTTTGCCGTCGTCCATGCTGATGCTCGCGTCCTTGGCTCCTGGAATACGATCACAAATAGCTTTGATTTCAGTTGCCACGCGTCGTGTCTCGGTCAAGTCGTGTCCCATGATTTCAATGACGATTGGCTTGCCGCCGCTGCTCATCCGTCCCATGGTCCGGTTAACGGTGCTCATTGACATCTTGACGACCTCGGGCCAGTCACGCAACTTATCGAGTATCCGTCGCCCCGCGTCACGCGTGGAAAAGTCACGTTTTTCCATGGAGATGAATTTGAAATCGATACTCCCCATGTGTGATCCCTGTTTGCCCGATCCAAACTTGGAGTCGCCGCACCGCCAACGGGAATTCAGGATCAATTTTTCTCCAAATAAACTCACTCCGAGTTTCCGGATTTCCTCGCACATCCGTCCCGTCTCTTCCACACGCGTTCCCAGCGGAAGTTCGATAGAGACCGATAGATCGCCTGAATCGGTCTCGGGGGAAAACTCAGAGCCGATTAATGGAAAGAGCGCAAGCGAAAAGCAAAAGACCGTCAACGCCAGCAGACAGACAATTCCGCGGAACTTCAGCGCGGTCCCAAGCAACCGCTCGTAAGCGGCTTCAACACGCTCCAGCATCGTTTCTCCAAACGCGTAAAGCTTTTGTCCAAATAGCCCGCCACCGACGACGCTGCGATCCTCTTTCAACAAGGTGGCCGCAAGCATAGGTGTCAACATAAGTGAACAGAGCAAGCTGGCCGCAAGCGTCACCGTGATAATGCCGCCCAACTGGCCGAAGTAAATGCCCGACAGGCCTGTAACGAAAATTAGCGGCACAAAAACTACCACCGTTGTGAGTGTGCTTGCAGAAATGGCTAAACCTACCTCGCCTGTCGCGTGTATCGCCGCTTCACGCAGCTTCGCGCCTCGCCGGGTGAAGCTGTCGATGTTTTCAAGCACGACGACGGCATTGTCGACCACCATGCCGATCGCAACTGAAAGTGCCGACAGCGAGATGATGTTGACGGTCCATCCTTTCAGATACATAAAGACAAAGGCGATGATTAACGAGAACGGGATCGTCAGAACGATGACAAACGATGCGCGGATCGTGCGCAAGAACGCGAATGTGGTCAACGTCACGAAAATCCCGCCCCAGCAAAGGGTTTCTGTCACATTTCTTAAGGATAGTTTGATGAAGTCGCTCGTGTCGGTGAGTTTGACCATCTTCACGTCTTGAGGGAGTCGACGCTGGTAGGCCGTGACCGCTTCACGTACGGCTTGGCACACTTTCACCGTGTTGGCTCCGGAACGTTTTTGAACCATGAATATAACGCACGGTTGTCCGTTGGCACCCGACATCCGTGTGGCCTCAGCGAAATTGTCAGATACGGTTGCGACATCACGCAAATAGATGGCCCCGCCGCCGGCATTGCGTTTGACAACGATATCTTTAGCCTCATCTGGGGTTTCATATTCACCGGGAACACGAACGGTGTAATCGATGAGACCATTCTTAATGTTACCTGCGGGGAGAGTGAGGTTCTCGCGGGCGATTGTTTGCTCGATTTGTGTTAGTGTCAATCCGTAGCCAGCCAGTTTAATCGGATCGATATCAATGTTAATTTGGCGGTGCAGCCCGCCGTATACTTGGACTGCGCCTACGCCGGAGATCCGTTTGAGCTCATCGCCAACGTCATCATCGACGAGATCGTAGAGTTTTTCCCACGATTCGTTGGCGGTTACGGCATAAAAAATAACAGGAATGGACGAGCTGTTAAACTTGTAAACGACCGGCTCTTCGATGTCGTCCGGCAGATAGCGTCGCGCCATGCCGAGGTGGTCACGTATATCGTTGGCGGCCTCTTCGAGATTAGTTCCCCAATCGAACATGCAGGTGATGATCGATATTCCTTCGCGAGTGCGACTTGTGAGTTCGTCGAGATTGTTGACGATGCTCAACTGATTTTCGATCACGCGCGTTACACGCCCCTCGACATCTTCGACACTGGCTCCCGGCCAGAGCGTGATCACCGTGATCGAAGGCGTTTCGACTTCCGGGAACAGGTCGACGGGAATCTTGAATAGAGACACCACGCCCAGAACAAGGATGGTAATGAAAACCATCAGCGTGAAGATTGGGCGCTTAACGCCAAGTTCTGGCAGCCGCATGTCTATTTCCTCTGTTGGCCGGCGTCGTCTGCAAATCGCACGGGCTGGCCCTGTGTGAGTCGGTGCTGCCCGGCAACGACCACCTGTTCCCCAGTTTTCAGTCCTTCGACTATTTCAACCAGATTGCCGTCGCGCACGCCTAATTTTAAACGGCGCGTTTCGGCTTTGCTGTCTGTGATCACAAACGCCAGAAAATGGTCGCTACGCCGCAAAAGCACGTCGGCGGGAAGAACGACGACATTGCTTCTGACGTCCAAAATAATGCTTCCCTCCGCATAGAGCCCCGGCCGCAAGATCCATGCCCCGGCCGAATCGGTTTTATTGGTGAGACGCACCTCGAGCGTGGCGGTCCTCGTCACAGGGTCTACCGCCGGGTAAATTCGTGCAATTACTCCGGAAAATGGTTGCTCGGGGGCCGCATCCGAAAACACATTGACTGTAGTCTGCCCAGACACAAGATAGCGCAGGTACGGGCCGGGAATCGACACGAGGAATTTAAGTTCTTCCATCGGGATGATTTGAACGACTTTGGTTGAGGCGTTCACCATGGCGCCGGGGTCAATATATTTGGCGCTAACGACGCCATCCATGGGAGAGTGGAGGAAGGCCTCGGAAAGGTTCACATGGATGAGGTCGACAGCTGCCTGCGCTTGCACATGTTTGGCTTCGGCCTGTGCCAATTCAGTTACCGCCTGCTCATGTGAGGTTTCAGCCAAGTCGCGTTGCTGTTCGGTGGTGGAGCCTTCTACGAACAACTTTCCCATACGATTTTTTTCTCGCAGACGATCTTTTAGGACCACTTTAGCAGTGTCGATTGCCGTCCTGGAAGTTTCTAGTGCAGCAAGGGCTTGCGCCAGTTGTGCCTTGATTTCACGGTGGTCAATGACCGCAATGATTTGCTGGTTCGTGACTTTTGTGCCTTCTAACACAGGCGTACCATCAGCGAGAGATAGGGCTTCAAGTCGCCCAGCGATCTTCGGCATCACATCCACGATGCGGATTGCCTCCAACGCGCCGGTTAGCTTGATTGAGTTGGTAACACACCCTGTGTGTACAATCGCCGTCCGCACGGGGATTGTTTGCCTTCCTTTGTCCACCAACGGCGGTGTTGCCTTGTTGTCTGCGTAGCGGTAAGCGAACACGGCTGCCGCTGCAATTCCGGCAACGGCCAACGCATACACAAGCCCTTTCAGAAAGGTCTTCATTTGGCCTCCAAGTCTGCTCCGAGCAACCCCATTGCGTGATTAAGCGAAAGGCGTGCCATATTGTGATCGAACAAAGCTTTGTAATGGTTTCCCCGTGCTTCCGTTAGCGAAGAACGCGCATCGACGATCTCCACTTCGGTGTTGACGCCTTCCCGGTAGCCAGTCATAGCAAGCCTCAGGCCTTCTTCGGCATGTTGCAGGTTGAGCCTTTGAGACTCTACGTATTCTTCCGCATTTTTCAGGTTGAGCAACGCCTGCTGCACGTCCAAAAACACATCTTCCTCTACACCCTTTAGCTCAATTTCTCGCTGTTTTAACCGTGCCTTGGCCGCGATCAAATCGCCCTCACGACCGAAGCCGTTGAAAAGTGACCAGTTGATTTCCAGCGCCGCGCGTTGGGTGCCGGACCAGTCTCGATCACCGTCACGCGTGCGGTCTGTGCCGGAACTCAAAGTCAGATCCATCTCTGGAAGATAGGTGCTGCAGAGAACGCGCACCTGCTCGCGTTGCATGCGGATGTTCAGTTCAGCCATGTAAAGGTCCGGACGGTTTTTGTAAGCTACCTTGATCGCCATTTCAATCGACGTGTCGACCGGTTCGTGCTTCAGTTGATCCGCCAAGTGAATCTGTGCATCGGTTGCGGTTCCAAGTGTTCGCAAGAGGCTCGTTTTGGCGAGGACGAGATTGTTTTCCTGGCGGATCAATTCGGCGCGGAAGTTAGCCACATCGACCTGTGCGCGCAACTCGTCATATTTAGAGGCTACACCATTGACGCGTTTGACACGCACATCGTTTAGGTGCGCTTCTGCTGAGGTGACAGCGTCACGGTTGACATGACAAAGATTCTCGGCAAGGAGCGCAGTATAGTAGTCGGCATACACTTTACGGATAACTGTTTGGATGGTGTCGCGCACGTTCTCATCTGACAAAAACGCGTAAAGTTTGGCGGCCCGCAGTCCTGCAGTTATGCCGCCGGACCGAAAGAGCGGCTGCCGTAAAACAATTTGGGCCGTGTCGGAATCGCTGGTGCCGTAAGCGGTTGACGCTGATGCATCCACCCGCGGAAGAGCCAGCTGGTATGCGGAAACCAACTGGCCGCGCGCGATTTCACGCTCTTGAATTTTTGCTTGAAGCGCTTTGTTGTATAGTAAGGCAATCCGTACAGACTCGTCCAGCGTCAGGCTCTCGGCGGGGACTGGAATGTCACCGCTTTCACGGACGCGAAACCATGACTTGTAAGCTTCATCGCGCGTCTCCTGCAAGTCCTCATAGAGAACCTCGCGGGTTAGACAGCCCGCCAGCATGGTCATCGCCAGAAGTCCAGCACCCTTCAATCCCCATAAGACATGCTTCTTCATACCGCCTGACTCATCCCTTGCACCGCCCCCACTAACAACATAATTAAAAGCGAAAATATATTACATCTCGCTCCGATTGCTGTATACCGAAAAAAGCCACAGGACCATTGAATATGGGATTTTTTGCGAAGGTGAAGAGGGGAAAGGCATCTCTTGGCTGGAGATTCTAGGCTAGGGCACTGTTTTTTTGGGCACGCCCGAGGGGTGGCAGTCAATACAACGCATCGAATGAATGTTGTGTTTGCTCATGCGCGACTTAAAGGTCGTGTCCATGGTGGTCACGTCTAAACCACACGAAGAGCGAGCTGGGTGGCACAACGCGCAAGAAGCGCGCGTATCGTTTGAGTGCGGCGCATGGCAGGCCACACAACTGATGCCTTCGTGGACGCCCGTCGGTGTTCGGTCATCACCCGTTCCCGCTTGGCCGAAAGCGTTGGGGGCATGGCACTGTGTACAGAGCCGTTGTCGAGGATCCGATGATACTTTGACGGGGCGGCCTTGATCAAAGACTTTAGGCACAAAAAGATCGTCGATCGCAAAATGGGTTTTCTCCTGGCGCACATAAAACGCGAGGATATCGCGTCGGAAAGCGGGCAGGTTGGTGGCCGTCGAGGCAACTTGCATCGTCGGGCGCCCGAACGGCTTTCCGGGAGCATGCATTTTGTGGCAGGCCAAACACGGGATGACCGGGTTCTCAGCGGTGATTGGTGTTTTAAAATGCCATGGGCCATCGGTGTCGAGCGGTGCGACCATGTCGGTCATTTTCCCCTCATAGAACATGCCGTGGCAACGCAGGCACTCATCCGCCATCTGCTCGGTTCGGTTATGTTTCGCGTCTAAAAAGATTCCGGCGTAGTTCGTGCCGTGTCCGCCGTTTTGCCAGTAAGCGTACTCGCGTGCATGGCAGTTCTGGCAAGCTTGCATCATCCGGATTGTCTGCTCCTCGCTGAGCCGGATG
>Ga0075012_10005957_pt1 | contig 11112 bp, 4 predicted proteins | sample All_14_2_FD_71474 | JGI IMG/M metagenome (GOLD analysis project Ga0075012, IMG submission 71474) | Freshwater microbial communities in response to fracking from Pennsylvania, USA - Allegheny Zone_MetaG_DW_15 | ecosystem: Environmental > Aquatic > Deep subsurface > Groundwater > Drilled...
CCCCTCAGCGACCTTGATTTCAGCCTCGTTTGATGCCATCGCAGCCGCAGAAGAAGCAGGTTCCTCCACGGGTAACTGGACCGGTTCTGTTTCTGAGGATGACTGTGCGGTCGCCTCGGCGACGACGGCTCCCTCGTTCGACGCCAACTCTCTCTCCCGAGTCGCCGCGGCCCCTTCAACAACCCCATGGTAAGTCCCTGATTCAGATACCCTCTGGACGGCCGGTGGAGCATCGTTCTCGGCAGCAGTCTCGAGTTCGACTGGCTGGACGGCCGATGGAGCATCGCTCTCGGCAGCAGTCTCGAGTTCGACTGGCTGGACGGCGGGTACGACTGGCACGACGTCGTTTTCCAAGGAAGGCTTTACAGCCGCACCCCCGCGATTACCGCCTCGGCCTCTCCTCCCATCATTACGCTGGCGAAAGACCACAGACGCGACAGAGGAAGGTTCAGTTGACGCCGCAGTGTCTTCAGAGGCTTTCGGCGATGAATCTGCAACCGGAGCTACCAGGGTATCTCCTGGGGACAGCACTCCCGTCGACGCCGCCTTGGTCGTAGTAGGCTGTCGCTGACCACCTCGGCCTCGGTTGTTTCTCCTCGGTCCACTCGACCCCCTTGCGGCTGAATCACCTGCCTCCGGGGTAATTTCTACCTCTGATGACGCGGTCGTCTTCAACGGTGTAACCGTAGGCTCAAAAGACGAGGTCTTCAATGTGGCGTCAGAAGTAGCGGATGGTTCTGACTGCGTTGGCGCTTCGGGTGCTGCCGCCTGCACACTGGCCGCAGAGAGCTCATCAATGACAGGTGCAGAGGTCGCCTCGGGAGTACGAACGACCTCGTCAATTGGTCGACCAGTCTCCGTCGTTTCAGCCTTCCCTCGCGGTTGTCTGTTCCCTTTGGCGCCGCGTCGCCCCCCTCCTCGAACTCGCTTTTCGGCAGATTCCACTGCGGTAGGCGCGGTTTGGTGATGATGAGCCGAGTCGCCTTCATTTGCCATGGCCTCGGTGATGTCCTCGATCGTAGCGGAGGACCGCGGAGGGAGATGCGAGCTGCTACTGGACGAGAGGTCAGAAACGGGGATCGTCGCTACTGACGAGCTCGTCTCCTCATCTTCAATGACTCCATCGCGGGAATGAATCGTGGAGGCCACCTGCTGTACTTCCAGGGTTGTTGGATCATCTTCGGAAGGGGAGAGCAAGGTAATAGAAGCGTGCATCCGAATATCCTCCACCCCGGAATCGTCCACTTTACGGATAAACACAAAATGGCCGCGCCTTGCCTCCACTTCCGCTTCGCACTCCTGATCGGACGGAAACTGACGTCCACTAAGCGCGGATTCGCGCTTGAGGTCTGAACGAGAAAACTTGCTTATGACCGGGGGAGCATCGAACTCTTCCGCTGGTAGATGAGGATCTCTCCCGGCATCTTCAGTGCCATTGACCTCGCTGGGAGAATAAACTCCTTCATCGGGAATCTCTTCAGTTGATAAGACATTGGAAACATGCTGTTGGTTCGCAGTGGCTTCAAGCTCGTTCTCATACGCCACCTCTTGCTCTTCGCTGATCTCAGCCACGACGTCTTCTCCCCCGAGCATGTGCGCCTTATGGGTCTCGGCATCCTCGTTGTCGCTCTCTTCCCTCAGCGCCTCTTGGAACTCGTTGATTGCGCCCTTCACTGAACTCACCACACCCCAGATATCTTTCATCGGCGTGAGTAATGCTCTGTTGCTAAGAATATTTGAGCCAGGTACACTCGGACCATCATTTGAAACAACCTTTTCGGGGGTCGACGGTCCAACTTCGAATCTAGACTCGAACTCGTCCTCCGCTTGTTCCCGCGGAACAACATCTTCCTCTATCCTGATATCATCATTGTCATTCGCGTCTCGCTCTTCGATCATGTTCTCATCCTCCGCAATCTCACTAGCTTCGATTTCCTCCTCGCCGTCTCCTGTTGCGGCTGTCCGTTCGAGGTCGTTCTCGGTGTCCGACTCTTGCAAAGCCTCGCGGAGTTCTGCGACCCCGCTTACCACCGAAGCTAGCCATCCGCTTCTACCGGTAGTCGAAGAAGACCCTTGAACGGCGGCAGATGGCCTGGCCACATCCTGGATCTTCTCCTTCACAGAACCGTCTCCATCCTGATCCTCTCGCAGCGCTTCGCGGAACTCCTGCGCCACGGGCGCGACCGTCTCCGACACCTGCGAGGCGAGAGATGCGAGCTGGGACCACATATCAAAAAGATGAATGGAAGCGAGTTTACCAGAGCCTGATCGCTCCCCCCCCCCGGATCTCTTTCACGACGCCAACTTTCTATTGTAAACCAACTTCAGGCTGTTTCGAAGCTCAGAGGCAATCCTTGTATCGTAGGTAGCTCTCGCACCGATCCTCTATCGTAAAAACAATGGCCACTTTCCAGATTAGTCAGTCAAATATCCCCTTGCAATGGATGTACTACACTCCCTCCCACCGCACCGCAGGGTCTACTCGCTTCGGTTCGGTCCCGAACGGCGGGTCTCTCTTTCTGTTCCTTTTCCAAAGGAAAACGATGATCTATTGATTTAACGAATTCCCTTAAAAAGTAGACGGCAAACAGTGCTCATGTCGTCGAACGACGAAGGAGCGGTACTAATTAATAGCTCTCTAACTAAATCTTTGAATAATGATGCATGATGTTGTGAAGGTGAGGAGGTGTCTGAAAGGTCAGAGCACGGGGCTATGTACCTTGGTATGCAGGGGCCTACCACGGTACCTAGTGTTGATTGATTTTTGATCTTTTTGATCGATGTTGAGTCTTGCTTGGTGCGGTGACGACTATGTAATGTGGTATTGCATCCTCATTGTCATTCTTTAGATTCTTCGTATATGTTGTGTCCTCATTGAATTAACATATTCCGTATTCTTACGATATCTTCGTTCCACAACCCTTCCTTTAGTGATTTTTGTGACTGAGCCCTTCGTTCAGCGACGGAGTACAATACCCTGGCTTGTCCCGGAGAGCTTCCTCGTTACATACAGTACCGCTACTGCGCGTGGTAAGCCGCAAGGGGAACAACAACAACGGCCGGTCTCATGTCTTTATAAGACAATCGTTACCTAATGGACGGATCCTGAACAGAACAAAACATCAACGGTCGGTCGGTTGGTCGGTCTCCTATCTCATTCATAGGTACCCTAGTGGACGGACGCTGAAGCGAATTACGGTCGGTCGGTCTCGTGTCTCGTGTCTCATTCAAGACGTCCAAGACTTGCAAAGTATAGAGGAGACGCGGGATTAGTTGGCGGGGATCCGATGCAGGATCCGGCGGCAGCGGCTCCACCACCCGATGGGCCGCCGGGAAGCGACCCGGCGATGAACATGACCGAGGATCCTCCGACAACGAAAAAAGATGAAGGTCGGCTCTTGGGGCGGCAGGAGTCGTTGATGGAGGGCGTTAGGCAGCGCCTTCAGACGAGCACGCAAGCGTTCCTGGTTCCGGGCGTGACTCCCGTGGCAGGGGCGACTGGTTACGGCAACGCTGTCAAGCACCGGCTAAAGGAGCGGAAAACGTGCGGGAGGGAGGTGACGGTATCGTTTCGAGCACTTTTGCTGTGTGGGATCACTGTTGTCATGGCAGCCACGATGGCGGCGCTGTTAGCGACGCAGATTGTCATCTCGCGGGATGTTTCCAACTCTTTGATCTCGACCTGCAACGAGGCGACCAACGCGTTTCTGAACACTACGGTGGCTATCGTGCTGGATAGCTTGGTGTTCATTGCCCGTGAGCAGATGCTGGATGCCTCAGATAGTCTGAGGGTCTTCCTAATCCACCAGGCTCAGGCTCAAGTCGGCACGACGTATAACTCTATTGCTACTTCGTATACGGAGTTTGATTTAGCTCCCAACTCAGCCTTCTTTAACAAGACGAAGGGTTTCATGTCGGCGCAGATGAAGGCGACGTACTCCGATTGGATCGACGTGGTTTCTGTTGGAGTCACAGATAGCAGCAACAGGTATCTAGACGTTTCACTGTGCCACGAAGACCCTCTTGGCACTTCTTTCGGGCCCAGCTCGGTCGGTTCGTGTCCCTTCACGACGGCAACCACCAACCAGACGACTCTCGTTCGATGCACCGACGATATCAGCTCCCCGTGCAAACAGTACTCAAATTTCTCCGTGGCAGATCAGCTACCCGTTGCGACCCAATTGGCCTTCCGCGCCACTCAGCCGGCGAATACCACAGCAATGCTCATGTGGTCTACACCGTATGTGCTTCAGGGGATACAGTTCAACTTTAGACAGACGTTGTCCAATATGATGGGAGTGGGATTGTCCTACCCAGTGTTCAACGACAGTTGTCAATCCTATTCATGCGCGTCCCGGTTCGTCTGGTCGGTGATTACCGCGCGGTCGTTTGCCGCGTTCAGCCGGAATGCCGTAATGGGGAGGAACGTTAGCAATAGATTCAACAGCATTCAGAATGATTCAGTATTTTTCGTGGTCGAGGGGAGAGGCGCGACTACAAACGGATTGTTATTGGGCGGAGCATTCGGGAATGACGGAACAGACTTGACAATCGTTCCGAGCGTTCCTTTGATGGCGGCAGACTCCTCGTTGCCGGTGATTTCTAAACCATCCCAATACGTTATACAGGAGTTTGGATCGTTCTTGAGCACTGCATTGGACGACCTCGTCATCGATACGTTCAATCCCGTGACCTTGGAGAAATGCAACAGCTCATCGCCCGATGACGATTTGATACTCCAACTGAGCAACTGCACTCTTATAGCAGTGATCAGTGTCCATTCCCCCGAGACTGTGCCTCAGTTCCACACCCTCGCTCCTGCTCGTTTTGTCGTCGTCTACAGCATCCCCTTGAAGAATCTAATGTCACCCCTCATGGTTCAGCTGGTTGAGGCCCAGAAACAAATAAACGATCAGCGACTTGCGCAGGAGGATGCGATCGAGTCCCTGGTGGGTGTGGGGATCGGGGTGGCGGTCGCGGCGATTGTGCTGGGAATACTTGTCGCGTGGCTGATGGCGGTTCGTGTGTCAGTGCCTCTTCAAAAGCTTGATCGCCGAATGAGAAACCTAATGAACTTTAACTTTAGAGTAGCGGAGGATGACTATCTCTCTCGCGTGTCGGACATTGGTCGGGCGGAGAAGACTTTGGAATCGCTCAGCGATGCGATTGAGGTGTTTTCAAAGTTTGTGCCTGAGACTGTCGTGCGAGGAATCGTCCAGGGCAAGCCCGAGTCCACTCGCCTCCACGTGGAACACAGGGTGGTGACGGTGGCGTTTTCAGATATCAAGGGGTTCACTTCCATTTCCGAAAAGCTTGAAATCAGCGACCTACTGTTCTTCCTCACTCGCTATCTTACGGTAATGACCGAGGTTGTGCAACAGTATGAGGGCACGGTGACCGAAATTCTCGGAGACGGGTTACTGGTCCTGTGGAACGCCCCGGACGATTGTGAGTTGCACGCTGCCAAAGCATGCGCGGCTGCTTTGGCGATGCAGGCCGCGGTCAAGCACGTTGCCAATGAGTTCCACTCTATCCTCAGCATGCACGGATTGGAGAACCTCTCTGTGCGCGTGGGGATTCACACTGGTCGCGTGCTTGCCGGGAATATTGGGTCGACGACCAAGCTCAAGTACGGCTGTTTGGGGGACACCGTCAACACCGCCTCGCGACTGGAGGGGCTGTGCAAGCTGTACGAAGTAGGCATCATCTGCTCTAAGGACACCATTGATATGCTCCCTCCCAACAGCGGGTTCCAGTACAGGGAACTCGATCTTGTGCAGGTTAAGGGCAAGGACCAGGCCTTGGCTTTGTTCGAGATCGAGGCGTTGCGAAACAAGCTAATCATTCCAGGGGCCGCGAACGGTCGGGAGCATGGCGCCGAGGCTCCTCGCGATTCGTACCATGGTCGTCCCTCAACTAGAACAAAGAACCTAAGTAGACTGACCAGCAAGGCCAAGAGCATGGTTGGATTCGGTAAGCGGACTTCGTCGCGGTGGTCGAGTGCCGGTTCAGCTCCGGGCGCGAGTCGATTCGATCCTTCGGTCCGATTGGGCACGGCAGCTTTCCGAGTGAAGACTCGATCCTGAACGCCAAGGCTGCGAGGAATCACACGTATGAAGAGGCCCTGCACTTGTTTCAGCAAGGCAAATTTGCAGAGTCTTTGCAACTTCTCAGCTCGCTCTCGGATCCCGACCCCGCGACGAGGCTGCTGTCGGACCGCAACCGCAACGCCCTCGTCGCTGCGGAAAGGGGTGAGATTGACTTGTCGACGTGGCGTGGAGTCAATCGGCTGACCGAAAAGTACTGAAGTTCCTCTCAGTGGTCGCAGGGCGGGGGTGCATATTCAGATTCCCCATGCGCCTTCATGACCCTAACGTGCGCGCCTATTGTTGACAGGCAGTGTTTTCCCAGAAAGCTTCACATCTCTACTCGGTCGTATTGTACACCATGTACTCCCGTACAATACCTGTCGCTCCGTGATATAGACCACATCCGTGACCGGGTTTCTACTTGTGTTGCGGGTAAGGACGGACCCCAGCCCCCTATGCAGTGGTCCTACCGTGTCTACTTCGTACAATACCGAGCGTTCCCGGAGGAGAACCCTAACTGGAGCGGCGGCACAATGCATTTTATTCCACAGAGGTACATTGTGATGATCTGATGTTTAGGCGGTGATTCTTGAGGTCTACATGTACTGCTGTAATGGCAGTTGGAATCGGCACTCTTAACTATTATTCCAGTGACGTAGCTAAAATATAATAGTACATCCAAATAGAACACTGTCCGTATCGAAAGCCCCTTGGGGGAACTACGAGAAGGACCTGTAGGTTCCGTTGTGTTCCTATCCGGTCGGTCTCTTCACTAGCAGCAGTTCCTTCACACGAATCACCGGAATTTTTGCTGTGCCACTTGGTTTGTACTTTCAAACGGGAAGAAACAACGGCCGCAGAACCTCCCTAACGGCGGTGACGAGTAGACGGAGATGTTGTTTGACAGAGCATTAGGGGGTGAGAGAGGCATCTTTCTACCGTTAGTATCCAAGGAAGGCTACATAATAATAAAAAAACGTCGTTCCAGCGCTAAGGTGTTAAAATACTGTGGTCTTTGCCACCCCCCCGCGACCGTCATGATGTCCCTCTCCTCTATTGTAGCGCTACTTCTACTGTATAATAGCTCGCCGTAGCAGTACTGAGTTCGTACATATCACACACACTGGACAGACTGCGCCTCCTTCTATCAAGGGTTGTTCTTTCATCGAAAAGTGGATGATGTCACCCAAAGCTTTGTTCTTTTCCCAATCCGAAACCCTGTTAAGGAAAAAAATGCAGACGTCACACCACTTGTTTCTTTTCGCAGAAAGAAGGTACCGTACCGTCCGGTGTTGTACAATGGTCTAGTAGTGAACAGAAACCGCATCAATTGTCCTTCTCAGATACGACTCTCGCTCGCACAATGCGAGCCATACCACATTTCTTTGTTTCAGCGAGGAATTATTTGTGTTTCGCATCTCCATCTCATCGTCATCATCATCATATCACAAGAAATTTGTGCACTGTCTCAAGTCTCAATAATGCCTTCCTCTTCCGACACAAGTCCTTCTGAACAACCAAATTACGGTACAAAAAAACTGGGCGATTGCGCCCATTCACTTTATTCCTTCCGCCCTACCCACACTCACTCACTCACACCTCCAACCTGAACGCTCTCTTTCGCTCAGCAACGAAGCGCGCCAAGTAAAGTTGAATCATCTTCCTTCAGAAGCAGCTTTCACCTAAGATTGCATTCTTTCCCTCCTCCGTATATACCCCGCCCCCCAAGACTCCTCCATCTTCTTCTTTCGCTATTATTTGATTTTCTCACAATCACACTCCACACACTGCTATTTTCTGATGTACCGCGAAAGTTTTCATAAACAGCAAGGATTCAAAGGTCAATAGACGGTTGAGACCCCAAGATATCATTTAGGCACTACATCCTTGGTTTACGAACTCTCTCTATCTCTCTCTCTCTTCTCCCCTCCATCAGGCGAATTTGTTTGCCTTCGAGGCGTTTCTTTTCTCTTTTGGCTTCTGGAGGTTGGATTCGGTACACTTCCCCAACTAAATATCCGCCGCCTTCGCCAATCGATTACGTGCCATCATCCAATACAACGCTTCTGTGCTTCTTCTGCCACCAAAATTCTCCTCTCTCTCTCTCTCTCCTGCCCTCTTCCGTCATATATCTTTTCGCTTCGGACGCATCAGCCATCATGAGCTCCGACGCTAGCAACGGCGAGGCGAAAAGCCTCATGGATGTGGACGTTCGCGACGTGGTGCCCGATCTCTCGCTTGGTTCAGAGCCGTCCACTCCATCGTCAGCGAAAAGTAGCTTAAATGGTGTCAACATGGCCTTTGACTCGATGGGGAACACCAAGTGCGGTGGAACGGTAGGCAGTTATGGATAGCAAACATGCTCCTGGCTTGAAACTAACACATAAGGCAACATGCACAGTACGTGCGGACGAGGCACAACAACCTCAGGTGCTTCCCCAGGTGCTCTGACCCTCACAGCCCCACCAGCTTCTGCGGCCAGTGTCTGAGTGGACGGATTCACTGGGAGACATCAAGGGATCTTCCCCAAGAGGTTCGCGTCATCGGTGCGTTCCGGAACCTAAGCTGCCCATTGCCGTTAAGCATTGGCCAGATCTGGAACGGTGAGACCTCGGATGTGTTCATAATCGGAAGCTGTCTTCCGATCAGCGAGACGCTGTCGACGTTCACATTCATCCCCAATCGCAAGTGGCAGTATTCGAATGAGGACCGCATCGTCTCCACCGACCTGCATGTATTCACCGCATTCTTGCTTGAAAACAATCAGTGCGTGGCCATGGCCGACTCAAACAGCTTCCATGTAACTCCAGTGTGGACTGCCGACAAGGACAAGGAGAGCCAGCGACGCACTCGCGCTCGGCTTAAGCGAAAGGAGTTGTCCAGGCAGATTGTTGAGGATGCGGAGGAGGCAAGGCGCAAGCTCCCTAAAATAGAGTCGCAGACCTTCACTCCTTCCCCTCAGGTCCCTCTACCAGCTCCAGTGCAGGTCCCGAATACCGTGGTGTCGTCCGTTTCCCCCGCGCTGCAAAATGGAATCAAACCGATGATTACTCAGCCCTCTGCTATGCCCAACTTCCCTGGAGGGACCAGCACTCGGTTCCTGGAACCTCGAGTGAGCGTATGGGCGCACGCCCCCACGATCTCTCCACCATCCTTCTACCCCCACCTAGTGCCAAGCCTCCCTCCACTAAGTTCCCGCTTTCTCCCACCAGGCGGCCTGGACCACCCAATGATGCCCACCACATTCGGCTGGGGCACCCATTTCAAACAATTCTTGACCCCTGGACTGGGGCTGGGGCACTTGCGAAAACCGTTTCCCCCTTTCGGAAACCACCCCATATAACCTTGAACGTCGGTAGACCCCCAAAGAGCGGACATTCGAGGAGGAGGCGCGGGTGAAACATTATTTGATCCCAAACTTGTGTTTATCGAGACTTATTTCTTGCGTCCAGTTGCCGTCTTGTTGTATTATAGAACTATTAGTAGTACTACAAGAGAATGACCTCATTGTTAATGATTGTCGGATTGATCATCCTCCTCATACATCAGCGGGCAAAGACAACCGAATGCATGCTCCTTATTGCAACAATGCAAACGGGGCCATGACCACTCTCTGAGATAGTTCTCTGACACCGTTGAGTATGGAGGCCAATAATTAGAGCGCTCGAGAACGATGATCGAAAACAACTAGACCTCAATGATGATTCGTGTATCTCCAAACGTTCACAGAGATGTCTTGTGTTGCATCAGCTAATGTGACCAGCATTGAACAAAACTAGAGCTAGAGGTTTTGCATTGATCATCATCTTCTCGTCCTGGACATCTCTATGCGATGTTGAATACCGAATCGTGCTCATCTAGATCATGCTTCCTGCATATTGCATTAACTATTGTGTTTAGAGCTGAGCAGAAGTACAAGTGGTACAGCGATCACCATCGCAGACCAAATGAAATCATCTTCGCGGTGTCATAACTGAATTGCGTGCACTGAGAGTCTTGAAAGTTCCAGCCACGCAGCTCCGTCAAATTAAACTAGACGATCTAACGCACGCTCCTCGCGGTCGCATCTTATAGTCAAACGATTGACGTTCTTTAAAAAGTTCAGGCACCCAGGGTGCATTATATGCACCGAGAGCCGGAACCAGCCATAACGAATTTTAAAAAATGAATTATTACGTTGGCTCACGGGGTAACCTACTTTTATTAAACGAGTAGTTCATATAGAACCTACTCGACATCGTTTGCGGCTGCCTCCTGCCTACATCGCAGCTATTCTCTGCGGGCGAACTCGGCCTTTACTTGCAAATCAGTAGGCAGGCTGATAAACAACATTCCAAGGATTAACATAGACCTCACTCAAATGAAAAACAAACAGGTTACTAGGATTAAAAGCATCAGAAGAAGATCGTTCACGACTTACCCTTCTGGCCGAACTTCAATAGCCTTGAGCCTCCGATTTTGGATATAGATAGGTTTTTGAAGTTGACAACTCGGGATAAACTGGACAAGAATGAACACATAGAAACGTATAGAGGTTCCACACCCTGAACTACACAGAACGGGAAGATTTGTGAACAAGAAAATTGTGACCGAGTTTTTGTGCGACACAAATATCTTCTGCTATGAGATGCTGGACTCTCTTCCATTCGGCAAGTAAGGCTCGGGCGTCTGCGTACACCACTTGCCGTCCTTTATGTAGCTTTTAGGTTTCGTTGCATGACTGCAAGCAAACGGGGGATGATGATTACATATCGCACCTGGGGAGATTTTGTTGTTAGGCTTTTGCCCTTTTGTTAGTATACGACCCCTTTCTGTCAGCCTCAATTTGCCCCGACAGAAGCGCATAGTATCCTCTTCTTTCTCCAACTGTAAAAGTGACTCCCTCCGCCCTCCGATTTCTGAACGGTTGGATTTCCTTCTACATGAGAACCCTATGGGTAGATTCTTTTTCTACGCGACGCGTACGCCTACGCCCTATCCTGTACCTACCTTTCCTTATCGCGTTTTACCTTACCTACAGCAG
>Ga0075012_10005959_pt1 | contig 11107 bp, 9 predicted proteins | sample All_14_2_FD_71474 | JGI IMG/M metagenome (GOLD analysis project Ga0075012, IMG submission 71474) | Freshwater microbial communities in response to fracking from Pennsylvania, USA - Allegheny Zone_MetaG_DW_15 | ecosystem: Environmental > Aquatic > Deep subsurface > Groundwater > Drilled...
CGTGACGAGGGCCCAAGCGAGCACGAGCGCCCAGCCGAGCTCGGGGCGGCGCCAGTTGCCGCGATTTCGCAGCCACCGAATCGCCGCCGGCAACACGAGCAGGCTCCACGGGAACCACCACGCGAGGTGAAGCAGCAGGAATTGCCAGCGCGGGACGTTTTCGTAGTCGGTGGCCACGTTCGTCGAGCCGACCGCGTGACCGAGACTTTCGTCGATGAAGAAGTGATGAAGGAAACCGGGAAACTTCGATTCGATGAAAAGCAGCCAGGGAAGATTGATGGCGGCGACGATCACCGCGCCGAGGGCGAGAAATCGAAATAATTGTAGAGGCGCTTGTGCCAAGCGCCTGTGGGTTGGCTGGGCGCTTGACACAAGCGCCCCTACAACGATCAGCCCCGCGAACACCAACCCGTGCCAGCCCTTGACGAAGCACGACAACGCCACCGCCAGCCAGAAGCCGGCCAGCCAGATCCCCCGCCGCGTTTCATTCCCGCGCAGGAAACAGTAGAACGCCGCGGCCAGAAAAAAGCTGAACAACGGCTCGGGCTGGACGATGCGCCCCAGCGTCGCGGTGCCCAGCGAGGTCAGCAGAATGATCCCCGCCACGAATCCCATTCGCGGCCCGCCCAATCGCGTCGCGAACAGAAAGGTGACGACCACCCAGCCGGTGACGGCCAGCGCATTGGGCAGCCGGGCGGCGAATTCGTTCACGCCGAAAATCTTCATCGAACCCGCCATCAACCACACTTGCAGCGGCGGTTTCACCAAACGCGGCACGCCATTGTTTTCCGGCACCAGCCACGAACCGCCTTCCGCCATGACGCGCGCGGCGCCAGCATACTGGCCGTCGGTTTCGTTGTAAAGATCGCCCCAGCCGGCCACGGCGATTTGCAGAACCGCCGCGGCGGCAAGCAGCCAAAGCAGCCCCCGGCGAAACTCGCTCACGCGGTTTCGAGGCTGAAATTATCGGGAAATCCCTTCGGCAGCCGCAGGGGTCGGCCGGCCGGCATTTGCACCAGGGCCAGCGCCTGCTTGCAGGTGACCAGCTGCGCTCCGTCGGCGGGCCGGACGATCTCGAACTCCACCCAGAACCGCACGCCGGAGACCTCGGTCAGCCGGCCGTTGACAACGAGTTCGTCCCCCAGCGTCGCGGGGCGGCGATAATCGATTTCCGTGCGCACCACCACCGGATGAATGTTCGTCCGCTTGATTTCCTCGAAACTCATCCCCATCTGCATGGCGAGCAGCGTGCGGGCGTATTCGATGAAGCGGAGATAGACGATGTTATGCACCACGCCACCGGCGTCGGTGTCGTAATACATGACCTGGATTGGCGTGCTGACGGTTTTCAAAAACTAAACGGGATTGGCTGGATTTACGGGATTAACAGGATTTTTCTTAAATTTTAATCAAGTGAATCCGGTCAATCCTGCAAAATCCTGTTTAGTCCGAGCTACTCGTCCGACTTGCTCAGCTTCGCGAGCACGCTGAGGTCCTCGACCGCGGTGGTGTCTCCGGTCACCGTGCCGCCGCCGGCGACTTCCTTGAGGAGGCGGCGCATGATTTTTCCGCTGCGCGTTTTCGGCAGCATGTCGGCAAAGCGGATTTCATCCGGTTTGGCGATGGGTCCAATGATGTCGCCCACGTGTTTGCGGAGCTTGTTCTTGAGGTCGTCCGTCGGCTTCTGGCCGGCCTTCAACGTCACGAACGCCACCACGCCCTGGCCCTTGATTTCATCGGGCCGTCCGACGACCGCGGCTTCCGCCACGGATTCGTGCGACACCAGCGCGCTTTCCACTTCGGCGGTGCCGAGGCGGTGGCCGGCGACGTTGAGGACGTCGTCGATGCGGCCCATGATCCAGAAATAACCGTCCTTGTCGCGCACGGCGCCGTCGCCGGTGAAGTAACAGCCTTTGACCTCGCTCCAGTATTGCTTTTTGTAGCGCGCCTTGTCGCCGTAGATGCTGCGGAGCATCGAAGGCCAGGGTTTGCGGATGACGAGTTTGCCGCCCTGGTTCGGGCCGACTTCCCGGCCGTTGTCGTCCACGATCGCCGCATCGATGCCGAAAAACGGCAGCGTGGCGGTGCCGGGCTTGAGCGGCGTGGCGCCGGGAACCGGGGTGATCATGTGCGCGCCGGTTTCGGTCTGCCACCACGTGTCGGAAATCGGGCAGCGGCCGCCGCCGATCCGCTCGTGGAACCACATCCAGGCCTCCGGATTGATCGGTTCGCCGACGGTGCCCAGCAGGCGCAGGCTGGAGAGATCATGCTTGGCGGGCCATTGATCGCCCCACTTGATGAAGGAACGGATCGCGGTCGGCGCGGTGTAGAAGATGTTGATCTTGTATTCCGCGATGAGCTGCCAGAACCGGTCGGGTTCCGGCCAGTTCGGCGCGCCTTCATACATGAAAACCGTGGCGCCGAGGGCGAGCGGGCCATAGACCACGTAGCTGTGGCCGGTGATCCAGCCGACGTCGGCGGTGCACCAGTAGATGTCCTCCTCCTTGATGTCGAAGGTGTATTTGGTCGTGAGCGCGGAACCGAGCAGGTAGCCGCCGGAGGTATGGAGGATGCCCTTCGGCTTTCCGGTCGAGCCGCTGGTGTAGAGAATGAAGAGAGGATGTTCGCTGTCGAAACCGGCGGCCGGGGAATTCGCGTCGACGTATTCCATTTCCCGGTGCCACCAGACGTCGCGGCCTTCCTCGATGTGGACGTCGAGGTTCGCGCGGCGGAAAACGATGACTTTTTTGACGGCGGTGTTGCCCTTGAGCGCGTGATCGATGTTCTGCTTGAGCTGGACAATCTGGCCGCGGCGGTAGCTGCCATCGGCCGTAACGATCGTCGTGGCGCCGCTGTCCGCGAGGCGGTCCTTGATGCTTTCGGCGCTGAATCCGCCGAAGATGACGGAATGAACCGCGCCGATGCGCGCGCAGGCCAGCATGGCGATGGCGGCTTCGGGAATGTGCGGCAGGTAGATGATGACGCGGTCGCCTTTTTTGACGCCATTGCGCTTGAGGACGTTCGCGAATTTGCAGACTTCGTTATGGAGCTGCTGATAGGTCAGCGTGCGTTTTTCGCCGGGCTCGCCTTCCCAGATGATCGCGGCCTTGTTCCGGCGCGGCGTGGCGAGATGGCGGTCCAGGCAGTTTTCCGCGACGTTGATTTTTGCGCCCACGAACCATTTCGCGAAGGGCATTTTCCAATCCAGCACCTTCGTCCATTTTTTCTGCCAGGTCAGGAGCGCAGCTTGTTTGCCCCAAAACTTTTCGGGAGTCCGGATGGATTCGTCGTAAAGTTTTTTGTATTCCGCCATGCTGCCCACGTGGGCGGCCTTGGAAAATTCCCGGGAAGGCTTGAAGACGCGTTTCTCGTGAAGGTGAGATTCGATATTATTGCTCATTGGAGAGGAAAGGGAAAAACAAGTAAGCAAATCCGACTCCCTTCGACAACCTTTAGTTAAGAATGGAATTCCCCTAGCAGTTCCCGGGGAAAACGTTACACTCCGAGGCCAGCAATGGACGGAATTCCGGAGAACGCGCCGCCGGAAGTCGGGAATCCCAACCCCGACTTTCCGGATGATCCTCATGCGGTGTATCGCAGCGCATTTGCCCATGCGCCGATCGGCATCGCGGTCGTTTCGATCGACGGGCGCTGGCTTCACATGAATGAATCCGTCTGCCGCATCGTGGGTTACACCGAATCCGAGCTGCGCAAACTCCGGTTTCAGGACATCACCCACCCCGAGGATCTGGAGGTGGATCTGGAGTATGTCCGGGAGATGCTGCGGAAGGAGCGAACCCATTACCGAATGGAAAAACGCTACTTCCACCGAAGCGGCCGGGTGATCTGGATCGAGCTGAGCGTATCGTTGCTTTGGAATTCGGACGGAACGCCGAAATATTTCATCTCCCAATTCAACGACATCTCGTCCCGGAAGCAGATGGAGCTGGAATTACGCCAGCGGGAGGAGCTTTTCCGCCGGCTCACCGACGATACGCCCGCGATGCTGTGGATGTCGGATGCCGATTTGCGCTGCCACCATTTTAACAAAAGCAGCCTGGCGTTCACGGGCCGGACGCTGGAGGAGGAATTGGGGCTGGGCTGGCTGAACGCGGTTCATCCCGACGACCGGGAGGATTGCCTGAAGGCCTGCGAAAGGGGATTCGCGACGCGGCGGACGTTCAAGTTGGTCTACCGCCTGCGCCGACGTGACGGCGAATACCGGATCATCGAGGATGTCTGCAGCCCGCGGTTTGATCCCGCCGGCGAGTTCTGCGGCTACATCGGCGTCTGCCTCGACATCACCGACCAGCTCAACACGGAAACCGAATTGCGCGCGGCCTTGGAGGCGGCGCGCGACGCGAATCAGGCGAAGAGCACCTTCCTCGCCATGATGAGCCATGAGATCCGCACCCCGCTCCACAGCATCATCGGCTTCACCCATTTGCTGCTCGACAGCGGGATTTCGACGGAGCACCGAAACCTGGTCAGCCCGATCCTCTCCGGCGGGGAAATGCTGCTCGCGGTCATCAATGACATCCTGGACTACTCCAAGATCGAAGCGGGCGAAGTGGAACTGGAGCGGATTCGCTTTTCCCTGCCGCAATGCATCGCCGAGGTCAGCGAACTTTTTTCGGCGCGGGCGGCGGAAAAGGACCTCAAATTCCATTGCACCATCTGTTCCGATGTGCCCGAGCTGGTGGTCGGCGACTTCAACCGGCTGCGGCAGATCCTCATGAACCTGCTTTCCAATGCGGTCAAATTCACGGCTCGCGGAAAGGTCACGGTCGCGGTCTCCGGCGAGGCCTGCACGGAGGAACGGCTGCTCGTCCATTTTATCATCCAGGACACCGGCATCGGCTTTCCCAAGGAAAAAGCCGCGCAATTGTTCCAGCCATTTCGGCAGCTCGACGCCTCCACCACCCGCAAGTTTGGCGGCACCGGCCTGGGATTGGCCATTTGCAAACGGCTGGTCGATGCCATGCAGGGGCGGATGTATGTCGAGAGCGCCCCGGACGAAGGCTCGGCCTTCCATCTTTATCTGCCCTTCGAGCGGGCTCCCGCCAGCGCGCTCGCAGTTCCGCAAACCCCGCTGCCCACTTCCCAGAACCCGGCGATGCGGCCGATCGCCACCCTTTCGCCGGCGGCGCGCGCGGCGAAAATTCTGGTCGCCGAGGACAACGAGACGAACCGCCGGCTGATCGTGCAATTGCTCAAACGCATGGGCCTGGCGGAGCCCACCCTGGTCGAGAACGGCCGGGCCGCCGTGCAGGCCTGTTCCAACGAAGCCTTCGACCTCGTGCTCATGGACTGCCAGATGCCGGTTATGGACGGTTACGAAGCCACCCGGCGCCTTCGCAAAATCTTTTCCGGCCAAAAACCGGCCATCGTGGCGCTGACCGCCGCCGCCCTCGACGGCGACCGGGAAAAGGCGCTCCAGGCGGGAATGGATGATTATCTGACCAAACCGATTCGGGCGGAATTGCTGGCCGCGGTCATCGAACGGATCGCTCAGGCGGCGGAGAGAGCAACGTAGACGCGGGACGGGTAAAAGGTCTCCGGGTCGGCGCGGCTTTAGCCCTCCCCCATCGCGTCGAGGATGACGTGCTGGAGATAACCGTAAAAATGGACGCGCAGCACGGCGAGATCGCGCGGGGTCTGCGCCTCGGGCGCCTCTTCGCGGTCGAGTTCCTCGTCGGTCAGCTGGTGCGCCGATGCGATGGCCAGGCGCAATTGATTCAACGAGCTGAGCCAGTCGTCGGCGTGGTTGAGGGGAATTTCCAGGGTGTGGGTTCCCTCCGTTTCCACCATCCGCTTCAGATCGCTTTCCACGACCTGGCGGGCGGAACGGAATGCCTCCATCAATTCCGGCTGAACGTGCATTTTCCAGTCGTCCACCAGCTCCGCGTCGTCCGCGGGTTCCGGAAACAAACGCTCCTCCGCGTCCGGCGAAGAGAGCTCCTCCGCCACCGGGATCTGCCGGAGCATCCAGACAAGGTGCTCGGGCAGCTGGCCCAGCACGATCACGGCATTCGGGACGGCCATCAGTTCCGCTCCAGCGTGGCCAGGAGCAGGAATCCGTGCAATTGCTGCACGTATAGCTCCGCCTTTTCGCGCTCGCCGCTCCAGACGATGGAGCGGCCCTTTTGATGCACCTCCAGCATGTGCTCGCGGGCCTTTTCCTTCGGGTATCCGAAAACCCGCTGCAGCACCATCGTGACATAACTCATGAGATTCACCGGATCGTTGTGCACGATCACCTGCCAGGCGGCGCCCAATTGATCGCGCGTTCGGGCCTGTTCCCGGACTTCGGTCGCCATTACGCCACGCGCAGCACCGGCGGAGCGGGCCGCTCCAGCCGCAAGGCGCCCTCCACGCATTCACCCACCAGCCGCGGGTGATTTGGAAACAAACCACCCGTCGCCTCCTGATACAGATAACTTCCCGCCGCCAGCGGATCCGTGGCGTGGAACGCCGCCGCCCGCAGCGCGTGAACGACGAGCAGGTGCCCCTCGGCGCGCTCCGCCTCCAGCAGGCCGGCAAACCGGGCCAGGTTTCGGTCCCCGCGCGGAATGCCCGCGGCGTTCAACAACCGGCGGCCGGCGGATTGGCTGCGGCGGACGGCTTCGGGGTTGAGGCGGTCCCCCAATTCCAGATCGAGTTCGGCCAGCTCGCGCAACCGGCCCGTCCGGGCGTGCTCCAGGGCGCGCCGCAGGAACGGGCTCAGCACCGGGAACCAAACCCCCGCGCACCACGTGGCCCAATCGTCGAGAGCCGCCGCGGACGGACGAAACGTGACCGCTCCCTGCGCTTCCAGCGCGGGATTCAGCCGATGGGCCATCCGGGCCATGTCCGCGAGTCCGTAATGCATATTCCGGCGAGTCTATCACAAGGTTCCGCGCACCGCTTCCAAAATCTGGAATTGCCGGCGGTGCATTTTTTGCCGGCGGCGCGCATCGAGATCGTCGAAGCCGTTGAGATGCAGCAAACCGTGGATCAGGCACAGGAGAAGCTCCGCATCGACGGAATGCCCGTGCTCCCGCGCGTGCCGCGCGATGGTTTCCGCTCCGAGAAAAATTTCGCCGTGCTCAAACGTGATCACGTCCGTCGGCGCGGGATCCCCGAGAAAATCCGCGTGCATCCGCGCGATCCGCCGGTCGTTCAGCACGTAAGCATCCACCTCGCCCAGTTCCGGCAAGGGCCGCGCCCGGTCGCCGGAAAGCTCCAGGCAAAGCGGCAGGGCGGCCCGCCATGCGGATCGGATTTTCGGAACGGCGAAAGCAATCCCGCGCTGGCGATTGGTCAGGTGGAGGTCTGGCATACTTGATATCGCCGAAAAATCGCCAGCGCGACAAACGCGATCTCGGCCGCCACAAACGTCAGCGCGACCCCGAACCCGCCCGAACCAAATCCGTAGCTGTGCAGCCCGACGCCGAGCACGAAGTTCACGCCATACCAGGCCATGATCACCGACTGGAACGCCAGCACCGCGCCCACCGAAAGACCGAAGCCCGCCCATTTGCCGGCAATGCGGCCATGCAGGATGAACAAGTAAACCAGCAAAGCGATCAGCGCCCACGTTTCCTTCGGATCCCAGTCCCAGAATCGCCCCCACGAATAATTCGCCCACACCGCGCCCAGCACGGTGCCGATGGCCAGAAGCAGCACGCCCACCTGCATCGCCCGATAGACGTAATTCGCGAGCTCCGGGGAAAGTTTGCGTCCGAATATCACCTGCCCCAGCGCGACGTGCGCCACCCCGAGCGCCAGCGCGAAGGCCGCGTAACCCAGCGTGATCGTCAGCACGTGCGTGGTCAGCCAGAAGTTGCTTTGCAGCACCGCGACCAGCGGCGAGATGGCCGGATTCAAGGCCGCCGGCTGGCTGTCGGCGAGGATCAGCGACAGCACCGCCACCGGCGCGGCGGCGAGGAGAAAATGGCGCGAGCGGTAAATCGCCTCGAAGACCAGCGCAAACGCCACGGTGCCAAAGGCGACCCAGATGACGGACTCATACATGTTCGTCACCGGCGGGCGGCCCGCGATGAGAATGCGGCTGGCGAAGCCGAACAATTGGAACGCGAATCCCGCCAGCACCAATCCCCAGGCGATCCGGTAGCCGTTCGCGCGGCCGTATTTCCAGGTCGCGCCGAGCACCACCGCCCCAAGCGCGTAGAAGATCCACGCCCAGCGAAACGGGTGCAGTTTTTGATAAAGCACCTCCAGGCGGATTTTCCATTCCGGCACGTGCCGGCCGGGGTCGAGCGCCGTCAGCAGATTTTGCAGGGTTTGCGCGGCCTGGAGGTATTCGACCGCGTTCCCGGATTCGTGGGCGGCGCGCAACGCGGCGTATTCCGGCTGATGCGGCGGCAGCGGAATCCATTCGACGCCGGCCTGCGGCGGGGCCACGCGAAAGAGCGAACCATTCGCCAGGGTCTCGAATACCAGCAGGCGGTTGCGAACCTCGTTCGCCTTTTTGGGAAGCCCCTCCAGGGTGCGACCCGGCAGGGCGGCGTTCGCGAACAAGGCCTGCAGTCCCGGATTCGCCATGAGTTCCGTGTAGCTGAACCATTTCCGATCCGCCGCCAGACCGGTGGCCTCCTTGAGCGGCAGGTAATCCACAAGGATCAGGGGACGGTCGATCCATTTCTCGGGTTCGAGCCAGAGCCGCGTGACGAGTTCGCCGGCGGGCATCTTGCGATCGTCGACCGGGAGTTTCGTCTTGCCGGAAAGCAGCAGCGCGTTTTCCTGCGCGAAGACGAGGAACGGTTTCACCCGGCCGTCATGCTGGATCGGCATGGCGTCGAGCGCGGTGTAGTCCACGGCGGCGGAAAGCGGGCGCAATGAGACCAATAAGGCCAATAAGGCCAACAGGCTCGCGGAGTGTCGCAGGATTCTCATGCTTTTTTCGGTTTCCAGTAAAACATCAGGGCGATGCCGGCGCAAATCGCCAGCGAGCCGGTCCATTTGAGCAGCCAGCCGGGATCATACAAGACCTGGAGCGTGGTTTCGTCGAGATCGCGCGGGTTCCACTCCGCCTGGGAAAATTTGTAATTGAAACCCGTCATCACCGCCCAGAATCCGCCGGGCCAGCTCGCGGGATGGTTCATTTTCGCGATCCCGAGGCGGCTTTTTCCGGTCGCGGGGTCCGTGAACTGGATCGTCGAAACGTAATCCGACGGCGTCTCCGTGCCGGCGTAACGCGGCACTTCGAAATTCAGCAACTGCAAATGGAAGGGCACTGAAATGACTTCCAACCCGTAGCCGATCCGCACGCGGTCGCCGCCGGCGGCCAGTTCGGTCAGACGGCCGGATTCGATCCAGCGCGGTTCGCCGGGCGGCGCGCCGCCCGGTTCCAGCCGCGCGCGGAAACCGGGAATGCCCGTCTCGGGCTCGCCCGCTTCGGGCAGCCGGACCTCGTGCCGGATTTCGGCCGACGGCGCAAATTCCTCCACGCGGATTTGCCAATCCATCCAGCCCGAGGCGAACTCCTCGCCGACCCGGGCGCGGCCGGCGGAGACGACCCGGCCGTCGCGCACAAATTGATAGTCCAATCCATCCTCTCCCGGCGCTAGTTCCAGGGCCAGTTCGCGGCGGGCGGGCGCCGGTTCATAATCCACCCGGACCAGGACCGCCGGATTGCGCGGTTCGTCGCCGCGCGTGGCCGGCCGGCCGTCCTTCATCACAAAGTCCGGCCAGTATTCCAGGACCTGAATTTTCGCCGAACCCGCCGTCAACTCCCGGCTCATCGCCTCGGCTCGCGCAAAGGTTTCGGAAGCGACGGTGAGTTCCGCGCCGTCCTTGCTCAGATGAATCGGAATGCCGCTGCCCGCGCCTTCGGACCGGATGACCGGGGCGAAGTTCGCGAGCACGAGCTGCGTCTCGCGTTCGTGCGGCACCTCGTGCGCCGGCAGCTTTTCGCGAAAGCGAATTTTCGCCAGCCCGAACAAATCCGCGTCCGCCATTTCCGGATCGCCGAGCTTCAACGGAATCGCGAGGCGCTGGCCAGCCATGCGGCTGTCCATTTTGAGAATGGCCGCCGGGCTGCCGCCGGGCCGCTCCGCGAGATGCGGATCGCGGATCAGGTGCGGGGTGTAATCGTCGGCCACGATCTTCCAATCGGTTCCCGGCACCGCGAACCCGCGCGGCCGCTTCGCGGAGGGCCGCACCGCCGCCGCGTCAAACGGCAGGCTGTAGAGCTCCCCGTCCTTCGGTCCCTCCAATTGGACGATACTGCGCGCGGTCGTGATGCGATTCGCCGGCGGCTCCCCCTTGTGCAGCGTGATATTGCCCTCGAAGCCGAACTTGGAACCGATGACCGCGCCGATGAGCAGCGCGATGATGCCGAAGTGCGTGATGACAAAACCGAGGTGTTTTTTCTGCCACGGCAAACGCGTCAGCGTGACGCAGAAAAGATTCACGCAGAGAAATCCCAGCCAAAAAACAAACCACGGCGCCTTGTAGATGTAGATCTGCGCCACCTTCGTATCGAACCGCGACTCAAAGATCGTCGCCAGAGCGCAGGCCACGGCGATCGTCGCCAGCAGCAGGAGCGCGAAGTTCAGCGATCCCAGAAAATAAATGATGCGTCCGAGGGGGGTGGTTTTTCGAATCACGCTGGCACGGCCCGGAAAGGCGGTTGAACCGGAAGGGATTCCGTCGGAATGGCCGCCGCCGGACGCAGGGCGCGCCAGCCGACGGTGAAGCTGGACGCCAGCATGAGCAGGGCCGCGGCCACCGGGTGAAGCACGCCGGACGCGGCCAGCGTGATGCCGATCAAATTATAAACGGCCGCGAAATAAAGGTTTCCGCGGATCACTCGCAGGGTCTGACGGCAAAGGGCGACGGCTTCGGGGACGGCCAGCAGATTGCCGCCAAGGATTTCGCCATCGGCGGTTTCCCGCGCAAGCGCGCTGCCGCCGGCGAGCGCGAGCGCGGCCTCCGCCCCGCTCATTGCCGGCGCGTCGTTGATGCCATCGCCCACGAACAAAATTTTCGCGCCGCCTTTTTGCAGCTCGCGCAGGCGCTCGAGTTTTTTTTGCGGCGACATTCCCGTTTCCGCGTTGGCCAAGTCCGCGGCGGCTTGGTCGCCGGTAAACACGTAACACGC
>Ga0075012_10005962_pt1 | contig 11105 bp, 11 predicted proteins | sample All_14_2_FD_71474 | JGI IMG/M metagenome (GOLD analysis project Ga0075012, IMG submission 71474) | Freshwater microbial communities in response to fracking from Pennsylvania, USA - Allegheny Zone_MetaG_DW_15 | ecosystem: Environmental > Aquatic > Deep subsurface > Groundwater > Drilled...
CCCCGTAACCGTGTGTCCAGCACGTTTCATCGCCGCAGCGATATAACCCAGCCCCAGAGGAAACTGATAGAACTCTCCCCACGTGGAGCTATAGCGCGGAACTACAAGAAGTATGTGCATGGGTTACCTCTATTTCTTAATCTTGTCTTATCTGAAATTCACTTGGATTGCAGGACTTCCAATGTGTTGATACGTGGTATTACATGAGACGCAAAGCATATCTTATCGATTTAAGTCATCAATGATTTGTTGTGCTCTGTGGTGCCAGCAGTGACGGTCGCGTATGATCGACTCTGCCTGCATCCCAACTCTAATTCTTCCGCGGTCATCGCCCAACCAGCGCAGCGCTTCTTCATGAAAGTTTTCCGGCGTGTATGACCCATAGTGAACGCCCGGCTCAAATTCGGTGTGCATTCCCCCATGCTTTTTGTCATGAGGTGATTCATGCATGAATATAAAGCCCCCGACCGCCATGCATTCGAGTGTCCGGCTATGTAACCCCAACCCATGTGTGTTGTTATTGAGGTTAATCTTGGATCGACAATAAATTGTCAGCAGCTTATCCTGGTCTTCTATGACCCCCTTTAAATAGGGATGAGTAAACTCATGGGCACTAAGGCCTGGCCCGTACAGTTCCAGGGATTTCGATACCCTCGCAGCGGCATCAACCAAGGCGACGCGATCCATAATGCGCGGATAAGATTGCGAGAAGTATCCAGCAGCTTTGCGCACTGGACTGATGGAATCACCTTGAAAAATTCTGCTTTCCTGAGCCAAATAACGTATCAGGCGAGCCTTGAAGTCGCTCCGGCCTAAGTAGCGGTGGGTATAGGGCTTTAGAAGTTTTGACAGTCTTGACGCTCTAATATTCTCCACACTGCGCGGCAAATCATCTTCCGTATCGCCAAACAATTTCGCCAAGTTCATCATTGCCTCAGCCAATACGTGAATATCCAACTCGCCCCGCAACGGTCGATAGAAAGATTGGACTACCTGGGCCATCGCCAGCAGCGTCGAGTAGGGCACATAATCGACTGGCAACCGTTGGCTAAATGCTAGCTTTCTTAGAGACCAGATCAGTCTTGATTCGCCTAGCAGCGGAATTTGCTTGATGAAGTCGTCTATGTACCAAAGAATATCGGTCTTATGATTGGGAACCAGATTAACTGCTGGCGGAAGGCCTCCACAAAGCGAAAGATCTATATCTTTTGGGATGTTAATGCGTGGAAAGTTAAGGGTTGTCTGGTCAACACCTGTAAATAAGCTGCCGACAAAGCAGGGCATTTCTGTACGAAGCCCTAGCACCTCTGGATCGCCTAGCGAATACAGTATGTCGGAGTCTTGGAATTTCTCAGCAAAGCCATCAAGAGTTTCTGGATAGACATCCTGAAACCAAGAGATAAACCGAACGCCACTCGGAAGCGATACATCAGGATCGCGGGTTCGGTTGACTTGTAGTACCACATCAATTGAAAGGCTCTTGCATAGACTCGACAATTCGTCAGAAGGGATTGGGGCAGGAAGCGCTCCAGCATAATGGCCTATGCTATTGAAACCCGCAGCAAGTCCCGCAACCATGCGCTGGTCATATGGAACAGCAACGTTCGGCGTGATCAATATCCTGTAATCTTTTTTCTTATTCATGCTCTTCCTTATATTCAACTCTGGGCTTTCATTTAGCGGTACTCTGTTCGATCTCTACGATTTTCGCAGTTCTGAGTGATTACCCATAGCACACCGAATAATCGGTATCTAATGAAAGTGTATATATCGAATGGTCGGAGAAGAATGAACGCGAGGATTACCATCACCTTTCTTTGTTCGCCTAGTAGCGATTTCGCAGCTTGTAATAGGCGGTACCGCGCCCCGATCCAACAGGAATGAATCGTGGTGCTTACGATGAACCCTGATGCACGTAGGGCTGCAAAGTGAATACGATGCCTGGTTCGGCTGCAAAACCGCTTGGTAAAAAGATTTGCCGAAAGTCTAGGTCCTCTGGTTTCAATCTTGGTAAGTATCGCTTCCAGATCTTCTAGATCGGTCAGTGTTCGCCAGAGATAACCCTCAGAATGCATGCGCATGACCCCAAGCGGTTGCGGACAAAAAACCGCTCCCTTGAGGCTCGACACCGTCAGTGCGGCAAGCAAATCCGCAAGGCCGCGGTATTCAACATCGAAGCCACCGATACTTTGCAGAGTTTCGCGATGAAAGAGCATAGTCGTACCGGTAAACCAGTTACCAAGTTTCATCGCCAAACCAACACATTCTTCCGGGCTGAAATAGCTGTCCTGCAGTGCGATAACGGGTGACGGATAAATGTACTTGTAATAGCCTTGCTCATCCGCTGCCCAAACCATGGCGGACCATACTCCGGGATTTCCAAATTTCGCTATGGATAATTTTGCCCGCTCAATCATCCCGTCCATAAGATGATCGTTGGACGCCAGGAAAAATACGTAGTCACAGGTAACCTGCTTCAGGCCTTCATTGAGCGCACCCATAGTGCCAAGGCAAGATCTATTGGCAATAATTGTCGATCTTTCAACGCCACTAAGCTCTGCGCGCGCTTTGGATAAGCTGTCATCTGACGAACAGTCATCGACGAAGATGATTTGGTCCGGACGAACACTCTGCCAAAGTACAGAATTAAGACAGTCAGACAGGTAAGCAGCGTCATTTCGGTTGGGGATGACGACAGCAATCGTCGGCATTGGCGTATCGAGGTTCATCGCTTACGCAGCCACCTTGATGCGTTCCATGTAGGCGCGCAAGAACAGGCGACTTACCGGGTGCTGGGGCAATCCAATGGCGATTGCAGGGGGGAAGAATTCGGCACGGACGCCTTCGTTGCATTTCACTTCTGTCACAGGCGTGACAAGGTTGGCGACAAACGAATGATAGATACCGCAGAATTTACCGCTGCTCTCTACGTGTCTGATAAGCGGTGTCAGCCCGGAGACCTCGATCTCGAACTCTTCGGTTAATTCGCGAAGGACTGCTACCTCTGGCTGCTCCCCAGTCTCGAGATGTCCCCCAGGGCAGCAGCACCACATTCCGGGGCATATGATCCACGGGTAGTTATCGCGCAACTGGCAGAGCACTCTGCCGTCAGGTGCGCTAACGATGGCCCCGATAAAAATTGTAAGTGGATTGGCCTCGGATGATTTCGGCATGGGCTACAAGAAATTATGATGCAAAGGTTTCGGACCGGTCCCGGGCTGGATTCGCTGAATCCCTTTCGCATGGTTATCCAAAGCGGCACTGACATAGTGCTGGATCGGAAGGGTGCCCATCATCGTCTGCGCATCGAACGCCGGTGACGCCAGGTAGTCCATTGCCCGCCAGTAGCGTTCAGACTTCCAGATATCCTTGAATCTTTCCTCTGCAAAATTGCCGATATGCAGCTTTGAATAGCGTGCGTTGAAGAACATGCCGGAGGGCGCCACCAACCCACTGCCACTGATCTGCAGCAAGAACTGCGGCCCGTAAAACCGCTTGTAAGAGGGTTTGTCGCCGTCCTTGATCTTGCTCCACTTGACAATAATCTTCGTCTGATCGTTGCTCATGGCCTCGGCCTGCTCCAGCAACTCATGAAGGTCTTCATACTGGCTGTAATCGATACCCAACGTTCCCTGCTCGTCATCGGAACAATGCTTTATCACCGCATAATCGACACCAAGATCAAGACCCAGTTGTGCGAAGGGTATGATTTCGTCCTTGAGGTTGGGCATCAGAACCATCTGAATACCAAGAGTGACCGACAGACCCTTGCGTCTTTTCAGATCGACCGCATACTCGATGTGGCTGATAGCCCGATCAAACACCTTCGTATGCTCGGGTCCCTTGTACATGATGCTGGCGTAGCTTTCCGGCCTGCCAGCGGCGACGGTAAAACGCACCCAGGTAAGATGAGGCAAGACCTGTTCGATCTTTTCGGGCTCCCATTCCCATGCGTTGGTCGCGTTTCCAACGTCAATGCCGAGACCCGCTGCATGCTGAATGAAGGGAACATAGGCCTTGGACAACGTACTCTCGCCATCAGACACTAGCGATACGCTTCTGATTCCAATCTCGGCAAAATCGTCAAGAAGATTCAGCGCGTGCTGCGTCTTGATACTGCTACGCGCCTGTGATTCCTGCATCATTGCGTAGCAGAACGAGCACATGGCACCACATGCCCGGGTCAGTGACATATCAACACTGACAGGGGCTATTCTCTCGCCAGCTTCCCAAGCCTCGACACGGTCGTAGTGGTATGAGAGCTTGTGCGAATCGAGTATCAACGCCCCTTCACGGGTTTGGACAGCCGCATTCATGCTTTCACCTCGATTCCGCGTAGATTCCGCAGGGAGTTCTTGTCTCCCAATGCGTCAAGCCACACCACGAGCCCTGGATCAACAGCCTCTTTGAGGAATTCTTCCAGATCAAGCAACACCGTGCCACGCTGGTTGGGTGGCAGCTGCTCCTTCAGGCACACGATGACCTGTCCGTCCGGTTTGGCGCTGGCAATCTTCAGAACCTCCTGGAACAAAGGCTTTTGAGTCGTCAGCACTTGTTCGAGACGCGAAAGACGTTCGATATCTGAAGAGTTCGCCCATTCGGAGGTAGGTATTGGTGTATCAACACCGGCATAACGCAGATTACTTCCCATGGATTCTTGCCTCGTTTTGATATCGTGAGGTTAAAAAGGGCCGGAGAATTCGCGATTGGGCGCATCGTGCGGCCCGCTACGAACAAATGTGGCGGACATTCTTCGGTAGCTGTCCGATTCTTTGCTATTACCGAGCAGATCCAGGGCCGCATCAGCGATTGTCTGGGGGCTCGGATAATAGTGCTCGGCCATGAAAGGCGATGTCGGCGTCGGAAAATCAGGCGATGCTATCCGTACCGGAGGCGCCTTCAGTGCGGAGAAGGCTTTCTCAACTACTTGGCTGATCAGCTCGCCGGCGATACTGCCAGTGCGAAATGCAGTATCGGCAACAATCAGGCGTCCGGTTTTTTGAACAGAGGCGAGAACGCTCTCCACATCAAGCGGTCGGACGGTACGCATATCGATCACATCCAGGCCAACACCCATCTCGGCGAACATGGATTTTGCTGCAATTAGGGCCTCAAATACCATGTACGAAAATGCTGCCACCGTAACGTCAGATCCCTCGTGGATGAGACGCGCCTTGCCAATAGGTACGCGGTAGTAAGTATCTGGAACACTGTCCTTAACGTGATGAAGCCAGCGATGCTCGATGAACAGTACGGGGTTGTTGTCTTCGATGGCCGAGACCATCATGCCCTTCGCATCGTAGGCAGTGGTCGGCATGATGACCTTGATCCCAGGCACTTGCGCAAACATCGCTTGCAAGCTCTGTGAGTGCTGGGGACCTTGCCCCCAACCTCGTCCCACAATCATTCGCACCACCATAGGAACAGATGCCTTGCCATCGAACATGTAGTGCCATTTGGCCGCATTGTTGATGAGCTGATCCATCGCCAACAAGGCGAAATCGATGCGCTGATGAATCATCACCGGACGAATACCTGACATGGCAGCACCGATGCAGGCACCTGTCAGCCCGTTCTCGGCGAGTGGCATGTCGAACACTCGACGCGGCCCGTATTTTTCGCGCAGTCCGGCCGTCGTGTTAAAGATCGCCTTGGGATCCGGCACGCCCTCCCCGATAACGATGACCCGGGAATCCTGCTCCATCGCTTGATCCAAGCTTTCTCGTATTGCCTCGACGAAAGTCAATTGGCGCTGCGTGGGCTCATGCATAGACTTTCTCCCTCGCATCGTCGATGGTTGGTTTTCGGCTTGCCAAGGCAAACTCGAATGCCGCAGAAATTTCTTCGCGGATCTGATCCTCCATGCGAGAGAACTCTTGTTCACCTGCAATACCTTGTTGCTCTAACACCTTTTTATAGCGATCGATAGGGCAATCGTTCATACCCTCCTCAATCTCCTGCGCCGACCGGTAGTTGAGGTGATCGTCAAAATCGGGACCGCAGTGCTCGCGCCAGCGGTAGGTGTCGAATTCCAGAAATTGTGGGCCACAACGGTTTCTGGCGTTTTCGATTGCCGTTTTTGACATGGCCAGTATCTGTTCAACATCATTGCCGTCCGCTACTGAAGCAGGCATTCCATGCGCCTCGGCGATGCGATAGATCGGTCTATTAGGCTGCCTCTCATTGCGACGCGTATAGACCGAAAATTCATTGTTTTCGCATACAAAGACAATGGGCAACTTGTGAAGGGCTGAAAAGTTTAGAGACTCGTGAACAACTCCCTCCTCGAAGCATCCATCACCAAAAAAGATCACAGTGACATCTTCGGTATCCTTGAGAGACGAGGCCCAGGCAGAACCCACCGCAAGCGGTACCGTCCCCCCGACAATTGGGGTTGCCCCCATGAATCCGACTCCCAAATCGATGAGGTGCATGGAGCCGCCTCGACCTCCGCAGCACCCCGTTGCCCTTCCATAGAGCTCGGCAACCATCGCCTTCAAGTCGCCACCCTTGGCCAGATAGTGTCCATGAGCCCTGTGGTTACTAAAAACCTTATCGTCTGCACGTAATGCCTCGCAGACAGCAGCAGCTATGGCCTCCTGTCCGATACACAGATGCATTGGGCAGCGCATTTCCTGCTCGACATAGCGATCTGCCAATGCCTCTTCAACGCGCCGTATCCGGAGCATGGAGTGAAGCAATCGTAGTTGAGTCATTTCAGGCATTAGAAACTTACTCCGAATTTCATTTCAGCAAGGTCGAGACATATTTTTTTAGAGCCACGGGGTCAATCGCTTCCCGATTACAGACGATTTGTACATCCATCGCGGCGGCAACACTTCCAACGAAGGCAGCGACTTCTGCCGGCAGTCCTTTCCCAAGACATAGCGCGGAAAGCGAAAGGAAGGCATCACCTGCCCCAATACGGTCAATGACGCGCGAAGACAAGGCAGGCACCTTGTGAAACACTTTTTCCTTTGCATCAAACATCACCACACCTTTTGTGCCACGAGTAACTGCCAAGTGACTGGCATCGACCTGAGCAGCGACCTTCTCACCAACCTCCTCCAGCGGGTCGTGTCGGTTGTGAGCTGCCAAGCGCAACTCGGGTTCGTTGAGAGAAACAAAGCTCGCGCTTGGGTATCTATTGATGACGTGATAGCCGCGATTGCCGCTGTTGATCTGGGTATTAATTGCAAGAAACGTCGACTTCTCGCACAGAATCTTGACCATTTCGTTGGAAATGAATCCATTGCCGAAATCGGCTACGACCACGACGTCGTATTTCGGGAGATTTTCGGTCAACCACTGGCAGGTTTTCTGACCCGCATCCTCAAGCATTGGCTCGTCGTGAAAGAAATAAACTTCGAAAAGCTTGGATAGATCACTATCAACAAAGCGCCGCTTGGTCACCGTCGGCGCATTCTTGAAATACGAAAAGACAGGAGTGACGTTTTTCTGGAGTTTTTCGCGAATAAACTGTTCGTGGCTTTCTGTATCACCCAGCCCCGCAACCAGAGTGACCGATTTCGTGAAGCGAGCAACATGGTTGGCTACCGCAATGGAGCCTCCCGCAAATTGCTCTTCGGTATCGTATTGGACCGCGAGCACATTTCCCTTCCCCGTTTGCCCCAAAGGAGAAACATAGTGATACTGGTCGATGATCGCATCGCCAAGCACCAGCACATTAAGGTTTTCTAGTGATCCGACCATACGGTGAATTTCCCGATCGGGCCACTTTTCCCGGAACTGCTCAAGGTAGCATTTAGTGTCCGGGGCAAATACGCCGAAATGTTCATTCAGCAGACTACTCGAACTGAAGGTAATTTCGTCCGTATAGAAGACTTCTCCGCCATGCACTTCCACGGCTTCCTGCTCGCGAATAATGTTGCCAGTTACGTCGTTTCCGTGCGAACGATATTCACTACCCTTGACATAGACGCTTGGCTTGATTTTATGCAAAGCATCCACGGCCGTGACCGCGTGGTTGATTGCAACAAAGTCAACGCACTCCAGCGCGGCGAGATTTTCCGCCCGCAGGTGCTCGTTGAAAATTGGCCGGCCGGGACCTTTATTGACGTACTCATCTGCAGTTACAGTAACCAGAAGGACATCTCCTTCCTTTTTCGCGCGTTGGAGGTAGCGAATATGTCCTGTGTGCATAAGATCGAATGTGCCATGGCACAGCACTACCCGCTTACCCTGCTCACGTAGCACATTGGAACGCTGGGCGATTTCGTCCAGACTGAGGATTTTTCTGCTTGGCATAACTGTTTAACCCACTAGACCGGCACCGAACCTGTCGGAGATGTTGTGTAGCAAGAATTGATGACCGATTTCCACTAGTCCGTAGTCTGAAGAATCGAGCCAGATGTTCAGGTCACCCAGAAATCGAAGTGGGTTGTCATGCGCAAACCCGCTCAACGTAACGACGTAACCGCCTGCATTGGCGGCTTCCGTGGCCGCATTTCGGATGTTCATGGATTTTCCGGAACTACTGATGGCGATTACTACATCCCCTGCCTTCACCATTTGCTTGACCATGCGCGCGAATGCATTTTCATAGCCGAAATCGTTGGCCATGCATGTCATCAAAGAACTTTCATGCAGGGTCGTAGCTTTCAGCTTCGCCACATTGAAGAAGTCGGTTACCGAATGGCTTGCCACGCCTGCGCTACCACCATTACCGATCAGATAGAGACTCTGCCGACCTTTGCGGAGTTGGTTGAGTCTGTCACAAAGGGCTGCCATGCCTTCTTCGAGGGCTAATTCAGATCTACCCTTGTTCGTAATTTCACACCGATTAATGAGATCGGCAAATTCAACCACCCGAGCAGCAAGGGACATGTCGCGATTCAAGTTATTTCCCCTTGTCGCCAAGGTATTGAAACCATGCCTGAGTTGCCTGGCCGATGCTGGAGGGGTCCCAAATTGGCGCATCCTTCCAGTCATTGATGCTGGCGAGCATTTTCCCGACGCCATCCTCGAATGAGATCTTTGATTTCCAATTCAGCAAACGCTTAATCTTCTCGACAGCCCCAAAAGTACAGTCAGGCTCGCCTGGGCGTTTTGGAATATGCTCTACTGGCCCACCGAGCAACTCTACAAGGCGATTAACGCTGTAATGATTACCGCTACCGACGTTCATAGCCTCTCCAGAAACTGAAGACTCCGCCGCACACAGAAATGCCCTGGCGACATCCGTGACGTAAGTAAAATCCCGGGTCTGCCTTCCATCGCCAACCACAGTGAATGGGCGCCCGTTAAGCTTTTGCGCCAGGAAAACGCCAAAGACGGCACCGTATGCTCCCGTGGTCCTGGATCGTGTCCCATAGACATTGAACAGCCGCAAGGAAACGGCAGGCAGTTTGTAGACCTGCGACCAGTGCAGTACCAGTTCCTCCCCCATGTATTTGGTCAGTGCATACGGGTATTGCGGCTTGATCGGAGAAGACTCCGGAGTTGGATAGATATCCGGGATGCCGTAGCTCGACGAAGATGCCGCATAGACGACTCGCTTTGCACCACACGAGCGCGCACACTCGAGAACATTAAAAGTACCTGTTACGTTAGTGCTGTAGTACTGAGCGGGCATCTCGATGGAAGGGACAATGTCCGCAAGGCCTGCGAGGTGGAACACCCAGTCAACTCCGTCAAAGGCAGGCTGCAAAGACGGCATGTCACGAATGTCCGCTTGGACAAAGCTGAGCTTTGAATTTTCCGTAACAGTCTTCAAATTGCTCAGTCGGCCAGATGTCAGGTTGTCAACGACAACAACCTCATGCCCCTCATTGATCAACAGCTCCGACAAATGGCTTCCGATAAATCCTGCACCACCTGTTACCAAGGCTTTCATGTAGTCCCACCTATGTATTTACTAATCAGAGAGCAACTCATCGACGCATGACGTCAAATGAAATTCACGTGATCTATGCGCCCTTCGCGCAAGTTGAACAGATACCGATTAACCTCGTCCATTCGACAATTTTTTCGGCATTCCTTGATATTCAATTCATTTCTGACGTAGCGAAAACTGGCCTCCCGCTCGGGACCCTCCCAAATCGACTGGAAGGACCGATCATTGATTGTTCCATACATGAATCGCTTGTCCATCAAATAGGCACTGCAACCACACACTGCACCATCCGCCATGATGTATGCCCAAAAGAAAGGGGTGGCGTTGCATTTGGTATAACGCTCACTCTCGTCCTGAGTGTACTTTTTCATGGTGTTTTCGCGAAACACCACATGGAATCTCTCTGAGTTGAGGGGCCTCAGCGTATCCGCTAATGAAAGATAGCTGTTGTAGTTGATATCTTCGTAAAGGTGCGTCTCGCTGAACAAATGCTGTGAATATGGCTTGATGACGAGATAATCCAAGCCGATTTCATCGCGACATATCTTTGCAAGCAACTCCATCTCATGTGCATTTTCCGGAAGAAGAATTGCTTGCGCACCCAAGGTGCACTTCAGTCCGTTTAGTCGTTTGGAAGCTACGGCATTTTTGAGATTCTCGACTACTCGATCAAAGTCCCTCTCTTTTGTGCCGTGGATCTTTGCGTAGCTCGCCGCAGTGCCCGCATTCAGGGAAACCTTTATCCATGAAGTTAGCGGAAGAGAACGATCAATGAACGCCTCATTTAATACCGTAGCATTGGTGGTGAATGAAACATCGATGCCTGCATCCGTCGTCGCCTTGACGATCTCATTGATCTTCTTGTGGAGGAGGGGCTCCCCCTCCCCCGCGTACATGATGCTCTTGACGCCGAGCCGTCCCATTTCCGCAAGACGCTCCGAAAAAATCCCAACATCAAGCATCCTGCTTTTGTAGCCGATGTAGTCAACTGCACAAAAGGTGCAGCGATGATTACATGCCCCCACGGGGGAAACCTCTACGTAGATTGGATAGACTGACTTTGCCTTTTCCCAGTCATCACCAGCATCCAGCATCTGCGCAACGCGCTTGGGATGATAGATGAGCTTATGACTATCGATTCCGTACTTATCCATTCGAATTCCAATGACTCCAAGGCGCAAAAACAGACACTCGGTGGATAAGTGGGCGATCAAACCCTAGGCTAAACACCAACCCACCTCCACCAATA
>Ga0075012_10005963_pt1 | contig 11105 bp, 7 predicted proteins | sample All_14_2_FD_71474 | JGI IMG/M metagenome (GOLD analysis project Ga0075012, IMG submission 71474) | Freshwater microbial communities in response to fracking from Pennsylvania, USA - Allegheny Zone_MetaG_DW_15 | ecosystem: Environmental > Aquatic > Deep subsurface > Groundwater > Drilled...
CCTCAGCCCCCCTGCCCGGCACCCGCACCTGGCGCGCTGCCGCCGAAATGCCCCCGCTCAAAGGCCGTCCTCTGCTCAGCGACATTCACATCGCCATCGATCCCGGTCACATCGGCGGCGCGTACGCCCAGATGGAGGAGCGCAGGCTCAGCTTCGCCCCCGGCGAAGCCATTCAGGAGGGAGACCTCACTCTCACCACCGCACAAGTCCTTGCCGAACGCCTCAAGGCTCTCGGCGCCTATGTCTCCCTCGTGCGTGACCGTGCCGAACCTGTGACTCCGCAGCGCCCCTCCGATTTCATCGTGCAGGCCCGCCAAATCCTTGCCGATGCCGGCTTCCCACGGCCTCAGGACAGTTATAGCGGCGTCACCGGCGATGCCAAAATCCTCACCGTCCAGTGGCAGAGCGAAAAGCTCTTTTACCGCGTCAGCGAGATCCATGCGCGCGGCCAGAAGGTGAACAGCACCATCAAGCCAGACGTGGTGCTCTGCCTCCACTTCAACGCCGAAGCCTGGGGCGATGCCGCCGCCCCGCAGTTCTCGCCAATGAACCACATGCATGTCCTCGTCAACGGCTGCTACTCACCGCTCGAGCTCGAGCAGCAGGACGTCCGCTTTGAAATGTTCCACCGCCTCTTTTCACGCACTCATCAGGAAGAGCAGCCGCTCGCCGAAGCCGTCGCCAATGGCATGCGCCTCACCACCGGCCTCCCCGCCTATGTTTACACCACGCCCAATGCCCGCCACGTCGGCACAAATTCCTATGTTTACGCACGGAATCTGCTGGCCAACCGCATCTATGACTGCCCCGTCGTTTACCTCGAACCCTACGTCATGAACAACGAGGAAACCTACCATCGCCTGCTGCGCGGTCACTTCCTCGGCCGCACGCTCATCGCAGGCCGCCTGCAATCCAGCGCCATCGAGGACTACGTGCAGGGAGTCGTCAAAGGCATCATCGCCTACTATCAGAAACACCGCCCCCTATGAAAGTGATCGTCGCAGGTTGTGGGTTCGTCGGCGAGCGCGCCGCTGATCTCCTTCATGCCGCAGGGCATGAGGTCATCGGCCTCACGCACTCGCCAGATTCCGCCGCACGTCTCGCCAGGGTCAAACCCTGGCGCACGGAGCCTTGCGACATTTCAAACAGCGCCGCCGTCGTCGCACTCGCCACCAGGCTTGATGCCGGCAGCATCGACGCCGTCATCCATTGCGCCAGTTCCAGCCGTGGCGGGGCTGAGATGTATCAGGCTGTCTATGTCGATGGCATGCGGCACCTCACCCAGGCCTTCCCCGCAGCCTTTCCACTCTACACCAGCAGCACCAGCGTTTACCCCCAGGTGAATGGCGAAACCGTCGATGAAACCAGCTTCGCCGAACCTGATCGCGACACCGGCCGCCTGCTGCGCGAAGCGGAGGAAATCACCCTCCGCGGCAGGGGTGCCGTCGCACGGCTCGCTGGCATCTACGGCCCTGGTCGTTCCTTCGTTTTGAAAAACCTCCTCGAAGGCAAAGCCGCCATTGAGGGCAATGACGGCCAGGGCCGCATCCTCAATCAAATCCACGCCGATGACGCAGCCGCCGCCCTCGTTCACCTCGTCACGCATCGCCTCGGCGGCATCTACAACATCGTCGATGACGCCCAGATGACGCAGCGGCAGTGCTTGGAACGTTTGTGCACCCTCTTCGGGGTCAAACTGCCCGGCACACGGGAGCCCGACCCCAATCGCAAACGCGGGTGGAGCCACAAGCGCGTCTCCAACACCAAGCTGCATGCCACCGGCTGGGCGCCCCGTTACCCCAGCTATTTCGACGCCCTGCGTGACGATCCCGAACTCGCCTCCTCCATCCTCGATCTCGTTCAAGCCTCCGGCGAGACTCCCCCTTCCCGCCAGCCCAATATCGTGCTGATCGGTCTCATGGGTTCGGGCAAAACCACCGTCGGCCGCATCGTCGCCCAGATGATCGGTTTCCAGATTGTGGACACCGATCACCTCATCGCCGACATCGTCGGGAAAAGCATCCCTGAGATTTTTGCCACCGAAGGCGAGGCCGCATTCCGCCAGCATGAATCCGCCGCCCTGCGTTCCCTGCTGGGCAAACGCGGCTGCGTCATCGCCACCGGCGGTGGCATCGTCACCCAGCCGCGCAATCTGGCCATCCTCCGCCATCTAGGCTACATCGTCTGGCTTGATGCCGATCCTGAACGCCTCGCCCGCCGCACGGCGATGAATACCAACCGCCCGCTGCTCACCGGGGAGGAAAATCCCAAGGCCAAGCTTGAGCGTCTGCTCACAGAGCGCAAACCGCTCTACAAAGGCCTCTCCGATCTCCGCATCAAGACCGCCGAACTCACGCCACAGGAGACCGCCTACGGGGTCATGGAAAGCGCCCGGGTCTTCTTTGCAAAGATCAAAAACTAGTCTGAAGCTGCCGAAGCTCGCCGGCAGCAGTCGCCTCATCCGCTCACCCCCGCCAGCTTCCGCGCATACGCCAGCGTATCGATCTCCTCCGGCCTCTTGTCTCGCCGGATGGCCTTGATCCGCGGAAACCGCATCGCCAGCCCGCTGTCGTGGCGGTTGCTCGCCTGCACGGAATCAAACGCGATCTCCAGCACAATTTCAGGCGTCACCGTGCGCACACCGCCGCGTTGGCTGAGGGTGGTCTGGGTGAAGTGCTCGGTCAGTTCCTCGATCTCCGCATCAGTCAGCCCGCTGTAGGCTTTGCCAATAATGCGCAGGGCATTGCCCGCATCCTCATCACGCACCGCAAAGGTGTAGTCGCTCAGCACATGGCTGCGCTTGCCATGCCCCTGCTCAGCCTTGACCACCACCACATCCAGCGTCGCAAACGCCTTCTTCAATTTCAACCACGCCTTGCCACGACGCCCCGGCGAGTAAGCGCTGAGCGCATCTTTGGCGATGAGTCCTTCATTCCCGCGCCGGCGTGCCGCATGGAAGGCCGTCTCGATCTCCTCCGCGCTTGTGACTTTCATCACCTCGATCAAACCCAGTCCAGCCGGCAGTGGAATGGCCTCCAGCTCCGCGCGCCGCGCCTCCAGCGGCTTCTCCAGCAACGACACCCCGTTCTTCCACAGCACATCAAACACCACATACTTCACCGTCACATCACTCGGCAGAAACAAGTCCGCCTGATCACGCCGGCCAAGCCGCTTTTGCAGATCAAAGAACGACAGCTTTTTGTCCTCCGCATGCGCAATGATCTCTCCATCAAGAATAACATCTTCTGGCAGTTCATCGGCGGCCCGCATCATCTCCGGAAACTGCACCCCCACCGGCTTCAGATCCCGCGTGTAGATCTCCGCCCGCCCCGCCGTTCGGTGCATCTGCGCCCGGATTCCGTCATACTTGTCCTCCAGCCACACCTCCGCCGAGTTCAGCCGCTCCCAGATGTCCGCCGAAGTTTCCTCCGGCGAAGCCAGCATCACCTTGATGGGCGCAAACAAGCGCGGCTTCGCCTCATGCAGCGTATGCGTGCTCGCCAGCCTGGCCGCATGACCAATGTCTCCACACAGCATCGCCGCCTCACGCACCTCATCCGCTGTCGCCTCAAACGCAGCCGCCACCGCTTCCTCAATAAGCCCTTCCTTGGACCCCATGCGCAGCTCACCCGTCATCAGCCGCACCAGCCAGGATCCCGCCGCAGCCGTGAGATGTTGCAGCCGCGTCTTGATCAGCGTCACACGTTCCATCTGGCTTCCCGCCTTGCTCAGTTGCTCAAACAACGCCGCCACATCACTCAAGGAACACGCCACAGGACTCAGCACAGCACGTTGCAGCAGCAGAAACGCCGTGCGCCCCGTGTCAGCCTGCGATCTTGAAATCGTCCGATACTCCGCCTCGTTCACCCCGCTCAGCTCAATGAGCGCACGCTTCAGCAGCGACCACCCGGTGTTCAGCGGCGCGTCCCCGGTGCTCCCGGAAGAGAAGCGCGCCGCCAGAACCAGCTCCCCCGCATCGGGCAGATCCCTCAACAGCAACGCCAGTCGTTCCACCTTCTTCAACCGCGAGGCCACCTCCGCCGTTTGCGCACAAGCCTCAGCCCATTGCGCAAAGCTCCCTTCACCCCACTCGTCCTCACTTTTCTCCAAAGCCGGGCGCACCACCGGCGCGGCACTTTGCAGCGTCAGTTCCAGTTGGTCCGCCTTTTCCAGTGTCCAGGCTTCAAATCCTCGCAGCCGCAGATCAGCCGCAAACTCCCTCGTGTAGCCATGCACCAGCCACGTGCGCTGCGGCTTCACCTCCTCCACCGTTTCCACCAGCTCCGGATAATCCGCGTGATCACTGAGCGGAAAAATTTCATCCACCTGATACCGAAACTTCGCACCCGGCTGCATGGCCCACCCGGTGAGCATCGCAGTCCGGCACACCTTCAGCTTCTTGATCGCAATCGAGCGCCCGTTGCTCGGCGGAAACAGCAGCACATGCCCCTTGGCCTCTGCGGCATCAAACAACCGGTACTCCGGCAGCCTCCCCAGCAGCGGTGCCACCGCCCGCGTCATGTCCCAGATCGACTTGTGCACCATCACCGGATGTCCCGCCTCCGCCAGCGCGCACAAAATCTCCTGCGCCTTTCCCAGCGAGTAGCCCAGAAAAACCGGAATACCTCCGTCCTCCAAAGTCTCCTGCGCAAACTTGAGTGCCTGGGCCACCACCTCCGCCGTAGGCGGAAAACTAAACTGCGGCAGCCCAAAGGTGCACTCCATGATCAGCGTGTCCGCATGCAGCAGCTCACAGCGCTCCGAGCTGAGCCCCTGCCGCAGCTTGTAGTCACCAGTATACAGCAGCGTCGCGCCATCCGCCTTGCGCGTCAGGTGCAGCATCGCCGAGCCAATGATGTGCCCCGCCGGCAGCAGCCGCAGTTCCCACCCTTCCCATTCCACAACCTCCCGCATCGGCAGCACCCGCATCTCTCCCTCGCTCTTGTAGCCATAGCGCGCCTTCATCAAATCCCGCGTCACCTCGGAGCAAAACGTCATCTCATGCCGCGCCACATGGTCGCTGTGCGCATGCGAAATAAATGCCCGCTTCCCTGGGAAATGCGGATCAAGCCACAGATCCGCCTCAGGCAGATAAATCCCGTTGGGGTGGGTGACTTGGATCAAAGACGGCATCCCATCCGATACGACAGCGCAATCTTCCCGGCCCTCTCAATTGTTCTTGGGGGCGATGAAAACCAAATGACGCGCAGGCCCTGAAGTTGCAAGGCCCGGCATCCGGCCCCAAGAATGCGCATGGCCTCTCTTGCCGATCAACTCACCTCCCTTCTCGGTCCCGACCGCGTCTCCACCACGCAGGCCGAGATCGCCACGCACAGCACCGACAAATGGTTCGCGTCGAATCCGCCCGACGTCGTCGTGCATGCCGAATCCACCGCCGAAGTCTCCGAGGTCTTGCGCTTTGCCAATGCCAATAAGATTCCCGTCACCCCCCAGGGTTCACGCGTCGGCTACGTCGGCGGTTGCGTGCCGCTGCAGGGCGGCATCGCACTGTCAGTCGCACGCATGAACAAAATCAAGGAAATCACCCTCGCCGACGGCGTGGCCGTGATCGAGCCCGGCGTCATCACCGGGCATTTACAAAGTGAAGTGCGGAAACTCGGCTGGTTCTATCCACCTGACCCGGCCTCGCTCAAAGAATGCAGCCTCGGCGGCAACATCGCAACCAACGCGGGCGGCCCGCGCTGCCTGAAGTACGGCGTCACCCGCCACTATGTCCTCGGCCTGGAAGCGGTGCTGGCAGACGGCTCCATCGTGAAGGCGGGCGGTCGCTGTCACAAAAACAAAACCGGCTTCGACCTCGTCGGCCTCATGGTCGGCAGCGAAGGCATGCTCGGCGTCGTCACCGAGGCCACCCTGCGCCTCATCCCCCATCCGCCCATGCGTGCGATGCTTTCCGCAGGCTTCAAATCCTTCGCCGAAGCCGCCAATGCCGTGCAGCGCATCCTCGGCAGCGGCTTCCTGCCCAGCGCCCTCGAAATCGCCGACAAGTTCACCCTGCGTGCCGCCCGCGAGTATCTCGGTGCCTCCGTCACCCCGGAAGGCGACGCCCATCTGCTCGTCGAGATCGACGGCCAGCCCGACTCCGTCAAAGGCGAGATCGACCAACTCGCCAACCTCGTCACCAGCCTCGGCAGCATCTGCTTGAACAAAGCCATGGGCGATGAAGCATGCGAAGCATTCTGGAAACTGCGCCGCGAATTCAGCTACAGCCTCCGCAATACCGGCTTGATCAAGCTGAACGAGGACATCGTCGTCCCACGCGGTCGCCTCGTGGATCTCGTCGATTTTGCCGAAAAACTCCAAAGCGAAACCGGCTTCCCCGTCGCCTGCTTCGGCCATGCGGGCGATGGCAACATCCACGTCAACATCATGGTCCCCACCATGGACGATCCAGCCATTCGCGAACGCGCCGAGGTCGCCCTCGACAAACTCTTCCATCAAGTCATCTCCTGGAACGGCGCCATCACCGGCGAGCACGGCATCGGCATCGCGAAAAAGCGCTGGTGGCGTGACGCGGTGTCTCCCGCTGCGAATGAAATGCACCTTCGTCTAAAGGCAGCGCTTGATCCCAATGGGATCCTGAACCCCGGGAAGTTTCTCGGCTGATGCCGCAAGCCTGCAAGATCACTCCTTCCAACTCTGTTCCAATCCAACCACCATGATCAAACTGCTCATCCCGACCCTGCTGCTCGCGCTGCCCTTGTGCGCCGCTGATTTGAAGTTCAAAAAGTTCACGCTCACCGAGGAGTTCGTGGCTGAAGGGGCAAATTTTGCCGACTTCGATCATGATGGCCAGAACGACATCTGCTCCGGCCGCTTCATCTGGAAAGGCCCCGAGTTCAAGGAGCGCATCGAATTCGCCCCCAAGTTCGAAAAGGAACCGTATGATCCGGCCAAGGGCTACAGCGACTTCTTCCTCACCTACACCTATGATTTCAACGGCGACGGCTGGAGCGACATCCTGGCCTATTCCTGGCCTGGCAAGGAGACCTGGGTGTTTGAAAATCCGCAGGGCAAAGGCGGTGAATGGAAGCGTCACACCATCTTTGATGTCACCGACAACGAATCCCCCGATTTCAAAGACGTCAACGGCGACGGCAAACCGGAGCTCGTCTGCCACACCGGCGGTCAGCTTGGTTATGCTGAAATCGACTGGTCCAACCCCTTCGGCAAAGCCCGCTTCCGCCCCATCTCTCCAAAATCACCGGAGAACGACAAAAAATACTTCCGCTACACCCACGGCTATGGCGTGGGCGATGTGAACGGCGACGGCCGCCCCGACATCCTCGACAAGGAAGGCTGGCGCGAACAGCCCGCAGACACCAAGGCCGACAGCGACTGGGTTTTCCATCCGCAGCGCTTCACGGTGGAAGGCGGGCGAGGCGGCTCCTTCATTCTCGTTTACGATGTGAACGGCGACGGTCGAAACGATGTGATCAGCAGCTACGACGCCCACGGCTACGGCTTCGGCTGGTTTGAACAAAACGCCGACGGCTCCTTTGCCGAGCACAAGCTCATGGGCAGCACCGTCGAAGAAAGCCCTGTGGGCGTGAAATTCAGCCAGCTCCACGCCATGCAGCTCGCCGACATGAACGGCGACGGCATCATGGACGTGGTCACCGGCAAGCGCCGCTGGGCTCACGGCCCGCTCAAGGACGATGAGCCCAACGCCGCCCCCGTGCTCTACTGGTTCGAGATCAAACGCAGCGGCAAAGAAGCCCAGTTCATCCCTCATCAGATCGACGACAACAGCGGCGTCGGCACCCAGGTGACTCCCGGAGACGTCAACAAGGACGGAAAGACGGATGTCGTCATTGGCAACAAGAAGGGCGTGTTTGTCTTCCTGCAGGAATAAGCAACTCAGTGCAGCACATCGCCCGCCTGCAGCGGGTGCCCGCGCAGAAAGTCGGCGGCAGACAAACGTCTGCCGCCTTCGATTTGGACCTCAGCCAAATTGAGCAGGCCCTTGCCACAGCTTACCAAAATACCGTCGGCATTGGCGCTCACAATCGTACCTGGCGCAGGGCAAACCTCCGCATTGGCGATGACTTGGGCGCGATGAACCTTCATCTGCGCATCCTTGAGCAGGCAGGACGTGCCCGGCCAGGGGGTGAAGGCACGGATGAGGCGGTGGAGTTCCACCGCAGGTCGCGCCCAGTCGAGGCGGCCGTCTTGGCGGGTGAGCTTGCGAACGTGGGTGACTTTGGATTCGTCCTGCTTTTCACGCGGCGGGTTGCCAGTGGCGAGGAGATCGAGGGCTTCTTCGAGGGCGGCGGGGGCTCGCTGGGCGAGTTTGTCGTGCAGGCTGCCGCCGGTTTCATCGCATGCTATGGCAAGACGATGCATCAGGAGGATGTCGCCGGTATCCAGGCCTTCGTCCATGAACATGATGGTGACGCCGGTTTCGGTATCACCATCACGGATGGCGGCCTGGATGGGAGCCGCGCCACGGTGGCGGGGCAGCAGTGAGGTGTGGACGTTCAGGCAGCCGAGAGGGGGCACGTCGAGGACGGCACGGGAGAGGATTTGGCCGTAGGCGATGACGATGGCGACGTCGGCATTGAAGGCTTTGAGTTCCTCCACGGCGTGGCGGATCTTCGGGGGCTGCAGGACGGTGATTCCTGCTGCAAGGGCACGCACCTTGATCTGCGGAGGCGTGAGCACCTGCTTGCGGCCGACGGGTTTGTCCGGCTGGGTGACAACGCCGACGACTTGGTGTTTCGGGGTGCTGAGGAGCCATTCCAAGGAGGGAAGACCGATGTCGCCGGTACCAATGAAAAGAACGCGCATCGTTTTGCGGTTAGACTCTCATCTTTTCCAATTCTTTCCATTCAGGAAGCTGCATGACGCCGCCGATGATGTCGTAGAGAACCTTGGCCGGGGCCTGGCTGGCGTCGATGTCGAGGATGCGGTCGCCGGCGTAGTAGTCGAGAATGGGCTTCGTTTCGGCCTCGTAGGTGGCAAATCGTTGCTGGATGACGCTTTCGTTGGCATCGTCGAACCGATTGTCCTTCAATGCGCGTTTACGCAGGCGGCGGGCGAGTTCGGTGCGGTCGGGGCAGGAGAGATGGAAGACTTTGAGGACTTCGATGTGGGGCTCCATGAAGCGGGCCTGCTCGACGTTGCGGGGGATGCCGTCGAGAACGAGGAAATCGATCTCAGGCTTAAACTGATGAGAATCAATGCGTTGCTTGAGGTTGGCGTGCCAGAGCTCGACGGTGACGTCGTCCGGGACGAGCTCGCCGCGGCTGGAGTATTCGACGAATTTCTGGCCGATCGCGGTGCGGGTGTCGAGGGAGCGGAAGACATCGCCGCAGGCGAGGTGGTGGAAGCGGGGGATGCTGCCCAATACCTTGCCTTGCGTTCCTTTGCCGCTTCCGGGCGCGCCGAGGATGAGGAAGGCTTTGATGCGGGCGTTGTTGTGTTCGTGAGACATGATTTTTGATGAAGCTAGCACGTTACGATTTCGCAACAACCTGCGCGGCAGCCAATTTGACTTCGGTCACGGACAAAGAGGACAATTCGTGTGTCGGATTCCGCAAAAACCGGACCCAGGGCTGGGGTGGCGACCAAATGGCGGGGTCGGTGGGGCCGAAAAGGAGGAGGGATGGAACTCCGCATGCGGCGGCGAGATGGGAGATGCCGCTGTCATGGCCGAGGAAGGCGGTGCAGGTGCCAAGTCGGGTGGCGAGTTCGGAGAGGGGCAAGGAATGCCAGGTGGTGTGGCCGGTGGGCTGGATTTGGCGTTCGGCTTCGGCTTCGCCGGTGATGAAAATGATTTCGGCGGCGGGGAAGCTGTCGGCGACTTGCTGCCAGTTTTCGAGGGGCCAGTTTTTCTTTTCGGAGCCGCTGCCGGGGTGGATGGCGATACGGGGGTGAGTGGCGGGATGCGGCTGGAAGTGGGCGCGGTGGAGATGTTCGTCTTCGAGGAACATGGCGAGCTTTTCGAGACCTTGGGCGAGCTGGCGGGAGGCGTGGGGGCCCTCGGGTTTTACGAGGGGGGAGCACTCGATGAGGGTTTTGACGCCGATGCGTTCGAGGCTGGTGCGGAAGAGGGTGTCGGGGTCGTAGAGGAAGGAGACGACGAGGTTGAAGCTGCGGAGGTGCTCGGCGAGGGCTTCATCGATGGGAGCTGTTTTGGCGAACAGCGGGGCCATGGAGCGGTGCTCGAGGCTGCGGATGGAGTCGGCGAGGCCGGCGCTGCGGGCGAGTTCGGCGATGCTGGGGTAGCCGAGGACTTCGATGTGGCAGCCGGGGATGGTTTCGCGGAGGAGGCGAAGGGCCGGGAGGGTGAGGATGAAGTCGCCAATGGCGCCGCCACGGATGACGAGGACGCGGGGCTGGGGGGGCATGGGCGGGTACTAATTTAAACGTCAGGACCGAGGTCAAGGCGCAGGATTCACAACGCGAAGGGACGCGAATATCCGCGAATTTTTAGGAATGATGAACTCGGGTATTCGTGTTCAAAGTCATCACTTGAGGACCGTCAGCCGGTGATGCCTAGATCAGTAGAAGAAGATGGCGGCGGCGAGGAGGAGGATGCCGTAGGCGAGGCCGGTGTAGAGGGAGAGATTCCAGCGCTGGGGCCTGGCGAGCAGGGCGGCGGTCCAGTCGCGCATGACGTAGGGGGTGCCGATGAAGAACATGCCGACGATGATCCAGACGTAGGCAAGGACGGGGAGAAGGAGGCGGCTGAGGGGGGGCTGGAGGAAGGCGGCGGTGAGGACGGGGCCGGAGACGAGGAGCATGAGGGAGCCGAGGGCGCGGACGGCGAGGAATTCTTTGACGTAAATGAGGACGGCGACGTAGCCGCCGGCGACGATGAGCATGAACTTGTCGCGCATGTGGTAGAACTCGCCCATGTCCATGTTGGCGAGGGCGAATTCGGCCCAGAGGAAGTCGATGGTGAGGAGGATGACGCCCCACTTGTAGTCGCGGGGGAAGGTCTTGAGGAAGGCCTGGGTTTTGGCGGGGTTTTTGAGGGCCCAGAAGTGCGCGGCGATGAGGGCGAGAGCGACGACGATTCCGGTGCCTTTGAGCGGGATGCCGCCTGTGGGTGCCTGGTGGTAGAGGTAGTCGTAGAG
>Ga0075012_10005964_pt1 | contig 11103 bp, 4 predicted proteins | sample All_14_2_FD_71474 | JGI IMG/M metagenome (GOLD analysis project Ga0075012, IMG submission 71474) | Freshwater microbial communities in response to fracking from Pennsylvania, USA - Allegheny Zone_MetaG_DW_15 | ecosystem: Environmental > Aquatic > Deep subsurface > Groundwater > Drilled...
AAAATGATCCCGATCAACTCAAGCGTGTGCGTGAAGTACTGCAGATCGATCTCAGCGAAGACGAGATGAAGCGAGTCGATGCACTTTTGACAGCCAAGATCCAGGCCAAAACGTACATTGAATCACAGGGCGCTCAGAGATCTATTCTAGAATCCGTGGGTGATGAGGTCGGTTTCTTCAACACGAGTGAAGAAGGCGTGCTCGAGTCCCTGCGGCGAATGAGCAAATCCGACCAAGAGCGCTATAGAACGGATCCGGAGTTCAAGAAAAAAGTTGACCAGCTCATTATCGACGGCATGGACGAAGGCGAAGAGCAGAAATCCGCATTCGCCGTTCTTGACGCCATCACCCGCGGTGACAAACCGGAAGACGATATTTTGTCCAAGCTGTATGTTCATGCTGATCACATCAACACCGACGAAGCCAAGGTTATTGCCGACCTGGAGGAGGCGTTCCGCAAAGATCCCAAACTACGCGAGAGGTTGACAAACGATCCCGAGTACCGCAAGAAGTTCGACGAGGCAATTCATGGCGCGCTCGACGACGATGAATACGAAAGATACGCAAAACCTCTGATTGAAGAGGGACGCGTCCCTATGAAGGTGAAAGCGGAACTTTACACAGGCTTCTTCAACGATGACGAGAAGAGTTTGCTTGATGAGATCGCCAAAGGTAGTGATAAAGATTGGAAGGAAATCCTTGCCGATCCCAAAGGCACATTGCCGTTTCTCAGCGCGGAAGAACGCGAAGTCGCTCTCAACATCGCAAGACAACGGGGAGAAATGCGTCCGGAGGACAAGATCCGCGCAGCGATGCTCGGCGGAGGCACTGCTGAAGAAGTTATTCACGAGACACTGAAAAGTCTTTCGCAGGCGCAGATCGAAACAGCGCGGGCAGAATACCTTAGAAAGTACGACTCCGACATGCTCGGCGACACGCTGCAAGAGATGGGTGGCAGCGATCGGGAGAAAGTCATCCGGGCAGCAGGCGCTCAACCGGAGACAGCCCGCGAAGCGTTTAACACCGCGCGCGATGGCGTCTACAAGAGCGTGGACGGAATAGGACGCTCATTTGTCGACGCCATCGACGGCACCGCCGACATGACGATGGATGAACTCAATCAGTACGCATCCGGCATGGCCGGCTACACGCGACGCTTCGAAGAGATGCCGTCCGAACAGCGTGCAGAATTCCAGGCGAATCTCATTAAAGCCAAAGAACTTTACGGTAAGTCTGAAAATTCCGCTGCGGACATGGTCGTCGATGGCGCCATAATTGCAGCCGGTGTAATTGGCGCCAAGTTCACCGGTGGAGTCAGCCTCTCGCTCCTGGCTTACACCAGCCTTGGTGGCGCACTGTTCAAAGTCGGCACGAAAGCAGCCATCGTCGGCAATGACTACGACTTCGCCAGCGCAGATGTTCTTGCGGACGGTGCCACTGGTGCCATCGACGCGGCTACGATTTTCCTCGGTCCAGCGCAAGCCGCTCAGTTTTTGAAACTTGGTGCAAAGTCTGCGGAAAGCGCGGCAGTCACAGTGATCGCCCAATCTGACGATCTTTTGAAAGCGGGTGGAAGACAGCTGTTGAAAGAAGGCTCCGAAGACAAGCTGCAGCAACGCATATTCCAGGAGGTCGCTTTTGCTATTTCCAACGGTGCAGACGGTGTCGATCAAAAAGCATTTACGCGCATCGCTTCCGACTTCGCCACATCCCCTGAAGACGTTCCGGCGTTGGCCGCGGTCGTTGAACAAAGCCTGGGACAAGCGATTCGTCAAGAAGGCGCCAACGCGCTCAAGGCACAGATGAGAGAGCTGGGTCTGAACAGCCTGGCGGGAAACGTTGGAGGCGGGCTTTCCGGGCTTGTCTACGGTGTCAAAGACCTCGATGAATCCCGCTCGGTTTCAGACAACCTTTACCAGCTCGCTCAATCCGGTTTTACCGGCAGCCTGACAGGAACAGGCATGGCAGCAGGCTTCACTGCCGGATTCCGCGCCATCGGCAAAACTGTAAGCGCGTTTCGGCACGTGGACGCACCACACAGGACAACTCACGGACCGACAGTGACCACACCTGATGGCGCTGCTGCGGCAATAGGAGACGGCACCGCTGTTACCGGCGGTGGGACTGCCATCACAGGTAGTGCGGCAGTCGTGGCAGAGAGTGGCGGTCGAGCCGTCGGTGAATCCACCGGCCGCATAGTTGGGCAGGTCGCTGACGCCGCCGATGATGCGGCTGTCAACGGAGCTGAGAGCACCGCACAAAATGCGGCCGGCCAGACACTCCGCGCCAGCACCACTGGCGGTGCCCACAATACTGCAGCGGGAGAAACGGCTAAGGGAATAATTGATTCATCGGGTGGAGTCGTCGGTTCAGACGGTAAGGGCGGTCCACCTCAAATTTTGCTACAAGGACACGAGGTCGTAGCGAAAGGCGAGCGCGGCAAACTCCTGGGCTATGACACGCGCACGGGCGAGGCGATAGTCGAATTCCCGGAACGTGAGGGCTGGGCGGTTCAAATGAGACCTTTCCAAAATGACGGTCGTTATAAGCCAATCGAAATCAACGGGAAACAGTATTATCGCAACGAGCACGGTCAGGTTTTCGACCTGATGGAAATGGGCGGTAAGCAGAGCATCTACATCAAGCACAAATATCAAATCCATGCCCGTGATGATCTGAAGGCAGCGCCGTACCAACCGCCGGAGAAACAAATTCCCCTGTTCGGCGATGTCGGCCGACACGGTCTGGAAGCCCCCCGCGTGGAGGCACCGGAAGTACCCAAAATCAGTGTGCACATCGATCGCAACCAGTATCACCTCACCGATCTCTATGACGGCGCGGAGTTGACTCTGGACGGCAGAGCGGTAAACGGTCACCAGATCAGCCATGATGGACCGCCGGTCGAACTTGGTCGCCGTTCGCTGGGGCTTATCCGCAACGATTCGAATTTGCTGGTATCGACCAATCATGCCACTGTGCACTTCGACGCACAGCAGCAAATGTACTATCTGGAGGAACATTCTCTCAACGGAACGTATTTGAAACGAGCAGGGGAGAGCGAATTCACTTATCTGCCGGGCGGCAAAGACAAACCCTATCGTGTATACCTCGGACCAAACGACTCAGTCAGACTCGGCTCCGCGGAAGGTCCCGAAGTCAAACTGCGCGTTCGCAACGGCGAGGACATGAAACCGCCGCCCGGTCCTAAAGGTGACGTGGACGTTCGCATCTTCTTCGATGGACAGCCGCTGCATCCAAACGCCGACGGCGAGTTGATGATAGGAAGAAAACACCAATCGTTTGGAAACGACAGCCCGTCAGACATTCTCAACCGGCGGGTCGCAAACACTCACGCAAAACTCAAGTGGAATGAGTCAGCGCAATCATGGGAATTGACAGACCTTACGAGAGCCTCGGCACAGAACCCGGACTTCGCAGAACGCACTGTCATGATGCGTGCGGGTGGAAATGGAACATATATCAAACGTGCTGACGGAAAAGTAGACTTCCTGCAAGGTAATTCGACTCTCATCGGGCCGAACGATCAGATTCACCTGGGCAGTCTGGATGGGCCAGAGCTGAAGTTCATCACCAACCAGGGCTATCGACAACCCGATGGGCTGGTTGTGGTTCCTCGCAAAAACTTCGACCAGGCAGTCAAGCGACCTGACGGCACCACAGAAATTACTAACTTCCTCAATTTTAGACGACTAGAAGACCCATACGGGCGCGTCCTGCAGACATTGAGTCCTGAAGGAAACAGAAATGGTTTCACATACGGTGCCGACGGTAAATTGTCGACAATCCGATTTGATGATGAGAGTGTGGCGGTCCGCGGAAGCGACGGGCATTGGACGCGAATTACTGCAGATCGGCAACGACAACCATACTGGGATGGTGAGATCAGCGTAGAACCCGATGGCGGCATCCGTTTCACTGATCGTGGAAATCCACCGATGAGCACAATCGAACGCGTGGACGGCGTGCGCGAAGTGCATCATCCGAACGGGCGAGTCGAATACAAGAACGTCCAGTTCTCCGAAGAACTCAGCAGAATGAATCTCATTGCGAAGAGCTTCCCTGACGAAGCGCAAAGCAGACGATTCAAGACGATGATGAGTCAATTCGAACTACGAGCTCAAAAAATGGGGCTCTCCGCGGAAGAGAAGGCACAAACCTTCTTCCATGTGCGCAGGCTGTTTACTGCGGAATACGGGGCGTTTCTGACGGCTCCGGAACGCGCCCGTCTTGCCGAGCAAATCATGGACCTGGCAAGCGATCCGCGGATATGCCAGGGATACAACAACACCTGCAACGTTTCCACGGTTGAAGCGAGAATGTTCACTCGCGAACCGTCCGAGGCTGCGCGGCTGATTTCAGATGTCGTCATCAACGGCAAGTATGTCACCGCAGATGGTGTCACCGTCGACCTCGCTCGGGTACCCGGCGTGCTGAAACCGGATGCCGAGTCTCAAGCCCTGGCACGAACGTTCAAGGCGAACGGCACTGATTTACGCATCGACGGAAAGCGCCCCTACGCCAGTCAGATTTTCGAAGTAACCGCGGTCAACCTCAAGTATGCAAGGAGCAACGAGTTCAAAATCGCTCCCGGCGAAATTGTCGTGTACGAAAAACCGGGTGGTCCTGCTACGTCGAAGACCGGCGAAGAACTCGTCAAATACTCCGTCGACAGCAATGGTTTCATCCGCAGAACCAAGCTTCAGGATTCACCGCACATCACCGGTCCTGAACTGACGGACATCTACAACCAGATCGCCGGCACAAAAGACCAGTATTTCGTCATACGGGGCACCGTGAATGCAGGAGGTCCTCGCACCGACAGTTCATACGCCGTCAACTCGGCTAAAGAGCTTCAGGACCAAATTCAAAGAGTCACTAACAATGGTCAGGGTCCTGGAATTCTCCTCGTGCACACGAGAAACGAGCCATGGTTCACCGATTCAGGTGCCGGACGTGCGGGCGGTTCCGGCGGCTGGCACGTGGTCAACGTGCATGGCGTGCGCCAGGACCCACGGACAGGAAAAGTTGTGGTCGATGTCACAAACCAGTGGGGCTTCGGCAAAGACCACATGGGCGATCGGGCCATTCCGATCGAGCAGCTGTATCACTCGATGTTCGAACATGCACCGCCGCCCCTGCCCAAACCCGGTCCCGAACCGGGACCTGAGAAAAAGGGGTGGTTCAGAAGACTCTTTTCGAGTGACAGCACACCGGCGGCAGACGGCAGCAGCGTCGCATCGACTGCAGATATCGTCGCATCATCGCCGGATAGTTTCGACGCGTCCCCGCATGCACTCGACGCACCAGTACGCACCACAGATAGTGTCACAGCACCGAGCGAGCAAATCATAGGCGATCGAGACCCGAAAGGCGGTTTATGGTCTCCGAATCGCCACTTCGATGAACTCGAGTACGAGGACAAACGCGCGCTGTTCGAGATGCTGAGCGGACGCGACACGCCGCTCACCGATCCGGACTTCACTGAAGCATTCACGCAAAATGCTTTACCAATTTTTCAGGGCTGGAAAGACAATTACAAGCCCATGTTCAAAGAGATGAAAGAAGCTCGGGATGTCATTCTCGCTAACCGCGATCAGTTTTCAGAACTTGCGCAGGAAGTTCCCGGTCTGCACGTGGGCAGCATTCATCAAACCAGAGAGCTGATGAATGAATTCTACGAAGGGCAGCCCGACAAGCTTAAGATGATAAACGCATATCTCGATGCCAGAGACACAAATTATCGCCTACTGGAAAAGCTCGATGACGCCCTGGAACCCAGAAGGCAGCAAATCGAAGATCTTGCAAACAGCGTCGTAGCCGGCTTCAGAAATTCAGACGGTAGTCTGGTGGGCATTCCGAATGTCAAAGTGGAACTGGTTTTACCGGAGCACATGGGCTCAGCCGTTGCGACCTACGGCGATGGAGTTATCCGTATCAACAAAGCTGAAATGCTCAATGACAAAGCCGTCGCAGATTTGTTGGGAACGGTTTATCACGAACTCGTTCACAACGAACAACAAACTACAATTTTGAGAGCGTTGGCCGATGAGCTCAAGCTGGGAGCCAAGCCAACCGAAACAGATATGAAGGTGCTCAGGGAGCTCTACAAAGATCGCACCGGTCGCAACATGCCCGACGAATACGCCCGCCGCGTAATGGATTTGAGAAACGGAACAGAACTTCCGGAGACCGCCGCTGCGCGAGCTCAATCTTTGATGGAAGCGTTCAGTCTCAACCAACCGGTGGGTCAAGAATGGATCGAGCTTGGCAACAGTTTCCGCAGAATTCAACGCGAGATACCGCGACTGGAAGGTAAGGCCAACGAAAAGAGCGTTGCTGCGCGCATCTTGATGGACCTCAGTAGCTCGAAGAGCAGAACTCTGACAGCTCAGCGCTTCTTCGGAACCGACACGATGCCTCCTGAGCTGGTTGATTATGCCCGACGTCTAAATCGCTACATGAACGGCGCAGACGACAATTCCTGGAACAACGATGTGGAAATGGAAGCTAGAAAAGTTATTCTCGAACATATGCGCAGGCACGTAGATCAAATCAACGAGCGGCGCAGAACCTTGTACGAAAACTACATGCAGTTTCATGAATACGACGCATGGTTAGCCGGTGAGCGCGTCCGCCGTCGGGCGATTGCCGAAGGTGCAACCTATCGTGATCCGAAAAACTCGCTATGGGACGAAATCGATTGGATTCAATAAACATGACGGCAGAAGTCGTCGACCACGGTCAAATTAAGCGTCTTTTGCTGCCCGCTGGTTGGACGGAAACCGCCACCACGGGTAGTGACAACCACGAACAGAGCTTGCGAGAATTTTCGCCGCAAGACAGCGAAGACACGCGGCTATGTTTCTATTATCGCGGTTTCCCATATGAGCTGCCGACCGGAGCTGCTTTCAAGGCAGTGCTGGAGACGCCGCCTCACAGCCTCCCCGCCAAAGAAATCAAAAGCATTGCCGACATGCTTGAAGAGATCTGCCAGCCGGACTCGTTTAAGCCGCTAGCCATCCACACCCAGGTCACAGGAGGCAGGACAATCCTGGTCGTCGAGGGGCGATGGCTCAGACAGGAATGGGACACCTACTCGCTATACATCGCGGCAGATGACAGCGGTTGCGTGGTGCAACAAATATACTTTCTCGCGCCGACGAGCTCCTATCCCAAGTACGTCAAGGAAATCAAAGAGTGCCTGAGAAACATCGAGTGGACCTGAATCGAGCCCATCGGATGACGTGATGCACTGCTATTGCTATTCAATTCAAAATTGGAGCGGGTAGCGGGAATCGAACCCGCGTGTGCAGCTTGGAAGGCTGCCGTTCTACCATTGAACTACACCCGCATGAAGGCGTAAGTGCATATTAACATGAAGGCTCAGGAAAGGTCCAATGTCCTGCAACGTTCATTACCAATTACATATTTGTTTTTACGTACTTTAGATGTTAACTTTATGAAGTAGCTCGGAAGTGCCGTGCGAGACGTCGTTTCGCCAAACTTAACTTTCTTTGGCTTCCGGCTTCGGTTGGTTCTCAATATTTGGAACAGGCACCCACAGTGGCAATCGCAAGGGAAACCATGACAATCTCGAATAGCCCCAAAAAGCGCAAGCTCGTACCTCCGCACGTAGAGGCACTTCAGCCGTACAAACCAGGCAAACCACCTGAAGCTTTGAAGAAAGAGCTGGGCATTGAGCGATTTATCAATCTGGCTTCCAATGAAAACTCCCTTGGCACACCGGATTCGGTAATTCAGGCAATTGCCGAAGGCGCCAAAGACATGCACCGCTATCCGGAATCTGGTGGCATTACTCTGAGAACCGCACTGGCAGAGCGCTATAGAGTAAAAGTCGAAAACGTCGCCATCGGAAGCGGAAGCGAAAGTATTCTTGCCAACACACTGCGCGCCTTCCTCCACGATAACGACGAGGTGCTGACATCAGAGGGTACTTTTATCGGTTTGTACGTGCTGGTCAACGGCATGGGAATCAAGCTTCACAAGGTACCGCTCAAAAACTACACCTTCGATCTCGACGGCATTGCCAATGCAATCAACGAGAACACCAAGATCATCTATCTATGTAATCCGAACAACCCGACCGGCACAATCTTCCGGCGCTCTGAATTCGAAGCTTTTATGGAACGGGTTCCTGAGCACGTTCTCGTCGTACTGGACGAGGCATACTACGAATTCGCATGCAAAGAGCCGGACTATCCGGATTCGATGACTTATCGTCTGGACAACGTTTTGACTCTGCGCACATTCTCAAAAGCATGGGGCATGGCTGGTCTTCGTCTCGGCTACGGATTGGGTCACGACCACCTGATCGATTTTATTAATAGGATCAAGTTGCCGTTTGAACCGAACATCCTCGCGCATTACGCAGGGCTGGCGGCTCTTCACGATCGCGACTTCCTGATGAAAACCGTCACCAATAACGAAGAGGGCTTGGCTTACTTCGCGAAAGAGCTCGATAAGCTTGGAATGAAGCGCATTCCATCGCATGCAAACTTCGTGCTCTTCGAGATGGGAAGCGAGGAAGAAACCAACCGCGTGTACAACGGAGTTCTGCGCAAAGGCATAGCAATCAGACCTCTGACAGCTTTCGGCTTGCCTACCTGTTTGCGCATATCTGTTGGAACGATGGAAGAAAACGAACTTGTTGTAAGAGCGCTGAAAGAAGTTTTCTAAAACGACAACGGCAAATTCAACAAAATCGAACTTGCAAAGAAGAAATACGGATTAACTCTTAAAGGGAGCTAATCGAGTTGCGCAGCGGTTTAGAATTACAGGCATAGTAATTAAAACCTCTGTGTTTACTGGAGAGTGAAATGACAGCTGTAGCTCAAAAAACTGAAGTGAAACCCACTTGGACCACTGACAAAATGCATGAAATGTTCTCGCACATGATGGCTAACAACTACATGTCTGCGATGCAAGTACTTTGCAAACAAGGCGAAGCAGTAACAAAAGAATATCAAGAAGTCAGCAAGAAGCCGATGATCGCCTACTACAAGAAGCTCGGCGTTACGACCCCGATCGAAATCATCAAAGCTAAAGCCGAATTCGAAACCAACATGTTTGGTTCGAAGATCGAATTCTGGGGCGATGAAAAAGAAGCACACCTTCTCTACAACTCCTGCGGCATGTGGAATGCAATGAAGCAATGCGGTATGGAAAAAGCACAAGAAGAAAAAATGTGCGCTTCGATGGAAAACTGCGTCAAAGAATTCGCACAAGAATTCGGCCTCAAAGGCGAAGTCAAATTCGAAGGCGAAAAAGCAACCATTACTCTTCGCAAGTAATTGAAGCTTTAACGCTAAAAGTTCGAAAGCCTGGGCGCAAGCTCAGGCTTTCACTATTTGAGAACAACCGGTAGCGCGCACCGGCTTAAACGAGGACATCAGGTCAAGCTGCAATCGGTACGAATTCACCCTGGTTGACCATGTTTCCAGTAGTGTATCCACCATTGCGGTAGAGTCCGGACCGCTCTATGGTTTACACGGACAAGACTATAATCAAAACAGTTCGTTGCCCATGTGATCGATACAGATTCTTTTAAGGACCGAGCGGAAACCGTGAAATCGTTTCACTTGCGAAAGCACGCAGGAACCATCAGCCTTATAGTACTGAATGCGGTGCTATATACCGCGATGGTGATTGCATCGCCAGAGCATTCCATCGGCGCTCAGACAAACAAAACGCTTATTGAGTGGGGCGCGGGTTACGGACCTTTGACGCTCAACGGTCAACCGTGGCGCTTGCTGAGCTGCACATTCTTGCACGCTCACCTTATTCACATTCTGGTCAATCTTTTCGGGCTTGGTGTTCTCGGTCGAGAGATCGAAGAACTTCTCGGAACGAAAAAATTCCTTTTTGTATATCTCATCTCCGGAATTTACGGCTCGCTCTTCAGTCTAGAGTTCCTGCCGGTCGCAGTGACCGTAGGCGCGTCGGGAGCACTAATGGGAGTTTTAGGAAGCGCCTTTTCGCTGATCGGCGCTACCGATTTTAAACAGCTGCTTACCACCATGAAACGCCGGTTGCTCGTCCTGTTGGCTTTCATTGTTCTAGCGGTCGCTCCCACATTTTTCATGCCGGGCATCGACAATGCCGCCCACGTCGGCGGATTGCTCGCCGGTTTGATTTGTGGATTTGCGATGAAAGCTTCCACTCGACAAAATTTTAAACCGCTCGCAATCTCAGCTCTGACCGTCCTCGCCCTCGCGCCGCTTGTTTCCTTCTTCGCGATCGGCGCGCAGTACAAAGGCGATTTACGCTTCATCAGTCAAAACTATATCGTTGATGCAACTGCGCTTATGAACGATAAGAAATTCGAAGAGGCGTTGCCACTATTGGACAAAGCAGTGGAAACGTTGCCACCGAATTCGCCGTCGAAGTATAACGAAGCGCGTTTCGCCGCATTATCCCTTAGAGTTCGCACACTGGTCGAACTCAAAAAGTTTGAAGCCGCACTCCGCGACATCGACGCGAGCGAGCCAATTTGCGACGACATCGTTCAGCTGAAGAGAACGAAAGCGCTTGTCAAATTCAAACAAAAAGATTACGACGGCGCCCTCGCACTCTACGAAGAAGCATTAGCTGCCAAGCCCGATGACTACGAACTCTTGAATGCCGCCGCCTGGACGCAAGCGCCGCTCGGCAAACTAGAAGAAGCGCTGAAAAATGCAGACAAATCGCTAGAGCAAAAACATGATGCTGTTGATGTTTTAGACACAAGAGGGACCGTGTATCTGTTGATGGAAAACTATGAAAAGGCGCTCGAAGATCTGGATCGAGCAATCAAGATCAAACCCAAATCGTCAGCCGCATACTTCCACCGCGCGGCTGTATACCTGAAGCAAGGAGAACTGGAGAAGTGCGACTCGGACTTACGAGCCGCGAGAGAATTAAAATACGAGCCTGATGTTTGGGAGCCGGATGCCTTTAGCGAACTGATTGAGCGCTGGAATCGTGTTGCGCCGGAACCCTTGACCAAACATTGAGCATCGCGGAGCGCGTGCACTTTACTGGAAGAAGCTGCCCATGTCTTGAACTTGACTCTCCTTGACGAAG
>Ga0075012_10005965_pt1 | contig 11101 bp, 14 predicted proteins | sample All_14_2_FD_71474 | JGI IMG/M metagenome (GOLD analysis project Ga0075012, IMG submission 71474) | Freshwater microbial communities in response to fracking from Pennsylvania, USA - Allegheny Zone_MetaG_DW_15 | ecosystem: Environmental > Aquatic > Deep subsurface > Groundwater > Drilled...
CGCCTATACCGACGTCCTGCGGCATCTGGCCGAGGGCCCCGAAACCGTCGCGACCCTGGCCAAGGCGACCGCCCGCGACCCGTCCAACCTGCGGCGCGATGTCCAGAAACTGCGCGACGCGGGCGTGATCCAGACCTCGGGCCCGGCCGACGCGATCCAGTGGTCCCTGACCGACAAGGGCCGCCGCTGGGTGACCGGCATCGAGGTCGCCGAGGGCCGCGCCGAGGTCGGCGGCGGCGAACAGTCGGTCGACCTGGTCCAGCTGGTCCCGGATCCCGACCAGCCGCGCAAGACCTTCGACGACGAAGAACTGGCCCAACTGGCCGACAGCATCGCCGACAAGGGTCTGCTGCAGCCCATCCTCGTTCGCCCAGCCGCTCCCGATGGCACGCACATCATCCTCGCGGGAGAGCGGCGCTATCGCGCCATCGCCGGGCTCCGCCTGCAAGGCCGATGGGCAACGTGGCGCAAGGTGCCGATCCGCATCGCCACGCCTGACGACGAAGCCGAGGTCATGGAACTGGCCCTGGTCGAAAACACCCAGCGGTCCGACCTGAACCACATGGAACTGGCCCTGGGTTATCAGCGCCTCGCCGATCTGGGCCGGACCCCCAAACAGATCGCCGCGGTCGTCGGCCGCACCAATGATCACGTCACCCAGCACCTGCGCCTGACCCGACTGAGTGAAGACGATCAGGCCGCCGTCGCCGCCGGAACCCTGCCGCTGCACCAGGCGCTTGAAAAGCTGCGCGAGCCCAAGGTGCCGGTCAGGGAATGGACCACCCACGACGTCCACCGCTCTCCCTTCGGCCTGCACGACGGCGACACCGAGCCGATGATCACCATCATCCTGCTGACCGATGGCCAACAGTTCTATGCCCGGTTCCGCTATCGGACCGCGCATTTCATCAACCAGCACGACGGCCCTAAGCTGGCCGACGAACGCGCGACACTGTTGGGAGCCATCGCCGATCTGCGGGCCAAGCCCAGCCTGCCCCGCGCCGCCCGCGAATGGCTGGACGGCCTGGAAGGCCCCTTCGTCGTCGACGGCGTCCCCTGTTACAACGCCACCCAGGCCCAGGAGCGCCGCTACGCCCTTGGCTGGGACCAGCGCCAGTCCAATGGTGGCGCCCGCGTCGGATCGGGAGGCCGCGACGAGTCTGCGGATCCGCAGCCGACGACGACCGCTGACGCCAAGTCCGCCGACGCCGGGCCCAAACTCTCGGCCCGCGCCCAGCTGGCCTTGATCGAACTGGCGCACAAGGTCGCCGTCGAACGCCGCCCGCTGACGCCCGCTGACGACCCGGAATGGACCGGCGATCGGGAGGCCGACCACACCGTCTTCGGTGCCAGTGTCGGGGCCTTCTGGCTGGACGGGGCGCCCGGCGAACTGACGGCCGTGGGTCTGGCGACCTTTGCCCATGTCCGGGGCGGCCTGCCGCCGATCGCCGCCCTGACGGTCAAGGGGGTCGCCTTCCTGATCGACCAGGCCGTGCCCCTGCCGCTGGACGAACGCACCCTCGAACGCTTCCAGCTGGCGTCCGGCCTCGGCCTCACCCTGCACGTCACCTATGAGACGCCCTGGCTGCAGCAGGTCGCTCAGGCGGCGATCGACGACCAGGATCAAGCCAAGCCGGCTCAAGCAGAGAGCGCCCGCGGCGCGAACGATAGCCCCAACCAAGGCCTTTCCGACCCTTGGGACCGGACTCCGGAACAGATCGCCGAGGATGAGCGCCTCGATGCCCAGGTCGCCCTGCTGTCGCTCGGCGATCCCCTGGTCGACGTCGCCTCGCTCTTCGCCGACTTCGGCATCACCACGGCCCAGACGCGCAGCCTGTCCGACGACGATATCGGTCTGATCTTCCTGTCTGCGGCCGATGGTTCCGTCGTCACCACCCTGACCATCGATCAGCCCGGCGAACTGCCCGAAGGCCGCGTCCGCGCCCTGGCCGACCTGGTCGCCCACCAGCTGTCGGCGGTGCTGTCATGAATCCCGTCGCGGACGGCGTTCGTGACGCCCTGCAAGCCGCCGGACTCGGTGACTGGAACCCCGCCTGCCGCTGGCTGGACGAGACGTCCGAACACGTCGTCGTCCTGACCAGCCCCGATTACAACCCCGCCGCCAAGCCGCCCCAGGGCCGCCTGTTCGTCGCCCGAGCCTCGACCGAGGCCGACGCCGTTCAGGCCGCCATCGCCAAGGCCTCAGCCGCCCTCCGCCAGGGCGTCAGCCCCATCGGTGCCGCGACCGTCGCCGGCAGCGCCGGAGGGCGCTGCTGACCATCGGGCATCCCGGCGACCGGGATGCCCCACCCCATCGGCCACCCGGTCGACACCCCGCGCAACCAAAAAAGGAGACGCGCAAAATGGATACCCTGAAGTCTGCCCTGATCGGGCAAAAAGTCGTCATCCGCACCCTTTCGGCGGGCGTCCACATCGGCGAACTGACGGCCAAGGCCGGCAAGGAAGTCGCCCTGAAGGACGCGCATCGCCTCTGGTACTGGAAGGGCGCCTTCACCCTCAATCAGGTTGCCACCGACGGCATCAAGTCCGGGTCCAAGGTCGGCGTAAGCGTTCCCTCAATCGAGCTGACGGAAGCCATCGAAGTCATCCCGATGTCGGACGCGGCCTTCGCCACCCTGGGGGCCCACGTTGAGCGGCTCTAACGCCGCCGGCTCCGGCTCCGGCGACGGCTCCGGCTCCGGCTCCGGCGACGGCTCCGGCTACGGCGACGGCTCCGGCTACGGCTACGGCTCCGGCTACGGCTACGGCTACGGCTACGGCTACGGCTACGGCTACGGCTCCGGCTACGGCTACGGCTCCGGCTACGGCTCCGGCTACGGCTACGGCTACGGCTACGGCGACGGCTACGGCTGACAGCAGGACTGCGCGGCGGGCGCTCGTATCCGACGGTCTCGCACCCGCCGCGCAGTCCTTTCGCTCCCAACATCGAGGATCTCAGATGACCGATCTATTCGGGCAGCGCCCGACCATCAAAGCCCTCTCCCTGTGGCAGCCCTGGGCATCGCTGGTAGCGGCCGGGGTCAAGCGGCACGAGACGCGCCACTGGTCCACCAGCTACCGGGGGCCAGTGGCGGTTCACGCCGCCAAGACCGTCGACACGGCCGGGGCTCCCGACCTCCTCTGCCAGCACGTCTTTGGTGAGTTCTGGCCCCGCACCCTTCCGACGGGGTGCGTCGTGGCGATCGCTGACCTGACAGCCTGCGAGCCCACCGAACGCGTAGCCGACCACCTGACCCCGGCCGACCGGGCCAGCGGTAATTTCACCCGTGGTCGATATGCCTGGCGGTTCGAGAACGTTCGCCGCCTGACTACACCCATCCCCCTGCTGGGCCGCCAAGGCCTCTTCAACTGGGAACAGGAAGACGCGGTCGATCACCTGTTGGGCCCGCGCCTCGACCATAGCGCAGCCTGCCGACACTACGGGTGGGCCGCCTGATGGCCGGACTGATCATTGACAACTTCGCCGGCGGCGGCGGGGCCTCGACCGGTATCGAGGCGGCGCTGGGGCGGCCCGTGGACGTCGCCATCAATCACGACGCCCAGGCCGTGGCCATGCACCGCGTCAATCATCCGGCGACACGCCACCTGTGCCAGTCCGTCTGGCGCGCCGATCCGCAGGAGGTCTGCCAGGGTCGCCCGGTCGCGCTGGCCTGGTTCAGCCCCGACTGCAAACATTTCAGCAAGGCCAAGGGCGGGACCCCGGCCGAAAAGCATATCCGGGACCTTGCGTGGGTGGTCGTGATGTGGGCCCAGCGCGTGCGCCCGGCGGTCATCTGCCTGGAGAATGTCGAGGAGTTCCGCACCTGGGGCCCGCTGACCGACGCCGGCATGCCCTGTCCGGAGCGGCGGGGAGAGACGTTCGAGACCTGGAAGCGCCAGCTGAAGAAGCTGGGGTATCGGATCGAGTTTCGGGAACTGCGCGGCTGCGACTATGGCGCGCCGACGATCCGCAGGCGTCTGTTCATGATCGCCCGATGCGATGGCCTGCCGATCGTCTGGCCGGCCCCGACCCATGCGCCGGCCGACGACCCGGACGTGATCGCAGGCCGTAAACAGCGCTGGCGCGTGGCGGCCGACATCATCGACTTCACCCTGCCGTGCCCGTCCATCTTCGACACGGCCGAACAGATCATGGCCCATTGGGGTATCCGCGCGAAGCGCCCCCTGGCCGAGGCGACCCTGCGCCGCATCGCCCGCGGCGTGGTCCGCTATGTGCTGGTCGCGCCGTCCCTGGTGCAGATGGGTTATGGCGAGCGGGAGGGTCAGGCCCCGCGCGCCCTGGACATGGCCGAACCCTTGGGGACCGTCGTCGCGGGCGGGAACAAGCACGCCGTCGTGGCCGCCTTCCTGGCCCAGCACAACACCGGCGTCATCGGCCACGCCACAGATGAGCCCGTCAGCACCCTGACCGCCAAGCCCGGCCCCCAGGGCGTGGTGGCGGCCAACCTGATCGCCGTGAACCATGGGGATAGCGGCGGGCGACGCGAATACGACGTCGCACAGCCCAGCAACACCCAGACGGCGTCGAACGGCCAGGCGCTGATCGCGACCCATCTGCAGACCCTGCGCGGATCGAACCGCCGCGACCAGGCGACGGACGTGCCCCTGCGGACCGTGTCTGCCGGCGGCAATCACTCGGCGGTGATCAGCGCCTTCCTGGCCAAATACTATGGGGCGGGCGACCCCTCGCAGGGCGTCGATGAGCCGATGCACACGGTCACGACCAAGCCCCGCCATGGTCTGGTGACGGTGCAGCTGGACGGCGAGACCTATGCCATCGCCGACATCGGAATGCGGATGCTGACGCCGCGCGAGCGCTTCCGCGCCCAGGGGTTCCCCGACAGCTACATCATCGACCACGGCCTCGACGAAGACGGCGGCACCGTGCCCCTGACCCTGGATGCCCAGGGCCGGATGTGCGGGAACAGCGTGTGTCCGCCCCTCGCCGAGGCCATCGTGCGCGCCAACGTCCGCGACGTCGCTGAGCAGGTGGCGGCATGACCGAACGCCCCATACTGTTCAGCGGGCCCATGGTCCAGGCGCTGCTGTCGGGACGTAAAACCCAGACACGCCGCCTCATAAAACCCCAGCCCCTTTGCAACGGCCGACAGCCCCTGGTCAGCTTCAACCAAGGGCGCGCCGAGTATTCGTTCGGCCCGGCAGATCGCAATGCCCAAGGCCTGCGTTGGCGGCGCTGTCCACACGGCCAACCCGGTGACCGCTTGTGGGTGAAGGAGACTTGGCGTCCGCGCGGGTCGCTGCACCCTTGGGACCTCGACGTAACCTATGCCGCCGACGGCGCTGTCCGAACGATCAAGGATGGCGACTTCGGGGAGCGGGACTGGACGATGCCGAAGGCCGCCGCCACCGGCAATGTCTCGCCATTGTTTATGCCACGCTGGGCATCCCGCCTGACCCTGGAAATCACGGACGTCCGGCCAGAGCGCTTGAACGACATTCGCGATGAAGATGCCGAGGCGGAAGGCATCCGCGATCCTTCCCTTGGCGACACGGTATGGGCTGGGTTCATGGGCATCGCGCGCGATCGCTGCCCCTCGAAGACAGCCTTTGCCCTGCTCTGGATGGTCCTGCACGGCTCTGACAGCTGGCGCGTCAATCCATGGGTCTGGGCCATTACCTTCCGGTTGATGCCATGATCGTCGTCACCGTCCACCTGGCCAGCGCCGTCGACGGCCGCGTCCAGCAACTGGCGCGGATGCACATCTGCAATGACGGATCCGCCACGGCCACCAATCCCCGGCTGGGCGACTATGTCGGCGAAACCTTCGCCGGCCGCGATACCGAGGCCCTGGCCAAGGGCCGGGTCGCGAAACGGGGCGAGGTCCGGGGATGGCGGCGCAACGACTTCCATGTCTGGAACCTGGTCCGGCGGATGCTGGACGCCATGGGCTACGACAAGGGGTCGCCACGGACGCCGTTCGCGGCCGGTGACCTGCCCCTGGTGGATGTCCAGACCCCTGATATCGAGATCGGTTCGGCCGTCGATCACTGCATCCGCGTCGACCAGCTGACGCGCGACCTCATGGCGGCCGAGATCGAGGTTGGCATAGCCGGGGGTCTGACGATCGACCAGGCCTTCACCGGCGTCAGCGGCGGGGTCATGGGCGGGCTTCTGGCCCTCGCCTGGGCGAACCGCACACCCGGCACGACCCCCGACCAGCTGGCCGATCACCTGCGCGACGGAATGCGCCGCGTCCTCACCCTCATCGCAGCGGAGTCCCCCTGATGCCCCGTCCTCACATCGAAGCCGTCGCCCTGCTGGCGGCCCATGGCTTCTCGGTCCCCTCGGGCCCCAACCGTCCCCGTTCCACCCTGCATGGAGCCTTCACCATGGCCGACCTCAGCCGCTTCGCCTTTGTTCGCCGCATCGACCCCGTGACCAAGCCGATCGTCTTCCCCGGCGGCCTGGCCGAACTCGCCCGCTTCATCGAACGCGAACGAAAGGGCGCGGCGATCCAGTTGGAACAGGTCGAGGATCTGGAAGTCAGGGGCAGCCCCGACCTTCATACCGGCGTCCAGATCTGGATCCTCGACATGGACAATGCCCGTGACCGGTCCCTCGGCTATGCCTGGCTGGACGGTGCCGGCCGTGAGGTCCTGGAACCGGCCCTTCGCAACGCGCGCCGTTCCTATGGCGAGGCTGGCCAGCGGAGGGCGGCATGACCCAGACGGACGTTGCACACGCGCCCTTCACCCTGCGGACCGGCGACCGCTGGCACCGGCTCTTGCTGGCCCTGGCCGCTCGACCCTACACCGAGGCCGAGCTGTTCCGTGCCACTGACCCCGGCAAACACTCGCGCAAGGTCGAGCGCGCCCGCGTCCATCGCGCCCTCCGGGCCATGGTCTGGCACGGCCTGATCCAGTCCGTCCCCGGCTGGGGCTGGACCCTCAGCGCCAAGGGCCGCGCCGCCCTGGCCGAAGTCACCCAGGACAAAGAATCGACCCAGATCCCGAGGGCAGCATGACCGCCCCCCAGCGCGCATCCCCGACCATCGGCCCCGCCACCGAGGCGCTGATCCAGGCCGCCTTTGCCAGCAGCTGCACCATCACGGCTAATGCCGCCGCCCAGGTGCTGGGCTTCGACGTCAAGACCCTGCGGAACATGACTGACGAAGGCCTGATCCGGGCGGTGCCGCGCGGGACCGCCGGCGTCCGCGCCTACACCGAAGGTGACATCCGCGCCTTCCTGACAGAGAGTGCGGCCCCATGTCCGTCTATCGCACCCCGAAAAGCCCGTACTGGCAGTACGACTTCCAACAAAAAGGTCGTCGATTTCACGGATCGACGGGCGTCGAAACGCGCCGCGCAGCCGAAGAGATAGAACGCCGGATCCGCCGCCAGGCCGCCATGGGCGAACTGGACGACGCGGCCCTGATGACCCTCGACCAGGCTGCCGGCCGATGGTGGGCGGAGCATGGATCCACCCTGCGCGGCGGAGACCGGCTGGAAGCCCGCATCGAGCGCGCCGTAATGGCCGTCGGCCCACAGACCCGCATCGGCACCATCACCACCGACATCGTCGCCCGCGCCATCCAGACCCGGCGAGGCCAGGGCTTCAAACGGTCGAAGGCCGACGACGCCCGCGAATATCTACCCAAGCCCGGCACGGTGAACCGGGACATGATCGACTCCCTTCGCCCCATCCTGATCCGCGCGCGAAAGGTCTGGGGGGCCAAACTCCCAGAGATCGACTGGCAGGCCCTTCGGATGAGGGAGCCCAAGCCCAAGCCGCGCGAGTTCGCCGGCGATGAGCTGGACCAGGTTAAGGCGCAGCTGCGGCCTCACTGGCATGACCTTGTCGACATGGCCGCCCGCTACGGCTGTCGCCTGTCTGAGATGTTCTTCGGCCTCGATGACCTCGACGTCTTCGACCTAGGCAATGCCCGCGTGAAGCTGCGCGAGCGCAAGGGCGGCGACGATCACATCGTGCCGCTGTTGCCCGAGGATGCCGCCATTCTGGCCGCACGGAAGGGACGGGCCCAGGCGGCCAATCTGCAAACGGTGTGGTTTCGGGAGCGTCGCCTGCCCGGACCGGGCGGCAAGACGGTCCTGCGGGCCCTGACCTATGCCGGGGCCTCGATCGCGCTTCGCCGCGCCATGACGCGGTCTGGCCTGCGCGCGGCCAAGGGGATGAAAGGCGCGCACGATCTTCGCCACCACAGTGGCATGAAGACCTTGCGCGCGACCGGCAATCTGCGCCTGGTCCAGGCGCTTCTGGGTCACGCCGATATCAAGTCGACCATGGTCTATGCCCATGCCGTCGAGGGAGACGTGAAGCACGGCCTTGCTGAGGTATCCCGGAATAGTCCCGGAGCCGCATCGCAGGGAGCCGAAAACCCCTCGAGGGATCAATCCGCTAAGGCCTCTGGAGCAAAGCCTTCATAACCCACAGGTCGGCGGTTCGAGCCCGCCTCCAGCCACCATTTTCCATAAGAAAAACAAAGCCTCTCGAGATAGCGCTTCGTCCGCCCGTCCCGCGATTCCGGGAGCAAATGGACGTTGGAGGGACCGTCTGTGACCACAATCCCGGAATAGTGCCGGACGGCGTTCGGCGCTTGTTCCATCGTCCCACGATCAAGCTGACGCCAAAGTCGAACGCGATCGACCTGACGACACCGGGCAGGCTGATCTTCAAGGGGTAGCGGCGCAAGATAGGCTGGTTCACGGTGAGACACCGTGGGAAGCGGACATTGGCGCGCGCCAGTCGATGCGGCGCTGCCGCCTGACAGGGATGCGGCGACGCAGCCGTAGAGACGAACACATCGTCACGTTTCGTCAGCCGTGGATACCTCTTTCAGAGGCTCATATGCCCGCGATCAAGGAGAACTTCATGCGCCTCACTCTCGCCGTGCTCGCGGCTCTGTCGATCGCCGCACCCGTAGCCGCCCAAGAGGCCCAGTGGACGCCGTACTTCTTCGGCGACGGCAACTTCTACCTCGTTCAGGGAGGCTCCCAAGTCCGCTCGGGGTCGCAGCAATTGGCCGTGGCCACCGTCCCCTCTCCTGGGCGAACGTCTGGCGGTAGGGAGATCGCCTATTACGTGGTTTCGGGTTCCCTCGATTGCACCGCGTGGACGATGAGCGTGTCGTCCGTCGAATTCTTTGGTCTGGACGGAGCCCCTCTTGAAGCGGATCGAACCGTCCAGCCCGCGCGAGCCATTACCGCCGGGTCGTCCATCGGGTTGGCTGCAGAAGTGCGATGCCGTGGCAAAGAGCTGAAAGGGACGGCGATGACGCGCGACCGGATCGTCTTGTTCGCGCGGGAGAGCCACGGATTGACCGACTAGGCGTCGAAGACGGCGGGCACGCATACCGCAAGCGCCGCAGACCCAAGCAGAAGCCCCAGAATCGTGTACCCCACGAGCAAACGATCGCCGCCGTGCCCGATCTCTGCAATGGGTCGGGATCAGCCCTCACCATCAGACCGGAAAGCGGACCGTGCTGGACGGGCCAGGAGCGGACGCACTGCATATCGGCGCGAGGTGGATAGCGGACACCGGGTCGAGCCTGGACCATCGAGCGCGAAGCGGCGCCGGAGCATACGTCGGACCGTTATTTCGCGCCGGACATCGCGCGCGCGACCGACGGGGTGACCGCCGGCCGTTATCGCGACTTCGTGCCGGGCCTGCTGCCGCCCTCCGACACGGTCAGCCGGTAGCTTCCGGTGGCTCCCGCCTCGTAGCTGTTGGCGAAGATGAAATAGTCGCCGCCTGCCGAGGTGAAGGTCAGGCGGGAGTTGCTGTCGCCATCGCCGCGATCGTCATTGAACTGGTCGACCGGCGGCTGGCAGCCCCGGCCCGCGCCCATGCCGATGAAGGTGTCGAAGTCATCGGACTCAAGGTCGATGGTGTAGGTCCGGGCCGCACGGGTTGAGACGATATAGCAGTCATAGCTGCTGCCATCGACCGCCAAGACGGGATCGCTGGCGGTTAGGGTGCCGTTGACGGGCTGGCCAACGCGGATCGAACTCTGGGCCGAGGCTGTGGTCGTGACGGCCAGTGCCGCCATCAGGGCCGTGGCGGCAACTGCGCCATTTCGAGGATGAATTTTCAATGACATGGAAAGAACTCCTGTCGGAGCCCTGAAGCTCCCGGTGAAAGGTCGAGACGGATCAACGGAAGCGGGTCACCGGGGTAAAGCCATTGGCCCGGTCGCAGTCGGCCACCGACGTCAGATATTCTGACACCTGTTGCGGCTTGTCGTCGATAAACCCGCCCAATGCGATCAGGACGAAGTTGCTGGAGGTAAGATCGATCATGCTCCGCTCATTGGCGGGCATTCGGGCGGTGACCTGACGGTCGCGGGCGGCATAGTCGATGGTGCCGACATTGCCATAGCCGCGCACGTTCGGCAGCACATCGCCCATGGCGCGATACGCGCCCGCGCAGACATAGGCGTCCGTGCCCCATTCGCTGGCCACTTCGGGCAGAGCCTCCATACTGCCCTGACGGTCCTCGACCTCGGGCAGGCCGGACTTGACCTCAATCCAGTAGTTGCCCTCCTCGCCCGGATTGAAGGCATTGGCGCGGATCAGCAGGCGCCGCGCCGTAAAGGTGCCGCTGATCTGGGCATTGGTGTTGTTGCCGCTGTCATCGTCAGCGGCCAGAGGAACCATGGACTCACCGCAGTCCGAGCCGGTTCCGACGACCATGAAGGCATCGAAGTGGCCGGTCATCATGTCGATGGTGATAGGCCCGGAGCCGGGCTCGACAACCCAGCAGCCAAAATAGCTGCCGTCATCGAGCTTGGGGGATTGGGCATTCAGGGTCGCGCCCGATCGTTCGCCGACAGCGATACGGGTCTGCGCGGCGGCCGGCAGGGCGGCAGCGGCCAGGGCCGCGGTGAGCACTGTGGTGGCAAACAGACGTGCGATCATGGGGATCCCTCCAGGTTAGCTGCGAGGCTAATGGGTAGGAGGGTCGCAGGCCCATGACGAATCCTGACATGACGGTGGTTGGTCAGGAATCGCTGCCGACGTGCTTCCCTTCCATGAAGAACGGAGCAGAGATGAGCGGAAGCCCGTCGTCTGGCGGCGATGAACGTCGAAGCTGTTGTCACGG
>Ga0075012_10005968_pt1 | contig 11095 bp, 9 predicted proteins | sample All_14_2_FD_71474 | JGI IMG/M metagenome (GOLD analysis project Ga0075012, IMG submission 71474) | Freshwater microbial communities in response to fracking from Pennsylvania, USA - Allegheny Zone_MetaG_DW_15 | ecosystem: Environmental > Aquatic > Deep subsurface > Groundwater > Drilled...
CGATGGCTGTCCGTACCGATGGAACGGATCACGATGGCCACCGCGCCTTTCTTTGCCGCCAGGTTCGGGCCGATGCGCCGCGCCTGGCCGAATGGGCCATATCCCGATCCATCCTGTGCCGCCTTCATGGCATGGCTGACGAAAGCGATCTTGCCCTTCACTGCGGCGTCGGGCGCTGCCTGGAAATCGGCAAGGGTCGGGAAGTAGACGACTTCCGCCTCAATCCCTTTCGCTCCCGTCGCGCCGCTATTGCCCAGCGCCGTCACGGCCATATAGGCGGGGAAGGGAGACGTGATGGATGCCTGCTCCTCGCCGCGCACCCATACGGGCATCTTGTACTCCTCGATCCGGACATTCGAGAAGCCCAGCGCCTTGAGTTTGGCGACCGACCAATCGCGGGCACGCGCCTCGGCGTCGGTGCCTGCAAGCCGGGGACCGACTTCTGTCGTCAGCCCTTCGGTGATGTCGAGCGCGACATCGTCCTGCAGTGCCGCCTTCTGCACCGTGCCCGGATCTGCCGGGGTCGCGTGGACAATGGCGGGAAGGATGAGCGCGGCGCCGGCCGCCAGCAAGGATTTTCTGATCATGTCGAAGCCGTAACGCGGCATCGGGCATTTGCCAATGCGGCACAGCTTCGCTAACCGAGCGCGGAAATCCCCAAACTGTTTCCTCGGAGCTGCGCACCATGTCCGCCTCGTCGCAATATGCCTATGTCATGAAGAGCATGACCAAGAGCTTCCCGGGCGCGGCGAAGCCGGTGCTCAACCAGATCAACCTGCAATTCTATCGCGGTGCCAAGATCGGCATAGTCGGTCCCAACGGCGCCGGTAAATCCACGCTGATGAAAATCATGGCCGGTATCGACACCGACTTTTCGGGTGAGGCATGGCCGGGTGAGAATATTGCCGTAGGCTATCTGCCGCAGGAGCCTCAACTCGACGCGTCCAAGACAGTGCTCGAAAACGTCAAGGACGGCGCGCGCGATATCGCCGACAAGCTCGATCGCTTCAATGAGATCAGCATGATCATGGCCGATCCGCCGGAGGACGTCGATTTCGACGCGCTGATGGAGGAAATGGGTACGCTCCAGGAACAGATCGACGCGGTCGACGGCTGGACGCTCGATAACCAGCTGGAAATCGCGATGGAGGCACTGCGCTGCCCCCCGTCGGACTGGAGCGTCGAGAATCTGTCCGGTGGTGAAAAACGCCGTATCGCGCTCACCCGCCTGTTGATCCAGAAGCCGGACATCCTGCTGCTCGACGAGCCGACCAACCATTTGGATGCCGAAAGCGTCACCTGGCTGGAAAACCATCTGAAGGAATATGCTGGCGCGGTGCTGATGATCACCCACGACCGCTACTTCCTCGACAATGTCGTCGGCTGGATTCTGGAACTCGATCGCGGGAAATACTTCCCGTACGAAGGCAACTATTCCACCTATCTGGAGAAGAAGGCCAAGCGCCTGGAGCAGGAAGACCGTGAGGCGACCGGCCGCCAGAAGGCGATCAATGACGAGCTGGAATGGATCCGGCAGGGACCGAAAGGCCGCCAGACCAAGTCCAAGGCGCGTATCGCCAAGTTCGAGCAGCTTGTGGCGTCCCAGGAGAACCGCACGCCCGGCAAGGCGCAGATCGTCATTCAGGTGCCGGAGCGCCTCGGCGGCAAGGTGATCGAGGCGAAGAACATCTCGAAGGCCTATGGCGACAAGCTTCTGTTCGAAAACCTGTCCTTCATGCTGCCGCCGGGCGGCATCGTCGGCGTTATTGGTCCGAACGGCGCGGGCAAGTCGACGCTGTTCCGTCTCATCACCGGGCAGGACACGCCCGATTCTGGCGAGATCGACATAGGCTCGACCGTGCGCCTGGGCTATGTCGACCAGAGCCGCGACCATCTCGATGCGTCGAAGAACGTCTGGGAAGAAGTCTCCGACGGACTCGATTATGTGAAGGTCAATGGCCACGACATGTCGACGCGCGCCTATGTCGGCGCCTTCAACTTCAAGGGGCAGGATCAGCAGAAGAACGTCGGCAAGCTGTCCGGCGGCGAGCGCAACCGCGTGCATATCGCCAAGATGCTGAAGCGCGGCGGCAACGTTCTGCTGCTCGACGAACCGACCAACGACCTCGACGTCGAAACGCTGGCCGCGCTGGAGGAAGCGATCGAGAATTTCGCGGGTTGCGCTGTGGTCATCAGCCACGACCGCTTTTTCCTCGATCGCCTCGCGACGCATATCCTTGCCTTTGAGGGCAACAGCCATGTCGAATGGTTCGAGGGTAATTTCGAAGCCTATGAGGAAGACAAGCGCCGTCGCCTGGGCGATGCCGCCGATCGGCCCACGGCGCTGGCCTACAAGAAGCTGACGCGATAACGGCTCGCGGCGGGCGCCTGTGCCGGCGCCCGCGAGGCATCAGCCGCCTATGCCGTCGATCCACGCGGGCAGATCGGCCAATCGCGCGAGTTGCGTATAGCGCGTGTGGCCTGCGGGCGGCTGCGCCCGTTCATGGCCCCATCCGCCTTCCTGTGGGACAAAGGCCGCCCATGCGCCGGCTTCGAGCGCGGGGAGGACATCGGATCGCATAGAATCCCCGGCCATCACGGCCCGGACGGGATCGACGCCATAGCGGGCAAACAGGCGTGAAAAGGTCTGGCTGTCCTTCTCGCTGACGATCTCTATGCCCGAAAAGCGTTCGCCCAGGCCCGAGGCGGCAAGCTTCACTTCCTGATGCAGCAGGTCGCCCTTGGTCACGAGCACCAGCGGCGCGCGTGCCGACAGCGCCTCCAGCGTATCCTCGATATCGTCGAACAGCTCGACCGGATGCGTCAGCAGGGTCCGCCCGGCCGCCAGGATTTCCGATATCATCTGTGGCGTGGCCGCGTCGCCGCACAGCTCGATGGCCGTCTCGATCATCGACAGCGTAAAGCCCTTCGCGCCATAGCCATAGACCGCAAGGTTGCGGACTTCACATTCCTCCAGTCGATGGCTGATCGTGGCGGCGTCGCCGAATGGCTCCAGCATCGCGTGGAGCGCTTCCTCGGCGATGTTGAAATGGCGCATATTGTGCCACAGCGTGTCGTCGGCATCGAGGCAGATCAGGTCGATGGGCATGGAACAGGCTATGCCGGCTCCACCAGCAGCACCGTACCATCTGCGCCGATGATTCGTACGCGCGCGCCTACAGGCGCATCCTGTCCACGCGCCGTCCACGCGCCATCACCCACACGCACGCGGCCATGGCCGTTGGCGATCGGCTCGACGACGACCACGACCTGACCCACCAGCCGCGCGGCGCGGTCGTTCATCAGCGGATCCTGCGATCGCACCGGATTGGCCGCATACCAGCGTCGCCCCAGCCAGGTGGCGATCAGGCAGAGCCCGGCGAACAGCAGCAACTGCCACGTTACGCCGATACCGGTCACCATGGCGGCAAAGGCCGTGATCGCTGCGGCGATGGCGATCCAGATCAGGAACACGCCCGGCATCATGATCTCGCCTATGCCCAGCAGCACGGCAAGGATCAGCCACCACCAGTGGTTCTGCAGGTCAAGCGCAGTCAGCCAGTCCATGTTCCGTCAGCCCTGACCCTGATTGAACGGGCCACGTCGCGACGCTGGCGGCGGCGGGCTGGCGTTCGTGCCTCCGCCCAGCGCTTCCTGCGCGAGCGCGCCGATACCGCCCAGCGTGCCGATCAACTGGGTCGCTTCGACCGGGAACAGGATGGTCTTGGCATTGGGGGATGTGGCGAACTGGCTCACGGCTTCCACATATTTCTGTGCAACGAAATAGTTGATCGCCTGCGCATTGCCGCCAGCGATCGCTTCGCTCACCATCTGCGTCGCCTTCGCCTCGGCTTCTGCCTCACGCTCGCGCGCCTCAGCGTCACGAAAGGCTGCTTCGCGCCGTCCTTCCGCTTCCAGTATCTGAGACTGCTTGGCGCCTTCGGCCCGCAGGATTTCAGAGGCGCGACTGCCTTCGGCTTCCAATATCTGGGCGCGCTTTTCGCGCTCCGCTTTCATCTGCCGCGCCATGGCGTTGACGATGTCGGCGGGCGGGCGAATGTCCTTCACTTCCACGCGCGTGATCTTGATGCCCCATGCCTCGGTCGCGTCATCCACAACGTGCAGCAGGCGGGCATTGATCTCGTCGCGCTTCGACAGCGTCTCGTCCAGGTCCATCGACCCCATCACCGTACGTAGGTTGGTGGTGACCAGGTTCAGGATCGCCCGATACAGGTCGGCCACTTCATAGGCTGCCTTGGCCGGGTCCAGCACCTGAAAGAACACGACCCCATCGACCGATATCATGGCATTGTCGCGGGTGATGATCTCCTGCGAGGGGACATCGACCACCTGTTCCATCATGTTGATCTTGCGACCGACATTATAGAAAAATGCAGGATAGAAATTGAGGCCCGGCTGCGCGACTTCGGTGAACCGGCCAAAGCGCTCGATCGTGTACTGAAAGCCCTGGCGGACGACCTTGATGCTGGCGGCCAGATAGATGAAAACCAGCAGCGCAATCATGAATGCGGCGGTGACGCCCATGGAATGAAGCCCTCCCCCGGGGAATGTCCGACCTTGACTATGCCGCCAAATGGCGGAGGGGGGAAGCGCTTTCCGGCTGCAACGAGGGAACCGACCGCCGCCATGACGATCCATCACTTGCCGCTGCGCCACGCGCGCTCGCTCCTGTTTCTGCCCGCGTCCAATCCGCGCGCGATTGTAAAGGCGCGGGGGCTCGCGTGTGACATGGTCATCCTCGATCTGGAGGACGCCGTGCCGGATGATCAGAAGAAGGAAGCGCGGGACGCCGCCGTCGCAGCAGCGCCATTGTTCGGAGAGACGCTGGTGGGCATCCGCATCAATGTCGCAGATACGCCCTGGCATGGTGACGAGATGGTGGCGGTAAAGAACAGCACCGCCCAGTTCGTGGTTCTGCCCAAGGTGGAAAGCCCACAGGATGTGCATGACGTCTATTCCGTCTGTGCAAAGCCGGTAATCGCAATGATCGAAAGCGCCAGGGGCCTGCTTGCCGCACCTGCCATCGCCGCGCAGACGGGCACGGCGGCCTTGTTCATAGGCGTCAATGATTTGCGCAGCGACCTTGGCCTCCCTGGTCTTGGGCGGCAGGGCTTGTCACTGGCTTTACAGACCGTTGTTCTGGCCGCGCGCGCAGCGGGCATCGCCGTGTTTGATGGCGTCTATAATCGCCTGGACGATATGGAGGGCCTTATCGCAGAATGCGAAGAGGGCAGGGCGTTCGGCTTCGATGGCAAGAATCTCATCCACCCCAACCAGGTCGAGGTCTGCAACCGCGTGTTCGGCCCAAGCGCGGAAGCGCTCGCCGAAGCGCGTCGTTTGGTCGACGCCGCAACGGGCGGCGCAGAACGTTTCGAGGGGCGCATGATCGAGGCCATGCATGTCGCCGACGCAAAGGCGTTGCTCGCCCGAGCGGAGCGCTGATCTTTATCCGTCATCCCAGCGCCCTGAAAGGTAACCAAAGCCGGGATGACGGTTGTAGTGTGCGCTACTTGCCTGTCCGGCTCTTGTCCCGGATGGCCCGGAATTCGTCCCCGGCCTTCCAGTTGGGCCAGTCCGTCGTATCCGCCAGTGCGCGGCCGACGGCGTAGTAGACCCTCAGGTCCGACGCGACGCCACTCCAGTCCCAGGACGGATCATATTCGTCCTTGGGGCTGTGATAATGATGCTCGCTATAGTCGGCCGCTGCGGCTGCTCCGGCCGCCTTGCCGCCCTGAATCAGATCTTCTCCGCCCTCGAAATACAGCATCGGCACACCTTGCTTGGCCAGGCTGAAATGGTCTGAGCGATAATAGAAGCCCTTTTCCGGTGTTGGTTCGGGCGTAGCGACGCGGTTCTCCGTCCCCAGCGCTGTGTCGAGATAGGCGTCGAGGTCGGACTTGCCCTTGCCGATCACGACCACGTCCTTTGCAGGACCGGCCATGCTCAGCGCATCCATGTTGACCCCCGCCACTGTCTCTCCCAGCGGCAGTACCGGATGCTCGCCATAATATTTGGAACCGAGCAGACCCGATTCCTCGGCCGTTACTGCCAGGAAGACAAGGCTGCGGTCCGGCGCGCCGGCCTTCACGTTCGCTTCCGCCAGAGCCACGAGCGCTGCGGTGCCGGTGGCGTTGTCGATGGCGCCATTGCAGATGTCGTCGCCATCGGGTGCGGCCTCACAGCGCCCCAGATGGTCCCAATGCGCGGTGTAGAGCACATATTCGTCAGGCCGCGTCTTGCCCGGCAGCACGGCGACGACATTCTTCGATGCGTGCTTGCGGATGACATTGTCGAAAGAGACCGTCGCCTTCACGCCTTTCAACGGTACGGCCTTGAAGCCCTTCCGCTTCGCAGCGGAGGTCAGCTTTGTGAGGTCAAGGCCTGCGCTGGCTAGCAGCGCCTCTGCCTTCGCTTTCTGGATCCAGCCGACCGCGGGCACCTCATTCATGTTCCCGTCGGGATTGTCGGATACCTGATTGGCGCCGGTATTGCTCGACTGGACGACATTCCAGCCATAGGCGGCAGGTTCCGTATCGTGGACGATGATCGCTGCGGCCGCTCCCTGACGCGCAGCTTCCTCATATTTGTAGGTCCAGCGCCCATAATAGGTCATCGCCCGGCCGTTGAAGAGGCCGTCGGTCGTCGGCGTCTCATAATCGGGATCGTTGACCAGGATGATGACGGTCTTTCCCTTCACATCCACGCCGGCATAGTCGTTCCACCCCTTTTCAGGTGCGCTTATGCCATAGCCCACGAACACGACCAGGCTGTCCTTCACGTCGATATGTGGCGTAACGCGGTAGGTGGACACGACCATTTCCGGCCCATAGGCGGCGCTGACGGGCTGCTTTCCGCCGGAAAAGGTAAGGGCCGACACATTCTTGGGCGTGATTTCGACCAGCGGTACGTCCTGAAACCAGCTGCCGTTATTGCCGGGCTTCAGGCCCAGTTTCTGGAACTCTGTGGTCAGCAGGGTAAGCGTCTTCTCCTCGCCGATCGTTCCAGGCGCACGGCCCTCATATTCGTCCGAGGACAGCGTCTGCACCAGGCGCTTCATTGTGGAGATGGACGGCTCCGGCCCCGCCTGCGCGCGCACGGCAGAGCCTGTGGCGAGTGCGACAAGAGAGATCAGGGCAAGGGCAGGGGAGCGCATGGAAATGTCCTTGGAAGGAGAGGGCGGAACAATCGCACCCCTCCTTCCATGACGCAAGACAGTCCGGTCCGCTTTACATTCCCATCTCGGACCGCAGAAACGTGTCGGATTTGGTGAGCATGTCGATAAGCACCGTCGAATCTCGAAGCTGATGGTCAATCTTTGGATAGATCACCAGGCTGCTCTTCTTGCCTGCCTTCTTAAGCGCGCGGTCCATCAGGCGGGATTCGTCGACATCGACATTGATGTCGTTCTCGCCATGGAACATGAGTACCGGGGCCTTGAACCCATAGACATTACGCGCTGGCGACCCTTCTTGGATATAGGGGCCGTTGCCGAGCATGTCGGCTCTGATGCGGGACGACGACCAGCGCAGCCATTCATTCTTGAGTTCGCCAAAGTCGGTGACGGGCGCGATGGCGATCACCGCCTTGAAGAGTGTGGGATCAAGCACGTTCGATTGAAGTGCCGCGTAGCCGCCATAGGACCAGCCGACGATCGCCAGCTTCTGCGGGTCGGCTATACCCTGCGACACCAGCCATTTGCCGGCGTCGTTCACGTCGCCAATCGCGGTGCGCCAGGATTTAAAGCCGTTCTCCAGTTCCCAGTCTTCGCCGAAGCCGGTGGAGCCGCGGAAATTGGGTTGAATTACTGCAAACCCGCGGGCGACAAAGAACTGGGCGAGCCAGTCAAAGCCCCATGAATCCCGTGACCAAGGGCCGCCATGTGGCATGACGATGGCCGGAAGGTTTTTTCCGGCACCTCCCGGAGGCAGGGTTAGATAGGCAGGAATGTCTTTCCCGTCGGCCGCCTTGTATCGAATGGGCGTCACTTCTCCGAGTGATAGGCCGTCGATCGCCGGCCGGCGGTTTGCCACTTCGGAAAGGCTTCGCTTCTCGGAATCAAAATAATAGTACCGGCCCGCGTTGCGGTCGCTGGACGCAAAAATGAGATGCTTTTTCTCGTCGGCGCTGGAGTCGACAATCGTAATCTGCGGGAAGGAAGGAAGCGCCTTGCCTAGCGAAGTGCGCAGCTTCGCATATTGGGGATCGAAGAAATTTTGCTCGGTCTTTTCGCCATCTCTATAGGTGCCGACAACACGGCCCCGGCGACCGACATGGATTGTGTTGTCGATATCGTAAATCGGATCAGATGCGATCAGTTCCGTGCCCATCGTGCCATCGAGTGCAACACGGTAGATGGCCGATCGGCCGTTCAGATCTTTAACGACATAGGCTGAATTGTTCGTCCCATCGACCGCGAGGGGATACATGCCCGTTTTATCAACACTATCATAAGTGGAAAAGGGGCGCCAATCATTGGTACCGGACGGCCGATAGTAAAAAGTACTCTTGCCCTGCGAACGATAGTTCAGGCGCAGGCTCTCATCGACTTCCTTTATTCGTACATGGCCCTGGCCATCGGCGATATATCCATAAGTATTGGTGTCCGCGCTCTCGACATGCTGAACCTTGCCGCTGGCAGCGTCCATCAGATCGACGCCAAGACCGTAGTTGGTGCGCGAAACTGCGTTCACCTGCGCCTTTTCCGCAGCGTAATTGCGGACCATCAGGACCTTGGCGTCGGTCCCGTCCCGCCAGTCGATGATCCAGCCGTCGGCTCCCTGTGCGTACCACTGGTCACGATCGGCATTCAACAGCGCTAGCGGCTTCGATCCATCTGCATTGAGGGCAATCATCCGCCAGAAGCTGCGCAGTGGATTGCCGTCTCGCATCGCCACGCCGTAAAGATAGCAAATCAGTCGGTCGTTGGATGCCCATCCGCAACTTCTGAGTGTCATGGGGTTGCCATCGGCGAAGTTGATCGGCTTCGCCTCACCAGTCGCCAGATCGAGTACCTGCAGCACCGTTGCTTGCTGCGGGCCCGGTACGATCATGGCGATCTTCGTGCCATCGGGGGAAAGGCTGACGTCCAGAACGCGCTCGCGCGCGCCGAACGCGTGCGCCGCCTCTTCAAGTGGCATGATCTGCGCGTTGGTCATCTGCGGCACGGTCGCCACGGCGATGGCGCCGATGGCGCACATGGCTCGATATATTCTCATGATTCCCCCGAACCCTCATTTGAAACGACTGCAGGCGGGCTGCATCGCACGCGTGCCTTAACAAATTTCTATGTCTTGCGACCAATGAAAAAGGGCGGCCCCGCGGGGCCGCCCTTCCAAATTCCGTCGATCGGGTCCGATCAGCGCGAGTAGAACTCGACCACCAGGTTCGGTTCCATCTTCACCGGATAGGGCACTTCGTCCAGCGTCGGCACGCGGGTGTAGGTGACCTTGGCGGCGCCGTCCGGAGCGACATAGTCGGGGATATCGCGCTCTGCCAGGCTCTGCGCTTCCATCACCAGCGCCATTTCCTGCGCCTTCTTGCCCAACGTGATCTCGTCGCCCGGCTTCACCAGACGCGACGCAATGTTGCACTTCACGCCGTTCACATAGATGTGGCCGTGCGAAACGAGCTGGCGCGACGAGAAGATCGTCGGCGCGAACTTGGCGCGATAGACAACGGCGTCCAGGCGGCGCTCGAGCAGGCCGATCAGGTTCTGGCTGGTGTCACCCTTCATCCGCGAAGCCTCGATATAGGCTTTCTTGAACTGCTTCTCGGTGACGTCGCCGTAATAGCCCTTCAGCTTCTGCTTCGCCTTCAACTGGATGCCGTAGTCCGACATCTTGCCCTTGCGGCGCTGACCGTGCTGGCCGGGGCCATATTCGCGCTTGTTGACCGGGGACTTGGGACGACCCCAGATATTCTCGCCCATCCGGCGGTCGAGCTTGTACTTGGCGCTGGAGCGCTTCGACATGATATTTTCCTTACAACTGCAACAACATTTGCCCGCCGCTAAAAGCGACGAACGCGATCCCGGTCATCCGCCTGCTATCCATGTTGCGCTGGGGCTCAGGGGCAGGGCCACCGCTTCACCGGGGTGCGGGGCCAATTGCGAAGGCGCGCCTATGACGAGGGGAAGCGGCGCTGTCAACCCTTGGCGGGGCGCGTAACACCGGCTAGGCGGCACTTCCATGAACCCCGAAGACTATAGCACGATGGCGCAGGTGCGCGCCGGAGTCGACGACATCGATCGACGTCTTGTCGCCTTGCTGGCCGAGCGCTTCGCCCATATGCGCGCCGCCGCCCGCATCAAGCCGACCCGAGACAAGGTGCGGGACGAGGATCGCAAGGCCGCGGTCATCGCCAATGCGCGGGCCGAAGCGGAAAGGCTGGGCCTGCCCGCGGACGCCATCGCTGACCTGTGGGACCGGCTGGTGGAGGCATCCATCACCTATGAACTGGATGCGTTCGACCGCCGCAGCTAGCGCGGTCGCGGATTGGCGAGCGATGACAACACGCCGCGCAGCGTGCGGATCTCCAGGCTGTTCCAGCCGGGCTTGGTCAGCAGGTTGCGCAGGGTACGGCGTGTCGCAGGCGCACGATCCGGCGGAAAGAAATAGCCGGCACTGTCCAGCATGCCATCAAGCTGGTCGATCATGCCGTCCAGTTCCACCTGCGGCGCGGGCAGGCCCAGGTCGGTGACGGTCGGCTGTTCGAGCGTGGCCCCCTTGGACCATTCATAGGCGCACAGGATCACGGCCTGCGCCAGGTTGAGCGATCCGAATTCCGGATTGATCGGCACGGTCAGGATCGTCCGCGCCAGTGCGACATCTTCGGTTTCAAGGCCGGATCGCTCCGGGCCAAAGGCGATGGCGCTGCGGCCTTCGGCGCGGCGAATGGTCTGCGCGGCTTCATCCGGCGTCATGACCGGCTTCGTCACGCCGCGTTTGCGCACGGTCGTGGCATAGACATGGGCGCAATCGGCCACCGCATCCGCCAGCGTGTCGAACACCTGCGCCTGTTCCAGCACGATGTCCGCGCCGGCGGCGGATGGGCCGGCATCCGGATTGGGCCAGCC